>Ga0268264_10001244_pt1 | contig 24285 bp, 27 predicted proteins | sample KBSSwiS32_FD_190357 | JGI IMG/M metagenome (GOLD analysis project Ga0268264, IMG submission 190357) | Switchgrass rhizosphere microbial communities from Kellogg Biological Station, Michigan, USA - KBS Switchgrass S3-2 (SPAdes) (version 2) | ecosystem: Host-associated > Plants > Roots >...
CCCCAGACCTTGTCCGGCCCCAGGGCATCGACCGCGACCGCGGCCGATAGCGCGCTGTCGATCCCGCCAGACAGCCCGAGGATCACGCCGGGAAAGCCGTTGCGCGCCACGTAATCGCGCAGGCCCACGACCATCGCCCGATAGACGTCCTCGGGGAAGGCATCGAGCGCGTGGGTCGCGCGGGTCGTGCACCGCCAGCCGTCGGCGGTCCGCTCCCAGTCGGTGGTGAACAACGCCTCGTCCCAGTCGGGCATCTGGACCACGCGCTCACCATCCGGGTGGACGATGAACGACGAGCCGTCGAACACCAGTTCATCCTGGCCGCCGACCCGATTGAGATAGGCGAGCGGCAGGCCGGTCTCGAGCGCGCGGCTGCGGACCAGTTGATAGCGCTTGTCGTCCTTGTCGAGCTCGTACGGGCTGCCGTTTGGCACCAGCAGCAACTCGGCGCCGGCGTTCGCGAGGTGCGCGCAGACCACTTCCTGCCAGATGTCCTCGCAGATCGGCACGCCGATCTTCACGCCTTTATATTCAAGCGGCTCGGGCAACGGGCCGGGCGCAAAAATGCGCTTCTCGTCGAAGGTGCCGTAATTGGGCAGGTCGCGCTTCAGCGTCCGCCCGATCACCCGCCCGCCGTCGGCGAGCAGGATGACGTTATAGTTGAGCCCGCCCTCGTTGATCACCGACCCGATCAGGAGCGCCGGACCAGGTTCGGCGGTCGCATCGACCAGCCGCTCGGCGGCCTCCATCGTCCGGCGGACGAATTCCGGCTTCAGCACCAGATCCTCGGGCGGGTAGCCGATCAGTTGCAGCTCGGGGCACAGCAGCAGGTCCGCGCCTTCGGCGGCGGCCCTCCGCCGCATCTCCAGCATCGCTGCGGCATTGCCGTCCAAATCGCCGACGCGCTGGTTCATTTGCGCGAACGCTATTCTCAGCTTGTCGGTCATGATGGCGATTTAGCGAGGAAGCGCCCCGCCGCAACCTTTACGGCACGCGGGTCGCCTCGCTAGAGACGACGCACGCGACGGGGAAAAGCCACATGAAATTGCTCGCCGGGAACAGCAACCTGCCGCTGGCCCAGTCGATTTCCGACTATCTCGAAGTGCCATTGACCGAGGCGAGCGTCCGCCGCTTCGCCGATGAGGAGATATTCGTCGAGATCAACGAGAACGTTCGCGGCGAGGACGTGTTCGTGATCCAGTCGACCAGCTATCCGGCGAACGACAATCTGATGGAACTGCTGATCTGCATCGATGCGCTCCGGCGCGCGTCGGCCAAAAGGATCACCGCCGTCGTCCCCTACTTCGGCTATGCCCGGCAGGATCGGAAGCCCGGCCCGCGCACGCCGATCTCGGCCAAGCTGGTCGCCAATCTGATTACCGGGGCCGGCGCCAACCGGGTGCTCTCGATCGATCTTCACGCCGGGCAGATCCAGGGTTTTTTCGACATCCCGACGGACAATCTGTTCGCCTCGCCAGTGATCGCCGCGGACATCAACGCCCGCTTCGCCAACCGCCCGCTGATGGTCGTATCGCCCGACGTCGGCGGCGTGGTCCGCGCTCGCGGCCTGGCCAAGCGGCTCAATAACGCGCCGCTGGCGATCGTCGACAAGCGCCGCGAAAAGGCCGGCGAATCCGAAGTGATGAACATCATCGGCGACGTCGAGGGCCGCAGCTGCATCCTCGTCGACGACATCGTCGATTCCGCCGGAACGCTGTGCAACGCGGCCGCCGCGCTGAAGCAGGAAGGCGCAACCGAGGTGTTCGCTTATTGCACCCACGGCGTGCTGTCGGGCGCCGCCGCGGCGCGGGTCGCCAAGTCGGAGCTCAGCGAGCTCGTCGTCACCGATACGATCTGGAGCGGCGAAGCCGATGCCAAGGAAGGCAAGATCCGCCGCCTGACGATCGCGCCGCTGCTGGGCGAAGCGGTCCGGCGCATCGCCGATGAAAGCAGCGTCTCCAGCCTGTTCGACTAGGCCGTGCGGCGCGCGTTCAAGATCATCGGGCTGGCGCTCGCAATCCTGCTACTGGCGCTGATTGCCTATGAGGGATTCGCGGTGTGGCGCGCCAAGCAGCGCACGCCCGCCGTGCTGGCCGAGGCGGCCAAGGGCGAACTCAACCTGGCGGACGTACCGCTGCCCCGGATCGCAATGATCATCAAAGTCGAGGACCCGGGCTTCTACCGCCATCACGGATTCGATTATTCGACGCCGGGCGCGAGCATGACCTCGATCACCCAGTCGCTGGTGAAGCATTTCTATTTCGCCCACTTCCACAAGGGCTTCCCGAAGATCGAGCAGACGCTGATTGCGTGGCTGGTGCTGGATCCGGCGATGCCCAAGACCGACCAGCTGAAAGCCTATCTCAATTTCACCTACTTCGGGTCGCCGCGCGGCCGGCCGGTGATCGGTTATGCCGACGCCGCCCGAACCTATTACGGTCGTGATCTGGCCCAGCTCAGCGACCATCAATTCCTGTCGTTGGTGGCGATGACGATGGCGCCCAATGCGCTCGATCCGCTGCGCCATCGCGCCGCGAACGCCGAGCGCGTCCGGCGGATCGAGGCGATGCTGGCGGGCAAGTGCCGGCCGAACGGCCTGCGCGATGTGACCTACGAAAGCTGCTGAACCGATGTGCAACCTCTACCAGCTCGAAAAGAGCGTCGACGCAGTGCGGCGGCTGTTCGAGAGCCTGCAGATCCCGCTGACCTTCCCCGAGGGCATCCCCAACTTCCAGCCGCGCGATATCCGGATCAGCGAGCAGGCGCCGATCATCCGTTGGCGCCAGGCCGGCGACGGCGCGGAGCTGGTCGAGCGGCGCTGGTCGTGGCCGGCGCCGGGCGGCACCAAGCCGGTGTTCAACATGCGCTCGGACGGGCGCCAGTTCGGCAAGGACCGCTGCCTCGTGCTGGCGGATTCGTTTTACGAGTTCACGTCGCCAGACGACCCAAAACAGAAGAAGAAAAACCGCTGGCGCTTCCAGCCCGATGGCGACTTCGCCATCGCGGGGGTCGTGCGCAACGACGCAACCGTCGGCGAGGCGTTCACCTTGCTCACCGTACCGCCCGGCCCCGACATCGCGCCCTATCATAGCCGCCAGATCGCGCTGCTCCGCCCACCGCAATGGCGCAACTGGCTCGACGGATCGGTCAAATCGACCGAGCTGCTGACGCCGTGCGCCGAGGGCTCGCTACACGTGGAAGCTGCATGACCGACGTCGAGGTTATCCTGAAACGCTTCGAACAGCCCGACGAAGTCCGCGAGTTCGAGCTTGGCAAGTTCGAGGTCGTGCACATCGGTGGGATGACCATCGGCCGCGCGACCTATCAGCCCGGCTGGAAATGGTCGGAGCATGTCGGCAAGCCGCTCGGCCAGACGCATTGCCAGGTCGAGCATGTCGGGCTGGTGGTCAGTGGCTGCGCGACCGCGGCGATGGCCGACGGCACGGTGTACGAAATGCATGCGGGGGAATTGTTCTACATTCCGCCGGGCCCGCCGGGACACGACAGCTGGGTGGTCGCCGACGAGCCCTATGTGTCGCTGCACTTCGCCGGCGCGCAGCACTACGCCGACTAACTTGCCAGAATCGGCAGGCGCCTCTATAGGCGCGCCCTTTCCAGATCATTGGAAAACCAATGGCCCGGCCGACAGGCATGCCGTGGCAATTGGATAACGTCGCGTTCCAGAGAACTCCTCGGAGCGCAACAAGGAGACGAAAATGCCCAAGCTGAAGACCAAGAGCGGCGTCAAAAAACGCTTCAAGCTCACGGCGACCGGCAAGATCAAGATGGGTGTCGCGGGCAAGCGCCACCGCCTGATCAGCCACAACGCCAAATATATTCGCCAGAACCGTGGGACCAAGATCCTTGCCGACGCCGATACGGCGCGCGTCAAGGCCTGGGCCCCGTACGGCCTGAAGTAGGGAGGCCGGATAGATGGCACGCGTCAAACGGGGTGTAACCACCCGCGCCAAGCACAAGCGGCTCCTCGACCAGGCAAAGGGCTATTACGGCCGTCGCAAGAACACGATCCGCATCGCCCGCCAGGCGGTCGAGAAGGCCGGGCAATATGCCTACCGCGATCGCAAGGTGAAGAAGCGGAGCTTCCGCGCTTTGTGGATCCAGCGCATCAACGCCGCGGTTCGCGCCGAAGGACTGACCTATGGCCAGTTCATCCACGCGCTGAACCTCGCCGGCATCACCCTCGACCGGAAAGTGCTCGCCGACATCGCGATGCACGAGGCCGAGGCGTTCTCCGCGATCATCGCCCAGGCGAAGAGCGCGCTGGAGAAGAAGGCGGCTTAAGCTTCCTTCTTACCGAACAACGAGGGCGCCAGGAGCAATTCCGGCGCCCTTTTTGTTATAGTGCGAGCTGCTCGCTCTCGGTCAGGGCGGTTCGCGCCGCCTCGCGGATCTGCGCCTCGCTACGATAGTTGGGCACGCTCGCGCGCTCCTCCGGGAACGGTGAAAAATAGACGACCTGATCGAAAAGTCGTTGGAAGATCGCGCGCTCCATCGGCGTGAGCGCGCTTCGGTCCACATCAAAGTTGAATGCCTGTTCGAAATTCGAACAGAACAGCGGCGTGTCGATTCCTCCCTCGAGATATTCGGCGACCAGCTTGTGAAGCTGCTCTTTGCCTTTCCAATCCGTCATGGCGCGACGGGTTCGCGTTCGAGGGCTGACCGGTCCCAATGTGCGAAGTCGGCAGCGAGGTCATAGGTCGACTGAAGGAACTCCGTAAGCATCCGCTCGGGATCGGCGGCCTGGCGGACGTGGTCGTAGCTCAGCGCGAACTCACCATAGGCTTCGTCGAAGCGTCCGTTCGTCAGCCGGGCGGCGCGATAGCCCTCCGGTTCGGGATAGGCGTAGCTGTAGAAGAAGGGCTCGGCCGCCGTCACTCCGCCGGCCCAGAAGCCACCGCTCGACACTTCATGGCTATAGGCTTCGCGCGCGACCCGGTCGGGCAGGCCGGGAACGCCACCCGGGTGCTGCGGCGCGGGGCGGCCCGAGAAGCGGGTCACGGCAAGATCGAAGCTGCCCCACCAGAAATGCACCGGGCTGGCCTTGCCGAGAAAGCCGGCGCGGAACCTCGCGAATACCGGCAGGACCGCGGCCAGCGCACTGCGAAACCGCTCGGCCGAATGGCGGTCATAGTCGCGCGGCCGATGATCGTCGGCGAAGGGAACGGGATCGGGGACCTCGTTCGGCACGCCGTTGAAGGTCGCGGGCAGGCCATGCTCCTCGAGGAGGTGGACCAACCGGCGGTGAAGCGCGGCGACGCTCCCGGCGTTAAGCGGCACTTCCTCGCGCGAGCCGTCGCTGACCCACAGCACGATCGCGTGACGGCAGAGGTCGAGCGTCAGCGTGAACGTCCGCCCGCCGCTCGCCGCGGTGGGCAGGGCAGAGAGCCCGCGGGCGTTGGGCTGGAGCGCGACATGCCAGCCGTGATTGAGCCACGGCGCGTGGGCGACGCGAATCTTGCCAAGCATCTGGGACGCGAGGTGCAGCAAAGCGAGAGTCTCGTGATCGCGCTCGACGCTCAGCTGTGGCCAGTCGCTCATCGCGCCCCCTTTTGCATTTTGCGGTGCGGCAAGGCTAGAGGCCGATGACCATGTCCGACGCCCTGCTCACCCGCATCGCCGCCGCGCAAACGCTGCCCGACCTCGACGCGGTGCGCGTGGCGCTCCTCGGCAAGTCGGGCGAGATCACCGCCAAGCTCAAATCGCTCGGGAGCATGGACCCGGAGACGCGGGGGGCCGAAGCGCCGAAGATCCACGCCGAGCGCGAAGCGGTGACGGCCGCGCTCGCGGCGCGCAAGGACGCGCTGGAGACGGCGGAGCTCGACCGCAAGCTTGCGACCGAGACCATTGACCTGTCGCTGCCTGCCCCCGAGAGCGTCAGCGGCACCGTTCACCCCGTCAGCCAGGTTATGGACGAGCTCGCGGAGATCTTCGCCGATCTCGGCTTCAGCGTCGCCGAGGGCCCCGAGATCGAGACGCAATGGTATAATTTCACCGCGCTCAACATGCCCGAGTTCCACCCGGCGCGGGCGATGCAGGACACCTTCTACCTCAATCCGCGCACCCCGGACGAGGAGCCGCGCGTGTTGCGCACGCACACCTCGCCGGTACAGATTCGCGCGGGCGAGGCGCATGGCGCGCCGATCTACGTGATCGCGCCCGGCCGGGTGTACCGCTCCGACAGCGACGCGACCCACACGCCGATGTTCCACCAGGTCGAGGGCCTGGTGCTCGACAAAGGTATCACGCTCGGTCACCTGAAATGGACGCTGGAGACGTTCCTCAAGGCGTTCTTCGAGCGCGACGACGTCGTGCTCCGCATGCGCCCCAGCTACTTCCCCTTCACCGAGCCGTCGGCCGAGGTCGATGTCGGCTGGTCGATGGAGAAAGGCCGCCGCGTCGTCGGCGGGCAGGAAGGCTGGATGGAGGTGCTCGGCAGCGGGATGGTCCACCCGCGGGTCATCGCCAATATCGGGCTCGATCCGAACGAGTGGCAGGGCTTCGCCTTCGGCTGCGGCATCGACCGGTTGGCGATGCTCAAATATGGCATGGACGACCTCCGCGCCTTCTTCGACGGCGATATCCGCTGGCTCAAGCATTACGGCTTTCGCGCGCTCGACGTGCCGACGCTGTCGGGCGGAGTCGGCGCATGAAGTTCAGTTTGGAGTGGCTCAAGGACCACCTCGATACGCAGGCGTCGGCTCAGGAGATTGCCAACAAGCTGACCGCCATCGGGCTTGAGGTCGAGGAGGTCTCCAACCCGGCCGAAGCGCTGGCGCCGTTCGTCGTCGCCCGGGTGCTGACCGCGGACAAGCATCCGCAGGCGGACAAATTGCAGGTGCTGACCGTCGATGCCGGTGCCGGCCCGGTCCAGGTCGTGTGCGGCGCGCCTAATGCCCACGCCGGCATGCTCGGCGTGTTCGGGCCACCCGGCGCAACCATTCCCGGCAGCGGGATCACGCTGAAGGTCGCGGCGATCCGCGGGGTCGAGAGCAACGGCATGATGTGCTCATCGCGCGAGCTCGAGCTGGGCGACGACCATAGCGGGATCATCGAGCTGCCGGCCGATGCGCCCGTCGGTACCGCCTTCACGCAATATGCCGGGCTCGACGACCCGGTGTTCGACGTCAACGTCACGCCCAATCGCCAGGATTGCATGGGTGTGCGCGGCATCGCCCGCGACCTCGCCGCGGCTGGCGTCGGCACGCTGAAGCCGCTGCCCGTGCCACAGATCGAGGGCAACTTCGCCAGCCCGGTGCCGGTGCGGATTGACGACCCCGACGGCTGTCCGGCATTTTTTGGCCGGGCGATCAGGGGCGTGAAGAACGGCGCCTCGCCCGAGTGGATGCAGCGCCGGTTGAAAGCGGCCGGCCAGCGGCCGATCTCGGCGCTGGTCGACATCACCAACTATCTGACCATCGGCTACGGCCGCCCGGCCCATGTCTACGACATCACCAAGCTGACTGGCGGCCTCACGGCCCGTGCGGCCAAGCCTGGCGAGAAGGTCCTCGCCCTCAACGAGAAGGAATATGTGCTCGAACCGTTCATGACGGTCATTGCCGACGACCGCCAGGTCCACGACATCGGCGGTATCATGGGCGGCGAAGATTCGGGCGTCAGCGAGACGACCACCGACGTCATGCTCGAGGTGGCCTATTTCACGCCCGGGCGGATTGCCCGCACCGGCCAGGCCCTCGCCCTGACGAGCGATGCCCGCAGCCGCTTCGAGCGCGGCGTCGATCCGGCCTTCCTCGATGAGGGGCTGGCGATTCTCACCGGCTTGATCGTCGATATCTGCGGCGGCGCGCCATCGGCGGTCGAGCGGGCCGGAACGCCGCCGGTCGAGCAACGCTCGATCGCGTTCGATTTTGCCCGGACCCGGGCCCTCGGTGGCATCGATGTGCCCGAGGCCCAGCAGCGCGCCATTCTCGAAAGCCTCGGCTTCGCGTTCAGCGGCAATGATGTGAGCATCCCGACGTGGCGGCGTGACGTCGACGGACCCGCCGACCTGGTCGAGGAAGTTGCGCGCATCGTCGGCTACGACCAGGTGCCATCGACGCCCCTCGACCGCCGGCCGGGCGTCGCTCATCCGACGGCGACCCGCTCCCAGCTGGCGGAGCGGCGCATCCGCCGGACCGCGGCGGCACGCGGCCTCGACGAGGCGGTGACGTGGAGCTTCATTTCCGAACCCGAAGCCGCGGCATTCGGCGGCGCCGACTGGACGCTCGCCAACCCGATCAGCGAAGAGATGAAGGTCATGCGGCCGTCGCTGCTGCCCGGGCTGATCGCCGCCGCGCGCCGCAATCTCGATCGCGGTGCCGCGTCCGTCCGGCTGTTCGAGCTCGGCCGGCGCTATCTCGGCGATGCCGAGCATTCGACGCTCTCGGTGCTGCTCGCCGGCGACAAGCGCAACCGTAGCTGGGCAGCGGGCAAGGCGCAGGCCTTCGACGCGTTCGACGCCAAAGCCGAAGCGCTTGCCCTGCTCGACGCGGCCGGCGCGCCCGTGGACAATCTGCAGGTGTTTTCGGACGCGGGACCGACGTGGCACCCTGGCCGTTCCGCTACACTGCGGCTTGGACCGAAGACGATCATCGCTGCTTTCGGCGAGTTGCATCCCGGCTTGCACAAGACGCTGGACGCCCCCGCCGGTGCTGTCGCGGTGGAAGTCTTCCTCGACGCCATTCCGGCACCGCGCTCAACCGATCGCGCGCGCGCCGCTTTCGCACCGCCAGCGCTGCAATCCATCACCCGCGATTTCGCCTTCGTCGTCCCGCCTGAAGTCACCGCCGACACCCTGCTTCGCGCCATCCGCGGCGCGGACAAGGCGCTCATCGTCGGCGTCCAGCTGTTCGACCGGTTCGCCGCGCTGGACGGACTGTCGCTGGCGTTCGAAGTGACGCTTCAGCCGGCGGAAAAGAGCCTGACCGACGAGGAAATCGGCACGGTGTCGAAGCAGATCGTCGCCGCCGCGGAAAAGCTAGGCGCGCGCCTGAGAAGCTAACTCCAGCGCATTGATCGCCCGATGGACCCGGGCTTCGATGTCAGCGCGCTTGAGGCCGGCCGGGATCGTCTCCCCAACCTTGAAGGTGATGACGCCGCTCCGATGGACGAAGCCGCGGCCCCACAGCCGGCCGCTGTCGACTGCGACCGGCACCACCGGCAGTCCGAGTGCACGATAGAGCGCGGCGAACCCCGAGCGAAGCTCGGGAGTCTCGCCGACGGGGACGCGGGTGCCCTCGGGGTAGATCGCCACGGGGCGCCCGGCGGCAAGCGCCTCCTGCCCCGCTGTTACCAGCGCCCGAAGCGCCTTGGCGCCGGCGCTGCGCTCAACCGGGATGACCCCGTAGCGCTTGGTCAGAAATCCGAAGAGCGGAATGTCGGCCAGCTCCTGCTTGATGACGATCACCGGGAGGTTCGTCAGCCGGACCATCTCCAGCGTCTCGTACATCGCCTGGTGCTTGATCGCGAACAGGTACGGGCCTTCAGGCAAAACGCCGTCGACGACCGTGCGGATGCCGAGCACGTTTTCGGTCAGCCAATGGTGGAAGGCGACCCAGCCGAGCACGATCGCCAGGGTCGGACGGCGTCCGAACAGGCTGGCGACCATCCCCGAGAGGACCCATGCGACTGTCCCTGGATAGAATAATGCCGCGAAGATCAGCGACCGGACCGCCGCCATCAGATGTCGACCCAGACCGCCATCCGGCGCAGCACGAATTTGTTATATTCGCCGAACAGCGTCAGGAAACTCGGCTCCGAGCGGACGGCGTCCGGGACAATCTCATATTTGTCGCCGAGCACGCGGCGGAACTCGTAGCGAGCGCGGCGCATGTGCCAGTCGCTGGTGATCAGCCGCACCGAATTGAAATGATGCTTGGCGAGCCAGCGGCTCGCTTCCTCGGCGTTGGACCGGGTGTCGACCGACTCGCTACCGAGGTCGACACAGCATTTGAGCAACTGGCGGTTGCCCGGAACGCGCCGCGCCAAATCGGCCTTGGTGACCGAGGGATCGGCGCCGGCGACGAGCAGGCGCTTGGCGCCACCGTCGCGAATGACGTCGACGGCATGCTCGATCCGGTTGCTGCCACCTGTCAGCACGACGGCCGCGTCGGTCCGCTTGGCGTCGGGCGCCGCTGGCCGGCCCAGCGTCAGCGCGAACAGCACAAAGCCGAGGAGGTAGAATAAGGCGACCAACGAGGCCGCGCGCGCAATCATAACGCCGCCCTCAAGGAGGCGAGCACCGCCGCGCGGCCGACCCCCGTCGCCAACGCGGTCAGCGCCAGTGGAATGGCGGCGAGCAGCAGCAGGTCGGTGATGCCGAGGGCCGCCCCGCCCATCAGCTCACCAGCGAAGGCGGATGTCGCAGCAAACAGCCCGAGGACAAGCGCGGCAGCCGCAGCCCCGACCAGGCTTCCGGCGAGTGCGTCGATCGCGATCTTGCGCTGGAAAAGGTTGGTCACCTGCTCGTCGGTCGCACCGATCCCGTGCATCACGTCGATGGTGAAGCGATGAGTGTCGAGCGCGCCGCGTGCCGCCAGCACCACCGCCGCAGCGGCTGCACCGCCGAGCAACAGCACCAGCATCAGGGACAGCCACTCCATCGCCCGCAACGAGCGCAGCATCGGCCCGAGCGCATCCTCGTGCGCGAGGAGCTTGGCCCCGGGCGCGGCCGCTTCAACACGCCGGGTGACAGCGGCACGATTCGCCTGCGGGGAAACGTCGAACGTGATCAGCGCCGGGACCGGCAAATCCGCGCTGGCGCCGGCCGGACCGAGCCAGCGCTCAAGCGTCTTGCGCATCTCCGCCTCGGGTACCGCCTCGGCGCCGCTCACCCCCGGCGTCGACCGCACTGTCCGCAAGACGCCAGCGAGGTCGCGCGCGCCATTCGGGACCTGCAGCGAATAGCGGGCCTGCACACCCGCCGCGACCCGCGCCGACGTCTCGGTCAGCGCCAGGCCGGCGGCGGCGACGATCATGATCGAAAAGGTCATGATCGCGATGATCCACGGCGTCGGCCCTTGGAGCGGCCGGCTGCCGAGCAGTCGCCGCTCGGACGGCGAAGCGAATAGCCAGGCGAACATCAGCCGCCGCTCCGGGGCAGTGGCGGATTCTTGAGCGTCCCGGTCGGATCGAGCACCGCGCCATTCTCCAGCCGGATCATCTGCGCGCCCGGGGTTGCGCTGATCAGGCCGACATCGTGGGTCGCCACGACGACCGTCGTCCCCAGCCGGTTGAGCGACGTGAACAGGTGCAGCAGGCGCTGCGCCATTTCCGCGTCGACGTTGCCGGTCGGTTCGTCAGCGACCAGCAGCTCGGGCCGATTGATGACGGCCCGGGCAATCGCGACCCGCTGCTGCTCACCGCCGGAGAGCGTCGGCGGCCGGGCGCTGGCGCGATCGGCGAGGCCGACCCAGGCCAGCATCTCACGCACCGGTCCTTCGACCGCTTCCTCGGTCGCGCCGGAGATGCGCAGGGGCAGCGCGACATTGTCGAACGCCGACAGGTGGCGGATCAGGCGGAAGTCCTGGAACACGACGCCGATGCGGCGGCGGAACTGGGGCAGCTCTTCGCGCTCGGCACCCGTCAGATCCTCGCCGAACAGGGCGATTCGCCCGCGCGTCGGCCGCTGCGCCAGGTAGAGCAGCTTGAGCAAGGACGTCTTGCCTGCGCCGGACGGCCCGGTGAGGAAGTAGAATCCCCCCTTGGACAGCCGGAAATCGAGGTCGCGCAGGATCTCGGCGCCGGTGCCGTAGCGCAGGCCTATTGAATCGAACTCGGCAACGGGCGTCAGAACGCTTTCCCTCCCCGCGCCCACTGCCTTGCTATCGGGCGCGCATTCCTGTTTACCTTTTGCCCACCATCCCGAAAGAGGGTTTTGCGCAAAGATGATCCTCACCTGCCCGAATTGCGGAACGCAATATGTGGTGAAGGACGGTGCAATCCCGCCCCAGGGCCGCCAGGTGCGGTGCGCATCGTGCAAGCACAGCTGGCACCAGGAACCCGACGAACCGGCCCCGCTCGAGCTGGACGAGGCGGCGGAGGCCGATGAGGCCGACATCCGCGCCGAGAGCGTGGCGGCAGCGGCGGTGATCGACCCCAGTACCGGCCCGGAAGCCGAGGAACGGGCTTACGAGGAAGCTTCAGTCGCGGCGCTTGCGGGCGAAGCCGAGCCGGATCGGGCCGATGAGCCGACCGCGGCGCGCGTCGAGGAATATCTCGCGCCATCGGAGCCGGCGGCCGAGGCCGACGATGATTTCAGCCCGTTTGCCGACCGCGATTTTGCCGAACCGCGCAAGCGGCGGCCGTTGCTTGCGATCCTGCTCGGGTTGGTGCTGGTTGCGGCGCTCGCCGCGCTCTTCTGGTTCTACGCGCCGGCCGAATGGAAGAGCCGTCTCGGACTGGCCGAAGCTGAATCCCCGCTGCAACTGTCCAATCCGCCGCATATCGAGCGCGTCGTGCTCGCCAGCGGCAACCAGCTGCTGACCGTGGCGGGGCGCGTGATCAACCCGACCAGCGAAACCCATGCCGTGCCCCCGATCTACGCCGAGTTGCGCAACCGTGCGGGCAAGGTCGTCTATAGCTGGACGATAGCGCCCCCGGCGCCGACCCTGGGGCCCGGGGCAAGTGCCTCGTTCAACAGCGCCGAGGTCAATGTGCCGAGCGGCGCCGAGGATCTGACGATCAGCATCGGCCAGCCAAAAGCCTGACTTTTACTGAAATTCGAATAGCTTAGCTGGTTGGTCGCCGGCTGGGCCGCGGATTACTGAATCGCGCCAGATGACATCGTCGTGGCCATGGCCATCGGTCCAGTGCGCACCAAAGTGAAGCCGGGCGCCGGACAGGATGGTGACGGTGGCGCGCGCCTGGACCAGCGGCGCGACGGGTGCGCTGGCCGGGGCCGGGCGGGTCGCGGCGGAGGTTGCGGCGATGGCGAGCCAGATCAACACGACTGCACCCTAACGCCCGCGGCGGCGCATGGTAAATGCTGCGTTTACCATTCGTCCCGCTCTGGCACGAATTGCCGGATTTTCACCGGCATTGCGTCACTAGGGGGGCTTTGCTAGGGGCCGCGCCTTGCCAGTGCCGGCGCTCCCGCCGGTTTACTCCTGACGTGCGGTCGTGGCGGAACTGGTAGACGCGCAGCGTTGAGGTCGCTGTGGCCGAAAGGCCGTGGAAGTTCGAGTCTTCTCGACCGCACCAAGCTTATGGATGGAATGGCCTAGGGCGATGCCGGCGGCGCGGCCAGGGCCGCGATCGACGGCGTCGGCGTGACGGTGATCGAACCCAGCCGTACGACGGCCTTGTCCGGCGTCACGGTGACGGTCAGGCCGAGCTCCGCCACGATTTTCGCAGCAACTGCCGAATCCCGCGCGATCCTGGCCGAATAGGTACCGTAGGCGACCCGGTCGAAGAGGAAGAACCCGTCATAATCCGTCCGTGCCGTGGCAACGACTTTTCCAGTTGAATCAACCAGTTCGATATCGACGCCTTCGAAGCCGAGACCGCCGCTCTTGACCAGCGCGCCCTCGATGTCGCCGCCGCCGACCAGGCCGATCTCGACATCGGCGGGAACGCCCGGCCGCGGAACGACGACCTGCAAGGCCTTCTTCGGCACCAGCATCGGGTCGTCGAGGCTCGACGCGTCAACGCCGACCGCGACCGGCGTAAACGCGGTCAGCCCGCCAATCGTCACGGCGCCCTTGGCATTGGTCGGCCGATCGGCCTGCCGCGTCCCGGTGGTGATCAGCGCGCCCTTCTCATAGGGCTCAGCCGCGTCGTGGAAGCCATTGTCGTTGAGGTCGCGGTAGACGAGCGCGTGGATCACGCCGGCCTGGGCGAGCGGGCGCCGCGACAGGCTAAGCCCGCGCGTCGGATCGAGCGAGAAGTTGAGGTTGATGCCCACCGCCACCGAGCCATCGGTGGCCGCTTCGCCAGTCAGGGCCACACCCATCCAGTCGAAGCGCCGCACGTGCGTCACCTGCACGCGACCGCGATGACCGGCCGAATCGTAGGCGAGCACGCCCTCCCAGTCGGCATTTTCGGACGCCGACCAGTAAGCCGACAGCTCCGCGCTTCGGAAGCGGCTTTTGGGTGAGACATCGAAACTCGTCGACCCGCGCAACCGAACGTCGCCGATCCGTCCACTTCCGATCAGGCCGACGTTGATCTCGCTCGGCGGTGCCGGACCGGAATCGGTGTATTGCTTTCGATATTGCGCTTCGGCCGACAGGTTGAAGCGATTGAGGTTGGCGGACAGCCGGGCGGCCGCCTCGAGCTGCTTGGTCCCGTCCATCCGGTCCGTGAGGTGGATATCGGCATGCGCGGGAAGCACCGTCCTGCCGAGCCGGATCGGCGCATCGAGCGTCACGCGCGCTTCGCGCAAATTCTGCGGCCGACCGCCCTGCAAATGAAAGTCGTTTGCAAGAAGCGCCTCAGCGCTGACGTTGATTCCGCCGAATTTGCCCAAAATCTGCGCATGCGCGGCCTTGCCGCCACCCGAATCCCAAGCTGCAGACAGTTCAGCCATCGCCGGACCGATCGAGCGCCGGACGCTTCCTTCGACGAAGGTCACGCGGTCGTCATTGATGAGCATCGCCCGAGCCAGCATGCCGACCGAAGTGCGGTCGTCGATGCCATGCTCGAGCGATACGGTCGCCTGCGCTCTGGGCTCTTCGGTCTGGTCGGGAGGTTTGTGCAGCGCCAGCAGGTCGCGTCCGGGCTGGTTGAAGCCGGCCCAGTACCAGGTCTTGCCGGGCGGGACATTGTCCTGGCCGACATTGACCACTTCCTCGCGCGAGCGGACCTGCCCCTGCGGCCCGTAGAGGCGGATCTCGACCCGGTTCTCGCCATACAAAAGCTGCACGTCGTCAAACACATAGCGCTGTGAGGGGTCGGGCTTGGCAAACCCGAGCAATTCCCCGTTGCGGTAAATTTCTGCTTCCCAGCCGACTGGCAGGTCGCCTTCGAACCGCGTCCGGTCGAACGCGGTCTGCACAGTCAGCGGGCGGTTGGTTACAACGGCGCCGCGGCCGCTCGCCGGCGCCCCCGTCAGCCGGCTGTCGAAACCCGCGACGTCGCCGAAGCCGAAATGGGTCGCCTTCAGCGGGCCGAGGAGGTGGCCGTCAGGGTCCGAGCGGTAGGCGTGGAGCCGGACAACGTTGGGAATGCCCTTTTGCGAGGTAGTGACCTGTGCGTCGTAGGACAGGCGGGCAATTTCGCCCGCGGCATAGATCGAGCTGCTGCGGTCGACGCGGACGCCGTCGCCGGCGCGGTAGGTGACACCGGCATTGACGACGAAATCGACCGCCGGCGCGCGCCACATGCGATAGGGCAGGCGCACTTGCGGCAGGCTGCCGAGGTCGAAACTGGCGCGGTGAAAGTTCGCTGCACGTTTGGCCCGCTCAGCCGCGAGCTCGACGGGCAGCTTCGCGTCCGATTCGAGCACCAGTGCCGAGCCCGACGTGACCGGCTTGACGCTGATCCCGAACCAGCGGGTCAGCGCGGACGTCTGGACGCACCAGCCTTCGGGGGTTTCGCGGATCACGCCCGGCGCGATCGCCTCGCTCCTCGCGCCATAGGCCGCGGTCATCGCCGCATAGTCGATGGTGATGCGGTTATTCTCGCGAAACGCCCAGCCGCTCGCCTTCTTCGCCGCCAGGTCGATCGACATCGGCACGTCGAGCGTGGTCAGAAAGTCGCCTAAGACGACACAGGTGCCTTCGGGCGTGTTGTAGGCGCGCACGCCGTCGCCGAGCTTCAGCTGGCGAATGATGACGTCAAGAAGGAACTGGTCGTCGGGGTCGGCCTGCCAGGCTGCGGCAGGCGCGGGCAGGAGTTGCGGCGTCGCGGACGCACCGACGCCGCCGGCGCAAAGCGCCAGCAGCGTTGCTGCCTTGCGCAGCCACATGCGGCCGCGAGCCATTTGCCGGTGCCCCCGAAGCTCTCCGGCCGGCCTAGTTGAGGACTGCCTGGGTTTCGGCAATCACGTGGCTGCCGTCGTCGAAGATCTCGACATATTGGACGGTGACCGGGCCGGCGATGGCGCCCTTGAAGGCGTCGTCGACTGCGATCGCGACGTGGCGGCGGTTGACCTCGGTGTACACCGCGACGTTCTTCTGCAGCGCCACCGGGTCCTTGACGCCCGGCTTGAAGACGCGGACCTCGCCATAGGTCGAGCGGGCGCCAGATCGGCTAAGGTCGAGCGCAACAGCTTGTTTTCCATCCTTTTTCTCAAGATGGACGTTGGCAATGCCGGCAGTCGCCTGGAGGTTGCCGAGCCGGACGATGACGGGGATCGTCACGCCGTAAACCGGGGTCAGCTGGAAGTGGATGCCCTTCACCTGGTCGTTGGCGGCAGCGGCGGCGACCGGGATCGCCGGCGGAATCGCTCGGAACAGCATGTGCACGCGATATTCGCCGTCAGGCAGGCCCTGCGGCGGACGGGCGACGATGCGGATCGACTGCGGCTGCCGCGGCGGCAGGACGACCTTGCGCGGCTGGTAGACGATCATGTCTTCCGCCGCTTTGTCGTTGGCGTCGGGCGCCTCGACGTCGGCCAGGCCGCCGTCTTCGGTCATCCGCCGGAACACCACCGACACGCGATAGGTGGCGGGCTCGTCGCCGATATTGTTGAGGATGACCTCGGCGCCCTTGCGGCCATCGAGGACGATCCGGGTCGGCGCGACCAAGAGGTCGCCGATGCCAGCTTCGGCCGGCGCGGCCACAGCGGCCAAGGTCACTGCGGCGAAGGCGGCCGCAAGGCGCGGCCTGGCGAAGTACGTCATTGAAGCGATCCCCACTTGGCTCCGGTCCGGAGCGATCGCCTCACCCTTGCTCCGCAATGGTTTATTTTCGGTCAACCATGACTGTTTAGCCGCCGGATTCCGGCCAAAATCCGCGGAATCAGTAGTCGACCGTGACGTTGAACGTCCCGACATAGGTTCCGCCGGTGGTACTGGAGCTCACGGTGATCGACCCGCCGATCGGGAAATCCAGTCCTGGCGCGCCAGAATTCTGCAGGGTGACAGTCGCTGGCGCATCGACCGTGAGGGTCAGCGTCTTGGACGAGTCTGACTGATTGGTCATCGTCACGTTCGGCGCCGTGATCCGCACCACATTGTTATTCGACCCCTGGACATTGTATTTCGCGACCTTGGTCACGCCTGAGCAAGTGACGTTGGCATTGCTGCAGCTGAACACGCCGGCCCGCGAGATGCCCACGGTCGCTCCGGACCAGGTGCCCGGTCCAAGGACGATCGAGCCCAGATCCAGGTCCTGCACGCGGGCGAGGACGAGCGGCTTGGCAACCGACGCGTTGACCTGCGCGATTTGCGTGGCGGCGTGCGCCGGCGCCGCGCCGAGGAGCGCACCGCCGATCGCCGTCATTGCCAAGCTCGCTTGAGCGAACCGCCCCACTAACCCTCGCTTCCGCCCCATGCGGATTGATCCGAGGATGGGGTTTGGCCCGGAATGGTTGATATTCGGTCAACCATGATTGGAAAGCGGGCGCGAAAAAGGGGCCGCCAGTTGCCCGGCGACCCCTTCGCGTGCCGGCGGGCTCAGCGCCCGCGGCAACTGCCCCACTTAATAATCGACGGTGACGTCCATGTTGCCGGTGTACACACCTTCGTTGGTGGTCGGCAGGACGGTGATCTGGCCGCCAACGTTGAAGTTGGTGCCCGGCGCGCCCGAATTGGTCAGCGTGACGCTGGCCGGGGCCGGGGCGAGCGGCGTAAACGCCAGGGTGCCACCGAGGCTGCCGTTCAGCGTGCTGGCACCAACCAGGATGCGAACGACCGCATTGTTCGTGCCTTGCACGTTATACTGCGCCGTGGTCGGCGTGCCCGAGCAGGTCAGGTTGCCACCACCGCAGGTGAACCCGCCAGCAGCGGTCAGCTGCACGGTCTCGCCCGCCGGAGCAAGCGTGCCCATGACGATCGTGCCGAAGTCGAGGTTGCGCGTCGCGGTCAACACGAGCGGCTTGTAGATTTTGGCGGTGGCGGTGGCCGGCGTAGATGCGGCAACCGGAGCGGCCGAGGCCGCGGTGGCGGTGAGAGCGAGCGCAGCAGCGCCGGCAGCAACGAGAAATTTCTTCATGATGATAATCCCCACTGGTCAATGTCACCGGCTGTCCGACGCTGGTCCGGTCATCCGTGGGGGCCCTATTAACCTTGCCCGCTTACGGCTTCCCTCAAGGGCATGGTTAACGGCGCTTTAGCTTTCACACCGGAACGGCGCGGCTTCACTGATATTCGACCGTAATGGGCAAATCGCCGCGATAGGATCCATCCGCGTCGCCATTGATCGTCACGCGCCCCCCGAAGCGAAACGTGAGGTTGCCGGCGGCATCGAGCCGGGGCAGCGACGGGAGGTCGCTCGCGACGTCGTCGACACTGATCTGGCCGCCGCTGATCGAGTGCAGCAGGATGCGTCGCGGCAATTCGACCCGGACGGCGCGCCCCGCCTGGCCGTGAACGACCGCTATGCCGACCATCGCGCGCGGGCCGATGTCCGACACCGCGCCTTGCGCGCTGGTCGAGCCGTCGGGACGGATCATCGCCGACCCGGTCCCCGCGCCGAACAGGATCAGGCGGTCGAAGTTGAGGCTGGTTTCGATGTCGAGGCGAATGTCGTCATCCGCGGCAAGACCCTCATGGGCCGTGCTCGGTGCGGAGCACAAACGGCATTGTGCATCGGCCCGCGCCCCGAGCCCGAGGACGGTCATCATGGTTAGTAGCAAGACGGGCGCAGCGCGAACCATGATGCCGGTCTACGCGGCGACAGCCTAAAACAGGGTTAATCGCCCGGTAAGGCCGCCTGCGGCACGACGCGCACGTTACGCTATTGTGGCATGCCCGCCGACTTTCTATCCATTTGAGTTGAATGGCCCGCTCGACCTCCGCTGCCGCGTCTTCCGGGCGCTCGACCTTCGGCCGCATCGTCCGCTGGTGCATCTACGTCGGCCTTGCCGGCCTGGTGCTGCTCGCGATCGCCGTCGGCGTCGCCTACAGCCAGCTGCCCGATTATTCCGACCTCGAGAAACGCACCAATCTCGGCCAGACGATCCGGGTCCGCGCCGCCAACGGGCAAGTGCTGGTGTCGCTCGGCCCGACCTTCGGGCGGTGGCTGCCCTACGACCAAATCCCGCCGGAAATGCGCGCCGCGATGATCGCGGTGGAAGACAAGAGATTCCGCAGCCACATCGGCGTCGATCCGATCGGCATCGCCCGCTCGATCAAGGTCCGGCTCGAAACCGGCCACTTCCGCCAGGGCGGCTCGACCATCACCCAGCAGCTGGCGCGCAACATCTTCCTGACCAACAGCCGGACCTTCGACCGCAAGCTTCGTGAAATGGTCATCGCCCTGGCGCTCGAGCGCAAATATTCGAAGGACCAGATCCTCGAGCTCTACCTGAACCGGGTTTATTTCGGCGGTGGCGCGTACGGCATCGACGCCGCGTCGCAGACCTTCTTCGGCCACAGCGCGGACCATCTCAGCCTCGGCGAGGCGGCGATTATCGCCGGGCTGGTGAAGGCGCCGTCCAATTACTCCCCGACCGCCGACGCCGAGGCGGCGCGCAACCGCTCCGGCGTGGTGCTGAAGTCGATGGCCGACAACGGCTTCATCAGCCAGGCCGACGCCGACGCCGTCAATCCGGCGGACATTCGCATCCAGCCGCCGACGACCAAGCAGAACAGCGTCCGCTATTTCACCGACTGGGCGCTGCCGCAGCTCGATACGTTGATCGACCAGACCCAGGACCCGATCGACGTCTGGACGACGCTCGACCCTGGCATGCAGGCCGCGGCTGACCGCGCAATCCAGGCCAACGCCCCCGCCGGAACACAAGGCGCGCTGGTCGCCGTGGATCGCGACGGCGCCGTTCGGGCGCTGGTCGGGGGCAAGGACTATGTCGCGTCGATCTACAATCGAGCGACCCAGGCGACGCGCCAGCCGGGATCGTCGTTCAAGCTGTTCGTTTACCTGACCGCGCTCGAATCGGGCATGAAGCCAACCGACACGATCGTCGACGAGCCGGTAACGATCGATGGCTGGACCCCGCGCAACTCGACCCGCACGAATCTCGGTCCGGTCTCCCTGCGTGAAGCCTTCTCGCGCTCGATCAACACGATCAGCGCCAAGATCGGCGCCCAGCTCGGCTTCGGCACGATCGCCGATATGGCGCGCCGGTTCGGCATCACCACGCCGATCTCGACCTATCCGGCGATGGTGCTGGGCAGTAGCGAGGTCCGGCTGATCGATATGACCCGCGCCTTCGCGTCGGTTGCGAACAAAGGCGTCGCGATCACGCCCTACGCTATTCGGAAGGTCGTCACGGCGGACGGACGGCTGCTCTACCAGCGCGAATCCGATGAGGAGCGCGTGCTTGTCGCGCCATGGGTCGCGGCCTCGATGACCGACCTGCTGCAGTCGGCCGTGCTCACGGGTACGGGCCGCGCCGCGCAGATCGGCCGCCCGGTTGCCGGCAAGACCGGGACGACCTCGTCCAACAAGGACGGCTGGTTCATCGGCTTTTCGAGTGGCCTGACAACCGGCGTCTGGATGGGCCGCGACGATGCGCGGACCGTGCCAGGCCTCCAGGGCGGAACCGCGCCGGCGCGCGCCTTTCACGACTTCATGACCGTGGCGGTTGCCAACCGGCCGGTCGAGCAATTCCAGACGGTCGTGCCGATGCCCGACTGGCAGCTTACCCCGGAAGAAGAAGCGTTCGGCGATACATCGCTCGACGCCAATGCGATGCAGCCACTGGTCGACGAGAACGGCAATCCCTTGCCGCAGCCGATTCCGGAGCAGCCGGGCGCGCCGCCATCGCTGGTTCGACCGGACGGGACTGGCGACCCATCGCAGCAGGAACTGGACCAGGCCTTCCCGCCGGCGCAGCCGCGTCAGCGCCCGCCCTACCAGCCGCAGCCACAGCCGCAGCCGCCGCTCGATGGTTCAACTCCGCCCCAGCCGACGGAGCCGCGGCCCAGCACGCCGTAACGCGGTTTTTGCCTTGGCCAGGCCTGGTCCGAACAGCCGAGCTTCCAGCGCCTTGAACTCCGCGCCATGATTCAAATGCACGAGATGGGCGACTTCGTGTGACACGACATGGCGGCGGGCCTCGGGCGGCGCCATGATCAGCCGCCAACTCAAGCGGATCTTGCCCTCGGACGTGCAGCTCCCCCAGCGGCTGGATGGATCGCCAACGCTGATCGCCCGCGCCGTCACGCCGGCGATGGCAGCAAATTCCGCCGCCTCGGCCGACATGGTGTCGAGCGCCAGCCGCTTGAGAAAGGCGGTGATGCGGCGTTCGAAGCCCGCGCGGGGACCGCCCGAACAAAGCTCACCCTCATGGAGCCGCGGCGTCCGTGGCTCCCGCTCCGCCCAGACCAGGCGCACGTCCGTTCCGCCGATCGGGATCACCGCGTCCGGCTCGAACGGCTCGGGCGGGGACGATTGCGCCAGCTGATTCTCGATCCAGTCGCGCTGATCGAGCGCCCACGACAAGGCCGAACGGCGGCTCGTCCGCGCTGGGCAGGTCAGCTTGAGGATGCCGCGCGCTTCGTCGTAACGGAGGCGCAGCCGGCGGGCGCTGCGAATCGCGCGGATTTCGATCGGCGCCGGCAATTCCGCCAGCAGCGCTGCCTCAGAGCGGCCGATCGACCACATGCCACTCGAGCTCCCCGGCATCGTCCTCGCTAACCGTCCAGCCGCGCGTCGACTGGCCGGCCTCGTGCACCGTCTCGCGGCTGCCCGAGACCAGATAGTGCCAATCCTTGAGCGGCTCGCCGTTCGCGCGCAGCCGATAGGCGCAGGATTCGGGCAGCCAGTCGAGACCATCGACCTTCTTTCGGTCGAGCTTCACGCAATCGGAGACCAGCTTCATCCGATGCGCATAATCGAGGCAGCGCCCGTTGCGCCGGTCGAGCAATTTGCACGCGACATTGGTCGCGTAGAGCACGCCCGTCTCTTCATCTTCGAGCTTGTGCACGCAACATCGCCCGCAGCCGTCGCACAGCGCCTCCCACTCGCCGCGGTCCAGCGCGGTCAGCGGCTTCTCCCAAAATGGCGTGCGGCTGTTCATGACAAACCCAGCAATGCTCTGCTAACCCGAGCCGATCAAGCCGGTAGGGGGCTTAAGTCTATGAACTGCCTGAAGATCGCCATTCTCACTGCGTCGCTAGCCGCGATCGGCGCGCCGTGCTTCGCCCAATCCAACGGTGGGTTTGATGGCATTCAGTTCGTCGAAGCCATCAAAAGCCAGGATGGCGACAAGGTGATGGAATTGATCCGGAAGGACGGCCGCGGGATCGTCAATGCGAAGAATGCCGACGGCGACACCGCCCTGATCGTCGCGATCACTGAGCGGAGCGAAGACTTTACCGCGTACCTGCTCAACCAGGGCGCCGACCCGAACCTCGGCGGCAAGGGCGGCAACACGCCGCTGATCGCTGCCGCCCGCGTCGGCTATGAAGATGCGGTCGGCTGGCTGCTCGGCCAGGGCGCGAAGATCGACGGTGCCAATCGCATGGGCGAAACGCCGCTGATCATCGCCGTCCAGACCCGGCAGTTGCCAATGGTCCGCACCCTGCTGGCGGCGGGAGCCAATCCCGACAAGACCGATAACGCCGCCGGATTTTCTGCCCGCGACTATGCGACCAGGGACGGGCGTTCGCGCGATATTTTGCAGGCGATTGAGGCCAAGAAACCCAAAGCGGCGGCGGGCCGCTAGCGTCCCTCGCCCAGCGTCGGGTCGATCTGGGTCGCGAGCCGCCGCGCAGCGCGCCGCGCGAAATGCAGGACCTCGGCCTTGCGCCGCGCCGCGGCGAGCGGACGGTGCGCTGCCTCCCGCGTAATTGCCGCATCGTAGCGATCCGCGACGATCAGGCCCGCTGTGTTGGGCAGGAAGCATTCGCCTTCGCAGATTGCCGCGAGCGACGGCGGCACCGCCCAATAGAAGCGGTCGCAATAATCGAGATAGTCGAACCATTTGCCGTCGCCGAGGAGGTCGGCCTTGGCGACCTTGATCTCGACGATGGTCAGCCCGCCTCGAGCATCAATGGCCATCATGTCGGCGCGGCGGCCGTTCGGCAGCGGCACTTCGCACATCGCGAAAAGATCCTGGCGGCAGAACAAGCGGGTGACGCCGCGCGCGACTTCGGCCGCGATCGGCGGAGCATCGGCGAAGCACAAAGACTCGGGACGTGTGGCCATCACGGCAGCCTAGAACAAAAGGTGGCCAAAAAGAAGCGGGCGAGCCGAAGCCCGCCCGCTGCCCACCCACTTTCGGTGTACCGCCTAGCGGTAGAAGATGTGGTTGCCGATCGACGCCACGCGCTTCAGGCGCCAGCCCGGCGACACATAGCGCGCGTGGAAGAACAGTGCGTTGCCGACCGCCGAGTCCTTGAGCTCCTGGTCGACGATCTTGGCCATCGCAACCGCCGTCTGCCACTGATGGCTCGACCGCGGCACCGACGGCAACGAATGGCCGTGAACGAAGGAGAACTGGCCGCGCTGGAACAGCACGCCGCAATAGGACGGCGGGAATCGCCCGCCGGACTTGGCGCGGTTGGCGATGACCTGGCCGACGGCCAGCTGGCCCGCGAGGGGCTCGCTCTTCGATTCGAAATAGATGCCGGTGGCGAGGCACTCGAGCTCGCGGTTGCCGGCGTCGGCACCGCGAAATTCGGAGACGAGCTTGGTGAGGTCGCCGCCGCGAACGGGTGCTACCTCAGGCTGGTCGGCGTCATTCGCTTCTGAATTTTCGGTGCCTTGGCCGGACAAGCGAACATCGCCGTCCGGATCGAGCAGGTCGGGAACCGGAACCTCGGGGAGGCTCGCGACCGCGACGGTCGTCAGCGGCTCATTCTGATCGGCCTGAGCAGGAGCGACAATTGTCGCACCCAGTGCAGCGCAAAGGAGCAACGCTGAGCGAAGTACTGGCAACATGAAATCCGCATTTACTGCGGTTAACCACAACAATAATAAGGCCGAAATTACTCAGCGAATACTTCCGCTTTAGCCTCTGTCTGGTTCCCCGTCTCGCGTGGCATTCCGGCAGCTTTTCTGCGCGAAATGCCCCCCGCTCTTGTTGTTCGATACGGTTTCGTACCGGTTGGCGGGAGAATCAACCCGCGGCGGTCGTTTCAGCGATGAACCGTTCAGGGTCCGCGATATCCAGTTCGATCGCCCACAAATCTTCGTCGAACCGTGCCCGCTTGGCGAGGAAATCCGCGATTTCGGCGGAACTTGCCGAATCTGCCG
>Ga0268264_10001245_pt1 | contig 24279 bp, 22 predicted proteins | sample KBSSwiS32_FD_190357 | JGI IMG/M metagenome (GOLD analysis project Ga0268264, IMG submission 190357) | Switchgrass rhizosphere microbial communities from Kellogg Biological Station, Michigan, USA - KBS Switchgrass S3-2 (SPAdes) (version 2) | ecosystem: Host-associated > Plants > Roots >...
ACCACCACTGGATCTTCGGCTCGTTCCAGAACACGGGACGGAATACGTCCAGCACCCTGTATCCCTTCTTTTCGAACTTTTCCTTCCAGTATGCAAAAGGCTGTTCGTTAAGATGGTTCTGCCCGCCCTGTTTTGCCGTCGCGGCAGAAAAGACGATGGTCTTTCCCAGGCTGGTCAGGCTGTCCACGATGATGTCCGCAGACGAAGGCGCCAAATGCTCGGCCACCTCGAGACAGATCACCATGTCAAATTCCCTGCCCAGACGGATAGGCTCTTCCAGGTTGGTCTCTAAAAATTCATTTTCGCCGATAAATAATTTGCTCCTGTCTACCCATTTTCCATCCACACCCAATACCTGTCCCACGCCCTGCTGCTTGAAAACATGCAAAAAGGTCCCGATCCCGCAGCCCACATCGACGACGGAGGATGGCCTGAACTGCTCTACGAGGTAAGGAACAACGATATTCGGCGACGCCAGATTATGCGTATCCGCCTCGTGCACATAACGGACGCTCGGCTTATTTGCCTGCATAGTGTTAGTCATTTTTTATAATATAACATACTCCCCCGGCAGAGCTACAGATCCTGCTGGACGACTTTATGGAAGATAAATAATCATGTACCGCCTTGCTGCACCCATCCCAGGTATAATAATCATCGATGAGGATCAGCCCGCCTTTGGCCAGTTTCGGGTATAGGTTCTGGAAACAATCCATTGTCGACTCATACCAGTCCCCGTCAAACCGCAGCACGGCGATCTCGCCGCGGGGCTTGAATCCAGGCAGCGTATTGGAGAACCAGCCCTTCACCAGCTCGAATTCCGCCCCGGTGGCCTGCATGGCCTTTTGAGCAAATTCCATCTCCGCCTTGCAGTTATCGAAATAGGTGGCGCTGCCTGCATCTTCCTGCCACTTGATCGCCTCGACGCCATCTATCTCCTTGGCAGGAGGCAGCCCTTCGAAACTGTCGAACAAATAATATTTTCTTCCGGAGCCCAGCAGCCTGGCAAGGCCGGCGCTCATACCACCCCTCCATACGCCGCACTCGACGACATCGCCTTTGATGGAGCTGCCATATAGCTGTGCGATACGAAGATTTTCCGCGTATGTCTTCGGCTCGATCATCGTAAAATCGCTGAATTCATTATAGATCCGATCATATTCCGAATCCTCGCTTACTTTCTGGATCGCATAGCCCGATCGCTCGATGACCTTCTTTATAACTTTTTTCATGACTCGATAATTTTGGAATTTGGAACGATAAAGCCGTTGTCATAATGGTGCGGGAATGTCCTTCCTTCCGTAGGGGATTGATGTATTTCGAAGGATAAGATATCTTTCTGCCAGTCGTAGGTTTCCGTATTATGCGGACCGATCCACACCGACACAAAATACGAATCGGGGATCAATCCTACCAGGTCCACCTGGAAAAGATATTCCCTGTCGGTGCCGTCGAATTCGAGAAAAGGAGTTATCCGTGGAATTGCCTGCATGATCGTCGTACCAAAACCGTTCTTGATATCAAACGCAACAAAGGCGGCCGTATTATTCGAAACCGAACCCACCCGCAATTTTATTTTCAGGGTGATATCAGGTTGATCTTCAATGATGGACAGGCTGGCATGTCGTATCTGGGGTCCCGCTGCAGGCTTGTCCGCAATCCACTCGCTGCTCCGCTTGATACTGCTGCTTTGATATTGCTGGATCCCTTCCGTGAGCTCTCCCACATATTCCATCTCACCGTTCTTCAGCACCATCGCCTTGGTGCAGAGGTTCATGACGGCGCTCATATTGTGACTTACAAAAAGCACGGTCCTGCCCTGGTTCGTGCTCACATCCTTCATCTTTCCCAGACATTTTTGCTGGAATTCCGCATCCCCCACAGCCAGCACTTCATCCACGATCAATATCTCGCTCTCAAGATAGGCGGCCACAGCAAACGCCAGCCGGACATACATCCCGCTGCTATATCTCTTCACAGGGGTATCGATGTACCGCGCCACGCCGGAGAAATCGACGATCTCGTCAAATTTCCGCGTGATCTCTTTCTTTCGCATACCCAGGATGGCCCCATTCAGAAATATATTCTCCCTGCCGGTGAGCTCGGGATGAAAGCCGGTGCCTACTTCCAGCAGGCTGGCAATACGGCCTTTTACTTTGATAACACCCTGGGTCGGCGATGTCACCCTGCTCAGCAGTTTTAGCAGCGTGCTCTTGCCCGCGCCATTGCGCCCGATGATACCCACCGACTCCCCCTGCGCTATCTCGAAATCGATGTCCCGAAGACTCCATACAATATCACTATCTCCTTTTACACTCCGGTCATTGACCTCGCCGACCTTCAAAAAAGGATCTTCTTTTCCTCTCAGCTTTGCAAACCATCTTTCGATGTCCCGGGATATAGTTCCCGTTCCGAACTCTCCCAATTGATACGCCTTTGACAGCTCCTCAACCTTAATTGCGACAGACATAATTAAATTCCTTATTTCGTTTTATAACGGACCTCCGGCCCGTTCTACGAACGTTCTATACGGTATCAACGAAGTTCCGTTCGATTTTATTGAATGTGAAAATGCCGGCGAATAAAATGACGATCGTCACGGCAATACCATAACCCAGCAAACCCCAGCTGAATGTCCCTTCACCTAAAAAGCCGAGCCTGAACGTCTCGATGACCTCTGTCATCGGATTATATGTAACCAGCCAGCTGATCTGCGGGAATTTCTCTATCACCGTCGTCAACGGATAGACCACGGTGGTAGCATACATCATCAGCTGCACGCCAAATACGACCAATAACGCCAGATCGCGATACCGCGTAGTAAGGGCGGTGACGATCATCCCAAGTCCCAGTCCCTGCAACGCCATCAATACCACCATGAGGGGGAACAAGGTAATATAAGGCGTGACATGAAACCCATGCGCCCCCTTGCCCCAGTAATACCAGGCCATGGCCAGCAAAAAAAGGATCATTTGTACGGCAAATCGTACGAGATTCGACAGCACCAGGCTCAACGGCATGATCAGCCTGGGGAAATATACCTTCCCGAAAATATTGGCATTATCCTTGAACACAGTAGAAGTCTTGGTGATACAGTCCGCGAAATAATTCCAGCAGGTGATCCCCGCCATATAGAACAACGGTCCCGGTACCTCGCCTGTCTTTATTTTTGCAAGTCCCCCGAAAATGAACGTATAGATAATGGTGGTGAAAAGAGGCTGGATAAAGAACCAGACCGGGCCAAGGACCGTCTGCTTATAAAAGGATACAAAATCTCTCCGTACAAGGAGCCAGAGGAGGTCTCTATACGCCCAGACGTCGCGAAAATTCAGTCGGAATAAAGAAGTCTGCGGCTTAAGGACCAGGTCCCAGTTTTCAGATCCCGCCGCCAATCCGGATTTGTTCATAGATATTGGAAATTGCTTATTGTTTCTTGGTTTTAATGCCCAGCCAGCTTTTTATCACGCCTGCTATGGATCTTCTCTGATCGATCGGATCTTCTTCAAAATACCCGCTGCTCTTTCCATAGCCGTATGCGCCATAATAGCCATACCCACCGCCATAGTAGCCTCCATAGTAGCCGCCCTCGACCTTTACATCGTTCAACAACAGACATAACCTGGGAAGCTTTTTATTGACATAGAGGTCTTCTACAGGTCCTAATTGCTTTCTGAACGTGTACCCCTGTCGTGTGATATACATCGTACAGTCGGCAAATCTGCCCAGGTTGACGGCATCGCTGACAAGCCCGATGGGGGCGGTATCCATGATAACTACATCAAAATGATCTTTCACCTCTTTCATCAGTTCGTCCAGTCGCTTGTCCAGCAGCAGTTCGGAAGGATTCGGAGGAATGGGTCCGCAGGGAATGACATACAGGTCATCCACTCCTTCCACTTTCACCAGCAGTTCCTCGAAGCTGGCCCTTCCGATGATATAGTTGGTGATACCCATTTTGCGTTTCAGGTCCAGACCCGAAACGATCTTGGGCTTGCGGATATCGAACTCCATGATCACGGTCTTTCGGCCTGACAACGCCATCACCGCGCCCATATTGGTGCTGATAAAGGACTTACCTTCTCCGCTGAAGGAAGAGGTCACCATGATCACAGGTTTATCCACCTTTGAGATCAGGTATTTCAGGTTGGTCCGGACGATACGGAACTGCTCGGAGATCAGGCGGCGGCTGTTATGCTTTACTACCAGCGCCTGTTTACTATCCGAGTGACCTATCTCTCCAAGAATGGGGGCAGTGGTATACTTTTCAACATCCGCCTTGCTGCTGACCTTATCCTGTAACATCTCGCGTATAGCTACAAATCCTACAGGGATAAGCACACCCATAAAGAAATACAGCATGTATATCTTTTTCTTATCCGGGCTGACAGGCGCATTGGTCGAACTGGCAGGTTCCACCACCCTGGAATTGGAAATGGTCGATGCGGAAGAAAGGGAAATTTCCAGCTTCTTCTGCAAGAGCAAGGAATACAGCTCTTCCAGTATCCTTTGCCGCCTTTCAATATTCAACAATCCCAAAGATTTGCCGGGCATGGAAGTGATATGGGATTGCAGCTGCTGATCCACTTTGTCCAGATTGCCCGATGCGATGACATAAGCCTGTTTCACATTCAAAAGGGCCTGGTAAATATCCCTCCTGATCTTGTCAAGGGTTTGATCCATACCTACGATCAGCGGGTTGGTAGGAGTACTGGTCTTGACATTCTTATCTCTTTCCAGCTGCACCCGGTTGTATTCACTCACCAGTTGTAACAGCGCGGGTTCTTCGATACCGAGATTCGTTGGGACCAGTTCATAGGTATTCTTTTTGTTGGATATGTATTCCAGCAAATAATCTACGATATGGAGCTTTACATCCTGCTCAGCCTTGAGCCGGGCGCTTTCACCCATCTTCTCCAGGTAATCCTTCGATTGGTTCTCTATATCAAAGACCTTGTTCTGTACCATGAAATTGGTCAGCACTCCCTGCACCCCTTTGATAGTGTCGCTCAGCTCAAAGAGCCTGTCGTTGATGAAGCGGAGCGTGTTGGCGGCAATCCGGTTCTTATCTTCCACCACCAGCGTATCGTACACCGACATCAGCGTATTTATCACATTCATGCCCAGCGCGGGGTTCTCTCCTTCATAGCTGAGGCCAAGTATAGTAGCCTGGTCATTGGGCTGGGCGATCTTCAGCGATCCCTGGAGTACCTCCGCAACGGTGGCCAATGGCATCCAGCTCACCTCCAGCACATTGCCGGGAGATCCATACTGACTGACGTCTTTGCTCTTCAGCAGCAGGAACCTGTTACCCCCGTTCTCGATCGTGTCCCCGAATCTCAACGGCGTCTTACCTTCATTGAGCAGATATTTATCCCCCTCCTGCAGCGTGACCTTGCAGCCGAACCCCTTGTTGGGATCTTCCATCAGGATCATCTTTAAAATAATGGGGGAACTAGGATAAAGCAGACTGGAGCGTACATTGCCTTTGCCATAGTAGCTGGTCTGCAGGTCCAGGTCCTTCGCCACCCGTTGCAGTACAAGTCTTGACCGAAGCACCTCTATCTCATTGCTCAGGTTCAAGCCATCCGAAGCCATGAACAATTCCTGGAAACGCTCGTCCTTGGATAAAGAAGGATTGGCGTTGGCGTCACTCTTGATCAAAAGTGAAGATTGCACTCTGAATATGGGCGTAGTGTAACGGATCTTTATATACGCCAGGAACAGGAAAAGACTGGCGCTCAGAATTACCAGGGGAAGGTACCGGAGATATTTAAAGATGAACTCCTTGGGGCCTGTCACCCAGGATTTGTTTATCCTGATATTGGACTCCACATCATTCAACCCATTTGAATTTTCAGGCATGGATAGTTAGATTATTTTCTGAATATACTGTAAATAATAGCCAGCGTTGAGACGATACTGGCGGCAATCGTGATATTGCGGGCAGTGACCTGGTCGGTCGCCGCCACCTTTCTCTTCATAGCTTCTATATAGACGACATCATTCTGTTGCAGGTAAAAATAAGGCGAGGCCAGTACATCCGGCTTGGTAAGGTCCAGCCGGGCCCATTGTCGCACACCGGAAGAATCCCGCATGATCAGCACATTGTCCCTCCGGCCGTAAAAGGTCAGATCCCCCGCCATGCCGATGGCCTCCAGCAGACTGATATGCTCCCCCGGGATACTGAAGATCCCCGGATGCTCGACCTCTCCCAGTACGGTAAACCGATAGTTCATAAATCGTATAGAGTAATAAGGATTCTTCAGATAGTCTTTCAATCGCGCATCCAGCAGGTCCCTCAACTGTTGCTTTGTCAGTCCTTCTATATGCAGCTCGCCCAATCCCTGGAATTGGATATTCCCTCTCTCATCTACCAGGTATCCGGGTGTTGTAGGCGAGCTGGCGCCTGCTGCACCAGCCATCGAGCCCGTTCCGCCGCCATTACCACCGCTGCTGCCAGAGCTGGATGCACCGGAGTTGACAACGATCAGAGATTGATTATACAAGGCCGTTGCAGCCGGGTTATCGCTGTATACGATGATACTGACGAGGTCCCCCTTCCTAAAGACGGGTTCGCTGATCTGTATCTGACTGAGCTTAGCAGTATCGAACTTCCCCTGCATATACGTCAGATGCCTGGTATCGCCGCAAGAGCAAAAAACCATGGACAGCAAGACCATACCCGCTATGTTCACAAAAAAAGTCTTTCTGATAAATGTTAGCGCCTGCATATTTATAAAATAATTTTAGCCTTGCTGTTTCTCCACCGCTGCCGATACATTCTGCCGGTCGATAACAGCTACCAGCGAATAGCCTATACTTTCGATGAGCACTCGTACTCTGTTGCGGGTCGCCATAACAACGATCCCCTCCTTATCCATAAAAGCCCCTTTCAGTATGGTGACCTTGTCATCCTTCTGCAATACCAACGGCTCTGCCCAAACCTCCACATAATCGTTCATGAACTTACGGATAGTCTCAATCTCATGTTCCCTCACTATGGCAGGCTTACCCAGCCAGTATACAAAATTCACGATCCCATTGACCAGTCGGATACCTGTCTTTTCCTCCTCCCCGATCCTCACAAATACATAGGACCTGAACAACGGCTCTTCCACCCATTTATAGCGATCGCTCCATTTTTTTCTTACCCTGTTCAGAGGACAATAAGCCTCCATCCCCTTTTCGATAAGAAGTTGATATACCTTTTTCTCCCATCTGGGCTTAGTATACACTACGTACCAGTTCTTTTCTTCTCCAGGCATAGCTTCGCCACCTCAGTCACATGTAGCTTTTTAACTGATTGATGATCAATTATTATTATTCTAAAGGGTTGGGGATTGCAATAACAGAAAAGGGTACAAGCGAGTTTTCTGAGAAATACTCCTTATACCCTGTCCATAATAGCTTTATATTAATAGGTCGCTCAACTTATTCTTCACAGGATTCATAAAATTTAAAGGGTTCCCGGGATTCAGGCACAAAAACAGATTATAGTCAGGATTTATTGCGTCAGCGATTGTACAATTTCTTACCGATGCACCATATTAATCCATCCTTAATCCAATTGCTGCAAATATAGGAGATTTTAATATTCAATAACTTTAATTGCCAGTTGAAAAACAGCCCATTAAGCCGGAGATGGGAATTCATAATTGCTTAACTTCCCCCGTAAATCTCTTGCTGTTGAAACAACGTTTCTATTCCCTCGATGTTTTTCGCGGAGCGACGGTAGCTCTGATGATCCTTGTGAATAATCCAGGCAGCTGGAGCTATATTTATGCCCCATTGGAGCATGCCCCCTGGCATGGCTGCACTCCGACAGATCTGGTATTCCCTTTTTTCCTTTTTGCGGTCGGTAATGCCCTTGCCTTCGTCATGCCCCGGATGGAACAGGCCGGCAATGCCGAGGACAACCACAGGTTGGCCGGCCGAAGGCCCATCATTAGACCCGTTGCTCCGGGGGGTACATTTCCTAAATACCCCCGAGGAGCAACATTCCTGAAAAAAGTCCTGACAAGAGGCCTGCTGATATTTGCCATTGGCCTGTTCCTCAATTGGTTCCCTTTTGTAAAATGGTCACACGGGCACCTCGTAGGTAAGGCCTGGGCAGACCCGGTGAATGACGACGCGGTTCCCAGCGGAATTCGTATCCTGGGAGTATTGCAGCGCATCGCAATGGCCTATGTGTTCGCATCCCTTATTATCTACTATGGAAAGGTAAAAGGCGCCTTTGTCGCAGGCGCTACACTGCTGTTGGGGTATTGGGTTTGGTGCTCCCTGGCCGGACAGCCGGGCGATCCCTATAGTCTTCAGGGCTATTTTGGCACGGCCATCGACAGATCCATATTAGGCATAGCGCATATGTACAAAGGGGAAGGCGTCCCCTTCGACCCGGAAGGACTCGCCAGCACCCTGCCCGCCATTGCCCAGGTCATCTTTGGCTATCTCGTGGGGAATTATATTTTGATAAAGGGTAAGACCTTTGAGATGATCGCCGGGCTTTTTGTCGTCGGATGCCTCCTGGTGTTTACGGGATTTTGCTGGGATATGGTCTTTCCCATCAATAAAAAGATCTGGACCAGTTCGTTCGTAGTGTATACGACGGGCGTGGCCTTACTGGTACTGTGCGTGTTGATGTATGCCATCGAAATGAAAGGCCACAAGGGCGTCTGGAGCAGGTTTTTTGACGTCTTTGGGAAGAACGCCCTTTTTATCTTTATGGTCAGCGGGATATTGCCCAGGATCTATGGGCTGCTCCGTATCAACGGGTGGATGTACGACCATTGGTTCGCTCCCGCCTTCGGAAATATGAACGGCAGTCTGGCCTATGCCATTTTCAACATCCTCCTGCTATGGGCGCTCTGCTATGTCCTGGATAAAAAAAAGATATATATCAAGGTTTAGACGGTGGCCAGCATGCTTTGAGGACTGCGGATGATCCGACGCCGGCGGCTTAACACCTTGTTGACAAAAATAAGGTTACACCCTATGTCCTGGCATAATTCAAAGTTCTTGCCCAGAAAATCGCTGAATCGCTGGCGATCATCATCGGTGTCGTATTCAAGACAGAGCAGCAGCGATTTGTTGATGGTTTCCCAGCCTCCTTCCATCACCTCGTAATTCAGCCCCTCCACATCGATGCTCAGCAGGCTGACAAAATCGAATTGGATATCCCGGACGGCATCGTCCAGCCGCATCACCGGTATATACATGGTCTTGTATACGTTGTTCTCCCTCGTCTCCATAAAAGAGCTGAGCACCGGGGTCTTGGAAATGTGAAAAGGCAGGACGGTATTGGTATTGCCACATCCGATGGGCAGGGCAATATCCCCGGGTCTGAACTTTCTGAAAAGACCGATGAGCTCCTGATTAGGCTCTATAACAATACCACGGTATCCCTTTCTGTATAAAAGATAAGAATTGGAAATGTCGGACGGATGATTGGCCCCTACGTCGATGTAAACGGAATTCTTCAGATCATACTGGCTGAGTATCTCCAGGATAATAGCGTCCTCCCCATGCTGGGAATAGGAGCTTTTAGTCCGTTGTACACTGTGATACCATGACTTGCCGAGACGTTTGAACCTGCCCAGTGACGGGAAATTGTTTACTAAAAAGCTTTTGATCATAACCACTTTATTTTTTCAAAAACACTCGCATGCGGCACAAAATTATCTTCAATAAATTGCGTTATTCATCCTCTGTCCTTTGAAAACTGGCCAATAACCCAATAAAGGGTCGAGGCGATGATGAATAAAATGCATACGATCACTATGGAGAATTTAATGCGAGCCAGGTTGTAGGCGATCGAAACATTCATCTGCGAAATGGTACCGGATAATGTTCTGGACAAGGCGATATTTTCAAAGATATCACAAATTGTGGCAATTAATATCAACCAGCTGAAACCCCTGCCCCCTTTAATCAGAATTTCATTCCCGGTGCACACTGAAATGAACCGGCAGCCCAACCCAATGGCAAGGCTATATAGGGCGATAAAAAGGTAGGCCAGCGAAGTGCTTTTGAGCCCTTGCTCGTACTTGCCCGAACTCTTCCAGTCCTGGATGATAGCGCTGGCTTTTGCAACGGTCTTGGCGATCTCGAATTGCACGATCTCGCCTGAACTCAGCGGGGACAAGTAATTCCTGACCCAGATCATATAGCCGACGGTAACCAAAGACAACAGCCAAAACCATCGCCTGAGACGATAAAATTTAGCGGGCCACGAGGAAGCAGTCATATGAGCACCAACTGATTTAGGTGTAAGTTAGCAAAAAAGCGATGGTTTGCTGCCTAATGCCGCCTGAAATATACATAAGTTAAATGACATCAATATAACACATTGATTTATAAAACACTATCATTGAAATGCGCATTATGAGAACTTTTCGCTTACTCCTGATCCTCATAGCCCTCCATTATGGTGTACCGCTGGCCGCCCAGACAATGTCCGGCCTCCGGAAAAGTACTCCGGCCGGGGTGCCGGGAACCCTCTACTATCTCACAGAGTCAGGCCAGCAGGGAGTATTTACCGTCGACCCGTATGATAAGACCAGCCTGGATGACAGCGCCATGACGCTGGTCACAGCCAATGGCATTCGCCTGAAAAGAGTAGTGGAAGGGAAAATGCTGAATGTCCAGTGGTTTGGCGCCCTTGGCAGAGGGTCTTCGGATGACGCCCCCGCCATTCAAAAAGGCATCGACTATATCCTTCGTAACGATCATGCCCCCAGAACGCTTTACTTCCCTCCCGGCCTTTACCGCATCGACCACCCGCTGCTGGTGGTCAGGTTCAACGGGAAAACCTATCGACAGACCAGCATAACCCTCGAAGGACCGGCAGGCTCAAAAGACCTGGCCATCGGGTCGGCCAGCATCGTCCCCTCCTTTGACAACAGCTTCGCCCTGGGCGTGCAGCTGGGAAAAGGCGTGCTGATAAAAGACCTGATCTTCCGGGGAAAGTTCATCCTTCCAAATAAATTAAATGTTATACAGGTGGACACCCTGGCCTTCTCCGAATGGAATGATGGCTCGGCAAGGAATAATTTCCTGTCCCCTTATGCAGGTGTCGTTATCGATCCCTTCTCAGACTCCACCGCATACCCTTCCAGCTCGGACCTCTATCCGGGCTTACATGCCTATTACCCGGCAGGTATGAACAGGAGCGGCTCCACCGACGTCCGTGTAGAAGAATGCTCGATCAGTAATTTCATCGTCGGGGTCATGATCACACCCTCCAATCAGCAGAATGGGGATCTTATCAATGTCATCGACTGCGATATCAGCAACAATAAAGTCGGCTATGCCATGGGACAGGCACAGTCCAAGGAATGCCATGTGGATAGGCTAAAATGCTGGGGCAATACACATACCCTGTTTGACAATATCACCTACGGGATCCGCCATGGGGACGGCGCGGCAGTTCCCATGGTCGACGGTGTCAACATAGCAGGATATATCAAGCAGCTATGCGCCATTAATGCCGCCTCATTCAATGGCGTGTTCCGGAATGTCTATGCGGAAGGGCTGTTTAAAGTGGGATTTGTCGGCGGCCTGGCCACGGTCTCATTCGAAGATTGCCAGCTGAACTTCACCCCCAACAATCCAGGCCTGCCCTATCCTGACTTCACGCTCCTGGGCAATGCCGCTTCCTTTCATAGCTGCATGCTGAGATATTATACAGGCGCCAAAGGAATGAGGCTGGTCCTTTCAGGCACCGACGATCGTTTCGACAACGGTATTATGAACGAGCCTCCGGTGACTGCCGCCATGGGCAATTGCGGGGATTGCGTCGCACCTCATTTCAACAACGTCGTCATGTACTATTCAGGCGGGATCCTGGGCAGCGGCAACAGGTCAATTATCACAACTTCCGGTAAATTGTTCTACCAGGCAAATGGTAACGGACCCGACCCGGTATATTACGGGAACAGCTACTTGTTCCGTGACCCTTATTCATTAGACCTGTTGTATAAGTTCACCTACGACAATACATATGAGAGAACAGTTGAATTGTCGGGAACGCCTGCTCTCCACGTCGATAAATCAAAATGGACCGCCTGGTTCAAGCTCAACAACAGCACAGAGGCCAGTCTGCTCAGACCAGGCGATTTCATTCTGACGCCAGGCATGCATTGCCAGGACCAGTTCACCAAACTAATTGTCAATGCTTATCCGGTAGGGTATATCGAAAGCATCGATCATGACATTGTACATCTCCGCAACCTTGCCTATGGCATCCAGGAAGGAATGAAATTGTCCCTGGTGATGGACTATTATGTATATCAGAACGCCCCCTTTACAGGCGACCTGGCCGCCGGAAGCAATACGTTGACAAATGTACAGGGCATGTTCCCGGGGGTAGACGACCGGCCGGATATGCCGATGCTGCCATCCGGGACCTATGTGACAGCCGTCGACCCTTCGGCAAGAACCATTCGCTTCTCCAGCGCCAACCACAACGGCAGATCTTTTAACGACTACACGGTTGTCAACGGGTACCCCCGTATTGAAATGCACAGCGCATACGACCTCCCTACGCTGCAGCGCGCTCGCAAGACCCTGCTGGGAGGGGCAGACTTTTACCTCTACCAGCCGATGGGTAAAGGGTCTTTTGATCCCTCCTGGTTGTTAGGATCTGGCTACATTGCACGATACAAAAATCTCAATACCATCATACTGGGAGACACATCCCTGCACAAATTGAAATATACCATCACAAACTGATCTCTTCCATGGCCTCCATTCCAATGGTCCTGTTGTCGAGAGCTTTCAGGACCCCGAATGTCTTTTCATTCCATCCTGCTATCAGGTATACTCCATCCTCCAGGCATTCCAGCGGTTTTTTACCGTATCCTGCCAGGTCGAAAAGATAAAGCTTTGCCTGGGGCGCTATCTGCCGGTACTGTCTCCAGATCCTTCCCAGATCAGCCTCCACACCCTGGTTGAAACTCCGGTGATTCCAAAGCGTGCAATCCGTAAAGATCATCACCTTATCCACGACCTCGCCTTTGCGCAGCAGGTCCCTGATCACCAGGTGGGCATTGATGGCGTATCCGGCCTCCCCTTCCTTTTTTCGCAGCTGGTCCAGCTGATCGAACAGGTTATAAGCAGGCAGCGTCGTATGCTTCCAGGTATTGCCGATGATGCCGGTGGATACGGACATTCCCTTTCCCGCCAGCAGCATAGCCAGCAGAGGTGCTATGTCAAACCGTTCGACAAGACTGCCCTCCTTTACAGGATAGCGCATGCTGGGGCTGATATCCATGGCGATGACCATTCTGCCCTGCTCATCGAGGCCGGCCATATTATCTGCACTGTGCCGGATGGCCTGTTCCAGGGCTTCCTGTAAAAGAGATACTCCCCCCTTCTCTATTCGCTGCAGTCTCCTGTATACTTCGAGGAATTGCTGCGGCGACAGACGGCTGCCCGTTACGGCAGCAGCATTACCCAGGTATTCAGCCGCCAGCTTCAGCACTTTTCCGCTGACGCCTGCGGCCAGGACATCGGGAAGCTTTTCCATCAGGGTCTTGTATCCCATCCTGAAAGTAGAGATGCCTTCCTTCCATTTCTCCCTCAGCGCAGACTGTCTCAGCTCACGGCTATCGTAATGCTGCTGCAGCAGTGCTTCATATTCCGACTGCCACGCATTACGGGCAGGCAGCTTGTCCTGTAGTATCCTTCTGAACAAAGCCTGTTGCGCCTTGCTGGCCGCCCTGGGACGTATAGTAGATAAAGCATATCTCAGTCTCACCTGCTGCACTTTTGTCAGCCGGACAAAGCGATAGGTATCCAGCCGATTGAAATGAGCACCCAGGCTCTTCCGCAGGATGGAAGGCACTGTGCTTTTGATCCTTCTGACTTGTGCATAATGGTCCAGCCAGACGGGTATCTCGCTGGCCTGCTGGATCACACGCCCAACCAGTCCGCCAATGAGCGCCTTGTCCTTGCAGACCCCGGCCAGCTCCGCCGTCAGCACGAATGACAGGGTCCGGAGATGCAGCTGTTCCCGGAAGTAGATCGCCAGCCTTGCGACAAAGAGCGGGTCGTTGTCCCGGATCAGCTTCCGGATGACGGCAAGCTGTTCCGCAGGCTGATGATGGAAGGATTCATAGAGATGCGCAGACAGGAGCGCTTCATACAGCTCCCATTGCTTGTCCGTTGTCCAGATCCTAACACGCGCATACTGTTCGTCTGTTCGTCTTGCTTTTAAGCTAAAATTCAATTTCATCTTGTCCTCCTTTTTTAAAACCTGACCACGGCCTCATCGGCCAAGGTCCATTAACAAAAAAGCCCCTCTAACGAGGGGCTTTTATATACTAAGCTCATTTTTTTCTAGCTCTTAATACATCTTATGCCCCTCCATGCAGGATTAATCACCGGCGCGGACCAGCGAATCACCTGTTTGTATGTATTCTTTTGTTGAAGCATGGGCATTGACATTTGATTATCTCTACAAAGAAAAATTGTTTTTTCCTTTTAACCAACTTTTACAAATAAATTTTCGGAAAATTATTTCATCACCGACATTCGGCGCATCTTCTTTACGCTGTCTTCTTCAGCAGGAGCGAGATCTTATTATGCAGCTCTTCGGGGCGGAATGGTTTTGGCACCACCTCCATAAATCCCTTTCCAATAAGGTCGGCACGCATGTCTTCATATACAGCCGCGGTAAATGCAATGGCAGGAATATCCTGGTCGACCTTCCTGATCTCTGACAAGGCGGTAACGCCATCCATCTCAGGCATTTCCAGGTCGATGAGTACCAGCTCATATACTCCTTTTCGGAATTTCTCTACTGCTTCCCTGCCGTTGACAGCCTCGTGCACTTCGATACCCCATTTGTTCAACAATCTCCTGGCCACGGACATATTGACGGCGTTGTCTTCCGCCATCAGGACCTTGATCTTGCCGAAGGACGGCAGCTTTTTCACCTTTTCATCATTGATATAGGGCCGGGCATTCTCATTGATCTCCAGCTCGGCGGAAAAGTAAAAAGTGCTGCCCAATCCTTCCCGGCTGTCCAGCATCAGCTCGCCCGCAAAGAGACTGACCAGCTTTTTGGTAATGGCTAACCCCAGCCCTGTACCTCCGTACTTCCGTGTAGTATCCGTATCGGCCTGGGTAAAGCTTTCGAATATCTCCTGCTGTTTGTGGGCAGGGATCCCGATGCCGGTATCCTTTACCATGAACTGTACGACAGACCGCTTGCTGTTGGAGGAGATCTTTCTTGCCCCCAGTGTTATAAATCCTTTGTGTGTAAACTTTATCGCATTGGACAGCAGGTTGCTGAGCACCTGGTTGAGCCTTGTCTCATCGGTAAGAAACTCGGCCTCAAGCTTTTCGTCCACATCGATAAGAAAGCTCAATCCCTTTTCCTGCACCTGCGTGGAGAACTGTGCTTCCACTTTTTTCATGAGGCTTCGGATATTGACAGGTACAGTCTCCAGCTCCACCTTGCCGGACTCTATCTTGTTAAAGTCTAGGATCTCATTGATGAGAACCATCATATGTTCCGAGGACAGCTTCAGGACATCCAGGTGCGATTTCTGTTCGGGAAGATAATCTTCTTGTAAAAGCAGATTGGATGTGCCGATGATGCCATTCAATGGGGTCCGCAGCTCATGGCTCATATTGGAGAGGAAGCGGGTCTTTGCCTGTGAGGCGACCTCGGCCTTCTGCTTGGCCTTCATCAGCTCGAACTTCGTCATCTTTATCTCCGAAAGGTCCAGGATGCTGATCTTCCAAAAGTGGTTGGTATCATCTCTGAAGGGAACCACATTCACATAGGCAAAGACGGTATTATCCTTTTTGGAAGTAAAGGACAATTCTCCCTGCCATCCTTTATTGTCGCCATCGGGGTTTTGCCGTATGTTCTTGAACAGTTTTATATGTTCCCTCGTGAAGAGGCTTTCCATGGGCGCGCCTACAATATCATTCTTATTGCCTATCTCCAGCAGCTCGACGGCACGGCTGTTGCAGTCGGTGATGATGAGGGCCTCTGAATCCAAAATGAATACACCGTCCAGGGATGTATTGTAGATGGTGTCGACAAATTGTTTTTCCTTCAGGATAGCAGCCTCATTATTCCGATTGATCCGAAGGATCGCATAAGAGAAAAAGGCGGTAAGCACCATGGAGATCACGAGGTTGCTGTCATGCAGTTTGGTGAACATCCCGGTGATATGCACCTGATAGTGATTTTCCTGCGGACACCAGGTATAGCAGAACCACAGGGAAAGGATGGTGACAAGATAGGCAAAGGCCAATTCGAGTATGCTCCGTTTGAAGCTGACGATAAAGGTGATCACCAGAAAATAAGGCCAGTAGTAGAAATATTCACCCGCCTTCAGCCCCTCCATATAGTTCATGACGGCCAGATACCCGTTCAGGGTCACGACGGACAGCAGACGGGCTGACAGGTACTGCTGTCTCAGGTTGAGCTGATAGGCCATTATAAAGACATAGGCGGCGCTGAGATTGATCAGCGCGCTTATATACAAACCATATATGAAGTAGGAAATAACGCAGACGAAGTTGGCAACCAATATCAGCAGGATAAACTGATTGAACCGTATGGTCTGCTTCTGACGGGTAATAGAGGGCTCCCTACCCAGGCCGGAATAGACGACGTCCTCATAGAAGGATTTAACGGTCAGAAGTAAGAAGTTGCTCAAAACGGTTTTTTTATGACCCTTCACGAACCTACGATTCGTGTTGTAAAGGATTTAAGGATTTCCATTTAGACAACGGTGCAAATAATAAAATATTACATTGCATCGTTAGGATTAAACCCTTAGTTTACTATGAACAGCGGAGCCAACCATAAACATTTTACCTTTTCCCATCCTTTCAACAGCCAATATATCAACGAGTTGTATGAAGATGATCACGCCTTGATCGATGAGACTTTTGCCGATGTCATAAAAGAATATAGTCCCATGCTGCAGGATGTGTATGTATGCTACCGCGCCGGCGATATTCGCGCCCTGAAAAGCGCGGTCCACCGGATAAAGCCTCTTTTGGGATATGTGGGGTTGACCACGATCCAGTCTGAATGCCAGCAGTTCGAGAGTAATTGTGAGAGGGATGTATTTCCTTCCCTGCATGATGATTTTGCGACCTTGTCGGCGAGCCTGTCGTCCGCCAAGGCATTGATCGAGGAAGAAAAAGCAAGGTTGGAAGTTTTTCTCAAAGCCTGATGCATTCCCTCAAACAGCCGGAAATATTTTCCAGCCCCTCTTTCAACGACTCCACCGCCGGCCAGCCGAAGCCGATACGCATATAGTGCCGGGGCATATCAAACCAATGACCGGGTCCCACATAAGTACCGTATTTTTCAAGCAGCAGCCTGTAAAAGACATCGATGTCTATTGCTTCCGGGGCTTTTATACGCGGGAAGCATACGCACCCGCCGTCCGGCGCCACCCATTCCAGGTCATCCTGCTGCTCCATCCATGTCTTTACGATGTCGAACTTTTCCCGGATATCACGGGTGATGTGCTGGAAATGTTCCTCTCTTTGCAGCATATGCCGGAAAGCAAGCTCTTCATCCAGCGGTGAGCCGCAGATATGTATCTGCTCCTTGGCAGCCAAAAATGTTTCCATCAGGCGTTTGTCGCGGCAGATCATCCAGCCCATACGCAAGCCGGGCAACCCGTAGGTTTTGGAAAGAGAGGAGACACTGATGACATGATCACCATATTCCGATGCGAGGGGAGGGAGTGGACCGAATGTCATATCCCGATACGTCTCGTCTACCAGGAGCGGGATATGATGCTCGCGTGCTATGGCCGCTAATTGTTGCATGTCCCTAGGGCGAAGACAGACACCTGTCGGATTATGAGGGTAGGTGACAGAGATATATTTGGTCCGGGCTGTCAGGGCTTTTTTCACCCGCTGCGGGTCCAGCGCAAAGCCTTCTTCAAAGTGAAGGTCGATACTGCGTAGAGCGGCGCCGATGGCCCTGGGCGTCTCCAGGTTGGTAGCATAATTTGGATGTGCGACCACCAACTCGTCGCCGGGTTCCAGCAGGGAGGTGGCAATGATAAAAAGAGCGGCGGCTGCCCCGATCGTGAGCAGGACATCATCCCTTTTCAGTATAGCGCTATTCTTTACGATCAGGTCCCGTAACGCTTCGTGACCCATATGCGATCCATAACAAAGTACAAGGTCCTTTAATACGGAGGCCGGTATTTCTATGTCCCCGAATAATGCGTCTGTATAGGAGCTTTCTGAAAGGTTGTTGCGGATACTGCTGTATCCCATCTGCTCGGGAGATTCTATCTCGATAGGCATTCGCCGGTAGCGCATGAAATGACGTTTAGTTTTGACAAAACTATCTAAAGAATTTACAAAATTTTTCGCAAACAAAAAAATCAAATGCTGACCTTCTTAATGCAGCCAGGCCCGCTAATTGTATGTCTTTTAGGAGGAGACGCTTGGATAGATACCAATGGTTTAATTCAACTACAGAGCAGGCTACGTTCTTTCAGATTTCATTTCATTCACCATTTAAAGCAATCTTGTATGAAAAAGATATTTGCAGCCTTCGACATTTTCGGTGGTGGAAAAATTTATGAGCCATCCCTCTCACCACAATCTTCCCCAGTGACTGTTACTTCGTTTTCGCAGCCACATGTCCTGCAGACCAGGATGAAAGAAGAAAAAATATCCCACGGGGGAACTGTAATGGCCAATTTGTCACCCGTCCGCCTGGACATGGGTCATGATGGGGTAGTGATGTATTTTTGCCCGATGAAGAGTGTTCAGGTCCTGAAAGTTATTGCGGAAGGCGACGGGAACAACATTCCTGTCGAGGCCAGGATCGAAGGGTTGAGCGTGCCGGCAAATTATACGTCGGGGCTTTACGAGCTTGAGAATATCGAGCTGACCTCTAATGGAGCGATACTGGTAAAGGCAACTGAAAAGACCAGATGGAATCTTATTGAGAGCGAGATCCCGGTTGACTAACATCTCACAACCCAAAGAATGGAAATTTAAGGGCGGCATCGGGGCTTTTGATAGGCGATAGGGCGTAGCTGCGGATCCGCTCATCCGGTATTCCCATTCTCGTAAGCTCCTTCTGGAAAGGAAGGATTATATTCCATCGTCCTGCCAGATGAAAAATGCCTTCTTTCCACAGCTGCCATAATTCGGGTTCAAGCCCGTGAAGGAATTGGATAGCCTGTTCTGCGGATATCCCTTTGGGAGGGACTATATCTACCAGCAATCCCAGCTGCTCGGGCAGCGCTTTATAACATTCTTCCAGCTCCAGCACACCGATGTATCTTTTTTCGGGGAAACGAATTCTTTTCCGGGCATTATTAAAAAAGTTAATGCTTGTTTCATCTCCGAAAAAAAAGTGATACTTACCTTCTGTCGAAAACATGACTATATCTTTAACGATAGATTGAGCACAATTGGCCAACGGGAATTTTGGCCAATTGTGCCAGACATCAAATGATTGCCCTTCGGACAACGAACCTCCGGCTCATTTTGTTACCTTTACTAAGGTACGCGCTCCTTTTCTCAGGGTTTTTATACTATCCGGAGCATTTTTTGCAGAAAAAGGATTTTTATGGAAGTGACTTTTTGTGACAAGCATGGAAAGACCACGAATTTAGATTTCTCCGATGTCTCTTTTATGCCTTACGATCGGCCGAAGATACACCAGGTGCATAGAAAATTGGATCTCCCCTTCATGGCCGGGGAGGCTACCCAGCTCTCCGCCAAAGATATAGATATCATTTACGGCAGCATGCTGATGAAGGAGTCGCAGACCGTTCGTTTCAGCTCCATTACCGAGCCCGAGCATATTGAAATGCATTTTACCCTGGCCGGCGAGGGATGTCTGAACAACCTCAGCAGCGGGAAACAATATCGCTTTTCGGGGAATGAGCAGAACCTTCATTATACACCTCAATTCATAGGTTCCAGTCATTATGAGGAAGGCGCTGTTCATAAGTTCTTCGAGATACGTCTGACCAAGCATTTCTTTTTGTCACTGGCGCAGGACAGCAGTCCGATGTTGATGGATTTTGCCGAAAAGGTTGATCAGGCGATGGAAGTCAGCGCACAAAATTTACCCATTTCTTTGGCCATGCATCAATGTATACATGATATCATGCATTTACAAATGACGGGCGGGTTAAAAGGGCTGTTCCTACAGTCCAAGTGCATCGAGCTGCTGACCTTGCAGGCGCAGGCACATGAACATGCGCCTGATTGCGGTGACCGTGTCTGCAAGACCTCGCAGGATAAGGAACGCATCTATTTTGCCAGGGACTATTTGGTGGATCATGCAGCCTGTCCTCCTTCCCTCACGGAACTGGCAAGAGTGACAGGACTGAATGAGTTCAAGCTGAAGAAAGGGTTTAAAGAGGTCTTCGATACTTCCGTCTTTGGTTATTTGAATAATTTCAGGCTAAATGAGGCAAAGACCAGTCTTTTGTCGGGACTGTCTATCAAGGAGGTGGCTGAGCAGATGGGGTATAGTTCTGTTCAGCATTTTACCCGTGCGTTCAAAGAGAAGTTCGGCGTGACGCCGGGGAGAGTGTAGGTTGATGTCTATTTTGGCAACGAGCCTTTTAATTTTTTTAGGGCCCTATTGGCAGCAGCTAATTTCTTAGGGGCAAGCACACAGTCAGGATAACCAAACTTCCTCGCCCCATAATTAAACTAGTTTAATTATGGAAATATTTCCCCCTTTACTTGCCAAACTAATCAGAACTTTGAGGGTTTCCCATACTTCTTAAAAGATAATTGCCAAACGGTAAATAGAATATGTTTATGACCAAAAGAAAAATTGTTATACCGACAGCAGAATCACTATTTAAAGAGCTTTCCCTGCTTATTGAGAAAAGTCAACAGCAGTTAGCCCTAAAAGCGAATAGCGTACTGACAATGCTTTTTTGGCATATTGGAAGGCGTATTAATGAAAGCATACTAAATAACAAACGGGCGATTACGGAAAACAGATTGTCGTTACGCTGTCTCGACAATTAGCAGACAAATACGGCAGGAATTTTGAAGAAAAGAACTTACGCAGAATGCTTCAATTTGCTGAACAATTTCCAGAAAAAGAAATTGTCGTTACACTGTCTTGACAATTGAGTTGGTCACATATTTTGGTCCTATTACCACTTAAAAATGCTGAAGCAAAACTATTTTATGCCAAGTCTGCATCCACGCATGGACTTGGAGTTAGGGAGCTTCGCAAGGTCATCGCAGCTAAAGAATTTGAAAGAATGTCTATTGCAAATTTGCAAATCTCTGACAACAATCCAGGCATATACAATAATTTTAAAGACCCCTATTTCTTAGACTTTCTGGGATTGCAAACCACTTATTTGGAAAAGGATCTAGAAGAAGCTATTCTCAGGGAGTTAGAGGCATTCATTTTAGAGATGTTATGTGAACCTTTGCATAACAATTCAAGGCTGATCTGCAGGACAGGCCTCGACGGCAACAAAAGGATCAGCCCGAATAAGCCGGCTTGTACAAAAAAAGTTTTTGAATACTAACGGACTTTATCGAATACGGTCTTCCAGGAACGCTCGCCGCCCCATTCGCTTGATTTTGCATTGGCCTGAACGGAAATAGACTTGCCATCATTGCTCAACTTCCAAACCTCTGTTACGTAAACAAATAGTTGTTCCTGAACATTGACATTGGAAGGGGTGGGAACCATCAGGTGTACAATTGAATTAACAGTCATCGTTTGTCCATCAGCTGACAACTTTACGGTAGACTTCTTTCCTCTTTCCCGGCCATGATTAATTTGGCTTTCTTTACCGTCGAAGGTCAGTTTCTCTTGGCTTGTAACCGGCGCTGTGCCAGGAAACGAGCTTGATACCTCTATGGTTAGAAAATTTTCCTGCTCTGCTATTTTCATTGTTTGAGCCAGCATACGATCCCCTGAGTTATAGCAGCAAACAATATTCCCGCCCATACTTATCGACTCTTTGGATTTCCATTCGCCAGAAAAGTTAGCTCGATGAGTATCATTTTTTTGTTGAGCCTGTACGGCAAAACAAATTACTCCTGTTAACAGAATAATCAGGAAGGGCAAAAGGTTTCTTTTATTTTTCATATCCTATTAAAGTTTGATACAGCGAACCTACTTTAATCGTTTCAGCTTGAAGGGTCAGGTGTGTAAATTTAAATGTAAACTTTGTAAATTATTGTAAAAGTACCTTGGACCTCTAATTTTTATGTCAAGCGAATGTAAAATAATAATCTGACAACCAATGCTTTGCCCTTTTTCATTAACATAACCGATTACTAAACATAAGAGCTTGGGATAGGCTTTGCCTTCATTGAACGTCAAAAACGGATGATAATTGACGGAGAAGATTTCCACTTGGACCTTTTATTTTATAATCGCAATTTAAAGCGACTGATCGCTATAGAGCTAAAGCTAGGAAGGTTTGAAGCTAAGCATAAAGGACAAATGGAGCTGTATCTAAAGTGGTTGGATAGATACGAAAAGAGAGAAGGAGAACAGCCTCCTGTGGGCCTGATCCTATGCGCCGAGAGCAGCAGAGAGCAGGTGGAATTATTGGAAATGCACAAATATGGCATCGTGGTTGCAGAATATTGGACGGAATTACCCCCTAAAAAGGAGCTTGAAAGGAAAATACACAATATTCTAATTGAGGCCAGGGAAAGAATTGAAAGAAAAAAACTCAATTAAAACAACCTCATCTGCTCCCCCGGCCGCCTGAACTGTGTACAATCCAACTCCCATCTCTCCGCATTCAATCCATACTTATGCGTATAGCGTGCATATTGCTGTGCCACCAGCTGCGCATAATTCCCCTCTCCTCGCATCCGAACGCCCCAGCGACTGTCATTAACCTTACCATCATGACTGGCCTCTATCAGGTGCCACACCTTATCCGCTCTGTCAGGGAAATTTTTATAGAGCCAATCGTGGAAGATAAGCTTGATCGCCCCATTCAGACGGATAAAGGTATAGGCGGAAAAAGTAGCGCCATTCGCTGCAGCCGCCTGCATGATCCGTTGCATCTCATGCTCATTGAGCCCAGGTATCATCGGACCCAGCATAACCCCCATACGAACCCCCGCATCGCTCAGCTCTTTGATCGTACGAAGACGTTGTTTGGCGGTAGTGGTCCTCGGCTCCATCACCCTGCGCAGATCCTCATCAAAGGAAGTAATGGATACGAGAATGGATACCAGCTTTCTCCTGGCCATATCGGCCAGTATATCCTTATCCCGAAGGATACCAGCATTCTTGGTGATCATGCCCACGGGCTGGCTGAACTCATTACACACTTCCAACAGCTGGCGGGTGATACCAAATTTCTTTTCCGCCGGCTGATAGCAATCCGTATTGCCGCTGAGTGAAATAGGCAGACATTCCCATTTCGGGTTCATCAGGAACTTACGCAATAGCTCGGGAGCATTCTTTTTTACGATGATCTTTTGCTCAAAATCCAGCCCTGCGCTATATCCCCAGTATTCATGCACATTACGGGCATAGCAATAGGTACAGCCATGTTCACAGCCCTGATAAGGGTTCATACTATACCACATGCCTACATCAGGACTGTCTACCTTATTGACAATGCTCTTGGCATGCTCTTCCAGGAAAATGGTCTCCGGATTGGGATCGACCCAGTCATCGATGGCCTCGATATGCTCTTTCACCCGCTGGTTCTTCAGGAACCTGTTCTTGGGATTGAACTGGGCGCCTCTTCCTTTCTTGTATTGGTCGGGGTCGTCCTCTTCGGGTTCTTTCTTTTTTTCCTTGATGCTGTCGCGGATTATTTTATGACGGGATAGGGCAGTATTTTCCCCTTCCCTGGTTTCTTCATTCATAGATGACAATTTCAGGATAAACAATAGTTGCACAGGAGGCTCCTACATAAATAGCTCTCCCTGCCGGGTGGCTACGGGCAGATTCTGGAAGGACATCCGCTCGACGATCTGCCAGGCGCCGGCGCTTCGGGCTTCCCACCCGCCTGACGACGGACCATCGTTAAAACTCCCTTCCCGGCGCTTGAGCAGGAGCATACCATCGGCGATAAATCTCCCGGTGAAGCTTTTTTGGCTGTACTCCAACCACCCCTTCTCATATTGAAAGGGCAGTAGCTTGCGCGCGATGGTGATATAAGGATCGTCTATAAAATGTGGCTTATGATCCTTGTCCAGCTTCATCAAACGCTGCACGTCCTTTATCTCTGTCACCAGCTTGCGGATCGGCAGCTTGCTTAGGATATTGATAAAAATGGTATGCGTGGGGTAACT
>Ga0268264_10001248_pt1 | contig 24263 bp, 17 predicted proteins | sample KBSSwiS32_FD_190357 | JGI IMG/M metagenome (GOLD analysis project Ga0268264, IMG submission 190357) | Switchgrass rhizosphere microbial communities from Kellogg Biological Station, Michigan, USA - KBS Switchgrass S3-2 (SPAdes) (version 2) | ecosystem: Host-associated > Plants > Roots >...
CGCCGCGGCGGCCATATAGTAGAACCCGATTGTGGCCATGTACTAAAATTCATCAACGCACCAATGCTGTCCAATTCACGGTATTGTTTTGTCTTTGGGCCGAAGGAATTCCAGATGGAGATAGTCATGTGTGCATGTAAACTGTGTATATCATTTACCATTTTTTGCGGCCGCGGAAATTCGTCATTTAAAAAATCCATCGCATTCCATAAATAGTTGCTGCCCCAATATTGCCAGTCCTGTATGATGCCATCAAGCGGAATATTTAACGCACGGTATTTTTTCACTACATCCACTAATTCGTCCTGGCTTTTATACCGTTCCTTACTTTGAAAAAAACCATAGGTCCATAAGGGAAACATAGGTGCCTGCCCTGTAAGATTTCGCATACATCCAATTACCCCATCGGCATTATTTCCGTACATAAAATAATAATCAATGCAATCACCCACTTCAGATTTAAAGGAAGTGCTTTCTGCATTATCGGTAAATATTGTTGGCGAATAATTATCCCAAAACAAACCATACCCTTTTGCTGACAGGAAAAATGGAATATAGTCGTCTGTATTACCCTGTACCATGTTCAATGTAAGGTTGCGTTGCACCATTTTACCTCTTTGCTGCTGACCCAGACCATAAATAGCTTCATCCTTATCTAAGGCATACGCCTGCTCAATACTATATGTGCTGCTGCCGGCATCATTAAAGGGTTTAAATGATGTGCTGTTTTCTTTTTCATTTAAAAGTGCGGCGCCTGCCTTGTTGAAAAAACTCAACATACCTGATTGAAGATTGAGTTTTACTGTTAGATTTTCGCTTTGCAGGATAACAACTGCAGACTGTTGTTTTATAGTAAGATTTGTTTTTGCAGGCGATTCAATAACTGAAAGACTTTGCTTTCCGAAAGTACTTCCTTCAGGAGATTTTATTATTCTTACTGTTGAGCCGGTGTAAAACTGAATTTCAACATCCACTTTATGGATGGATGTTTTTATACCGGCATCTGTCTTTTGCCAGGTTTGTGCCCGGCTGTCAACTGCTGCAAAAAGTAGAAATAAAAAGAGAAGCAGACGCATTATACTGTGTTTAAATGATTAAATAGGTTATTTGGAGTTTACCTGTTGAACTGCCACCAGTCGAAGTTGAAAAGGTCTTTTTCGCCCTTAAAAACAAAGAATACATCATGAATACCTTTAGCATTCTTAACCGGTGCGGAAACTGTTTTCCAGGTATCACCTTCACCTGATGCATGAACCGTAATAATTCCTATCAGCTTGCCATCAATTTTATCTGCACGGATTTCTATTTTTCCTCCGTACAAAGCAGCAATACTGACATTTACAGATGACGCTCCATTTAAAAAGTCTACTCCCTGCACTTTGATATAGTCTCCATTGTGAACAGAAGTTACAAATACCCTGTCAGCAATTTTTCTCCCCTTGTCCCAGGGAATATTCCTTTCCCATTCAATGGCTTTTTCAGTTTTAACGCCTTCGCTAAATGCAATGGTTTCTGCTTCCACCCGGTTATAGGGATTGAGCGCACCCAATTGTTTTACACCTGTTGTTGACCAGAATGGTAGTTTTTGAATGCTGCCATCTGCATTATAATGTAATTTCTCTAAACATACTGAACGTCTTTCATAGTGTTTAGACATGGTTCGTTTCAAAATTTCATAATTGAACCCGAAAACATACGGCTGTCCTTTATAATCAACAATGCCGGGATGGTTACCGCTTGATCTTTTATCGCCATCCATAATCATCCCTTTAAATGCCCAGGGACCCGTTGCTGAATTACTCATAGCGTAACCTATACCTTCGGGACAGCAGGCAGAAGCATACGCCAAATAATAACGCCCATTTCGTTTATACGCCCAGGGGCCTTCCTGGTAATGAAAGGCATCGGGATGATCTTTTATTTTAGCAAAGGAACTGTCCTTTATAATCTCTCCCGAATAAGATATCATGTCTTCATTCAGCCTGACATAATAAAGATTTGGGTTTCCCCAATAGAGATAAGCCTGTCCGTCGTCGTCAATCAATACGGTAGGGTCAATATCCTGTGGACCATTTTTAATTAAGGGCTTTCCAATGGCGTCTTTAAATGGGCCATAAGGGCTTTCAGCAACCAGCACGCCAATACCCATACCATCAGGCACCGGGCAATACAAATAAAACTTCCCGGCACGTTGCACACATTGCGGCGCCCAGGCCCCATTATCGTTATTGACCCATTTAAAATCTTTCAGGGATGCCACAGCGCCATGATCCGTCCAGTTAACCATATCAGTTGATGTATACAGTAACCAGTCCTTCATCTTAAAGCCGAATGCGTCATCTTCATCATGGCCAGTAAAAAGAAACACCGTATCATGATACACTAAAGGTGCAGGGTCAGCAGTAAATTTTGTTTGAATAATGGGGTTTTGTGCATTACACAAAAGGAAACCCATTACAGCCATCGCCGTAAATACCTGTTTTCCCAGTCCCTTGAATTGAGGCATTTGATTTTGCAAAAAAGTTTTTTATGACCTGTTTAAATATTATTCTGGCGCTTTCATTTCAATTCCTAACAGCTTGAGCATCTGCTCCGCATATCTTTTACCCAGCATTCTATAACCTTCGGCTGTAAAATGCAGGTTATCTGCAGCATCCGGGCAACCAGCAGATGATATTACCGAGGCGTTCTTTATTATTTGTGGCAACGTGGCAATGATTTTATTCATACCGGCACAAACACCACCCTGGTCTGCGTTTACCGTTTCGCCTGCCAGCAAGGGAACGTTTTTCGCCTTCAGGTGCAGGTCTGCTAACAAATTATCGTATACAAGTTTTACTTTTCTTGTCCAGAGAGAATCATTGGGATTTGATTCGCCCTGGTGCAACAATATCCCTTTGATAACACCATCCTTCTGGGCAATTTTTGCCAGTTCCACCAATCGCGCATAGGGATTTCCGTCATATTGATTGATCATGCCGATCATCCATTTCGGGGCAGTTGAAACATAGGATTGATAATTATCTTTATCAAACAATTCAATTTTACAGCCACCTACTGCAACATTGATTACACCAATTCTTACTCCTTTTGGAAGATTGGCCACCATTGTTCTGCCAAAATAATCGGCAGGTGTGAGCCCCGTATTGCACCTGCTCAATGGCGGAACAGCCGGGTACCAGTTACCCCTGGTTCTGTTCAGGTTGGGACAATCAACTGCTTCCAATACCTGGAAGCGCGGGTCAATGCCAATGGTATCCTGGGGTTGTATTCTTGCATTGCCTTCCATATTCGATTGCCCAAAACAAAGAAAGACGTAAAACTTCTTATCCTGTGAGCAGGCATTTATAGCAGGCGTCAGTAAAATGGCAAGTATCAGTACACGCAATTTTGTGTTCATGTCAATTGTTTCTTTGAAAGGCGGGTTACAACAATCTTATTTAAACAGCACCTGCGCAAAATTGTACAGGTTATTTCTCCATACCGGCCATGTATGACCGCCGGGATATTCCGTATAACTGTGCTTAATGTGCAGCTCATCTAATTTAGCAATCATTACCTGGCCATTCTTCCAGGCAATATCTTCTTTGCCCCCCTGCGAAATCCAGAAGGCTTTCAGGTTATTGTTTACTTTGTCAGTATTTGCTTTCATATACGCATATTGCGCATCGCTGATATTGTTCATCATTGGCACAATCCAGCCTGAACTAAATACGCCGAGATAAGCAAACATATCCGTATTATTGACCCCGGTATAAAGTGTATGCATACCACCCAGTGACAGCCCTGCTATAGCACGGCTGCCAGCGTCATTTAAACTGCGGTAGTTTTTTTCAACGAAAGGAATAATCGATTCCTTCATTTCTCTTTCAAATGCTTTCAGCGAACTTTCAATGCCAGCTGCGTTAAAGCCTCCTGCACCAATATTCGCATCGGGCATTACTACCAGCATGGGCTTTGCTTTGCCGGCTGCAATCAAATTATCAATAATGAGATCTGTTTTTCCCTGCGTGGCCCAGCCGGTCTGGTCTTCTCCTCCGCCATGCAAAATGTATAAGACCGGGTATTTTTCGTTTGCATTTACATCGTAACCCGGTGGCGCGTAGATATACATCTGCCTCCAGGAATTGGTTACTTTAGAAAAATATTTTTTTATCCTGATGTCACCGTGCGGTACATCTCTCAATGAATAATATGCGCCACCGGCAAACGGTATTTCAATGCCACTGGCCATGCGGCCCATACCATAAAATGTCTGGCTGGCCGGATCGGCAACTGCCACCCCATCAATGAGCAATGAATAATAATGAAATCCTTCACTAACAGAATCCGTTGTAACAGTCCATACGCCGGCTGTATCTTTTATCATGTCATATTTCTTACCAAGATCTACCTGCACTTTTTTAGCGTCTGGGGCTTTGGTGCTGAACAGGACGCGGCTATCGGCGAATATCTGGGGATACGCACTGTTCCTGTTATTGGTAGCAGCGGGGGCACCGGCAACAGGGTATTTGGAAAACGTGGAAGGATCAACCGGCTTAAAAATAAGTTGAGAGAACATGTACAGGCCATTTTTCCACACTTTGAAATCGTGTACGCCTGGTTCTATAAAGTAGATATGGGGAATATTGTTTTGTTGCAGGTAGTCATGTGTTCGCTTGCTGAATGAAATCAATCCATCGCTGGCCCCACAGGAAATAAAAAGCAGTTTTATTTTTTCTTTTGCTGCCGTAGGATCTGGAACAAGTTCCTGCGGCGGTTTTGTATTGGGTGCAGATGAAAACCCGCCAATCCAGGCAAATTTGTCAAGATTGCCCAGGCCAAAATTCAGTGATTGTCCACCGCCCATCGACAGGCCGGCAATGGCTCGGTGGTCCCTGTCTGCAAAAGCCGGGTAATTTTTTTCGATATAAGGGATCAGATCATTCAGTAAATCTTTTTCAAAGGCCGCAAATGCCTGCACTTTATCAGGCGCCATAATATTGCCCGTTGCACGATCATCTTTCATGGCCCTGCCATTTGGCATCACCACTATCATTGGCTCTATTTTGCCGTCAGCAAATAAATTATCCAGGATAACCTGCGGATGGCCTCCATTCAGCCATTCCTTTTCATCACCGCCAATGCCATGCAGCAGGTACAAGGTTGGGTATTTTTTCTTTTTTGAATAGCCGGGGGGCGTATATATCAAAGCCCTTCTTTTACCGCCAACTGTTGCAGACGTATAGGTGATAGTATCAATGATCCCGTGCGCAATGCCCTCACGCAGTATATCGAAACCTGCTGAAGCGGGTTTTACGATGTCCTGCGCAGCAACACGCATATTTAACAGCCATGTGCAGGCTATAGCAAATAATAAGCATTTCATAAGTGGCGATGATTTTATGTGTTGCATGTTCAATTGAAAAAATATTAATTGGTTTGTGGCTTTATTACCTGGTATTTTCCGCTGAGGTGCATCAGGCTGAATAAATACAAAAGGCCGTCATAGTAAGGATCGAAATAACCGTCTTCATAAGGCGCCAGTTTTGCATTCCACACGGCGTGTATAAAGTCAGCATTCTTATCTGCATGTATCATCTCTGTTGTTGCCGTGGTGGCAACCAACCCGATGGAGTGCCGTAGCTTTTTAAAGCCCCCGGCCTGCAGTATAAAATCAGGTGCTGAGCCATCCTGGTTAAACTGATCATCAAACGTATTAAGGCCTTTTGACTTCAGAAAATGCTGTAACCGCTTCGCATAATCCTGCTGCCAGTGTTTGTCTTTTCCAAACCATGCATAATCCATGGCAATGTTCATGGGTACCCGCCACGAATCATAGCGAAAAGCTGCAGGCGCCCAGCGTGTAGACCGTGCCTTGCCGCTAAACTCAGTATAATCTGAATTCAGGCCGGTTACAGCATCGCAGGCCCTGTGCAGAAAAACACGGGAAGTATCGGCGCAATCTTTATAAAATTGCTCATGACCATCTTTCGCATACAAAGCCCATATTTCGTAAAAAGCAGGCAGGTGATAAGAGGGATCTGTCCATTTGTAACCATCTCCTTCCGGCACAAAACTGATTTGTTTTTGTTCGGTATTGATGAGATTATAGATATTACCTGTTCCGTCTTTTTTCCACATAGCATCCAGTATTCTCCTTGCTTCGTTATAATAATGAATACCCGTATTGTTGCCCCACCGATTGGCCGCAAATAAAAGATCGGTAATGTAGTAGAGTTCACCATCGGAAGCGGAACCTTCGGCATTTTTTTTCATGGTAGCCGGATTGATGCTCCACGCAAAATAAGCTTCTCGTGGCCCGTCCTGGTGTTGCAGGTATTTTTTAGACCAGCGCCAAATACGGTCAAAAACATCTTTTTTATTTAATTGTACGGCGATCATCATTCCATAAGAAAGCCCCTCCGTTCTTGCATCATGGTTTTTTAAGTCAGATACATAGGCCATCGAATCCCCCACTTCAAAATAAACGCGGTGGGGGCCTTCAAAAAGATCATAGTAAGCTTTGTCGATTTTTTTATCAATATCTGCCTGGCTGTACCCGGCTTCACGAAAAAAATTACGGTATTTGCCGCTCGCAAATGCGGGGCCCGTCTTAGTAGTGTTGCTTTTTATTTGAGCAAAAACCAATGCAGGGCGCAAAAAATGAACAACAGCAATTAACGATAAAACCCACCAATTCCTATGCAGTAACACGGCGCCCAAAAGTTTTTTCATGCTGTATAAATAATGTCATCAAATATTTTCTATTCAAAAACCAACCATGTAAATTAATCAAAAGCTTGCTTCTGCAGAAGGCTTTTTCTGGTTGGTACGCCTTAATCGGATTACTGTCATTCATTTAATACAGGTTATTTGACGGCAATAGTTCCTTTTGTGTAAACGGGTACTGTTCAATTTTTAAACAAAAGCGGCGCCAACTCATGCAAGCTCCGGCGCCAGGTTAGAAATTCATGTGCTGTATTCTCAGAAACAAATGACACAGCATTAATACCTGCCTCTTTAAGTGTAATTACAGCATTCTTAACACCGTCTGGTCTTTCTTTGCTGCCGCAACTGAGAAAAACAAGTTTCACCTTGGACTTATCTGTAATTTCAGCGGGAGTATAAATGCCGCCGCTCAGCAGTGCATAGTATGAAAAAACATCCGGTTTATTAAGTGTAATGGTATGTGTTTCCATACCGCCCATTGAAAGACCGCCCATGGCACGGTGTGCCGGGTTGGCAATGGTGCGGAAATTGGCATCTATATAAGGAATCAACTCATCAACCAAAACAACTTGAAAAGCCTCAGCAACTGCGCTCATGGGGTTAGGACGAATGGGAGCGCCGGCTGGTGCGTTTCCTGTGGGCGCGCCTGGTCCGGGTCCGCGGCCACTACCGGGTCGTACACTGTTGGTCATTCCATACGTCATTACAATAATGAACGGCTTGGTCTTACCCTCAGCAATCAGATTGTCCATAATTAAATTGGCATGCCCCTGGTTGCTCCAGGCAGTTTCATCTTCGCCCCAACCATGCTGAAGATAAAGCACGGGATAACGCATTTTTGACTGTTTATCATAACCGGGAGGAGTATACACAAAGGCCCTGCGGGAAGTATTGGTGCTTGCTGACGGAAAGAGCACCTGCTGTACATTGCCATGCGGAACATCCTTAACAGCATAGAAATCCTGGTCATGGGCAGGTATTTCAATGCCGCTTTCCCAACGGGTAGAACCATAGAAATTCAACGCACCGGGGTCATTGAATTTTCCCCCATCAATCCTTACATTATAATAATGAAAACCTTCATCCAGCGGGCCTTCTGTTGTACCCATCCACGATGTGTCGGCTGTTTTAGATAATTTAGTGCCACCTCTTCCTCCCAAACCCAGACTTACCCTAACACTATCTGCGGCGGGTGCAATGATGCGGAACCTGGCATAGCCCTGTGAATTTACCTGTGGATATTCCTGGCCCGGCTGATTCAGTATGGATGGTTTAAAGTCTTCTATTATGGCAGGTGCTGTTGTCTGTGAAGAACAAATGCCGCCTGTTAAAAGGGCTGCAACAACAATCGTAAGATATTTCATACGCGTTTTTTTTATTGTAAATAATTGTTTTAAGCCCCAGGTTTATATGCGATATGGCAAATTTGTATGACCGGTATGTGTACAGTACAAAAGAAAACTGCTACCGCACAATATTTACCAGTGTGCCAATGCTGTCAATGGATATGCTGATTTCATCGCCGCTTTGCAAAGTAAAATTGTTGCCGGGCACAATTCCTGTACCGGTCATTATTAAACATCCTGCAGGAAAACTGCATTCTTTATACACATAGCTTACTAACTCCTGCGCTGTTCTTTTCATTTGGCTGATGGCAATTGTATCGCTGAAAACAGTTGTGTTGTTCCTTTTGATCTCAAGTGCAATCATTGTGCTGCTATCAAGGGGCTGATCAGTTACAAAAACACAAGGCCCCAGTGCAGCACAGGCTTCATAAGTTTTCGCCTGAGGCAAGTAGAGCGGGTTTTCGCCTTCTATACTCCGGCTGCTCATGTCATTGCCCACTGTATAACCCACAATTTTTCCTGAAGAGGTTACCACCAAAGTGAGTTCCGGTTCCGGAACATCCCAAACAGAATCTTTACGGATATTTACTTTTGCCTTATGGCCCACCACACGATGTGGTGTTGCCTTAAAAAAAACTTCGGGTCTTTCAGCCTCATATACTTTGGCGTAAAAATCTGCACCACCACTGGTTTTGGACTCTTCCTGGCGGCCTATTTTACTGCGTAGATAGGTTACTCCGCATGCCCACAACTCCTGGCCCGGACCGATTGGCGCTAATATCTCATTCGCCAATTGTGTGCCCGAGGCTGGCAATACATTGGTAATATTTTCTACTTTTTTTACCAGATCGTCGTCATTTATAAACAACTCCCAGTTTTCGTCTTTTAGCAAATAGGAAAAACTATCTTTTTCTATCACAATACCAGCTCTTGTGTTGTATAATTTCATTTGTAATTTTTTTACCGCTCATTTTAAATTAAAGCACCTACCTACCATTGGGGTGTGCCATATTTTTTTAATTGCATCTAACACCAATGCTATCCGGCATCAAAAATGTCACCAGCATTATTTTTCATTTAATTTTTTCTAATGAGAATCTCTTGTAACAACAGATCCTGAACTACCCACTAAAAAATCAAAGTCGGCACCCTTATCTGCACCCAGCACATGTTTAACATATAGATTTACATATCCTCTCTCTGCTGCGATCTTTGGTGCCACCCAGTCAGCTTTTCGCCTTTGTAATTCTTCGTCGCTTACATCCAGGTGCAGTTTCCGTTGTTCCACATCCAGTTCAATCATGTCGCCATTTTCTACCAATGCTAAATTGCCACCAATGGCAGATTCGGGAGAAACGTGTAACACGGCCGTTCCGTAGGCAGTGCCGCTCATCCTGGCATCGCTGATGCGTACCATATCTTTAATTCCTTTTGCCAGTATTTTTTTGGGGAGTGCCATATTACCCACCTCAGGCATACCCGGATAGCCAACAGGGCCAACATATTTCAATACCATCACACAGGTTTCATCGATATCCAGATCCGGATCGTCAATTCTGTTATTGTAATCTTCTATGCTTTCAAACACTACGGCCCGGCCGCGGTGTTTTAATAGTTCCGGTGTTGCAGCCGATGGTTTTATTACGGCACCGTTGATCGCTAAATTTCCTTTTACCACTACACAACCCGCTTCCAGTTGTACGGGAGACTGGTAGGTTGCAATTACATTTTCATTATAACATTCAGTATGGCCTTTGATATTTTCTTCGTGATTTTTTCCTGTAACAGTAATGATGTTTTTATGCAAGTGGTCTCTTAATTCATGTAATATCACTGGAAGCCCACCGGCATAATAAAAATCTTCCATCAGGTATTTTCCGGAGGGCATGAGGTTGAGCAGCAATGGAATTTTACTGCCCAGCGTATCAAAGTCCGCTAACTCCAAATCAACGCCGATTCTTCCTGCAATAGCAATCAGATGAATCATAAAATTAGAAGATCCGCCAACGGCCGCATTGACCTTAATCGCATTTTCAAACGCTTCCTTGGTAAGAATTTTATCAATGGTTAAATTTTCCTTTACCATGTCAACAATTCTTCTGCCGCTTAGCTGTGCCATTGCTTTTTTTCTGCTGTCTGCCGCTGGTATCGTAGCTGCACCGCTTAAGGTTAAGCCCAATGATTCTACCATAACCGCCATAGTACTTGCGGTTCCCATCGTCATACAATGCCCGATGCTTCGGCTCATACAACTTTCGGCAAATTCGCAATCCTCGTGCGTCATCTTTCCCGTCTTCATGTCTTCATCAAATTTCCAAACATGGGTCCCGGAACCTATGTCATGTCCCTTGTACTTGCCGTTAAGCATCGGCCCGCCCGGAACCACTATCGTTGGTAAACCTACGCTGGAGGCACCCATAACTGTTGATGGTGTTGTTTTATCACAGCCTGTAAGTAGTACCACGCCATCAATCGGATTACCACGAATAGATTCTTCTGCATCCATACTGGCCAGGTTCCTAAAAAGCATGGCAGTTGGTTTTAGCAAGGTTTCACCCAAACTCATGATGGGGAATTCAACAGGAAATCCGCCGGCTTCCAATACACCTCTTTTTACGGCTTCTGCATGATCCCTGAAATGAGCGTTGCACGGAGTAAGTTCGCTAAACGTATTGCATATACCTATCACCGGTCTGCCGTCAAACATATCGGTAGGCATTCCCTGGTTCTTCATCCAGCTGCGATAAATGATTCCATCTTTGTCTTTTCGGCCAAACCAGCCATGGCTTCTTAATCTGCTGCTCATCGTATGTTAATTTATAGATTGAGTATGCCTTCTCCTTTAATTCTTACGTTGGGGTAAGCCGGTTTCAACGCAACAAATGCTTACCCGCTCATTACCGGTGTTCAATACTTCGTCCGGCTATCGCTATCAAAAAAGCGGTTTTTTCGTTCCCGCTCTTCCTGTATATATGAAAAGTATAGCTGCTTTTTCAGCAGCGTATCTTACTTCATCAGCTGTCCTTATAAAAAAGATATCCGTTATTACTGTTTTAGCAGGAGCGTAATGGCAAAACACATCGGTTCCGAAACCCTGATAATCAAACCCGACAATATGCAGTCCTTTTGTTATTAATATTGTTTCTTTTATTTTCTACGGAGGACTTATTTAATTCTTTAATAAGACCTGATGTAGATACAAAAGGTCTTGTTTTTCCAAAACCAAACTGCCGAATAAAAGCAATTCATTTCTTTTCATCCGTCCCTGCGGTTTCATTTTGTCAGTAACTTGTACGCTGTACAAGAACAATTATTTATCCCAGAATACCCTTGTTGTTAAATTATCAGTTCCCCCAATGGCCTGCACGGCCGCAACATAATTGGCTTTGTTATTGGAAGATTCATAATCAGGGCAAGACAACCTGCGAATGAATCCGCCTAAGGTTATTATTTGAAAGATTAGGGCTCAAAGCCGGGAAACCTGTTCTTCTGAAGTTGGCCCAGGCCTCCGTGCCATTTGTTACTGAGGCTATCCAATACTGTGTATTGATGAGTTGTAGTGCGTTGGCTGCCTTGTATGCAACTGCGGGGTCAGTAAAAGCAAAAAGGCATGATAACCCCCCCGGGGTATTTTGAGTTTCTTCATATAGCAATTGTTTTAGGTAAAGAATGGTTCCGGGCAGTAAATCTATACTAACGCGAGGTGACAGGCTTCCAATAAAAAACTATGGCGAATATTATACAACCAGGCTGAAATAAATATCTTTTCTTTACCTTGAAACAACAGTAACTTGTATTTTACACTGCTGCCGAATCTATAAAAAGCTGTATGAACCAATTGCTATTACTGCAAGGTAGCTCGGAAGAATTACGGGCGTTCCCGCACATAACGGAATTGGGCACCATCAAAAATACATGTGTAAACCTCAATGCTTTCCCCAAGGCTGCAGTATCCGGAATTAAACTTTTTTTTGTTCTGGATGGTAAGTTTCAATGGACCCTTCACAACAAAGAACATACTTTTTATCCCGGAGATGTTGCACTGGCATTGCCCGGGCAGGAATTTGGAAGTAGCAGCGGCGTGCTGGAAATAGGGTCGTTTTCCTTTCTGCATATTGATGCCAGGCTTCATATGGATGAAATTTTTCTGGACAAATGGAGCAGCCTGTCAGAAAACGAAATTGCTGCTATCAGCAAAATTTTATTGCTGAACAGCCCGTTAATTATTACGAAATTCAATGAGGCGGGAAAAATCCTTAAATGTATTCAGCAGGAAATATTCAGCCAGGAGGTTGGTTATTTCGCAAGAGTCAACAATCAAATTGATGAACTTTTTATTATGCTGACAAGGCAGCTTACACGACAAAATAACCCCGGTCGTGATTTCTCAAAAACATTTATGAAACTTGAAGAAGCTTTGCGGCGTGATCTTTCTCACCAATGGACGGTGGACGAGATGGCCGTGCTGGTGGGATTGGGCAATACCTTATTCAATGAAAAAGTAAAAAGTTATTCCGGGTTTTCGCCCCTCAACTACCTGATTAATATTCGCATTTCCGAAGCGATCAAATTATTAAAAAAGAGTGATGCCAGTATTACCGATATTGCCCTTGATACCGGGTTTTATTCTTCACAACATTTTTCAACAACCTTTAAAAAATTCACCGGTAGTACACCCGGAAACTTCAGAAAAAATAATTCCTATATCAAATAAATAGTGCTATGAAATGTATTATCACAATTGAGCTGGGTACGAACGCTGTCAGAATTTTTGCCTTCAGCCTGAATGGCACTACAATAGGGAGTATGAAAGGTTATTATCCAACCTTTCACTCTCAGCCCGACTACAGCGAACAGGATCCGGAACAGATTTTTATCACCATGCTGTACGTGCTTAAAAACCTGATTAACGAGTATATTCATCCGAAAAAATACAAAGTAACATCGGTGTGTTTCAGTTCCTCCATGCATAGTACGCTTGCCGTAGATAAACATGGCATACCATTGGGCAATGCTTTTACATGGGCTGATAACCGGGCAAAAAAAGAAGCAAAAGAAATAAAAGCATCTGCATTGGAAGACGTTATGTATAACAGTACCGGTATGCCACTTCATCCGATGTCACCCATGTTGAAAATTGCATGGATGAAGAACAATGACAAACAAAAATTCCAGCAGGCCGGCAAATTTCTTTCTATAAAATCTTACGTAATACATCAGCTTACAGGTGAGTATATGATTGATTACAGCCTTGCCTGCGCAAGCGGCATGCTAAATATTCACAAAATTGCCTGGGAGCCCGAAGCATTAGCGTTTGCCGGTATAACAAGCGATAAGCTGCCTGCCTTGGCGTCCGTTTTTGCAACTGCCGGAACTTTAAAAAAAGACTATCAGAATTCTCTTGGTTTAAGTGCCGATACAAAAATACTGATTGGTTCAAGTGATGGCTGTTTGGCTACGCTGGGTGCCGGAATATGGAACAGTGATAAAGCCACCATAACCATTGAGGACAGCAGCGCGGTGCGTGTGGTGGGAAAGAAGATTTTACATGATGAGAAAAAAAGAGTATTTAACTATTTGATTACCGAAGACTGCTTTGTGAGCGGGGGGCCCAGCAACAGCGGCGGCGGCACTTTTGAATGGTTCGCCAAGCAATTTGGCGATTTTACGAGTGCCTATGATCTTAATAGTTGCATGAACAGTTTATTGCTGGAAGCCTCTAAGGTGGCTGCCGGTTCGGCCGGGTTGCTATTTTTGCCTTACCTGCTGGGTGAAAGAGCACCCATTTGGAACCCCGATGCGAGAGGCATGTATTTTGGCATTAATATTAAACATGAGCGGCAGCATTTTATGCGTGCTACTATTGAGGGAATTCTGTACGAGATTTACAGCGTTGGAAAAATGATCAATGAACACAGGCATATCAGTGCCTTATCTGTTAATGGCAGTTTTGCAACCATCCCCTTGTGTGCACAAATCATTGCAGACATGTTTAATAAAACGGTGTATGTTACAAAAAATGCCAATAGCGTTGGCATTGGCGCCTTCCTGCTGGCAGCTACTGAGATGGGGATTTTTAAATCACTGGACGACGCAGCAGGCCAAACAGAGATAGCACATACTTATTCACCAACTGAAAAACATCATCGGGTGTACGCGGGTTTCTTTGAAATTTTTGAAAGTCTTAGCCATAAACTGGGAGATGAATTTGCCAAGATTAGTGCTTTGCAGTAAGCAAACTTTATTAAAAGAATGCCGGCGGCCTACCAGTCAATTGATGGGAGTTTATGATACTGTAATAAAAAGCATACCGCCTTATTTTGCTGCCTGCTCAGCCAATCTCTTTAACCTCTTTTACATAGCGCTCATTCAAATCGCCGATAAATACCAGCAGCTTATCCCGCCCCTGTTTCTTGACAGCACTTGTCACAAAATGAGCAGGTAAAAATTCCCATTCTTTGCGCATCGCATTTAAAAATGCTTTTACATTGGCCGCTACCACACGTTGCGTTTCTTTGTCGGCCTTTGTGAAAATCAATGCAAACGGGATCTGCCATTCACCCAGTTGGTTTACGAAATCCAGATCTATTTTTTGCGGACTGTGGCGGCTGTCGAGCAGTACAAAAACGTTCACCAGGTTTTCGCGCTTGCGTAAATAATTTTCTATCATCTGTTCCCATCTCCGGCGGTCGCGCTGGCTTACTTTGGCAAAACCATAACCCGGCAAATCTACCAGGAACCAGCTTTTATTAATGATAAAATGATTGATCAGTTGCGTTTTGCCGGGTGTGCCGGAAGTCTTGGCCAGTTTTTGGTTATTGCAGATCATATTAATCACCGAACTCTTGCCTACATTACTGCGGCCAATAAAAGCGTATTCCGCTTTATCCGGTGCAGGACATTTTGTATAATCCGGGCTGCTGATAACATATTCTGCAGAAGTAATTTCCATAGCGCGAAGGTAAGTTTAAGCTGTTTATAGTTTACCGTCTAAAGTTCCGTAGCATCGAAAACATACATTTTTTGAATGAACCCCGTCTGTTTCAATTATTTATTATTATACGCGTACCTGCAAAACCTTAGACCTTAGACCTTACACTTTAAACCTTCTTATCTTTGCGCTCCATGAGCGATAGCCTTCCGCACGATAGCATTGTGCCTTTTAAAGACTCTGACCAGACCAAAAAACGGCAGGTAGCCCGGATGTTCGACCAAATTGCTTTCCGCTATGATTTTCTGAATCGTTTTCTCAGCGGGGGCATAGATATCCGCTGGCGTAAAAAAGCCATCCGGGAATTGCTGCCTGTCAGGCCCAAAAAATTGCTCGACGTGGCCACCGGTACTGCGGATGTGGCCATTATGTGTGCTAAATTTCTGAATCCGGAAACAATTGTTGGCATAGATATTTCAGAAGGCATGCTTCAATTGGGCAGGAAAAAGATAGCCAACCTGCTGTTAAATAAGCAGATAGCACTTTACCAGGGTGATAGTGAGGCAATAAACTTTGCCACTGGTACGTTTGATGCCATTACGGTGGCTTTTGGCGTCCGCAATTTTGAAAACCTGCGGCAAGGGCTCGCTGAAATGCTGCGGGTGTTGCGGCCGGGCGGAAAACTGGTTGTACTGGAATTTTCCAAACCAAAGCAATCCGTGGTAAGGAGTTTGTATAATTTGTACATGCGGGTGATAACGCCCCGTATCGGTAAACTGGTATCAAAAAACAATGAAGCCTATCAATATTTGAATGATTCGGTACAAAAATTTCCTGAGGGAAATGATTTTTTAACCATAATGAATGATGTTGGATACACTGCTACCTATTTAAAAACACTTACAGGAGGAATATGTACCATTTATTGCGGTTCAAAAAACAACAGCAGTCCGGAATTGTAGCAGTGTTCCTGGTGCTCGCATCTTTATCTTCTTTTGGCCAGTTGAGGGATGGGGTAAACCTGCCCGACAACGACGACAAAGCTTATCATATCGGCATCGTGGTAATGGGTGTCAGCAGCCGTTTCCAGATCAGCCATCATCCGCAATTCCTGCAGAATGATACCGTGCTCTCTGTATACCCCGAAAATACCGGCGGTATTGGTATTGGCGGTATGCATACTTTTAAAATCAGCAAGCACCTGGATGCCAGGGTTGTTTTTCCACAATTGCTTTTTGCCAACAAAGTAATTACGTATAATTTAAAATATCCGGAGAGCAACAATGGTGAAAGCGCCACTACCCGCAAGACCGTTGAATCTATTCTGCTTGGCATACCCGTTCAGCTGAAATATAAAAGTGATCGCATCAATAATTTCAGGGTATATATGATGGCCGGCGCCAAATATGAAACCGATCTTTCTTCCAAAGCCAGGGCAAAGAATGCAGATGACCTGATAAAACTAAAGGCCAATGATTTCGGTATCGAAGCCGGCGTAGGCTTCAATTTTTACATGCGCTATTTTATTCTATCGCCCGAAATAAAGGTCAGCAACGGCGTCAGCAATGTGCACAGCCGCGATCCCAATCTTAAATTCTCCAATGTGATTGATAAGATACAATCTAGACAAATTATTTTCTCTCTCATTTTTGAAGGATAGCCGCCAAAAGGAATTAGGAATTTGCAATTGGGAGCACCAGCGCAAGTACTGTTATCAACATCGTTGTGTCACTCCCTTGTGCGGTTGTGCTGGATGGTGCATCTTTCCATCTTTCGCCGTAAGTTTTTTCCATTCTTTGTCCTTCCTTGTTCAACCCTTCCAGGGTTGCATTCATATTGCCTGGCCATGGGTCCACGGGTTGCACCCGCGGTTAAGCAGATGTAAGCCTTTCAGGCTTTGGTTCAGACAACAAATCCAGCTTATACAGTTGTGCTGGCTGCAGCGCTCTTTCCTGCTTATTACGCCACATTTTTTACAATTCCTTTCTGCACAAGTTCAAACCGTGCAGGGTTGCGGGTATGCCGGTTAATCTCGGTTTTCACCCGCGGTTAATCATATTTAAGCCTTCCAGGCTTTTGTTCCTACAACAGATCCGGCCTTTGTTTCTGCAAGACAGCTATGCAGGGTTACTATCAGTATTGCTCATTCTTTACCTGAAATCAATAGATCCAAGGCAAACGAAGCTGCTTCCGAAAAAACCCAAAGGGTTTCAATATAAATAACCACGGGTGCAACCCGGGGAACAATCGGCAATCTCACAACTCCGCAGGAGTTGAATAAATTGGATACCTGCAACGAATAGCAGGATATGAATAAAAACCATTGACTTCTATGGAATATCAACTGCGTCAGTATCTTTATACACAACCCCTCCGCATGAAAAGAGTATTCCTGTTAAGCTTTACATTGTCCATAGTATTAATAGCCTGCCATCATTCCGACAAAAAAGCCAATAGCCTGCTTAATAAAAACAACCTTCAGGCACAAATTTTTACTGTTACCATCAATAAAGACACCACGCTTAAGACTGCCAACGGCGCATTTATTACTATTCCCGGGGGTGCTTTGGCCGGGACAACAGCGGCAACCGTGCAACTGGAAATCAAAGAAGCCTATAGCATGGAACAGATTATTATGGCGTGTTTAACTACGCAAAGCAATGGCCAGCCATTAAGCAGCGGGGGAATGATTTACATTAACGCTGTGGGCGGACAATCAGTTACATTAATTAAAGCACTTTCCATCAAAATACCTACGGCTTCGCTTGATAAAAAAATGCAGCTGTTTAAAGGCGATACCGATGATAATGGCAATATTAATTGGGTAAAGCCGGAAAGCCTGCCGCACAATCCGCAACTGGACTCATTAGCAGCCGGTCAATTACTTTTTTCAAACAATTGCGCTGCCTGTCATAGTATTGGCCAAGACGGCACCGAGCCTGATTTAGCTCATATACTCACGCGAACACCTGATAAGAAACTATTATACGATTACACCCGCAATAACCGCGAAGTAATGGCAAGGGGTGACGTATACTACAACTGCTTATATGAAAAAAGATGTGGGACTGCCATGAACCTGTTTCCTGCATTATCGGACGAGGCATTGGACAATTTATACAGTTATATAGAAAACACTTCTACAATACGAAACCTGCCCGTACCAAATGATCTCAGGCCTTGCATCGATAGTTTCATGTTGTATAAAAAAATAAAAGAAAAGCTTGAGGCGCAAAAAGACAAACTGACAAGCGGGAAAGTGAAAATGGTAATCGAAAAAATTATACCACCTGAGCCCTCTGCAGACACTGTTGGTCCTCCGCGAAAAATTGCCCCTGGCAATAATCAGTCTTTATATTACCAGTTTAATGTGGAAGCGTTCGGCTGGTACAATATTGATATACTGCTGAAAGATGCCAATTCGGTGGAAAGCAAATTAATGATAAGAATACAAGGTGAATTTAAAACCAATATTAATCTTTACCTTATCATTCCCTCAGCCAAAGTGTATGAGCCGGGTGGGTTACTGGAAAACAAGGACGACCTATATGGATTTTATGAAAAAGATGGAACCATCTGGCTGCCCCAAAGCCTGAAAGCATATATCCTGGCTATAGGTGAGGCAGGCGATAAAATTATTTTTGACAAAAAAGAGTTTTTTACTGCTACCAATCAGCAGTTCGATATGAATCTTTCCGTAATAAGCACAGCCTCTTTCAATGCAACAATAAAAAGCATGGATCTTTCAAACCTACAGTTCTCCGCAAAAGATACAAAGATTGCAGCTGAGCTCCGCAAAACTGTGCAGGAGCTAAAAGACGTAGAGAAAATAAAGCCGAAAAATTGCAGTTGTGACTGTGGCGCAGAAGGCTGGCCCGTTTCAGATACATCGTCTAAAAAATAATACCACTGATTTATTCTGGGGTTGCCTAACTAATAATCATATTCCCGCCGGAACATATTCAGCCGCACACCCAGGCTGAACAAAGTTGTTTTTTGTGCCAGTTGTGGCGCCGTGGGTACGCTCAATTTCCGGTACATTATTGATGCGTCAATAAATACGTTTTCCAGCACCTCGTATCCTATCCACAATGAACCGTTAACGCCGGTGCTTTTTACACCGCCTCCGGTGGAATAACCATAATCAGCGGCCCGCGTTCCGTTCAATAAAAAGATATTGCTGCCATAATTGCTGGCAGCTGTGTCGAGCCCCTGCCTGAAAACAATCAGCTTTGCCTGCACATTCCATTTGGTTGCAGGTTGATACCTGATAATACCAATGGCCTCAAAAAAGTTGGCGCCCAGCGGGTGCGCCAGTGGTTGGTTGTAATGGCTATAATTGGCCACCGAGTCGAAATGAGAATAGGTAAATGGCCGTACGTAATTGATCTCACCCTGAAGATCGAAGTTCTTTATTTTAAACGCGTCGATGTATTTGAACCCAGCCTGGATACCCTGTTTGTTGCCCCACCAGCCGTTGCCCGCTTTTATTTCTTTCAGTACAAACTCATCGAACATCAGTTGCCCGTATAATTGCAGCGTGTGTGCAATATTTGCTTTGAAATTAAAGCCCACATTGGCATTGTCGGGGCTGCCGTTCTGTTGCTCCGCGGATCGAAGAAAAATGATGGGATTCAGGTAACCGAATTCATAATGATTGGTTCGCCCGAAGATCACTGACTCAAACAGCCCGATATTTAACCATTTGGTAGCCTGCAGGCTGAGGTGATGCATACTGGCATATTTTTTCGGTAGCAATACATCACCATTGCTCTTATTATTCGACAATTCCATGAAAAGATTCTGGTAATTGATCTTCCAGATATGGGTATTCAGTTTCAGGAACAAATAGCTGGAAGCAAAATCACTTAAAAATAAACTGCGGTAACCATCGCCGATAAAATTACGGTCGTACCCGAATTGAATATTGATGTATTTTGTGGCATTCACGTGTATAGAACCCCGGGCATCAAAATAATCGTAAGCCGTGGTCTTAAAAGATTTGTAGAACCCGGCGCCGGGAACTGCATTGAACTTTTTTTCCCATTGCTGCACATAAAACGGGGGGCGCTCCTGGTTATCGGTGGCGTATAAATCGAACCCTATTTTTTTTGCTATTAACCCACGGAAGTTGATGCCTTTGCTGTTCAGAAACACATGGCCACCTGCGTCGCCGGATGAGGCCGCTTGCACCTGTTGTATCACAGGATTGATAGCCAGGAAAAAATCTGGTTGGTTGACCTGGTAAAAATCGCCCTTGGTTCTATAAAACGCCCCCAGTAACGGCTTCTTACTTTGGAAAGAACTAAGATCGCCCTCCACCCATTCGCTGCTGTTCATAAGGGCATCGTGCATATTATAATAATCAACCTGCGTGAATAATGGTTTGTACGCATCGCCTGCCACCAGTGATTTACCTACCAGCGAGGAATCAGCGTTTAATGCGTTGAATTGCCGCTCTATCCCTTCCACCACAGTTTTTCGTAGATAAGGCTGGGTTGTGGTAAATCCCAGCAATGAATCGTTTTTCAACTTTATATCCATCCTGGTAAGCAGCCAGCTCTCTTTGGCAGCTTGCGGCAGGGTAACAGATTGGGCAAAAGACAATGCGGGAAGAATAAAAACAAGCCAGCTTAGCGCGGTTTTTTTATATTGCATGCATTAGTTGTTTAAGCGGACAAGCGAATACATTATGAATCAAAAATACCTGATAAAAAACATAGAGCTCGTTAACGAAGGTAAGATAATGAGCCGGGATGTGTTGGTCAAAAACGGGCGCATTGAAAAGATAGCACCGTCAATAGGTAACCGCGAACAGGCGATGGAAATAAATGGGGAAGGCAAATACCTTTTGCCAGGTGCTATAGACGACCAGGTGCATTTCCGTGAACCGGGCCTAACACATAAAGCAACTATTTATACAGAATCAAAAGCGGCGGTGGCAGGTGGCGTTACTTCCTTTATGGAAATGCCCAATACCGTGCCCCCCGTATTTACCCAGGATTTGCTGGAACAGAAATATGAAATTGCCCGGCATACTTCCCTGGCCAACTATTCTTTTTATATGGGCACTTCTAACGACAATACTGAACAAGCCCTCCGCACCAATGAAAAAAAGAAGGAGGTTTGCGGTATCAAAATATTCATGGGCTCATCAACCGGCGGTTTGCTGGTGGATAGCCCGCTGGCATTGGATAAGCTTTTTTCAGAAAGTGAATTGCTGATTGCCACCCACTGTGAAAATGAAAAGATCATCAAAGCGAATTATGAAAGACTGAAGAAAAAGAAAGCTGTTTTAACGGCAGCCGATCACCCGCTCATACGCGATGAAGAAAATTGCTTTGAAAGCTCTTTTTATGCCATCCAGTTTGCGAAGAAACACAATACCCGCCTTCATATACTGCACATCAGCACCGAAAGAGAATTGCAGTTGTTTACCAATTTACTACCCCTGAGGGATAAGCGCATTACCGCGGAAGTATGTGTACATCATTTGCATTTTACTGCAGACGATTATGCCGAAAAGGGCAACCTGATAAAATGCAACCCTGCCATTAAAGCCGCGTATAACCGCGATGCGTTGTGGAAAGCGTTGCTCGATGACCGTTTGGATGTAATAGCCACCGATCATGCACCCCATACCTGGGAGGAAAAAAATGAACCTTATGAAAAGGCGCATGCAGGCCTGCCGCTCGTACAGCATTCACTTTTACTAATGCTCCACTATGTGCAGCAAGGGAAGATCAGCATTGAAAAGGTTGTCGAAAAAATGAGTCATGCAGTAGCGGATTGTTTCGGGGTGGCAGAACGCGGCTTTATACGTGAAGGTTATTATGCCGACCTGGTGATAGCAGATTTGAATAAGCCAACAACCGTAACCAGGGAAAACATCTTGTATAAATGCGGCTGGAGCCCATTGGAAGGATTTGTCTTTCCCGCCGCTGTTACCCATACCTTTATTAATGGCCACCTGGTTTATGGAAATGGAATATGGGATGAATCTAAGAAAGGGCAAAGGCTTGGCTTTGAAAGATATTAATAGTTTTAAGTTCATAGTTCCGGGTTCATAGTCTGTTTACTGCGCAAAAGAACTATGAACTTCGAACTAAGAACTGAGTAAGCTTTAAGCCTTAAAACTTACCAAACATGCAGATAGACAACACCACTTTTAATGATCTTTCCATATTCCACCGCGATGAAGAATCGTCTGTTTTTCATAAACTAAATTTTACCCAAACCATTGGCGGTAAAGAATGGCTGGCCCGCTTTTTCAGTGAACCCCTGGCCGACTTAAAAAAAATTGTTGAAGTACAGCATATCCTGCAATGCATTTCGGCCAACGATGTGCAATGGCCCCAAACGATTACCAACGGCACCGTAATGGTAATCGAAAAGTTTTATGAATCGCCTGTTGATACAATACCGGATACGCCCAATTTTTTGAATGCATTTACGTATAAACTGCTGCATGCGCCAGACTACTCGCTGGTGAAATACACCGTAGGCCATTTCGCAGATTTTGTAAGGGGATTTCTTGCGCTGGCCAAAGTATTCGATAACGATAAAACGCCCCCCACCCTTCGCCTGTACATACAGAGGGCTATACAATTGATAAACAATGAAGCCATTTCAGCATTGGCTGCAACAAAAAAAGGGGTTCCATTAAATCCCCTGCAAACCATCTATTTCGGAAATTATATTCGCAACCGTTTCAAGAATGCCGCTTTTGAGCTCATCGATATTTTCGGCAGACTCGATGCCTGGTATTCCATGGCAAAAGCTGTAAGGGAGTTCAATCTTGTATTTCCCCAGTTCAAAGAATCTGAGCAACCCTACCTCGATGCAGAAGGCCTTTATCATATTCTATTGCCCGTTCCGGTAGCCTATGATGTAAACCTGCAGCAAAAGAAAAATTTTTTATTTTTAACCGGCGCCAATATGGCTGGTAAAAGCACCTTTATTAAATCAGTTGGGGCCGCTGTATACCTGGCCCACCTGGGTATGGGTGTGCCGGCCACGCGCATGGAGCTTACCATGTTTGACGGTATCCTGAGTAATATTAATGTAGAAGATAATATTGTAAAAGGGGAAAGTTATTTTTTCAATGAAGTACAACGAATCAGGAATACCATTACTAAGATAAACGATAATAAAAAATGGCTGGTACTGATTGATGAATTGTTTAAGGGCACCAATGTACAGGACGCCATGAAATGCTCCGGCGCTGTCATTAAAGGGCTGATTAGGATACCTAATTCCCTGTTCATTCTTTCTACCCACCTCTACGAAATTGCGGACGAGCTCAAAACATATCCCAATATCATTTTCCGTTATTTTGAAACCGAAGTGAAAGAAGATGAGTTGTTGTTCAGCTATCAGCTCAAAGAAGGCGTGAGCAATGATCGAATCGGTTACCTTATTTTAAAACGGGAGAAAGTAGTGGAGATGCTGGAGAATCTGTAATTTCAGCAACAAACAGGCCCTACCGTTATGAGAAAATCTGTTCTTGCACGATTAATAGCATACACTAAGAAATCGTTTATCCTTTCTTGTTGCCTTGGTTGCACTGATCTATATGCACAGGATTACAGCCATCCTGCCATTGATGTGCAGCATTATAGCTTCAATCTTTTATTGAATGATGAAAATGATAGTATTAAAGGCGAAGCAGAAATCAGCATTCTTGTGCTGCAAACAATCAAATCCTTTGATCTTGACCTGGTAAAGAAAAATGATACAGGCAGGGGCATGACGGTAACGGCCATTAGTGCCAACCAGCAACCAGTGTCATTTTCACAGGAAGATCAACGCATTCACATTAACACCGCAGCAGGCCCGGGCGATACGCTTCATTGTGTGATTAAATATGAAGGCATACCGGCCGATGGTTTAATCATCGATAAAAACAAGTATGGCAACCGGAGTTTTTTCGGAGATAACTGGCCTAACCGCGGGCATAACTGGTTACCCTGTGTAGACAATCCTATCGATAAAGCTTCAGTAGATTTTATTGTTACCGCACCCGAACATTACCAGGTTATTGGCAACGGCCTGAAGATAGAAGAAAATAATGTAGCGGATCACCAGAAGCTAACGCATTGGAAGGAAACAGTTGCATTGCCTGTCAAAGTAATGGTGATTGGCGTTGCAGACTTTGCAGTTAATTATTCCGGCGATGTTAATTGTATACCTGTGTACAGTTGGGTATATCCCGAAGACAAAGAAAAGGGGTTCTATGATTATGCGCAGGCGAAAGACATTCTGCCATTCTTTAT
>Ga0268264_10001255_pt1:0-22500 | contig 24177 bp, 22 predicted proteins | sample KBSSwiS32_FD_190357 | JGI IMG/M metagenome (GOLD analysis project Ga0268264, IMG submission 190357) | Switchgrass rhizosphere microbial communities from Kellogg Biological Station, Michigan, USA - KBS Switchgrass S3-2 (SPAdes) (version 2) | ecosystem: Host-associated > Plants > Roots >...
TGAAATCACGACAAAAATCGCGACCCAAATACCTGCCAATGCGCCACGTCAAACGTCAGTTCGTCCCGGTTTTATTGGAGAAATGACACGTCCCAACACAAATTCCGGTGTTTCGCGACAGAAACTAGCCTAACCAAGCGGCTCGCGTGGGGAAAGCCCCGGGCATGGCCATGTCAGCAGGCGGCTTGTCGAAGCCAGGATTAGCGGACCGGAACGGTGCTTCAGCACCAACTGCATTCCGGGGAGATGAAAGAAGGCGCTCGGCCTCACCCGAGGCAGGTTTCCGCCTTGTTCCCAACGCAAGAGAGCAGCGGGGCGTGCATATCGCTGCGCACGCGCCCCGCGGCTTCGCGTTCGATCAGGACGGCTGCCGGGACAATCGCCGGCCGGGCCCATTGCGATCAATGATGATCGTCACGGTCATCGCGGTCGTGATCGCGATCGGCGAAATGCCCGTCGGCATCGCAGAATTCGCGATCGACTCCGCTCTGTGCAAAGTCGAGTGGCCCGTCCGCTTCGTCCTTGTATTTCACGACAACGTTCGGACAGACGGTGCGCCGGCTCTCCATGTTGCCGCCGCAGACCCAGTTGGCGGCATCATGAATGTCGCCCTTCCCCGTGTAGTTCGCCGTTTGCGGATACGGACACAGCGGGCGTGAGAGCGGAGCCGCCGCCGGACCGGCACTCTGGCCCAGCACCTGGCTCGGTGCGATGCCCTTCTCCACCCAGGCCACCAGAGCCGCGAAATCGGCACCGCCTCGCGGCCAGGGTCCGATATCGCCAAGACCGGTGCCAGGGCCAAGCACGCCGGCGGGAATGCCGCAATGACCGACGCCCGGAGCATGGAACAAGCGATAGAACTTCTGCACGCCTTCAAATCCGGTCGTGTCGTGGCGAGCACGATAGCGTGCCGCCATCTGCCGGTAGTAGTTGAGCACGCCACGGGGATAGATGAACTGGTCGTTGCTCCCGACAACGGTGAGCAACTTTCCGCCACCCGCCTTGAAGGCATCGAGCGGGCCGAAGGTATCGGTGACATCTGCGATATTGCGCGAGCCCTGTTCGGCGACCTTCGGGTAGGACAGTCCCGGTCCTTCCAGAGTTACCGTCTGCCACTTCGTCGATGGCAGTGAGAAGCTGGGGTCCTTCAAGTTCCATTCAAACTGGGTGACGCCGAGCGGAAACGGGCTGGTCCCGTTGAGAATGGGGAAATCGCTGCCGCGATCGAGCCCGAACCAGATCCGGTCACCGTTCCTGTTGCGCGGTCCATCCCAGATCTTGTTGACCGCGGTTGCTTCGGCCGTGGTGAGACACAGCGGCGCAAGCGGTGCACCGGGTTTGCCGCAGATGTTGGCGCGTGCGTCGAAGCGGCAGGTGCGAGGATCGTCGATGATGCCGTCGACGACGCCATCGTTGGCGTCGCACGCAGCAATAGCCGACTGCTGCGCGGCCTGAAGCTTGCCCGTGGCAATCGGCCCCGCTGGCGTCTCGCCCGCGAGATCGAACATCGCGAGCTGTCCCCACATCTGCGCGGTCTGGAATCGCGTCCAGTACATCGCGGGAGCGTTCGCGAGTACGCCGTCGAGCTCCTGTCCCAGTTCCTGAGCCAGCAAGTATCCCTGCCGGCCGCCGGTCGAACAGCCGTTCCAGTAGTTATAATCGGGACGTCGACCGTAATAGGTCTTCGCGATCTGCTTCGACCAGAGGATCTCCTGCTTGATACCGACGCGGAAGAAGTCTTCGATGAACCCGATGTTGTAGGTGCCGTTTGCGTTCACCCCGGGCGTGCAATCACCACCGGCGTGACCGCCATCCGTGCCTGATCCAACGTAGCGGTCATTCACGGCGGCATCGACATTGAGATTTCCCGCACAGCCGCCGCCGCCGAGACCTTGGGTCCGCCCATTCCAGGCGCCCTGGACTCCACCAGTACCGCCGTCGGCCGAGCTCAGCGGCAAGCCGATCGCGATCGTGATGTTCTGGTTCGGACTGGTGCCATAGACCAATGTCACCTTGCAGTAGTTGACGCTCGCCGGCGCGGCCGTCGTCGCGATGGTGGACATGACTGACTTGATCACCGGATTGCCGGTCAGCCCGAATTGCGGATAGCTCGCCAGGCCGCCGCAGCTCGGGGCCGCGGCCGGCGCCGCGCGGCTCGGCACCACGGATAAACCGGCCACGGCCGCCAGCGCGATCACAGACAAGCCAAGCGCTGCCCGTCTTTTTAAGCATCTCATGATCTTTCCTCCCTGAGGTTCAGTTGGCCTGCAGCAGGATGAGGACATGTGACCACGCTCGACCAACACATCCTGGGCGCAGGATGCACGGCGAGACAAAATTGAGCCCGACGACGACGGTCGCTGCCCATGCACAATCGCGTCCCCTCAACCTTTTTCGCCCCACGGATTCCAGTGGCTTCAATCCGGTGAAGGACAGCACCACAGCCGCGAGTTGGAGTCGCTTATAAATCCTTCATTTTCAACGTCAATTTGTCCTCGGCCAAACGCGCGCCAAAGATTGAAATGTACAATCTTTTCTCGGAATCGTTCTATCGGCTGATGCGGTGCGATGAGTTCCGCATGACATGATGATGCGCATATCTCGCAAACAGGCCAACTACGGCGGCCAACCCTACTCGCCCGTCACCCTGCAATCGCGTGGCAGGTCCCACCGGAAATCGCCTGTCCCGCGCCGTACCAACACCCGGTCGAGCTTGATGTCGCGATCGCCGCGGTCGATCACGCTCGCGCCGCGGTCACCCGGCGATTCGATCTTTGCTCATTCGCAGGGTGACCACTACGCCTTCCGCCGCCCAGTCAAATACGATCGAGCCCCCCAGCTGGGCGGCCATGCTCCGATGGATGAGCTTGCTCCCGAAGCCTTCGGACGTCGCGGGAGCCGAAATGGACGGACCGCCCCGTTCGATCCACGTCATCACAATTTCGTCGTCGTGGGCATTGCACGACAAGTCGAGCGTACCGCTCGCAACCGACAGCGATCCGTATTTGGCCGAGTTGGTTGCCAGCTCATGGAGAACCAGGGCCAGAGTCGTGCCAGACCTTTCTCCGACGTTGATCTTCGGGACCGAGACGCGAATGCGAACGCTGGCGCCCTTCTCGTCGTAGGGGGCAAGCAGGACAGAGATGAGATCGCCAAGAAGCGTTGCATTGATCACCCGACCCGCCACGGGGCGAATGAGGTCCTGGGCTCGCCCCAAGGCCATCAGGCGATTGGTCAGTTCGTGAGCCATCTCTTCTTTTGTCGCCGCCGAGCGCGAGGTAATCTGAGTCAGTGCGGTCGCAATAGTCAGAAGGTTTTTCACGCGATGACCCATCTCGCCCGCCAGTAGTTCGTTGGCTTCCTCGGCCTGCTTGCGCTGCGTGACATCAAGGAAAATGCCGAACATCATACGCTCGGTGATATCAGCATCGTCTCCCTGGCCCCGAGCGGAAATCCAGCGGATATCGCTGCCCGACAGAATACGGAAATCAATTTCGTAAGGACCGACCACCGCGCGCGTCGCGGCAAACGCCGACCTCACGCGTTCCAGGTCGGCGGGATGGATGTTCCTGGACAGGATCTCAAACGTAATCTTCTTTTCGGTCTTCGAAATATCCCACAGCTCATAAGCGCGTTCATCCATGGTGATGGCATCGGTGTCGACGTTCCATGACCACAAGGCGACCCCGGCCGCGGTGGTTGCCGCCCGCAGATGCTTTTCGTGCCACACTGGCATGCTCAGTTCGTTGGGGGACATTCGCTTTGCTCCTGTCTGACGGGATTCACGACCGGACATGTCTGCCACTGGCCGTCCGTCGGGCGGGCCACATGCAGCAGCTCCGACCGTCGCTGCCACACGACCACGCCGCAGCGCGAGCAGCACGGCGCCCCTCACCCGACCGCACGGGTTGAGCCGACGGCCAATCGACCAACGCCTCTGTCTCAAGTGCCAGACGAGATCAACGGTGCGCCCCCACAGCAGAGAAGTCGACCGATTAGTGAAGCAGAGTTTCAGGAATCAGCCGCGGTCACGACGACGGTTCCACGCCGGTCCGCAGCCAATGCCGGTCGGCACTTCGCAGACATGCCACGAACGGACCAAAAGCTGCCGCCGTTGTTACGGCAGCGAATGCGTAAGGAAAAAACGCAGCATTTCCCTGGTTGCGTCAGGCCCTCGCGGATCGGTGTAGGAGCCCGCGGCACTGCCGCCCGACCAGGCGTGTCCGGCGCCGTGGATGGTCCAGTGCTCGAAGATGTCACGCCCGTTCGCGTCGGCATGGACCGCGCGGGTGTAACCATGTCCGCCAGGTACCCGCCCGCGATGCACCTTCGCTTGCGTGCTCGTGGCTCTCCTGAGTTGTTCGAGAATATGATCGCCGTTGTTTGGATGCACAGTGCTGTCGCGATCGCCGTGAAAAACAATGGTGGGGACCGATGGCCGGCCATCCAGGACCCGGCCGTTGGACCCGCCGCCTTGGCGCATGGCAATGAGAGCGGAGGAAAGGTCGTTTGCCGCGCCACAGGCGAGGCCGGAATGCACACCGATGGCGGCGTACAGATCGCTGTAGGTCGCGCCCATGACAGCGGCAGCGGCCGCTCCGGCCGACAGGCCGGCAACATAGACGCGCCTCGGATCAACCGAATAGTCCCGCATGATCTTGCCCGTGATACCCGCGATCAGCGAAGGCTCACCACTTCCTCGTTGCTGGTCGTCCCTGCGAAACCAGTTCCAGCATTTGGCCTGGTTGGCGTCGCTGCGCTGCGCCGGATAGGCCACGAGGCAGCCTTGTGCTTCCGCAACGAAGTTCATCCTCGTACCGGCGGCGAAATCGTCGGGCGACTGGGTGCAGCCGTGCAGCATGACGATCAGGGGAAGCGGTTGGCCCTGATAGCGGCTGGGGACGAAGACCTTGTAGGCACGGCTTCCGGCCGCATTGCTGTAGTGACGTTCGATGAACCTGCCGCCCTCCGGTACGATATCGCGCGTGGACGGCGGGGTGCGATTGATCAAGCCGTGCAAGCCGAGGTCCGGGCGCGGCCTGGTGCGATTGAGCGCGGTGCGGGGCCTGCGTGGCTGGTCGGATGGGGCCTTCGCCCGCGACGTGCCGGGCCCTTCCTCAACGCTGTTTGGCGTGACGTCGATGGTCACCGGTTCGCCTCCTCCGAGGGCGGAGTGACCGGTGGCGCGGGTGGGTGCCACCGGCGCGCGCTCGCCACGCAGCATGCGTTGGAGCAGCGCGGTGGCTTCGACGAGCTGGCCGGCGCGGGTGAGGCGCGTGGCCTCTTGCAGGGTGTCCTGGTTCAGCATCTGAATTACCTCATTCTGTCTGCGAGAGCGGCCTTGACCGCGGGAGTGGCATGCAAGGCCCCCAGCACGGACACCGACGCAATCGTGGCGCGTGCGAGCTCGGGCGTCACGTCCTGGGCGATGCTGGCAAGGCCCAGGACGTTGATGTGCAGCGTCTCTCCAGCGCGCTGCACCGCTTCGAGATCCGCCCGGCTGTAGGTCCGCAACCCGAGGTCCAGACTTTTTCGCGCCGTGGACTGCTTGACGACGTCGGCGTGACGTTCGAGCTGATTGCGGATGGCGGTTCGAATGAAATCGGTGCGGTTGGAGTAGAACCCTTCCTGCACCATGAGATCGACGTGGCCGAGGTCGACGAAACCGAGGTTGATCGTGATTTTTTCGGTGTCGGCGGGCTTTGGTCGGAATTCGTGAACATTGTCGGCCATGTTGGATAGACCATCCCTGTAACATCTGCATGGATGGTATATGGATGTCATCTGGATGTTTTCAAGGGACCAGAGACAAGGGACCCAAGAGATATGCTCCGGGCGATACGGCCGCCGCTCGTCCGCACCATGGAACCCGCGGGCCATGGGTCGAAGGCTCGTGCGAATATCGGGTGAAGGCTGACCAGGAGAGTGGGCTTCCAATACCCTTTACGTTGCACGCGACATTCGTCACCCTTGAACGCACGGCCCGCGACATGCCGGGCTAACCAAAGACCCGCCAATCATGCTGTCGCCGGAGGGCGCGCGCATGATGGCATCGACCCGTTGCAAGGAGCTTCCGTGAGCCTCACATTGTCCGTCGGCGATCTCACCATCCACCGTATCATCGAGCAGGAAACCACTTACCTGCCGGCGCTCGAACTGCTGCCGGCGCTGACGCCGGAGGTGCTGGGCGAAAACAGGGACTGGCTGAAACAAGCCGCTGCAATCGACGAGAGCGACATCCTGATCCTGTGTTTCCAGTCCTATGTCGTGAAGACGCCGCATCATACGATTCTGATCGACAGCTGCATCGGCAACGACAAGCCGCGGCCCAATCGCCCGAAATGGAACATGAAGACCGACGACCTCTTCATGCAGGGGCTCGCAGCGGCGGGAGTTTCGGTGGCCGATATCGATTTCGTGATGTGCACGCATCTGCATGTCGATCACGTCGGCTGGAACACGCGGCTGGAGAACGGCCGCTGGGTGCCGACCTTCCCGAACGCCCGTTACCTTTTCGCCAAGAGCGAATTCGACTATTGGACAGCGCAGCACGCCAAGGCCGAGCTGCCGCCGTTCTCCGACAGCGTGCTGCCGGTGGTCGAGGCCGACAGGGCCCAGATCGTGACAGATGACTTCGTGATCGGCGATCATGCCCGCATCCTGCCGACGCCGGGCCACACCCCCGGCCACGTCGCCTTCACCTTCGGCAAGGGCAAGGACGACGCGGTCTTCAGCGGCGATCTCGTGCACTCGCCGCTGCAGGCGCGCTATCCCGAACTCTCGATGAAATTCGACGTCGACCAGGCGCAGGCGGCTCTGACCCGGCGATCGTTCCTGGAGCGCTATTGCGACACCGCAACGCTGTGCTGCACCGCGCATTTCCCCTCGCCGTCGACGGGGCGGATCAAGCGCTGGGGCAACGGGTTCGCGTGCGAGGCGGTAGCGTGACTTCACCTTCCCCTGGAGGGGGAGGGTCGGTTCACATTGAGCGGAGCGAAATGTGAAACGGGGTGGGGTGATCTCCCGACTCGGGCACCGTTCGAGAGGAGAGACCGTCACCCCACCCCGCCGCTCATTTCATTCGCGTCGACCCTCCCCCTCCAGGGGAGGGTAAAGACCTCCTCAATCAAACAAACTCGGCGTGTGATTGACGTGCGCGCCCTCGATTTCCAGCATCTTCAGCTTCGTCACCACGCCGCCGTTGGCCGAGAAGCCGCCGGGCTTGTTGCCCGCCGCCAGCACGCGATGGCAGGGCACCACGATCGGGCACGGGTTGCGACCGAGCGCCTGTCCGACCTCGCGCGCCAGTTCGACGCCGCCGAGGCGTTTGGCGATATCGCCATAGGTCATGGTCTCACCCGGCGGAATTCTGCGGGCGATGTCGTAGACGCCGCGATGGAATGCCGGCACGTTCGCGAGGTCCAGTTCGATATCCATGAGGTCATCGGACTGACCTGCAAGCAACGCGACAATGCGATCGATCGCGTGCTGCACCGCAGGCGTCGGCTGCGCCTCGGGGATGTCGCCATGGCGCTGGCGGATGCGGGCGCGGGTCTTGTCCTGGTTGCCCATCGGCAATTGCACCGAATGGATGCCGCGCGGACCCCAGGCGATGGCGCAAACGCCGATCGCGGTGTCGAACAATGCAAAATGCTGGTCGGTCATGGCAGGCCTCCGAATATCCGATCCGCCCCTTTTGTCTCGCTGACATGAAATCTAGGCTTGGACAATGTTGCGATCCACCCGGATTCCGTGGGAACTTCGCCTTATTCCATCGTATTTTATCGTCCCTTCGCCCAGCCTTTCGCGAGCCCCATGCAAACGCTTCACGTCAACGGCACCGACATTCCCTATCTCGACATAGGCCGGGGCCCGCCGCTGGTCTGCGTGCACGGCTCGCTCTGCGACTTCCGCATCTGGTCGGTGCTGCTCGGGCCACTGGCGCGCAGCCACCGCGTGATCGCGCCGTCGCTACGGCATTTCTTCCCGGCCTACTGGGACGGTGTCGGCGACACCTATTCGATCGCCCAGCATGTCGATGACATGATCGGCTTCATCGAACGCCTCGACAGCGGGCCGGTCGACCTGATGGGACATTCCCGCGGCGGCCACATTGCCTTTCGTGTCGCCGGGCTGCGACCCAACCTGTTACGAAAGCTGATCCTGGCCGAACCCGGCGGCGAGCTCGATGGCTCGCTCGATCCGGATTACGAGCCCGGCCCCTCGCCGCTCGCCGCAAGGTTCGCAGCTTCCGCCGCGAAGATCGCAGCCGGCGACATCGATGGCGGCCTGGAATATTTCATGGATGCACTGGAAGGCCCGGGTGCCTGGAAGCGGCTGCCCATCACGTCGAAGCAGCTGCTGCGTGACAATGCGATGACGCTGATCGGCCAGGTCAACGACAAGCGCCCGCCCTTCTCGAAGGCCGACACCGAGGCGATCCGCACGCCGACGCTGTTCATCGGCGGCGCCAACACCAAGGGATTCCTGCCCAAGGTGTTGCGGACGCTGGCGGCGCATGTCGCCGGCTCCGAGATCGCAATGATCCCCAATACGACCCATCCGATGTTCGAGCAGGCGCCACAGAAATATTGCGAGATCGTGCTGGACTTCCTGGCGCGCCCCTCATCCAGTTCGGAATCCTGAGAACCGCGGGACATTGCATGCAGACCCTTCGCGTCAACGGATACGACATGGCCTATCTCGAGGTGGGGCATGGGCCGCCGCTGGTCTGCGTGCACGGCACGCTCGGCGATTTCCGCACCTGGTCGGCGGTGATGGGGCCGCTGTCCAAGACGCACCGCGTGATCGCAGTATCCCTGCGGCATTTCTTTCCCGAACACTGGGATGGCAACGGCGACGACTACCTGATGAGCCAGCACGTCGACGACACCATCGCCTTCATCGCGCAGATCGATCCTGTGCCGGTCGACCTGATGGGCCATTCGCGCGGCGGGCACATCGCCTTCCGGGTGGCGCAGCAGAGGCCCGACCTGCTGCGCAGACTGGTGCTGCTCGAGCCCGGCGGCGACCTCGATGCGTCGCTCAGCCGCGCCGCCTCGACAGCCCCTGCACCCTCCCCGCTGGCGAACCGGATCGCGGTCTCGGTCGAAAAGATCGCCAGCGGCGATATCGAGGGCGCGCTGCAGAATTTCGTCGACGGGATTGATGGCGACGGCGCCTGGGAACGGCTGTCCGCCGCGCCCAGGCAGCAGCTCCGCGACAATGTGTTCACGCTGCTCGGACAGATCGGCGAGAACCGCAAGCCCTTCACCAGGGCCGACGCGCAGGCGATCCGCGCGCCGACGCTGTTGATCGGCGGCGCCGAAACCAGCGGTGCGCTGTCGCAGATCTGGCGCGTGCTGTCAGAGCATATGCCGAACGCAAAGACGGCGATCATCCCAGGCGCCCGGCACTGGATGTTCGACCAGGCGCCGCGGGACGTCACGGAGATCGTGCTGGAGTTTCTGGGGGACTAGAGAATCGCGACGCAATCGACCTCGACATCGAACGGCCCGGGCCATGATGGCACGTGCAGAAAGATGCGGGCGGGCGACTCGGTCGGGAAGTAGCGCTCGTAGATCGCGTTGAACCTGCCGAAATGCGATGGATCAGGCGTGCAATAGACGTTGCACTTGACCACCTTCGCGAGCGACGAACCGGCCGCTTCGAGGCACAGCCTCATCTGATCGAGCACCAGTTCGACCTGGCGCTCGAACGGAGCCGGCTTGACATCGCCGGTTTCGGGATCGAAGGGCGGCAGACCCGACAGGTAGACGACGCCATTGGCAACGATCACGGGATAGATCGGGCCTTTACGGCGCCGTTCCAGATAGGTCGATATCGGTTCGACGCGTAGTCGTCTCACAGGTGTGCTCCTGGTGCGTTGGTGATGGCCGCCGTTCTACCGCAGGGATGTGCGCGGATAGTTCGGCCAGGGCCGAATTGTCGGCGCTTGCCGTGGTGCGCGGGGAGCGATAGACCACGTCATGGTCGCGGCTGCCAACATGGTCGAGATTGCGGCGCTGGTCGGCGACACAGCGCGCGCAACGATGCTGGCCGCGCTGATGGGCGGACAGGCGTTGACCAGCAGCGAGCTGGCAACGCTCGCCCATGTGTCCCGGTCCACGGCCAGCGAGCATTTGAACAAGCTCGTCACTGCCCGGCTGCTGGCGGTCACGCAGAAGCGCCGCAATCGCTATTACCGAATCGCATCACCGCTGGTGGCCAAGATGCTGGAAAGCATCAAGACGGTCGCGGCCATAGAGACGCCGGCGCGTCATCAACCGCGTTCCGCGCGGGACGATGCGTTGCGCTTCGCCCGCACCTGCTACGATCATGTGGCAGGCGAACTCGGCGTTGCGATCGCCGACGCGCTGGTCGCTCGCGGTTTCATCGTGCTGGCCGAGGACGGCGGCGGGGTCACCGAGGCCGGAGCCCGGTTCTTCAGCCAGTTCGGTGCCGATCTGGAGTCGCGAGTCGGCGGTCGGCGGATCTTCTGTCGCGCCTGCCTCGACTGGAGCGAGCGCCGCTACCATGTCGCCGGACTAGTCGGCGCGGAAATCTGGCGCCGCTGTCAGGAGCTGGGCTGGCTTGCCCGGCGGCGCGACACCCGCGCGATCAGCGTGACAGCGATCGGCCGGCGCGGCTTTCGCGAAACGCTCGGCATCGATCTGGAGTTCGAAGGTCGAACCCGGCTTCAGGTCCGGCGCGAGCGGACCGGCGCTCTTGACGGGTCGGGTCGATCGCGATAGCGTTCGGAATACGGAATTCCGTATTCCGAAGGACGCGCGATGATCCCGCTGGAGCCCGCACCCAGTCTGACCGAACAGGTTTACACGCGGATCCTTGAAGCGATCACGGACCGCACCTTGCTGCCGGGACAGCGCATCACCCAGAACGAGCTCGCCGAACGGCTCGGCGTCTCGCGCCAGCCGGTCTCCCATGCGTTGCATCTGCTGCACCGGCAGGGCCTGCTCGCCGAGAGTGGCCGCCGCGGCTTCGAGGTCACTCAGCTTGACCCCGTACGCATCCGCCAACTCTACGAGGTGCGCGGCGCGATCGACGCGCTCGCGGCGCGCCTCGCGGCGGGTCGGGTCAAGAATGATGCTTCGGGACGCGCGCGGCTCGAAGCTGCGCTCCGCGCCGGCCGCGCGATCGACAAGACGACGCCGCTGGCGCGGCTGATCGCACTCGACGTCGATTTCCATACCGCGATCTATCGTCTGGCCGGCAATCCCGCGATCGAGGAGATGATCGCGCCGCAATGGCTGCACATGCGCCGTTCCATGGCGACCGTGCTGGCCGAGCTCGACTATCGCGAGAGCGCGTGGACCGAGCATGGCGCCATTGCCGCGCAGATCCTGGCCGGCAACGTCAAGGGGGCCGAAAGCGCAGCGCAGGCGCATGCCCTGACCGCGGGTCGCAGGACGGAAGAGAGGTTGAGGGCGATCGAACAGGCGGCGTAACCGTTCATCACAACAACAAATCACAGGAGGAGCGCATGAAACTCACCCCGCAGCAGATCGACGATTTCAACCGCGAGGGCTGGCTGTTCCTGCCCGAGTTGTTCACAGCGGAGGAGACCGCGCTGCTCGCGCGCGAGGCGGAGGGCATCTACGCGGCCGATCGGCCCGAGGTGTGGCGGGAGAAGAGCGGCGCGCCGCGCACTGCCTTTGCCGCCCATCTCTACAACGAGGCGTTCCGCCTGCTCGGCGCGCATCCGCGCATGATCGAGCCCATCGAACAGCTGTTCGGCGAGCGGGTCTACATGCATCAGTTCAAGATCAACGCCAAGTCGGCCTTCACCGGCGACGTCTGGCAGTGGCATCAGGACTACGGCACCTGGAAGCGCGACGACGGCATGCCGGAGCCGCGCGCCATGAACATCGCGATCTTCCTCGACGAGGTGATGCCGATCAACGGCCCCCTGATGCTGGTGCCGCAGAGCCAGCATGCCGGCGATCTCAAGGCCTCGCACGATCTCGCCACCACGTCCTATCCGCTGTGGACACTGGATGAGGAGACCGTGACGCGACTGGTCAGGCAGGGCGGCATCGTGGCACCAACCGGCAAGCCGGGCGGCATGCTGATGTTCCACGGCAATCTGGTGCATGGCTCAAGCGGCAACATCACGCCGTTCCCGCGCAAGATCGTCTATCTCACGCTGAACGCGGTCTCCAACTACATCCGCACACCGACACGGCCGGACTACATCGCCCATCGCGATTTCAGGCCGATCGAGCCGGTGGATGACGACGCGCTCGCGCGGCTTTCGCGGGCGCAGCGTCAGGCAGCGGAGTAGAAATTTGGCCACATGCGCGCTTCACCTCTCCCAAAGGGAGAGGTCGGATTGCATCGTGAGATGCAATCCGGGTGAGGGGTTAAGGTCTATCGAGAACCGTACCCCCTCACCCCAACCCTCTCCCCATGGGAGAGGGAGCGCAGCGCCGTTGTCGCGTCATCGAGGCTATTCAAGCGGATTGGACAAATCTCCCCATGAACCTTCATCGCCTCCTCAACGCCCGTCTTGCTGCCGGCAGCCCCGTCCGCGTCGCGCTGATCGGCGCCGGCAAATTCGGCTCGATGTTCCTGGCGCAGGTGCCGCACACGCCGGGCCTCGACGTCTCGGTCATCGTCGATCTCGATCCGGAGCGGGCGCGCGAAGCCTGCCGCACCGTCGGCTGGGATGCCGACAGAATCGCAGCGACGGTCTTCACGTCAGACGCCGCGAAGGCGACCTCGAGCGATATCGAGGTCATCATCGAGGCCACCGGCAATCCTGCGGCTGGCATCCGCCATGCGCGCGCCGCGATAGCGGCCGGCAAACACATCGTGATGGTCAATGTCGAAGCTGACGTGCTGGCAGGTCCCCTGCTCGCGCAGGAAGCGCGGAAAGCCGGGGTGGTCTATTCGCTGGCCTATGGCGACCAGCCGGCGCTGACCGCCGAGATGGTGGACTGGGCGCGCGCCACCGGCTTCCGCGTGGTCGCCGCCGGCAAGGGCACCAAATACCTGCCGGTCTATCATGACGTGACGCCTGACGGCGTCTGGCAGCATTACGGGTTGACCGCGGGCGAAGCGCAATCCGCCGGCATGAACCCGCAGATGTTCAACTCGTTTCTCGATGGCACCAAATCGGCGATCGAGATGGCCGCGATCGCCAACGCGACCGGGCTGGATGTGCCCGACGGTGGGCTGCTGTTTCCGCCCTGCGGCGTCGACGACCTGCCGCATGTGCTGCGACCGCGCGAGCACGGTGGCGTGCTGGACAGGTCAGGCATGGTGGAAGTGGTGTCGTCGCTGGAGCGCGACGGCCGTCCGGTGTTCCGCGATCTGCGCTGGGGCGTCTATGTCGTGCTGGAAGCGCCCAACGACTATGCTGCCGACTGCTTCCGGCAATATGGATTGAAGACGGATGCGAGCGGTCGTTATGCCGCGATGTACAAGCCCTATCATCTGATCGGGCTGGAGCTGAACATCTCGGTCCTGTCGGCGGCGCTGCGCAGGGAGCCGACCGGGCAGGCCTTCGATTTTCGCGGCGACGTCGCCGCCGTTGCCAAGCGCGATCTGCGCGCAGGCGAAATGCTCGACGGCGAAGGCGGCTATACGGTGTGGGGAAAGCTGATGCCGGCGCAAGCGAGCCTCAAGGCCGGCGCGCTGCCGATCGGGCTGGCACACCGCGTCAAGCTGAGGGCCGACGTCGCCCATGGCGCCGTGGTGCGCTGGAGCGACGTCGAGACCAACGCGGCAGACGATACCGTCAAGACGCGCCGGGCGATGGAAGCGGCCTTCGCGACGCACGCCTAGCGAGCGGCACACGCACCTGACGGAAGCACCGACGGCCACACGCGCTTCGCAGCTGCGAGAAGTTGCCGCCTTGATTCGCCCGATGTGATTGGTCATGCTTGCCCTAATCTGGCGAAGTCCGGATTTTCGGAGGTTTCGTTCAATCAAGCGTCGGCCGTCGGCGATCAATCAAAACGACCATCAAGGTCGTTGTCCCTCGTCGAATGATCGGCATAACAAGGAGGGGAAGCGCATGAAGCGTCGTGAGTTCCTGAAGGTCGGCGGCGTCGGTCTTGCCGCAAGCACGGTGGCTGCGCCCGCGATCGCGCAGTCGATGCCGGAGATCAAATGGCGGCTCACGGCGAGCTGGCCGAAATCGCTCGATACGCTCTATGGCGGCTGCGAATATTTCTGCAAGCGCGTCGCCGAGATCACTGACAACAAATTCCAGATCCAGCCGTTCGCCGCGGGCGAAATCGTCCCCGGCCTGCAGGTGCTCGACGCCGTCTCGAACGGCACCGTCGAGATGGGCAACACTGCGCTGTATTATTACTGGGGCAAGAACCCGGCCTACACGTTCGGCACGTCGCTGCCGTTCGGCCTCAACACGCGCCAGCATATCTCGTGGCTGTTGTGGGGCGGCGGCCAGGACCTGATCAACGATCTGCTCAGGGAAAACAATGCCTACGGCATTCCGACGGGAAGCACCGGCGCCCAGATGGGCGGCTGGTATCGCAAGGAGGTCAAGTCGCTCGAGGATCTCAAGGGCTTGAAGTTCCGGGTTGGCGGATTCGCCGGCACCATCATCGCCAAGGTCGGCGGTGTGCCGCAGCAGCTGGCCGCGGGCGACATCTATCCTGCGCTCGAGAAGGGCACCATCGATGCCGCCGAATGGGTCGGCCCCTACGACGACGAGAAGCTCGGCTTCGTCAAGGTCGCGAAGTACTATTACTATCCCGGCTGGTGGGAGGGCACCGGCCAGGGCCACAACCTCGTCAACCTGGAGAAGTGGAACACGCTGCCGAAACACTACCAGGCAGCGATCAGTAGCGCTTCGCTCGACACCTTCACCTGGGTCACCGGCAAGTATGATTTCGTCAACCCGCCGGCGCTGAAGCGACTCGTGGTGGCCGGCGCGATCCTGCGCGCGTTTCCGCAGGACGTGCTGGAAGGCTGCTACAATGCAGCTTCTGAAATCTATGCGGATCTCTCGAAGAGCAACCCACACTTCGGCAAGATGTATTCGAGCCTGACCGCCTATCGCAGCGATTCGCTGGCCTGGATGCAGGTGGCCGAACTCTCCTTCGACAGCTTCATGATGCGGATGCGCACGCGCACCTGACGACGCCCAACAACGCGGCGGCCAAGACGGCAAGAAGCCCCGGAGACCTATCCGGGGCTTCTTCGCAGATTCATTGTCCGCTCGTGCTGCGGCAAAGAATTGGGGGTATCCACCGGCCCATGGAGAACTGAGCGGCGCCAAAAACCACCGGGCACGCGCCGACGACATCGCACGTGTGAGAAATGCAGGCTGGCGGCCGGACAGCCTGTCTGTCATGCTTTGACGAGGCCATCAAAAGAAGGCCACCGAGGCGTCATGCAGGTCCCGCGAAAAGCCGCGGCTTGCGGCGCCCGGCTGAAAAAAGCCGAAGGGAGGGCAGCCTTTGCAACAGCCCGGTCGCACGATGCTGGCCAAGATCTGGGACCAGCATGTCATTGCGCGCCTCAGCGACGACACCGATCTCCTGCATATCGACCGCCATCTCCTGCACGATCTCGGTGGCTCCCGCGGCTTGCTCGACCTCAGGAGCAAGGGCCTCGAGGTCCACAATCCCGAATTGACCTTCGCGACCCCCGACCATGCCATTTCCACGGCGCAAAACCGCGCCGGGACCAGCAAGGTCGGGCAGGACCTGCTGGCGGCGCTCAGGGTGGAAACCTCGGCCAGCGGCATCCGGATGTTCGATGTCGATCAGCCTGGCCAGGGCATCGTGCATGTCATCGGGCCCGAGCTCGGACTGAGCCTGCCCGGGTGCACCATCGTTTGCGGCGACAGTCACACCTGCACGCACGGGGGTCTGGGAGCATTGGCGTTCGGCATCGGGTCGAGCGAACTCACCCATGTGCTGGCGACGCAGACGCTGATTCAGCGCCGCCCGAAAACCATGCGCGTGAGGTTCGAAGGCAAGCTGCCATTTGGCGTGACCGCGAAGGACATGATCCTGGCGCTGATCGGGCAGATCGGGGTCGCCGCCGGTACCGGTCATGCCGTCGAATATGCCGGCAGCGCCATCCGCGACCTGCCGATCGAGGGGCGGCTCACCATCTGCAACCTTTCGATCGAACTTGGCGCCAAGATGGGCATGGTCGCGCCCGACGAGACAACGCTGGAATTCCTGCGCGGCCGGCCTTACGCGCCGCAGGGCGAGCTGTGGAGCCAGGCGGTCGGGGCGTGGCGCCGGCTGCCCAGCGACGCCGACGCGGTGTTCGATCGCGAGGTGCTGATCGATGTCGAAACGATCGTCCCGCAGGTGACATGGGGCATCAGCCCGGAGCAGGTCATCGGCGTCGATGGTCGCATTCCGGATCCGCGATCGGGCGGCGATCCCGCGCGAGCCGCCGCCATCACGACGGCGCTGGATTACATGGGCCTTGTGCCCGGCGCACCGATTGCAGGCACGCCGGTGGACTGGGTGTTCATCGGCTCGTGCACCAACAGCCGGCTGAGCGACCTGCGCGCCGCGGCCGAGGTTGCACGCGGACGCAAGGTTGCGCCTGGTGTGAGGGCCTGGGTGGTGCCTGGTTCGGAAAACGTCAAGCGGGAGGCGGTCAGTGAGGGGCTCGACAAGGTCTTCACCGACGCCGGCTTCGAATGGCGCGAGCCGGGATGTTCGATGTGCCTTGCCGCCAACGGTGAGACGGTGGCGCCCGGGCAGCGCTCGGTCTCGACCTCGAACCGCAATTTCATCGGCCGGCAGGGACCGCAGGCGCGAACGCATCTGGCGAGCCCTGCCAGCGCGGTCGCCGCGGCGATCACCGGCGCGATCGCCGACGTCAGGTCGATGGGGCGCTGATATGCCGCAACCGTTCAACAAGCTGACCGCCGTTGCAGCCCCCATCATGCGCGGCAACATCGACACCGATGTGATCATCCGGATCGAGCGGCTGGTCGGAAACTCCGCGCGTGGCACGCTCGGCAAGTGGGCCTTCGGCTCGCTCCGCTATCTGCCGGACGGCGCGGAAAATCCGGAATTCATCCTGAACCGCGAACCGTATCGTCAGGCCGAGATTCTGGTCACCGGCCCGAATTTCGGTTGCGGCTCATCGCGGGAGGGCGCCGTCTGGTCGCTGCAGGAACTCGGCATCCGCGCCATCATCGGTTCGAGCTTCGGCGATATCTTCTTTGCCAACTGCTTTCAGAACGGAATCCTGCCCGTCGTCATCGACCAGGACATCGTCGACCAGTTCGCGGCCGAGATCGAGGCCACGCAGGGGGCGGGACGGATCAGCATCGATCTCGAGGCGCAGTCGATCGTCGCGCCATCCGGCCGGCGGCACACATTCGAGATTGATCCGCGCCGTCGCGAAGGACTCCTGCACGGGCTCGACGAGATCGCGATGACCTTGCAGCGCGACACCGAGATTCGCACCTTCCAGGCCGCCGATCGCTCGGCGCGTCCCTGGATCCATTTTGCGGGACCATCGGCATGAACAACCCGTCCAACATGTTCAAGGTCGCCGTGGTCGGAGGCGAGGGAATCGGACCCGAGGTGACCGCGCAGTCACGCCGAATCCTCGACTGGTTCGCGGCCCGGCGCGGTGCGCCGATGACGCTGCGCGAGGCAGAGTATGGTGTCGTCCCGTATCTCAGGACCGGAAAGGTGCTCCCGGACGACACGGTCGATGCGATGGACGAAGCCGACGCCATCCTTTGGGGCGCGACCGGCGGCCCGGAAACCACGGAGGTGCCGCGTGCCGCGCGCAAACAGGGAAGCCTGCTCGGGCTGCGCAGCAAATACGACCTCTACGCCAATTTGCGGCCCATCGTCGCCAATCCGGCGCTCGCCGCCGCGGCGCCGCTGAAGCCCGAGGTGCTCGACGGCGTGAACTTCGTGATCATTCGCGAGCTCACCAGCGGCATCTATTTCGGCGAGCCGCGGGGAATCGAAACCTTGCCCGACGGCCAGCGTCGCGGCTTCAACACCGAGCAATACACCACAAGCCAGATCCGCCGCGTCGCGCGCGCCGCCTTCGAACTGGCGCGGACACGGCGGAACAGGGTCTGCTCGGTCGACAAGGCCAATGTGCTGGAGACCAGCCAGTTGTGGCGCGAAGAGGTGATCGCGCTGCACGGGGAAGAATTTGCCGACGTCGAGCTGACCCATCTCTATGTCGACAATGCCGCCATGCAGATCGTACGCGAGCCGCGGCAGTTCGACGTAATGGTCACCGGCAACATTTTTGGAGACATCCTGTCCGACTGCGCCGCCATGGCCTCGGGCTCGCTGGGCATGCTGCCGTCGGCGTCGCTCGGACCGGTCGATCGTTTTGGCCGGCGCAAGGCGCTCTACGAGCCGGTGCACGGCAGCGCGCCTGATATCGCCGGCAAGGGCATCGCCAATCCGCTGGGCTCGATCCTCAGCGTCGCCATGATGCTGCGCCTCACGCTCGATCGGCCCGATGATGCCGACCTGCTCGAGAACGCGGTGGCAGCCGTGCTCGGTGCGGGCGCGCGAACCGCCGACATTGCCGAACCGGGTGCGAAACGGCTCACGACCGTCGAGATGGGCGATGCCGTGCTGGATGCACTCGACAAGGTCGCGGACAGGACCAGGGAGCACGCATGATGGCCCAGGTTTCGATGGCCCAGGTTTCCAGACGTTCGGTTCTGACCATCGTGGCCGGCGGCGCAGCCGCCATGGCGACGGGGCGGGCCTTGGCCCAGGACACGGCCGGGCGCGTGGTCTATCCGGTCGCGGTGCCGGTCTATCAGACCCAGTTCGTCGCCGACCGCATCGGTTTCTTCAAGGAGGCGGGGCTCGACTGCAAGCTGATCCAGGGCGGCAGCGGCGTGAAGACCCGCGAAATCATCGCGTCGGCGCAGGGCGACATCGGCATCGGCGATATCACCCACCCCATGCAGCTCAGCAATCGCGGCCGCGGCGGACGTGTGCTGATGCCGGTCGATACCCGATCGAGCTCGGTGATGTTCATCATTCGCAGGGATCTCTGGGATCAGGGCATCAGGACGCTGGAGGCCTTCACCGAATGGAAGCGGCCAGACGGCCGCAAGCCGATCGTCTCGGTCTCGTCGCTGGGCGGAACCAACCACGTCTGGTCGTCCTACTACATGGAAACCATGGGGCTCGACCAGAAGGTGACCTGGATCGGCACCGGCAATGTCGACACCATGCTGGGGACGCTGAAGACGAAGCAGGTCGATATCCTGGTCAGTTCGCTGTCGTTGCTGAACGAGTCGCGGGAGCAGGGCTGGGGCGAACTGCTGTTCGACGGCACTGACGAGACGATCTGGAACAAGTATATCGGCGGCAAGGTCCCGGTCACCTCCCATTTCACACTGCAGTCGACGATCGACAAGGATCCGGCCAAGATGCAGGCCTTCGTCACCGCATTGTGGCGGGCGACGCAATGGATCAAGGCCCACAAGCCGGACGAAATCCTCGACGCCATCGAGCCGTATGTCGGATCGACCTCGCGCTCGGCCAATCTGATCGAGATCACGGCGCTGCAAAAAGTCGCGGACTACGACGCGACCATCAATGCGGCCGACTTCGCCCGCGGCGAGAAGGTCTGGTTCCGCGAGCTGACCGGCATCAAGCCCCTCACGATCTCGGACGTCGTCGTCCCGGCCTTCGTCGAGGCGGCCCGCAAGGCCTATCCGGGTTGAACGTGCAACAGACGGCTGAACGCGCGGCAGACCAGAGCGACGCGGCGTCGCAATCGCCGGATGTGCGACGGATCGAGGTCCGTGGCCTGAGCAAGTCGTTCCAGCTTGGGACCAGCAGCATCGACGCCGTCCGCGACGTGTCCTTCGGCGTGCGACGCGGCGAGTTCGTCGCCCTGCTGGGCCCCTCGGGCTCGGGCAAGACCACCGTGCTCAACATGATCGCCACGCTGGTCAGACCGAGCAGCGGCGATATTCTCATCGACGGCAAGCCGATCGTCGCGGGCCAGGCGACGCCGAATGTCGGCTACGTATTCCAGCGCGACACCCTGTTTCCCTGGCGAACCGTGGCCGACAATATCGGTTATGGTTTGCAATTGGCCGGCGTGGCGGAGCGCGAGCGAAAGCAGCGCATCGCGGCCTGTGTCGAGCAGGCGGGCCTGAAGGGGTTCGAGCAGGCCTATCCTTCGGCGCTGTCAGGCGGCATGCGTCAACGCGCGGCGCTGATGCGGACACTGATCGTCGAGCCCCGGATCCTGCTGATGGACGAGCCGTTCGGTGCGCTCGACACCCACACCAAGATCGACATGCACGAGGTGCTGCTGCGGATCTGGGAACGCGAGCAGCAGACGGTCCTGTTCGTCACCCACGACCTCGGCGAGGCGTTGACGCTGGCCGACCGCATCATCCTGTTTTCGGCCCGGCCGGGTCGCATCAAGGACATGTTCGATGTCGATTTCGCGCGGCCGCGCGACGCCGTGAAGGTGCGCGAGACCGCGCGTTACGCCGAGCTGTTCCAGCATATCTGGCACTCGCTCGGCGAGGAATTCGTGAGGGGACGCCGCCCATGACGCGACCGCGCGCGCTGAACACCATGGCCTGGCAGGCGCTGATCTGTGTCGCCGTGCTCGCGGTCTGGCAATGGGGATACGATCTGCACACCCGGCTGCCGTGGATGGTGCCGGATCTGCTCGATCCCTATTTCGTCTCCAAGCCGTCCGAGATCTTCGACAACTTCCTGATCCTGAGCTGCATCAAGTCGAAGCTCGGAGTCTTCAACGGCTGGATCGATGGCGGTTTTTCCAGGTGCCTGGCGCGCAACCAGAACAATCTCTGGATTGCGACCGCCGTGACATTGAAGAACACGTTCTTCGGCTTCGCCACCGGCGTGGCCTCGGGCTTCGCGGTCGGCCTGGTGCTCGGACGCTCCGACCGGCTCAGCGCGATCTTCCAGCCCTTCATCACCGCGGTGAATTCGATCCCGCGAATCGCGCTGGCACCGATCATCGTGCTGGCATTCGGGATCGGCGACATGTCAAAGGTCGTCACCTCCTGGATCGTCGTGGTGTTCCTGGTGTTCTTCAATACATTCGAGGGCGCGCGGTCGATCGACAGCGGCTTCATCAATGCCGCGCGTCTTCTGGGCGCGAGCGAATGGCAGATCACCCGCACGGTCGTGATTCCCTCCACGATGGCCTGGGTGTTCGCGTCGCTGACCCCGGCTATCTCGTTCGCCCTGATCGGCGTGATCGTCGGCGAGTTCATCGGCGCGGAGCGCGGCATCGGCCGGCTGATCATCGAATCCGAGGCGCGGGGCGAGGCCTCCGGCATGATGGTCGCCGTGATCGTGCTGATGCTGGTTGGTGTGGCGCTGTCTACGGTGATCTGGCGGCTGCAGGCGCATCTGCTGCGCTGGCGGCAGCAGCACAGCGTCGAGTAACCACGGCACATGTCTGGCTCGTCAGCGCGTCTTGCCGTGAAGGCGCGGGGGTTGGCCGAAGTTCGCTGAACCGGGTGTGGCTCGATATGACGAACTTCGGACAGCGGGGGCCGATCACGGAGCTCAGTTGGTGTCTTCGCCGAGCACAGCGGCAAGCTTGTCGTAATATTTGACCACGAGATCGATGTTGGCCTTGTGCTCGATCGGCGGCTCCTTGGCCTTCAGCGCCATGTTGAGATTTTCCAGCGCCTGCTTCTTCTCGTTGGCGTTCATCGTCTTGTCAGCTTCAACCAGCAGTATCTGTGACTTGATGACGGCCTCGGAGCCGACATACTTCTTGGTGGCCGGATCGATACCGCCGAGCACGAGGCTGATATTGTCGACGACATTGTTGTAGTCGTCATAGCCCGCAAAGCCGTGCTTCTTGGAGACGGCCTCGAGCTGGGCAATGATCTTGGGATCCGGCTGGGCGTTCTCCGGTAACTTGTCGGTGATCACGTCCATGTCCTTCTGCGACGCCAGCACGGCGTCGATCTGCTTGTCGGTCAGCGCGATCTGCTTGAGCACCGGCAACTGCCCCTCGGCGGCTTGCGCCGGCGCCGCCTGGTCCTTGGCCTGCGCGCGCGCGGCGTCGGAGGCGATGGCGGCAACGGAAGCAGCGAGCAGCGCTATGCTCAGCGTTGCAAGGACGGGACGGAAGAACTCGCGCATGGACGTCTCCTGGGGAACTGGGGGCATTGCGGTGGTTACGGCGCCAAACTGCGTACGAATTTTGAAATGAACTGGCCATGAACCCGAGAGATCCATCGGCTTGCCGAATCATCGGATGCCCAGCAACAGCGATGTCCCATGTGATTCGAACAATAGGAAGGCAGCAGAAATGTTCCGTTTCAAATGCGCCTCGTGCGATCAGTGGCACGAGGGAATGCCCGCTGTCGACGCTGATGCCCCGTCGTATGTCTACGCAATCCCGGTCGAACAGCGAGACCACCGATGCATCCTCGAATCCGACACCTGCGTCGTTGACCGGAAACATTTCTTCGTCCGCGACTGTCTGGGGATCCCGGTCTTGGACAAAATGGAACCG
>Ga0268264_10001256_pt1 | contig 24159 bp, 23 predicted proteins | sample KBSSwiS32_FD_190357 | JGI IMG/M metagenome (GOLD analysis project Ga0268264, IMG submission 190357) | Switchgrass rhizosphere microbial communities from Kellogg Biological Station, Michigan, USA - KBS Switchgrass S3-2 (SPAdes) (version 2) | ecosystem: Host-associated > Plants > Roots >...
GGCCAAGTCTGACAATCCATTTCGCTGGTTCGACTCCTCGCCCGAGGTGATCCGGCTAGTGGTGATGATGTACGTCCGCTACCCGCAGTCGCTGCGCAACGTCGAAGACCTGCTGTTCGAGCGCGGCATCGACATCTGCCACGAGACGGTCAGGAAGTGGGTCCACCGGTTCGGCCCAATGTTCGCCGAAGCCTGACCCTGAACCGTTTGCGCTGATAACGCCATCCGAGCATCCGCTACCGCGACCTCGCGGCTTGGCTAGCGAGATCGCGACAGAACCGCGCCAACGGCCGCGATGCGTTCGGCGCTTCGATAAGCCGGCCGCTCCAGCTCCTCCCCGAAAACGTCCGGGTCAATCTCGCGATAGCTGAGGCGGGCGCCCGCGTTCTCGGCGAGCGCCACGAGCTCTCCCTTCAAGACGTCGTGGCCGCCTTCAAGAATAGCGCTGCCGGAGTAGAGCAGAAAGCGGCCGCCCTGCGCGAGCTTCGGCAGCACCGCGGCCGCCCAATCTAACGCGACCTGAATTCCCAGTCCCGCGCCGCCATCTTGATAAGTCTGGTCGGGAACGCCCCCGATATAGGGCGGATTGGCGAGCACGAGATCGAGGTCGGCGGGAAGTTCCGCCGCACCCGAGGCTTCGATCGTCTCCAGCGACGTCCCGGCGTGGGCGGCGCTTATCCGAGCGAACCGCAGAGCCGCGGGGTTCACGTCGCTGACGATGAGACGCGAGCAGCCGCGGCCGGCGGCAGCGGTCAAGGCGCCCACGCCCGCGCCGCCGCCGACATCCGCCGCGCGACCCAGCCAGCTTCGGGCGGCCAGCTCCTGGGCGATGAAGCCGGCGAAGCGATAGCTGTCGGGGCCGAGGAACACCGAGTCCTCAGACACCGTGGGAAAGGCGGAGTGGACGAACAAAAGGCCGCGAACGCGCGAAACGCGTATCCTGCTCTTCAGTAGGCCATGGTGGGATTCTAGGACGTCCGCCGCCTCAAGCTGGGAGGCGATCTCCGCATCGAGGCTCTCCCGCCTGAACGGCAGGCTCCAACCCAGCACATCACGCAGGCCTCTGGCGGGCTCACCTCCACGGCGGCCGACGACCCGGGCATGGGTCAGCGGCGTTGGGGCCACGAAGTCGTATCCGCGGGCCTCCAGCAGCGATAGGAGCCGTAGCAGCGCGAGATCTTCGGGTGCGAATTCTAGCATTGGCGGGGACGCGGGCGCCCTGGCGCAAAACCGCGAAGGGGTTGCGCCAGGGCTCTCTCCTGTCAGGGCCGCGGCTACGGCAGCTGTTCCTGACCCGCGCGGACGCCGGCGCGAACCGCGTCGGACAGGCGATCGGACGGCTCTCGACTGGTGTCACCATCGCGCAGCTCCGACTTGGCGGCCTCGTAGGTCGCTTGGACCGCCTGGCTCGCCGTCTCCAGGCCATCCTGCGCCATGGCCTTTCCCTTCTCCACCAGCTTGTCGCGGGTCTCGCCGAGCACGCGGTCTTCGGCCTCGGTGGAAGGGAGCGCCGCGCCGACCGCCAAGCCGATCAGCAGCCCAGCGCCAGCGATCAGAAGGGGCTCGCCCTCCAGCGTGTCGAGGAACGTCCGCTGTGCTTTGCGTCCGGCCTCAGTCGCGCCCCGCCGCGCGTCGTCGAGGCCTGCGCCCAACTTTCGCCCGGCCGAACGTCCCGATTCCACGATGGCGTCGCGGGAGCCCGCAAGCTTGTCCTGCATGCCCGAAACGAGGTCAGAAGCCCTGTCGCGCATCTCGTGCGCCTTGTCCTTCAGCCCGTCGGTCAGGCCCTCGCCAGCGGAGTCGGTCGTGGCGAAGCTGCGTGGCTCGTAGCCCAGGTCGTCGTAGCGAGTGGAGCCGCTACTGCGGTTCTGGCTCATCATCAGCCACGCGAGCCCCACGCCCATCACCGCAAGCGGCATCGGATTGGCTTTGGCCTGCTCGACGAACTTCGCGGCGACTTGCTGTCCCGTGCCGCCCGCCATCTGGGCGAACTCGTCGAACAGCTGTCCGGGGGTCATCTTCTGCTTCAGTGCTTCGACGTTGCGGTCGAGGTCGTCGCGGGAGGCTTCGACTTCGGCCTCGACTTCTGCGGAGGTTCTCATCAGACCTGTTCCTTCACGAGTTGGGCGTCCTTCTGGATCTGGCGGACGGCGCGATCGGGCGCGAGAGCCGAGGGCTGCACCATTTTTGCGGCGCGGCGCGTCAGCGTGTAGCCGGCGAGGCCGGCCACCATGCCGACCAACAGGGCGGCCCAGCCGGGGTCCATGACGTGGCTGAGCCCCAGCACCACCGCAGCCAGTAGGCAGAGAAATCCGCCGAGCAGCAGGGCGGCGCCCAGGCTCATCGACAAGGCGGCCTTGCCGGCCTCCGCGATCTTCTCCTGGACTTCCGTCCGGACGAGCTCGGACTCCTTGCGGACCAGATTGGCGAGGTCGGTGGCGACGGCTGAGAGCACGTCGGGTATCGAGCGGGTGTCAGGCTCCGACATGGTCAGGTCCGCGATCCGAAGGCGTCGGCGTCGCCGGCGGCCGGCGGCTGATCGGAGCCAAGCACCGTGGCTCCCGCGGCGTCCAAGTCGGCCAGGGGATAGGCGGACGCGCCGCCGGGCGCCGTGAATTCCGACGCGGGCGCGCGGGCGGGCTTACTTTCGACGTGCGCTCCGGAACTGCGCAGCAGCCTGCCGATCGCAACGCCCGCCAGGACCGAGCCGGCGACGATCACGGCAGGATTTCGCCGACCGAATTCGCGGACTGCTTCCAGCAGTTCTTCCGGCTGCTTATCGGCGACGGTGCGGGCGAAGCCCTCCAGGCCATCCGCGGCCTTCCGTACAAACTGCGTGGCCATCGACTGATCGCTGCCAGCGAGCTCGTCGCCGGCCTTTCTGACCGCATTGGCGAAGTCGCTGAGCGTTTGCGCAGCGGTTTCCTTCTGCTGGTCGAGCTTCTCGGTCGCCTTGTCCTTTGCCTCAGTAGCGAAGCTGGCGGCTTCCTGCTTCACGGCGCGCGCGGCGTCCGTGGCGATCTCCTTTGGCTCTCGGCCGACCCCGGCCGCGCCCGGGGCGAAAGAACCTCCGCCTAGATCGGTGCTGCTCATGCATCTGTTCCCCAGTCATCCTCGACGGCACGCCCGCGAGGTGGGTGCGTAAGCGTCCGTCAAGCCCTCCAGTTCCGGAGATAAATCCAATGTTTAGCGCCAGCTTGGACGTTTCATTGGCGAGGCGCTTCAGACGAGCGTCTCGCACGTGCGATCGGATTGGGCGGCGTGGCTTGGTGAAGGCGCGACCACAAGCTTTGAGACGGCGTCGGCCACCTTGTCCGCCGCGGTGTGATGCACCATGTGGCCGGCGCCACCGATCGGCAGATAGTCCGCGTGCGGCGCCTGCGACGCCAGCCAGCCTGACTGATGGTCGGTGTCGAGCAGCCTGTCCTGCGCGCCTGCGATGATCAGCGTGCGGGACGGCAGGCCCGGCAGGCGGGGGGCCAGTTCAGCGGCCGCCGGCATGATCATCCCGGCCTCCGCTGCACTGGCTCTGAGTTGCGAAGGCCGCAGAGACTGCGACACGGGATAGAGCCGCTCGAAACGGTCCGTCACGGGCGCCGGGGCGAACAGGTGCCGGAGAATCGCGGGGGCCATGAGGCGGCCCGCGAGCGGTGATAGGGTATAGCGCAACACGTCGCCGACGAGCGGCAGCGAGGGTCCCGCCATCAACAGCGCATCAACTCGCGCCGTGGGGCGATAATAGCCAGAGATCAGGACCAAGCCGGCGACCGAGGTCGGGATGGAGAGCGCCATCTCCGAGGCGACGAACGCGCCCCACGAATGTCCCACTAGGATCGGCTGCTCGATGCCGAGCTGCCCCAGGGCCTTCCAGAACAACTCGGCCTGGCGAGGGGGAGCCCAGTCGCGTTCCCGCGGCCGATCGGAATAGCCGAAGCCGGGTCGGTCGAAGGCGATCACCCGCCCAACGCGCGCCAGGCGGCCCATCAGTCCGCTGACCAGGAAGTCTTCGGACGAAACGCCATTGCCATGAAGCAGAACGATCGCCGGGCCTCGGCCTGCCTCGCGGTAGTGCAATCGAAGACCATCCACCTTGAGAAAACGCCCATCCGGCGGGTGCCGCGCCTCGCTGCGCCGAGCAAGCAGCGCATTAGCCGTCGCCAGCGCGGCTATTGAGAGCGCCGCGACACCGATCCAAGGCGCAGCGCTCCAGCCGCGTCGATGAGGGGAGCGGCCTGTGGCGGGCCCGGCGAGGTCTTGCAGCGGCATGGTCGATCCCCGGTGTTTGCGGCGGTGAGCCAACTTGTGCGCCGCAACATTGTTCCGATGGAGCACGCCGCCGCGCGGTCTGGTCCGCCCCCGCGTGGCGAAGATGCGTCGGCGAGGCTGGACGCCGGCGCCGAGATCGACCGCGTGAGCCTGACGCCGCAACGGCGCTGAATTCCGGCCTTTCGCATCGCGAAATGGGCGCTTTCGACGGCCCCCAAGGCGTGGTCGTGTGTTGTCGGGTCTCCACGTGAGATGACGCCATGAGCAATCCAAAACGGCGCCCGAGGATCCGTCGCTATAAGGGGCCGGCCGGCGGCTACGGGTCGCTCAAATCGGTGAGTGAGACCCTCGTTCGAGAGCAGGTGCCGCTCGAGGGCGCGGATGTGACCGCCCGCCAGAACAAGCCTGACGGCACTGTCAAGACAAACGCACTTGGCGGTCGTTTTCACGTCTTGTTAGGTCGCTCCGCCACATAAGGGGGATGCTCGGCGGCCGCGTCTCTCCTTGGTTTTCTTGGAAGATTTGCTGCCTGCTGCCCCTAAAACCCGGGCGGCAGCGGGGCGAACCTGACCCGAACCGTTTGCGCTGACCACGCCGTCCGGAGGGCACTGTCGAGGCAAACTCCCCGGGGGTTGTTTTCACGTCTCGTTAGGTCGCTCCGCCACATAAGGGGGATGCTCGGCGGCCGCGTCTCTGCTTGGTTGTCTTGGAAGATTGCTGCCTGCTGCCCGAAAATCGGGGCGGCAGCGGGGCGAAGCCTGACCCGAACCGTATTTGCTGACAACACCAACCGCCGCGATGTAGAGGCGGTGACGCACTTGCCGGAGAACGCGATCATCACCTCGCCTGTCGCGCAACGCGTTGGGGCGATTGCGAAGACCAAGCGTTTCGCGTCACACTCCGAGGTGAAGCAGCCACTGGTGACCGCCGTGGATGTGCCACTTGCGCGCCACACTAGCTGGTGGAACGCTCCGCCTCCAACCTGGGAGGACCCTCATGCTTCGTCTCATTTGCATCGCGGCCGTCGTCAGCGGCCTCGGCACTGCAGCGCCCGCATTTGCCGATGCCGGCGGCCCGTACAAGCTCGACGCTAAGGGGAAGTGCCACGACGCGAAGGGTGGCTTCGCTACAGCCGACAAGTGCAAGGCGCCTGCCGCCGCCTCGAAGTCGACGGGGAAATGCCGAGACGCCAAGGGCCACTTCGCCAAGTGCGGCACGCCGGGTGCGAAGCCGGTCTGAAATCGCTTTGGCTTAGCCCGGCGGAAAGTTCGCTGGGCGATCTTCACCCGTTGCCCGCCATTCGCCGGACGCGAGCGGCCCGCGCAGCCGTTGCCGTACTGGGTCGCGCAGGGAGCGCAGCGGTCGGTATCTGGATAAAGGCCGCGGTTCCAGTTGCGGTTCGCTGAGAGCCCACCGCCGGGCCCCATCGAGCGGCCCCCGCCGGCTCCCATCGACTCGCAGCGACCCGCGCCGTACGAGTGTGGGACCCAGTTGCGCCAGGTCGGCAGGTGCCGTGGCGAAAACGGCGACTCCTGGGGCGCGAGTCTGGATCGCGACGCGTGTCCGCTCCCGCTTGCTGCGGTCGGCTTATGTCGTAACGGGTGCTTTGCCTTCTCTGCGCGCTTGAGGCACAGCGTGGCCATGAATTCCGCGAAGGGCCATATCCTCACCCACCGTGCGTTGACGGCCATCTCTGTCTTGCTGGCTCTCATGTGCGCAGCGCTCGCAGCCTTTGGCGTGCGCGAACATCGACGCGCGGAGTGCTGGCGGGCATGGGTCGAAGACGATGGACCGCCGGCTCAAGGGCAGTGCCGATGAAGGCTTGCACGATGGCGCTGGCGGTCACTCTTAGCCTAGTCACGCCGGCGCTGGCCGACCCCTGCAAAGCCATTCCGGACGGTGGACCTATGCCGTCCACCCTCTATCCGGGCGCGATCTTTTCCGGACCTGTGACCTACGTGGGCGATGGAGACAGTCTCTGCGTGGCGGTCGGGCCTGGCCCCGGCAACCTCGTGGAAGTGAGGCTGGAGGACTTCTACGCACCGGAGCTTCACGAGCCAGATGGTGAGGCTGCGAAGCATGCGCTGAGCCAACTCGTCATGAGACGGCGACTCACATGCGTCGCGGGCCGCCGGTCCTATGATCGAGTGGTGGCGAGTTGTACGCTCAACGGGCGGAGCGTTGGGGACCTGCTTCGCTCGAATGGTGAGCGGGAAGGCGGACGAGGCCGCTAGAGCGCGGCTTCGGCGCCGCAGAGGACACGGTGTAGTCGAATGACGCAGGCAGAAGAAGTCGGCGAGATCCTACGCCTTGTGGCGGGGTGGGCTGGCGGTTTCGATCAAGCGCTCACCTGGTATCGCGGGGAGCCGATTCCGGCATTCGGCGAACGCACGCCGGAAGCGGTCGTGAAAGCTGGTCAAGTGGCCGCCCTTCGGGACTACATCGCCCATCTGTCATCGGGCGGTTACGCATGAACCATGACGAAGAGGGAGTGCTTCACCCCGACGCCCGACGGTCGCAAGCAATTGGAGGCGTTGCAGAACGCCGCGCCTATCGGAAGGCGCGATCTCGAAGCCGGTCATTACGACCCGTCGCTTTACAAGACCGTGCTGCGGTTGTCGCCGCGCTCGGCTTAGAAGATCCCGAGCGGGGCCGCTAAGCCCGTGCAGGGCGGCCGTTCCCAAACGGTCGTTGGCGTCCCATCGCCGCCAGGCGCATCCTATCGTAGGGGGTAATTGGCAGGCCGGCTAAGTCATACGCGGCCGTCAAAGAGCCAAAGCGCGCTTGATACAAGCTGACTCGCGGAGCGCCCGCCTCACGCCTAAGCGTCCGACCACTGACGTAGCCATCTCTCGCGTGGAGCTTGCGAAGCGTTTCGATGAGTTCCTCATTCGAGAGCGGAGATCGCCTCAAGTCCGGCGGAGGGCGCGCGACAAGCGGCGGCGGCGTTTCAATTGCGGCTTGTATCGACCGCCGCCGCCGCGGACCTCCACGTGGCAAACCGGCGAGCTCATAAGCTGCAGCCAACGAACCAAACCGGCTGCGGAAATAGTGGTCCGACGGCAGATTGGGATCTGCGCTCAGCTGTCTGACGGAAAGACTTCCATGTCGCTCGAACGCCTCCCGCAGCAGGCCGAGGAGTTGATCGTCATCAAGATAAGTGCGCCCGCGCAACGGTCCCCACCAAGATCTCTGAACATACCCGATCGCCTGATAGGCGTTCTGCAGACTGCCGAAGTGGCAAGCGTAGCTACCGGCGCACGGACTATCAGGGTCGTCATCAATGATGTGGCCGCTAAGCTTGCCTCTCTTACGCAACAGCCGGCGCAACGCAGCGAGCATCTCGCCTTTGTTGATGCGCACGACTTCTCGCTCCCCCCAAAGAGCTCGCACCGCGTTGAACGTCCTCTGCGAAACAATAGGCTTCAACACTCGTACCCGAATCCACGCAGACGCCGGGTTCACGCGGACACGAGACTTCAGCGGCTTTGTCGTTCGATTGAACACACGCCAGCCGACCGCCAGCTCATTGGTGAGGACCGAGCGGACGAGATCGTCGCTCCATGCTGTGCGGCGTCCGGCTGGCACGCCTTCGCAGTTAAGCCGGCGAGCGATCCAGGTTGGGCCGCGCCGCCCGTCGACGTAAAGTCTGAAGATTCGCCGGATCGTCGCCAGTTCTTCCGGAGGGCCGTGCACAACTATCACGTGCTGCCCTTCGAAGGACCTGCGTGAGCCTGCCGGCAGAATCATCTGCGGCCTTCCCTCAGCATCAACCAACATTCGTCGAAAGCCGTAAGGCTCTGCCCCGCCGCAATGAAGGCCCAGGGCCGCCATGCGAAGCTTCGTTTGAGTGATCTTAGTCGAAAGCTCGCGGCTATATTCGGCGGCCATCATACGTTTAAGCATTTTTAGGATGGCGGCTTCTGCAGTGCCGTCGTTGCGAAACGGCTCAGCGCAATAGACGATTGAAATGCCGGCTTGGCGGCAGAGGAATTCGTAGTAGGCGGACTGATCCAGATCCTGAAAGCGCCCCCAGCGGCTCACGTCGAGCACAAGGATTGCACCGAAATCCGGGCAAGGAGCCAAGGCGGCTGCCAGCAGCGCCTGCAGCCCGGGCCGCTCCTTGAGCGTCAGGCCACTGACACCGGGATCGAAGTAGGTGCGTGTAAGCTCATAGCCATTCGCATTGGCGTAGGCGGCGATCGCATCCGCTTGGTTTGCGAGCGAGTAGCGCTGATGTTCCGTCGACATCCGCAGGTACTGCGCGGCGCGAACCCTCGGCGCTTCCGACATCCGGTCCTCCCTCGTTCCGGGAGTTGGGTGGCGAGACTAGCACCTTCTTGCTAGGCGATCTCTTCGCCTCACGATCAAGCCCTTCGCCGGAACGTGTCGCAGGAGGGGGGCGGCAGCTTCCGACCCCAGCTTCTGATTAGCCGATCGCCGCACCACAAGTCTTTGGTCGGGGACCCCGCGAGGTCATCGCAGGCCAGCGCGGCCTCTTCATCGTCGGAGCACCGGAACTCGAACCGTCCGACTTCGCGCCCGTGATCGTCCAGATAACTTAGCCGATATTGCTGCATGACGCCCTCCACCAGCTCTCCCATACGGCGATGGGTTTGAACCTGAGGTTGTGCGATAATTGCAACTAAAGGGTTATTTTTGACCGACTTGCTACCACTCGGTAGCGATTACCTTCGTCTTGAGGCTCGTATGACGTCAGCCACGGCTTTGCCGAGTGAGGCAACCAGAATGGCGAGGGCGGCGGCGAGTTGGCAGATCTCCGGCACGGTGAGGGGCAAGTTCAGCTCCTGTCGCTTCAGGGGCGCTCGACTCGCGCGTGGTTCGGGACTGTGTGCAAGACCAGACGGGTTTGCCCATGCGCGGCATGATGCGCTGAAGCCATGCGCAATTCGCACTCGCACTCGTCCACGGCACCCACCAGGACGGCGCGTGTGCGGTCCGAAAGAAAGCTAGCGGCGTCCTATTGAGCGCGTCACCAGATGACGATGCCTTGCCCGGTCGGGCTTTCCAGGATCGGCAAGCCTCGCTTCGCGAACCACTCTCGGTGGGCGAGGTGCTGGTCGCGGTAGTAGAGCTGGCCGTGGTCATCCAGGATGATGACGGCGCCCGGCGTGAAGCGTGACTCCAGGGCGTCGAGTGCGGCGATCTCGGCATCGCGGTGATTCATGTCGATGTGGGCAAAGGCAACTTTGTCCGGCAGGCCTTCGCTGAAGCTGTCCGGCACGCGTCCGCGGATCACGCGCACGTGCCGATCGTCGGCGAAGCGGGCGCGCACCTGCCTGTAGAGTTCGGGCCCATGTTCGGGCATCGCGTGGTGCGGCATCGTCGGGTCGTGTTCGAAGAGGTCGTAGAGGTGGACCGGCCGCTCGCCGGTGTCGACGACATCGAGGACGATGCGCATGCTGGTCCCCGCGTAGCAGCCGCACTCAACGAAGCCGCCGTCGCGCCGGATGGCCTGGCGAGCGCCCCAGACGAGGAGGGCGGTGCGCCAGAGAATGCCCCGCTCGTGGGTCGCCTTGGCGTGCGTCTCCCAGGCTGCGACGAAAGCCTTGTCATCGAGAAAGCCCAGGTTGCGGCCCCAGGCCACCAGTGCGTCGCCTGAGAAGACACCGTACTCCGGGGTCTTCAGGCTTGCGAAGACCTCCCTTAACCCAGCCCAGAACCGGGGCGGATCGGCGAGATGCCAGTGGTAGTATTTGGTCTTGTACGATTTGCCCGGCATGCCGGCGAGAAGTAGCGGCGCCAGCGGCGGATGTCACCCGGCCGCGGACCTGTGCGGAGAGCTCTGTCAGCTCAAATGCACCGGCCGGTAAGGGCGGGCGGCTAGACGGGCGGAATGGCCCGAAAATCCAAGGCGCATGACCCGTTCCGCTGGTTCGACTGCTCGCCTGGGCACTGTCAAGGCAAACGCGCTGTGCGGTCGCTTTCACGTCTTGTTAGGTCGCGGCGGCCCGCGTCTCTCCTTGGTTTTCTTGGTAGATTGCGGCCTGCGGCCCGAAAACCGGGACGGAAACGGGGCGAAGCCTGACCCGAACCGACTGCGCTGACAACGCCGGCTGAGTGGATGGGCGGCATCGCGAACGCGCCGACGCCGCGGTAGGCGGGCTTGCGCGATGGAGCCTGCGAAGCGCTCTAGGACTTAAGCGAGGGTGAAGCGACCAAGCGCGGGCAGTCAGAAGAAGGTCACAGCCGAGAACCTCGTGGGACTCGGTGCCGAACGGCTGGCCGAAATCCTGGTCAGCGTCGCGGAGACGCGCGCCGATCTAAAGCGGCGCCTGCGCATGGAGCTCGCCGCCCAGCAGGGGCTAGGGCCATTGACCGCCGAAATCGACAAGCGGCTCGGCGCCTTCGAAACCAGCCGCGGCCAGATCACTTGGCGTGCCCGCCCAGCCTTCATCCGCGATCTCGATGCGCTGCGCGACCTGATCATCGCCCGCCAAGCGCCGCTCGACTCCTCCGCCGCCGTCGGTCGGCTCTGGCGATTCATGGACTCAGCCCGCCAAACCACCCGCCGCTACAAGGAGCGTAATGGCGAACTTGAGGACGTCTTCGCCCGCGCCGCGGCCGATCTCGGCGGTCTGCTGGACAGCGTCCCGCCGGGTTCGGCCGCCGCCGATCTCGTGGACAGCCTGACCAACAATTCAGCCGGCTGGAAGGCGTGGCTTCCGGCCTTGTTGGCCAAGGCGCCGCAAGCGCTGGCCGAGGAGGCGCTGGGTTTCATGAGCGAGCGGCGAGGGGCCGTGCCGGGTTGGATCACCCTGATCCGCCAGCTCGCTGATGCGGCGCATGACGTCGACGCATATCGGGCGACGTACACCGACGAGTCATTCTCCGCGCCGCACGTGGCTGCGGAGATGGGTCGCCGCTATCTTGCCGCGGGTCGGACCGAAGAGGCTGGAGATGTCTTGCGCCTGGGCGCGCTGAAGGCGCCCACCAAACGCGATCGGGCGGCCGAGCCAGATGTCAACTGGGAGAGCGTCTGGATCGACTACCTCGAAGCCTCCGGTGATGAAGCGGCCGCCCAGGCGGTGCGCTGGGCGTCGTTCGAGCGCACCCTTGCGCCCGAGCGAGCGCTCGCCTTCATCAGCAGGCTCGCCGACTTTGACGATGTGGAGGCCGAAACCCGGGCATTCGGCATCGCCGCGGCCTATGCGGATTTTGAGGCCGGGCTGAGGTTTTTGATGGACTGGCCGGCGCTCGCCGACGCGAGCCGCATGGTCGAGCAGCGCGCCGACGAGATCCAGGTTGACGCCGAGGCGGCCGAGCTGTGGGCCGCCAAGTTGCGGCGGCGGTTCCCGAAGGCCGCGCACCTGCTACTGCGCAAGGCCGCAGCGGTCGCTTTCCGGCGTCGGGATTTCAAGGCGTGTGACCGCCTCTCGGCCGAGGCTGAGACGATTTCGGTCTGAGCTCGTCAGAGCATCGCAAGGCGCGTCTGCGGGTCGGCGGTGCGAACTGCGCGCCGAGGGCGGCGAGGTCCTCGCCCATGCGCCAGTGCCGAGGCCGGCACTGTCAGGATAACCGCCGCTGGTCGCAGAAAGCCCTCTCCCGACCGGTGCTTCAGGCCGCTGCCGTCGCGGCCGCCCACATCCAATGCGCCTCCGCCCGGAACTGGCGAAGGGTCGGTCGGCGGATCAGATGGGGCTGGGTGTTGAAGCAGTTGTAGACGGCGGCATGGGTGGCGAGGAAACGCTGGGCTTGGCCCTGGGATTTGAACCGCTGCATCTTCCGCTCTCTGCGCCGGATCGGCAGGTGCGAGTTCTCGGCGCGGTTATTCGCGCGCATGCCGCCAGGTCGGTGACGGTCAGCGAGCCCCAGGTCCCGAGCCGCGGCCCCGTACGACGCCAGCTTGTCCGTGGTGATCGTCTCCGGATGGATGCCCTGGCGCTTCAGGAGTCTCCGCAGCAACTTCAGCGCCGCATGCTTGTTGCGACGGCGCTGGACCAGCATGTCCAGCACCTCGCCCTCGTCATCGACGGCGCGCCAGAGATACATCCGCCGGCCGCGGATCTTCACCACCATCTCATCGAGATGCCATCGGCCCGATGGCGGCGACCGACGTCGGCGCAGGTTCGCCGCGATCAGCGGGCCGAACTTCAGCGTCCAGCATCGGATGGTCTCATAGCTGACCTCGATGCCGCGCTCAGCCAACAGCTCTTCGACGTCCCGGAAGCTCAGAGTGAAGCGGAAATAGAGCCAGACGCCGTAACAGATCACGTCCGGAGGAAATCGATGATGCTTGAACGAAATCGGATCCATCCGCGCCCCGACTTATGCCGCCTCATTGGCCCAAACCGGAGACAAGTTAGCGTCTGCCTGACAGCACCCTTCGGCGGGGTCCTCGCTTCCTCGCGCAGCCCGGACGGGGCGAACGATGATGCTCTCTACTACCTAGATATCATCAAGTCCCTGTCTTCGTCTCAGCTCCGGTTGCACTACGTGGCATACCGCGCACTTCATCAGATCGTTCTCGCTGATGATTCGTTGAAGCGCTTTAATGTGGGGCAGCACAACGAGGTTAAGAACCTAATTGTTTGCCTGCCGCAGCTACCTCTGGACAGGATGCGTATTAACTTAGACCTTGATTTCGAGATATTATTCCGGCGGGGACTCATTAGCACCTACAAGACCCACAGCGAAGAGCTGTCGCCCACCGAACTTCTGCCGTATGCAACGCTCTCCGCGAGCACCCTGGGAATCCATCTGTACGCCGTCGCCTTCAACAAGCTGCGGGAGTGGCGGTTGTTCGGAAAGCAGCCGGTCGAAAGCCTGTACGAAATCCCGACGTGTGAACTCTTCGCGCCTTCCTTGGATGGGCTGAAAGCGAAGATCGCCTGAAAAGACTGGGCATCGCGCGCTCAGGTTGTCGATCCGAGCGGAACCGCGTTACGTAGGCTCATGAGCGACGACGACGAAGCTCGCGCACGAGCGGCTGAGCTGATCCAAAGAGCCGCCGCGGCACAGTCGCCGGAGGAGCGGCGTCGGCTACTACGTGAGGCGCGGGACATTGCGGCACGGGCGACGAAGCCGGCGCCGCTACGGATCGATGCCTGACGACAAGGGTGGGGCACGAACGATCCAACGGGATACCGAGATTGTAATGGGAACGCGCACTGGAAAACGGGGCAACCCACCTGCGTCCTATAGCTCGGGCGATCTGGACGAAGAGATTGCTCGCGTGAGGACGCATCTTGAGGCCCTCCGCCCCAGCAACGCGATGTTGCGGAAGCGGTTGGAGTCGCGACTCCACAACCTTGAGCGTGAAAAGGCTAAGCGGGAGTAGGTGCCTCATAAGCACCCAGCAACTCTGCGTAGGTGACTGCGTCTCCAGCGGCCCGCGTTGAAGGGCCTGCGGGTTTCAGCGGCGTCCGGTCCAGTGGCATTGGAGCTTCCGGACGCAGGCCCGGAGAAGCAAGGCCTGACGCACCGGAAGATCCGGCGCCTTCAGTTCGTCGAGCGCCCCTTCCAGCGGCCACCCCAGATGGCGCGTTCCCAGGCGCCAGATTTCCGCCCTGACGTCGGCCTCGCTGATCAAGGTACTTCGGAACCATGAGGACAGGCTCATCCGCCGGATCGCTTCGCGCCCGCGGGCGGCTTTCCGACGCCTCGCTCGGACGTCCCGAGGAAGGATCGCGGCGCGGCTTCGACCTTAGGCTTCGCCTGCTTCGGCTTGCGTGTTTCCCGGTTCGATTTCTTCTGGCCCTTAGCCATCACAATCTCCTTCCCGTCACGGATGCTCTTCGAGGCCTTCGAAGGTGAAGCTGAGCAGCACATCGTCCTTACGAGCCTTAGGCCGGGAAGGATCTGAGAAGCCGATCATCAGCCGGCTGGGCGTATCGTCCTCAACCGAACATCGATCATCCGCCCAGCCTTCGGCGATCGAATGGCGTGACCACGCTTCCAGCCGGCAGTCTGTGTCCTGGGCGGGAATATCGATACGCTGTTCGCAATCACCCCCGCCGATCTGAGACCCGTAGGTAAGCCTCGGCGTCGCGCTGGCCGCCAGGCCCTCGGCCGCAAAAACCCGAACGCCCCATCGATGGACCCCAATGTCGGGGCGTGCCGACGCTGTGAGGCGGATCGTGGACCCAGCGGGAAGACCTAGGCGATGCATGTAGCGTCCTCACGGATCTGGGCAGAAGCCTCGGGGTGCGGCTGCTTGACAAACGCCGGCGGCCGAGCGGAAGAGCTCGGGTCGGTGCGTTCGTTCAACGCCGAGAGCTGCCTCCATCTCGCGGCGGCGACTTCATACTTCTCGCGAACGTGCTGCAGGGTGCTGGCTTCAGCCAGGGCTGAAGCGTCAACAGCCCTGTCGCGATACTCGGCGGCTCTGAACTGCCTCATCAGCATCGCGGTCATTGGCCCCCGCCCAAAGGGTTTGGCGGATGTGCGGCCGAGCGGCCATGAAGGCGTTCCACCACCTGTCGCAAGCGTTCCGCCTCCGCGGTGACTGCGGTGATGTCATCCTGAAGCTGGGCGTTTCGCTGCCTGAGGTACGCATTTTCCCGGGTCAGGCGCTCGTCCGGCGTTGGCAGGTTCATGTCTTCCGCCTCCAGCCAGCAAGATCAAAGAGAAGGGGTAAGGCAAGGACGCTCAGGACGCTGAACGCTGACGCTACAAAGAGCGTGGCCATACTGGTCTCGGAAAGCATCGCGGCGGGCAGGATCGACCGCTTCGGTGGCGGCACACGCCCGACGGCGCTCTTCATAGGTGGGGGTTCGCGACAAGATAACCAAGGCCCCTGCCGTAAAGCTGCAGTTACGGCTGGCCGGGAGCTAGCGAGAGTGTCATGGGTGTGGGCGCCGAGGCCTTTTGCGGCCGAACGCGGCGATCACGCTGCCGGTCAGCACGCACGTGGCGCGAAACCTGGTCCGAGTTTCGGCGGACAATCTCGTAAATCGAAAGAAAAGAGATGCGCAGGTGTTAGCCGGTCGCAGGAAGACCCCGTTCCTGAATGGACGGGCGCATCGAGGCCGTGGGGCGCGCTCCACAGTGGCGGACACGGCGCCCATACGGAGTGAGCTCTTCAGCGCGGAACGTCTGGAGGGCCATGCGCGCACCCTGGCGGAGGCTCAAGGGACGGGGCGTTTGGGGCGTGGTCGGCCGTTGGCCGGGCGCCTGGCCGACAATCAGGCAGTACTGCTCAAGGCCTATCGTGATACCGTCCAGGCGCTTGACGAGGGCGCGAGCATTACGCCCGCTGCCGAGTGGCTGATCGATAACTTCCACCTCACGGAAAAGCAGATCCGGGAAATCCGGCTCGACCTGCCGGCGAGCTATTACCATCAGCTTCCAAAGATCACCGTGGGCGACCTTGCGGGCTATCCCCGTGTCTTCGGGATCGCTTGGGCTTTTGTGGCGCATACCGACAGCCGGTTCGATCCGGAGCTGTTGTGCCGCTTCCTGCGCGCCTACCAGGACGTGCAGCCGCTGACGATCGGCGAACTCTGGGCCGTAGCCATCACCCTTCGCATCGTGCTCGTCGAGAATCTGCGGCGGATCGCCGAGCGCATCGTGATCAGCCGAACCGCTCGCGCCAGGGCGGACGAGGCCTGCGACCGCATGCTTGGCGCCGCCGGCCGACGCGCGGAGTCTCCCGCGGAGGTGCTGCGTCAGCATGAACGCGGACCTCTGGCCGATGCCTTCGTCGTGCAGGTTCACCAGCGGCTACGCGACAACGACGCGGTCGGGGCGCCGGCGCTGGCGTGGCTGGACGAGCGCCTCTCGCGACAGGGCACCGTCGCCGACCAGGTGGTGCGCGACGAACAGCAGCGCCAGGTGGCGGCCGGGGGCACCGTCCGCAACATCGTGGCGAGCATGCGTCTGATCTCCGACGTCGATTGGAGCGAGCTGGTCGAGCAGGTCAGCCTCGTGGACGACGTGCTGAAGGCCGGCAGTCCCTTTGCGGAGATGGATTTTCCCACCCGCAACCTTTACCGCACCGCCATCGAAGAGCTGGCGCGGGGGGCGCGGCGCACCGAACTCGAAATTGCTCAGCTCGTCATGCGCGCCACCCGCGACGTCGACGATGTTTCCGCAGAGAGCCGGCGTTGCGATCCAGGTTACTACCTGGTGGCGGCCGGGAAGTCCGAATTCGAGGCGTCGATCGGGTTCCGACCGGTCCCGTGCACCTGGCCCGGCCGCACGATCCGCGCGCTCGGCATCGGCGCATATGTCGGCGCAGGCGTGGTTGCTGCGGCGCTGCTGCTTGCGCTGCCGCTGGCCGGACTATTCGCGTTGGGGGTCGCCGAACCCTGGCTAGGCTTGCTCGGCGTCCTTGGAGCCTTCCCCGCGCTCGACGCGGCAGTTGCCCTTGTGAACCGCGGCGTCACGCGGGGCTTCGGCGCTGTTCCGTTGCCAGCGCTGGAGTTGAAGGGTGGCGTACCGCAGGGGCTGCGGACCGTCGTGGCCGTCCCGGTTCTGCTCACGACGATTGCGGAGGTCGAGGAACAGATCGAAAGACTGGAAGTCCACTACCTCTCCAGCCCGGAAGGGCATCTGCACTTCGCCTTGCTCTCCGACTGGCGTGACGCCGACAGCGAGCAGACCAAATCCGACGAGCCGCTCCTCAGCGCGGTCGCTGCAGGGATTGCGCGCCTGAACCAAAAGTACGGCGTCGCGCCCGGAGGAGGTCGCTTTCTCCTTTTCCACAGACGCCGTCGCTGGAGCGAGGCTGAGCGATGCTGGATGGGATGGGAGCGCAAGCGCGGCAAGCTCCATGAGCTTAACCGCCTGCTCCGCGGCGCAGACGATACGACCTTCGTGCCGGTCGCCGACCAGGTCGTCCCCAGCGGGGTCCGGTACGTCGTCACGCTGGACGCCGACACCAGGCTTCCCCGCGACACCGTGCGCCGGCTGATCGGGAAAATGGCCCATCCGCTCAATCGGCCGCACCTTGATCCGGCGATCGGCTGGGTTACTGAGGGCTACGCCATCCTGCAGCCTCGCATCACCCCAGCGCTGCCTTTCGGCGGAGAGGGCTCGCTGTTTCGGCGGGTGTTTTCCAGCATCGGCGGCATCGACCCCTATGCCGCAGCCGTGTCTGATGTTTACCAAGACCTGTTTGGCGAGGGGTCCTTCGCGGGCAAAGGCATCTACGATGTCGATACCTTCGAAGCGGCGCTCCGCGGACGCGTGCCCGAATCGACGCTGCTCAGCCATGACCTTTTCGAAGGCGTGTTCGCCCGGGCGGGCCTGGCCTCGGACGTCGAGGTCGTGGAGGACTTTCCCGATCGCTATGATCTCTCATCGATGCGGCACCATCGTTGGGCGCGAGGGGACTGGCAGCTGCTGCCCTGGATCCTCGGCCTGGCTGCGTCCCCCGGCGGCGCATCAACGCCCCTTCCCGCTATCGGCCGTTGGAAGATGGTCGACAACCTGCGCCGAACGCTGTCGCCGGGCGCCGTGCTGGCCAGCCTGTGGGCAGGCTGGCTCCTGTCGCTCCCGGCGGCGGCGCTGTGGACTGTCTTCATCCTGACCACCTTGGTCCTGCCTCCGCTAATCCCGGTGGTCGCGTCGTTGAGTCGGCGTCGGCCTGGGGTCCCGCTCCGCGCACGGCTTCACACGCTTACGGCTGACCTTCGGCTTGCGCTTGCTCAGGCGGCGCTGGTGATCGCGCTGCTGGCGCACCAGGCATGCCTGATGGGCGACGCTATTGTCCGTACGCTGTGGCGGCTTGTGGTTTCCCGTCGCCACCTGCTCGAATGGGTGCCCGCGGCGCAGGCGGCGATGGGTCAGCGGCTCGATCTGGCGAGCTTCTACCGGCGCATGGCGTCCGCGGCTGGCATCGGCCTGGCGACGCTGGCCATGATGTGGCTCACGCGCTCCAGCGCCTGGGTGCTCGCCGCGCCGTTCGCAGTGGGATGGATCGCATCGCCCGCGCTCGCCCTATGGTCCAGCCGACCGCCGCCGCCTGCGGGCCGCGCTCCAGCGAGCGAGACCGACAGGCGGCGGCTGCGGCTGACCGCGCGGCGGACCTGGCGGTTCTTCGAAACATTCGTGACGGCGGCAGACAACATGTTGCCGCCCGACAACTTCCAGGAATCGCCCGACGCGGTCGCGCATCGCACGTCGCCGACCAACCTCGGCCTTTATCTGCTTTCTGTCGCGGCGGCTCGGGACTGCGGCTGGCTGGGAACGCTGGACGCGATCGAGCGGCTGGACGCCACGCTCGCTACGATGGGCCGGATGGCCCGCTTCCGCGGGCACTTCTACAACTGGTACGATACCGGTGATCTGCGTCCCCTGGATCCCCTCTATATTTCGTCCGTCGATAGCGGGAATCTCGCCGGCCATCTGATCGCGCTCGCGAATGCGGCGCAGGAATGGACCGCGACGTCGGTAGACGGCGCCAAGGTTGAGGGCGCTGCCGACGCTATGGCCATCGCGGTTGAGGAGCTCGAGAGGCTGCGCGCGGGCGGCGCCAGGCCGACAGTCACGTGGCGGCGGCTGGAAGGCGAGTTCGGCCGAATGAGCCAGGCGCTGCAAGGTGCGCAGGCCGCCGCCTCTGTGTCAGGCGAAGCTTGGACGACGCTCGCGGCCCAGGCCGAAGTGGTTGCGGACGCCGCACAGGCCTTCGCGATTGAGCAGGACGGATCGGGTGGCGAAGACCTGCTCTTCTGGGCGCAGGCGGTCGGCCGCACCATTGCGAGCCGGCAGCGTGACTTCGAGGCCGAGCCCGCTGAACGCCTCCCCGCAATCGCGGAGACCGCTCGCCGCATGGCGCTTGAGATGGATTTCGCGTTCCTCCTTGATCCCGACCGCATGCTGCTGTCGATTGGCTACCGCAGCGCTGAAGGCGAACTCGATCCGACCTGCTACGACCTTCTTGGTTCGGAGGCGCGGCTCGCGAGCTTCATCGCGATCGCCAAGGGGGATGTGCCCGCGCGGCACTGGTTCAGGCTCGGCCATGCCGTGACGCCCGTCGCGCATGGAGCCGCCCTGATCTCCTGGTCCGGTTCGATGTTCGAATATCTGATGCCGCTGCTAGTGCTTCGGGCGCCGCCCGGCAGCCTGCTGGACCAAACCGATCGACTGGTGGTGCGGCGGCACGTGGACTACGCCATGAGTCTCAAGGTGCCCTGGGGGATGTCGGAGTCGGCCTACAACGCCCGCGATCTCGAGCTCACCTATCAGTACCTGAGTTTCGGCGTGCCCAGCTTGGGCCTCAAGCGCGGGCTCGCCGACAACGTCGTCGTAGCGCCGTATGCGACCGCCCTTGCCGCCATGGTCGATCCCCTGGCCGCCGCTCGCAACCTGGAGCAGCTGGAGCTCGTTGGGGCCCGCGGACGCTACGGCTTCTACGAAGCCATCGACTACACACCCTCGCGCGTCCCGGCGGGTCAGCACCATGCGGTAGTCCGCGCGTTCATGGCCCACCATCAGGGCATGACGATCGTGGCGATCGCCAACGCCCTTTCGGGTGGCGGGATGCAGGCCCGGTTCCATGCCGAACCCATGGTGCAGGCCACGGAACTGCTGCTGCAGGAGCGGATGCCGCGCGAAGTGGTCATTCACCAGCCGTGGGTCGTGCGAAGAGCGTCGGCCGCCGGCGCACGCGAGGCCGAGGCGCCGGGCGCGCGCCGGATTTCAAGTCCCCACACGCCCACGCCGGTCGCCCATCTACTCTCGAACAGCCGATATTCGGTCCTGCTGACGGCGGCGGGGTCGGGGTACAGCCGATGGCGCGATCTGAGCGTCACCCGCTGGCGAGAAGACGCCACCTGCGATGCCATGGGTTCGCACATATTCCTGCGTGACGTCGGCTCCGACGCGTTGTGGTCGGCAGGCTATCAGCCGACCACCGCTGAGCCCGACGCCTATCAGGTGACCTTCAACGAGGACCGCTGCGAGATTGCACGGCGCGACGGCGCCTTCGCCACGCTCATGGAAGTGCTGGTTTCGGCCGAGGACGACGCGGAGGTCCGGCGCGTTTCCGTGACCAACAATAGCCTCGCCTCCCGCGAGATCGATGTCACCTCCTACGCCGAACTCGCCTTGGCGCCGCAGGCCGCTGACGTTGCTCACCCGGCGTTCTCAAAGCTCTTCGTTGAGACCGAATATCTACCGGCGGTCGGAGCCTTACTCGCGACCCGGCGGCGTCGGGCGCCTCATGAGCCCGAGATATGGGCTGCCCACCTGGCGGTGCTTGAAGGCGAGGCGATCGGCCACGCCGAGTTCGGCACGGACCGCGGGCAGGTTCTTGGACGTGGGCGGGATGCACGTTCGCCTCTGCGCATCGTCGACGACGTGGCGCTTGGTGGGGCGACGGGAACGGTCCTCGATCCGGCGTTTGTCCTCAGACGGCGTATTCGAATCCCCCCCGGGAGCACCGCGCGGATTTCGTTCTGGACCCTTGTAGCACCGTCTCGGGCAGCGCTTCTCGACTTGATAGACAAGCATCACGACCCGTCAGCTTTTGACCGCGCGGCGAATTCCGCCTGGACCCAGGCGCTGGTGCAGCTTCATCACCTTGGGGTAGGCCGAAGCGAGGCGGCTCTGTTCCAGCGGCTTGCTGGCCACGTGATCTATGCTGACCCGGCGCTGCGGCCACCGTCCGCCATCGTCGCCAAGGGCGCTGGCGGCCAGCCCGGACTGTGGAGGGTTGGGATTTCGGGCGACCTGCCCATCGTCCTGCTGCGCATCGCCGACATGCAGGAGCTCCCGCTCGCGCGTCAGCTCATTAAGGCTGGCGAATACTGGCGAACCAAGGGACTTAGTTTCGATCTTGTCCTTCTGAACGAGCGCGGCGCCTCATATGTGCAGGATCTGCAGGTAGCGCTGGAAGGCTTGGTGCGTGGCGGGCAGGCGCATGGCGAGCAATTCTCCGCCGCCGGCGCCTTCGTCCTGCGGGCCGACCTGATCACAGCCGAATGCCGGGACCTTCTGGTGTCCGTGGCGCGCGTCGTGCTGTCGGGTCAGGACGGCGCATTGGCCGAACAACTTGACAGGATCGCCACAACTGGCGAGGCGCCGCCTGCGGCCCCGAGACGGCGGCTGTCCGTGGGCGAAGCCTCGTCACGATCGCCCCCGCAGCTTGAATTCTTCAACGGCCTCGGCGGGTTCGCCGACAGCGGGCGCGAGTACGTCGTCATCCTGGAACCAGGGCAGGTGACCCCCGCGCCATGGATCAATGTTATCGCCAATCCCGGGTTCGGCTTTCAGGTGTCTGCTGATGGGGCAGGCTACACCTGGGCGAAGAACAGCCGCGAGCACCAGCTGACGCCGTGGTCCAACGACCCGGTGGCGGATCCTACTGGCGAGGCGCTTTTTCTGCGCGACGAGGAGACGGGCGAGATCTGGTGCCCGACGGCCTCACCAATCCGCGAGGAGACCCACTCCTATTTGGCGCGCCATGGCCGCGGATACAGCCGCTTCGAGTACGGCGCTCACGGCGTCGATCTGGAACACCTGCAGTTCGTTCCGCTCGCGGACCCGGTTAAGGTGTCGCGCTTGCGCATCCGCAACACCTCCGGCCGGGCGCGGCGACTCTCGGTGACGGCTTATGCCGAGTGGGTGCTGGGTGCGTCCCGCGCGGCCGCAGCGCCGTTCACGATCACCAGCATCGACCCGGCCACGGGCGCCCTCTTTGCCCGCAACGCCTGGAATCCGGCCTTTGGCGCGCCCATCGCCTTCGCCGACCTTGGTGGACGGCAAACCGCCTGGACGGGGGACCGGCGGGAGTTCATCGGCCGCAATGGCGGGCTTTCCGCGCCGGCGGCCCTAGTCCGTCGTACCCCGCTGTCGGGGCTGGTGGGCGCGGGCCTCGATCCGTGCGCGGCCCTGCAGGCCACGGTCGACCTGCCGATCGACGGGACTTGCGAGATCGTTTTCCTGCTTGGCGAGGCGGCCGATGAGGAGACGGCGCGCGCTATGGTGGGCCGTTACCGCAGCACCGACCCGGAGACCGCACTTGCTGAGGTGCGGGGGCACTGGGAGGGGGTGCTGGACGCCTTGCAGGTGAAGACGCCGGACCGGTCGATGGACGTCATGCTGAACGGATGGCTGCTGTACCAGGCGCTCGCGTGCCGAATCTGGGCGCGGTCGGCCTTCTACCAGGCGAGCGGAGCTTATGGTTTTCGCGACCAGCTCCAGGACGCCATGGCGCTGGCTGCCGTCAAGCCCGGGATCCTGCGCGAACACCTGCTACGGGCGGCCGCCCGCCAGTTCGTGGAGGGCGATGTCCAGCACTGGTGGTTGCCGCACTCGGGGCAGGGCGTGCGCACACGGATCTCAGACGACCGCGTATGGCTTGCCTACGCCACAGCGCAGTATGTCGAGACGGTCGGCGACGCGACCGTGTTGGCGGAGACGGTCCCGTTCCTCGACGGCGCACAGCTGGAGGCGGGCGAAGCCGAAAGCTTCTTCCAACCGTCTGTCTCCGAGGAGACGGCCAGCCTCTACGAACATTGCGCCCGTGCGCTCGATCATAGTCTGGACCTCGGCGGGCATGGTCTCCCGCTGATCGGCGCGGGCGACTGGAATGACGGCATGAACCGCGTCGGTGAGCGCGGCTTGGGCGAGAGCGTCTGGCTGGGGTGGCTGCTGCATGCGACGCTGACGGCGTTCATGCCTCTTGCGCAAGCCCGTCGGGACCAGCCCCGGGTGGAGGCGTGGCAAGCGCACGCGGCGGCGCTGAAGGCGGCGCTCGAGCGCAATGCCTGGGACGGCGAATGGTACCGGCGCGGCTGGTTCGACGACGGCGCGCCGCTGGGATCACAGGCGAGCGACGAATGCCGTATCGATTCCATCGCCCAGTCCTGGGCGGTGCTGTCAGGCGCCGCGGCGCCCGAGCGCGCCGCCAGGGCCATGGCCGCCGTCGCGCGAGAGCTCATTATTGATGACGAAAAGCTCGCGCTGCTGTTCACCCCAGCCTTCGACAAGACAGCGCTCGATCCGGGATACATCAAGGCCTATCCGCCGGGGATTCGAGAGAACGGCGGCCAGTACACTCACGCCGCCGCCTGGGCGGTGATGGCCTTCGCCCGCCTCGGCGAGGGTGACAGGGCTGGCGGGCTTTTCTCGATGCTGAACCCGATTAATCACACGCTGACGCGCGCCGACGTCCATCGCTACAAGGTCGAGCCCTACGTCATTGCGGCCGATGTATATGCCGCGCCCCGCCACGTCGGGCGGGGCGGTTGGACCTGGTACACCGGCTCCGCCGCCTGGATGCAACGCGCCGGCGTGGAGAGCATCCTGGGGTTGCGCCGGAAGGGCGATCTCCTGATCGTCGATCCCTGCATTCCCAAGGCTTGGCCCGGCTTCACCGCAAGCCTGCGCCATGGGGAGAGCCGCTATGAGATCGTCGTCAAGAATCCTCAGGGAGTAATGCGGGGCGTCGACGCCGCCGAGCTCGATGGTCGTGACGTGCCGTCCCGCCCACCGGTCATCGCCCTAGCGGATGACGGCCAGATTCATAGGCTGACGGTTCGGCTCGGCGTCTAGCTCGCCAGCGCCTCCGGAGCGCCTAATGTCTGCATTTCGGCGCAGGACTGACTGTAGCGGTTGACCCCGCCCGCGAACGGGCGCGTGAACGTCCATGGCCCGCGAAACCGTCTATATCGTGCAGTCCTATGTCCGCGGACGCGGCAAGGGGCTGAAGGCTGAGCAACAGGTCGGCTGCAAAACCGCCGAGGAGGCGCGCCGCAAGGCCGAGCGGCTGGGTCCCTTGCGCGTGGGCGTCGTCGCCTTCGCCGCGACCGCGGACACGGAGCTCGGCGACTATGACGAGAACCCGGTGATCCTATTCCGCTCGGGCGAGCTGCCGCATCCGTTCACAGAGGCCTGAATGCCGCCCAAGGTGTCGGCAGGTTCGCTGTACCCAGGGGGTAACGGCTGCAGGGGCGAGGCCGCCGAATGTCCTCGTTCCGGATC
>Ga0268264_10001258_pt1 | contig 24122 bp, 18 predicted proteins | sample KBSSwiS32_FD_190357 | JGI IMG/M metagenome (GOLD analysis project Ga0268264, IMG submission 190357) | Switchgrass rhizosphere microbial communities from Kellogg Biological Station, Michigan, USA - KBS Switchgrass S3-2 (SPAdes) (version 2) | ecosystem: Host-associated > Plants > Roots >...
AAGGATCCGAACAACGTGCTCGCGATGGCGCGCCCGCTCGCGGTCATCGTCGCCGGCCTCGGCGAGGAAGGAAAGCTGCGCGCAATCGACCTCGTCTACACCGTGCGCCAGGCGGTGATCGCGTACGCCCAGCGGCTCGCCGAGAAGGAGGGCGGTGCGCCGGCCGAGTTCGAGCTCGCGGCGACGCTGATCGGCAGCGGCGGCACCGGCATCAGCGCCGGCAGCGCGGCGCGCCTCGTCGCGCAGGGTGCCTGGGAGGCGAACCAGAAGCTGCACGACACCGGCTGGCCGCAGGTCGGGCGTCTCGTCCTCGTCGAGTTCTATCTCGATCGCGCCAGCGAGGCCTGGCGCTCGCTGCAGGTGCAGGCGACGGCGGCGCCGAACCAGCTCAAGGTCGTCGGCTTCGTGCAGTCGGGCGCCGGCGCGCTGCGCCGCTCGCTCGACTCGAGCTATCGCGGCGCGTCGTACGACTTCATCAGCGCAACCCTCGGCAAGCCCGACGACGGCGGTGCGCCGACGATCACCTACACGCTCGACACCAAGCGCGCGCGCACCGAGGTGCGCGCGCAGCAGACGCAGACGACGCTCGTCAAGGAGCTCGTCGCCAAGGCCTCGAACAGCGCCAACCGCGACGCGCAGATCGGCAGCACGCTGTTCGACCTGCTGGTTCCGGTCGAGATGGAGCCGTTCCTCGGCGGCACGACCGAGATGGTGATCGAGCTCGAGCGCGCGACCGCGGGGCTGCCGTGGGAGGTGCTCGACACCTCGTCGCCCGAGGTCTCGGGAAGCGACCCGCGGCCATGGTCGATCCGCAGCAAACTGCTGCGCAAGCTCCGCACGAAGGAGTTCCGCTCGCAGGTGGCGGATGCGAACGCCGACGGCGGCATCCTCGTCATCGGCGAGCCGATGGTCGACCAGACGATATACCCGTCGCTGCCGGGCGCGCGCGCCGAGGCGATCGCGGTCGCGACGCGGCTGACGTCGGGTCCGGCCGGCGTCGACGCGGCGCGCGTGCGTGCGCTGACGAGTGGCAGCGACGACGCGCGCAACATCATCAACGCGCTCTTCGAGCAGCCGTACCGGATCGTCCACGTCGCCGGCCACGGCGCTCCCGGCGCCGCCGGCGGCGTCGTCCTGTCCGGCGGAACCTATCTCGGCGCCGCCGAAGTGAAGGCGATGCGGGTCGTCCCCGAGCTCGTCTTCCTCAACTGCTGCCATCTCGCCGCGCTCGATGCCAAGACTGTGCTCGCGCCGTACGACCGCGCCGAGTTCGCGGCGACGATCGCCGAAGCGCTGATCGAGGTCGGCGTGCGCTGCGTCATCGCCGCCGGCTGGGCCGTCGAGGACAAGCCGGCCGAGCTCTTCGCGACGACGTTCTACGACGCGCTCCTCTCCGGCAGCCGCTTCATCGACGCCGTCGCCGCGGCGCGCACCGCGGCCTGGCGCGGCGGCGACGGCGGCAACACCTGGTCGGCGTACCAGTGCTACGGCGATCCGGGCTGGACCTGGGAGCGCGAGGTCGGCGACGCGCAGCGGCAGACGGCGCAGCCGAGCGACGAGTTCGCCGGCGTCTCGTCGCCGCCCGCGCTGACGCTCGCCCTCGAGACGATCTCGATCCAGCTGCGCTTCGGCGGCGACGTCGACCCGGCGAGGTTGAAGATGGTCGCCCAGGCGCAGCGCGACAAGATCCGCTTCCTCGAGGAGAAGTTCGCTCCGCTGTGGGGGAAGATGGGCGCCGTCGCCGAGGCGTTCGGCCTCGCCTACGCCGACGCGCGCGACGTCGACAAGGCGATCGACTGGTACCGCGCCGCGGTCCACGCCGACGACGGCAGCGCGTCGTTCAAGGCCGCCGAGGAGCTCGGCAATCAGCTCGCTCGCCGTGGCGAGGGCAAGCGCGACCCGACCGAAGCGCGGCGCGACGTCGAAGAGGCGATCGCCCGGCTCGGCAGGCTCGTCGACATCCAGCCGACGGTCGAGCGCGAGGCGCTGCTGGGGTCGGCGTACAAGCGGCTCGTCATGATCGAAGGCCGCGCCGCTGCCGCCGACGCGGCGCGCGGGCGCGGCGGCCGGCGCGCGCCACGCAGCGCGGCACCGTCCGCCGACCGCCTCGCAGCGCTGCGCGAGATGGCGCTGCACTACGGCAACGCCGAACGCCTGGCGCGCGAGGCGAACGCCGACAACCTCTTCTATCCGGCGAAGAACGGCATCAGCGCCGAGCTCCGGCTCGCGTTCCTCGAGCGCCGTCCGGCGGAGCTCGCGGTCGACCGCATGCGCGCGGTGCAGGAGTCGCTCGCGCGCGCCGCGACCGAGCGGCCCGACTTCTGGTCCGTCGTCGGCCAGACCGAGCTGCGCGTCCTCGAAGCGGTCGCGGCGCAGCGCCTCGCCGACACCTCGGGCGCGCTGATCGCCGAGTTCAGCGACCTCAAGGCGCGCGTGCCGGCGCGCGGCATGTGGGATTCGGTCCACTCCGAAGCGCGCTTCACGCTCGAGCCGTACCTCGGCATCGCGAGTGCGGCCGAGAAGCGCGCCGCGAGTGCGCTGCTCGCAGCGCTCGCCGAGATGGCTGCGGCCTGATCGCCAGCCGCGCGTCCGGCGCTCCGGCAGCGGATGATCCGCTCGGACCTCCGCGGCGCCGTTCAGGGCGCGTCGCGGTTCGACCGGTTCGCGACGAAGGAACGCTGCAGCAGCACGAGCAGCGGCGCGGTGAAGAGCGCTGCGGCGACGATGCGCGTCAGCTGCAGCGAGGTGACGAGCGGGACGTCGAGCTCGAGCAGCCTGGCGGTGATCGACATCTCGGCGACTCCGCCGGGCGCAGCGCCGAGGACGACCGACCAGGTGTCGTCGACCAGCCACTGACCGATCGCACAGCCGAGCACGACCGTCGTGAGGAGGACGCCGAACGTGTAGACGGCGACGGCGAAGAGGAAGCGCGGCCGCGCGCGAAAGAACCCGGCCGAGAAGCGGCTGCCGAGCGACCAGCCGATGGCGAGCTGGCCGGCGTGGACGAGGGCCGGCGGCACGTCGCCGAGCTGGAGGCCGCCGGCGGCGCACGCGCACGACGCGACGAGCGGCGCGATGCCCCAGGCGTTGGGCACGCGCAGTCGCCGCGCGGTCCATCCGGCCGCCGCGGCGATCGCGAGCAGCGCGACGACGCCCGGCGGCGACGCCGCGCTCGCGGCAGCCGCGGCTGCGGTCGATGCCGCGCCGTGGTCGACGACGCACGTGAGCGTGACCGGGACGACGAGGACGACGAGGCTCAGGCGCAGCACGTGCGCGGTCGCGATGATGTCGGCGTCGGCGCCGAAGCGCTCGGCGAGCGCCTGCATGTCGGACGCACCGCCGATCGCTGCGCTCAGGTAGCACGTGCGCAGGTCGACGCGCGTCCAGCGGTGCAGCAGCCACGCGCCGCCGACTCCGCACAGCGTCGTCGCGAGCGCGTTGGCGAGAACGAGTGGCCACAGCGCGAGCGCGAGCGCGGCGACGGTCGGAACGAACGCGACGCCGACCGCGGCACCGACGACGATCTGGCCGCCGCTGCGCAGCGCTTCGGGTGCCGGTGCCCGCTGTCCTGCGAGGTGCAGCGCCGCGACGGCGAGCAACGGCCCGAGCAGCCACGGCAGCGGCAAGTGCACCGTGCTCGCAGCGAGCGCGCCGACGACCGCGACGAGCGCTCCGACGAGCGTGCGTGCCGCCGATTCGCTGGCGTTCCCGGCCATGTCGCACCGCCTCGTCGCGCGCTCATTCGGCGGCAGGAACCGGCGCTGGCGCGCGCCGCGCGAACAGCCGCACGATCCACTGCTTCATGTCGTCGACGTAGGTGAAGACGACCGGCACGTAGAAGAGCGACAGCACGGTCGACGTCAGCAGGCCGCCGATCACCGCGATCGCCATCGGCGCGCGGAAGTCGGCGTCGGCGCCGATCTTGAGCGCGATCGGCAGCATGCCGGCGCCCATCGCGACCGTCGTCATGATGATCGGCCGCGCCCGCTTGCTGCACGCGTCGAGCACCGCCGCACGCCGCGTCGCGCCGGCTTCGCGGGCGACCAGCGCGTACTCGACGAGGAGGATCGAATTCTTCGTCACGATCCCCATCAGCATCAGGATGCCGATCGTCGCCGGCAGCGACAGCGACTCGCCCGAGACGAGCAGCAGCCCGAGCGCGCCGCCGATCGACAGCGGCAGCGCCGCCATGATCGTGAGCGGCTGCGCGAAGTCGTGGAACAGCAGCACGAGCACGCAGTAGACGAGCAGGACGCCGGCGACCATCGCGACGCCGAAGTCGTCGAACAGCTGGTTCATGCGCTCCGAGTCGCCGTACTCGATCCGCTTGACGTCGCTCGGCAGTGACTGGATCGACGGCAGCTTCGCGATCGCCTCGTTGATCTCGCCGAGCGGCGCGCCGCCGACGTCGGCCTTGATGCTGACGCTGCGGCGGCGGTCGAAGCGCGTGATCTGCGCCGAGCCGCTCGCCATCTCGAGCGCGGCGACGGTCTCGAGCGTGACGCTGCGGCCGCCGGCGGCGGGCACCTGCAGGAGCTTCAGCACATCGAGGTCGGCGCGCGCTTCGGTCGCGAGCTGGGTGCGGATCGCGAGGCTGCGCTCGTCGAGGTGGAACTTCGGCAGCTGCGCCGAGCTGTCGCCGATCGTCGCGACGCGCACCGTCGTCGCCAGGTCGTCGACCGTGACGCCGAGGTCAGCGGCGCGTGCGAGGTCGGGGCGGACGACGATCTCCGGCCGCTTCAGGCCGCTCGTCGCCGCCGGGTTGCCGACGCCGGGGACGCTGCGCAGCTCGCGCTCGACGCGCTCGGCCGCTTCGTTGAGCGCCGTCGCGTTGTCGCTGGCGAGGATGACGTCGAGGATCTCGCCGGCTTCACCGCCGCCGAAGCGGAAGCGGAACCCCGGCAGGCCGCGCAGCTCCTCCTGCAGGCTCTTCTCGAACTCGCGCTGCGTCATCTTGCGGTGGCGCGGCGCGACCAGCGAGACGACGAACGTTCCGGCGCGGACCTCGCCGGTCGTGCTCGTGCCGAGCGCGTCGAGCTGGGCGCCGTTGCCGACCGTCGTCAGGATCTTGGTCACCTCGGGGTGGCGCTTGATCAGCGCGCGCGCCTTCGCCGCCGCGGCGCTCGTCTCTTCGAGCGGGGTGCCGGGCGGCAGCTCGAAGCTGATCGTCGACTGCGAGCGGTCGCTCGCCGGGATGAAGCCGTTCGGCAGCAGCGGCGCGAGCGCGACCGAGCCGGCGAATAGCAGTACGCCCGACAGGATCGCGAGCTTGCGGTGCGCGAGGCCCCACTGCACGAACGCCAGGTAGGCGCGCATCACCGGCCCGTCGTCGGCGTGCTCGCCGTGCGGCTTCAGCAGGTACGCGCCCATCACCGGGGTCAGCAGCCGGGCGACGAGGAGCGAGATGACGACCGCGATCGCGACCGAGATGCCGAACTGGCGGAAGAACTGCCCCGGCACGCCGGACATGAAGCTCACCGGCACAAAGACGGCGACGATCGCGAGCGTCGTCGCGACGACGGCGAGGCCGATCTCGTCGGCGGCGTCGAGCGCCGCCTGCCACGCCGACTTGCCCATCCGCATGTGGCGGACGATGTTCTCGACCTCGACGATCGCGTCGTCGACGAGGATGCCGACGACGAGCGAGAGGCCGAGCAGCGTGATCAGGTTGAGCGTGAAGCCGAGCCACGACATGAAGAAGAAGGTCGGGATCACCGACAGCGGCATTGCGACCGCCGAGATCAGCGTCGCGCGCCAGTCGCGCAGGAACCAGAAGACGACGACGACCGCGAGCAGCGCGCCGAGGACGAGCGCTTCGATCGAGGCGTGGTACGACTCTTCGGTGAAGGCGACCGTCGAGCTGAAGAGCCTGGTCTCGATCGTCGGGTGCTCGACGCCGAGCCTGGCGACTGCCTTCTCGACGGCCTTGGCAACGTCGACCGACGACGAGCCGATGCCGCGGATGACCTGGAACGCGACGACGCGCTCGTCGTCGACGAAGGCGTCCTGCGCGGGGTCGGCGCTGCCGTCGACGACCGCGCCGAGATCGGTGAGGCGGACCGCGCGGCCGTCGCGCAGGGTGATCTGCAGCGCCCGGAGCGCATCGATGCTGGTCGCGCCGCCGAGCGTGCGGATGCTCTGCTCGCGGCCGCCGACCTGGCCCTTGCCGCCGGGAACGTTGACGTTGATCGCGCCGAGCTGGCGGCTGATCTCGGCCGCGGTGATGCCGTAGGCGGCAAGGCGGTCGGGAGCGAGGACGACGCGGACCTCGCGGTCGATGCCGCCGATCCGCTTGACCTGGCCGACCCCGGGAACGGTGAGCAGCGTCTTCGCGACCTCGTTGTCGACGAACCACGACAGCTCGGCCGGCGTCTTGCCGGGCGACTTGACGGTGAACGTAAGCATCGGTCCGCCGGAGGTCGTCGTCCGTGTGATGACCGGCTCGTTGATGTCGCCGGGCAGGTCGCCGCGCACGCGGGTGACGGCGTCGCGGACGTCGTTGACGGCGCGGTCGATGTCCTTGCCGAACTGGAACTCGACCGCGGTCACCGAGACGCCGTCCGAAATCGTCGACTGGATGTGGCTGACGTCGCCGACCGTCGCGACCGAGTTCTCGACGATGCGCGTGACCTGCGTCTCGAGCTCGGCCGGCGCTGCGCCGGGGTTCGAGATGCTGACGCTGACGACCGGGATGTCGACGTCCGGGTACTGGTTGATGCCGAGCTGGTGGAAGCCGAGCAGGCCGGCGAACGTCAGCAGGACGAAGACGATGATCGGCGGGATCGGCTTCTTGATCGCCGCCGCGGAGATGTGCTGGATCACGATGCCGCTCCCTTGTCGATGGCCGCGTGCTGCTGCGGATCGGTCGCGACGCGGACGCGCTCGCCGTCCTTGACGAAGCCGGCGCCGGTGGCGACGACGATGCTTCCCGCCGGCAGGCCGCCGGTCACCTCGACGACGCCGCCCTGGCGCCCGCCGGTCTCGATGCGGCGCAGGTGTGCGACCTCGTGCTCGTCGAGCGTGTAGACGAACGGCTGGCCGTCGCGCGTCAGGACGACGCTCTCGGGCAGCGTCAGCGCCGACGCCTTCGCGACGACGATCTCGCCGCGCGCGTGACCGCCGGGCCTGAGCGGCGCGTCCTTCGGCAGCGTCACGTAGACGAGGCCGTTGCGGCTCTTCGCGTCGATCGTCGGCGCGACCATGCGCACGCTGCCGGTGACGCTTGCAGCGCCGTCGACCGCGACCTGGACGCGGTCGCCGGCACGGATGCGCGCGAGCGCGTGGTCGGGCAGCTCGGCGAGCCATTCGAGCTCGCCGTCGCGCAGCACCCGGAACAGCTCCTGTCCGGACTGCATCACCGCGCCGACGGTCGCGCTGCGTCGGGCGACGACGCCCTCGGCAGGCGCGACGATGCGCGTGTGCGCGATCTTCACCTCGAGCTCGCGGCGCTGCGCGACGGCGAGGTCGAGCTTCGCGGCGGCCTGCAGCGCCGCAGTCCGGCGCGTCTGCACCGCCTCGACGCTGTAGAGGCCCGAGTCCTCGACGCGCTCGGCGCGCTCGAGGTTGGCATCGGCCTGCACGCGCTCGGCGCGCGCCTGCTGGATCTGCGCGTTCTGCTGCGCGAGCTGCGCGAGCAGCTGGGCGTCGTCGCCGCGCGCGAGCAGCTGGCCCTTGCGAACGGTGTCGCCGACGTCGACGAGGACCTCGACGACGCGCACGCCGCCGGCGTCGCTGCCGACGATGAGCTCGTCGCGCGCGGCGACGCTGCCGCTCGCCGAGACCGTGCGCTCGATCGTGCGCACGGTCGGCTCGACGGTGCCGACGGTGAGCGCCGGCGCGGCGACGGTCGCCGGCGCGGCGCGCGCGCCATCGTGGCCACTGCCGACGACGACGAAGGCGCCGCCGCCGGCGATCGCCGCGGCGAGCGCGATCGCGAGGCGGTGGCGCTTCAGGTGCGAGAGGGAAGCAAGCGTCATGGCGTGGCTCCGTTCAATGTGGAAGGCTGGCGAGCGTGAGCGGCGCGGGGGTGCCGCCGCCGAGCGCCTTGAAGACGGCGACCTGCGCGATGCGCTGGTCGCGTGCCGACGCGGCTTCGTCGAGCTGCGCCTGGAAGGCGTTGCGCTCGGCGTCGAGCAGGTCGAGCGCGGTCAGGCTGCCGTTAGCGACGCCGAGCGCGGCCAGCCGACGCGCGCGCTCGAGCGCGACGACGCGATCGCGGTCGGCGCGGCGCGCCTGCTCGCTGACGTCGAGGTCGGCGTACGCCTCGCGCAGCTCGACGACCGCGGTGAGGACGGCCTTGCGGTAGTCGGCGTAGGCAGCGTCGGCGCGCGCATCGGCCTGGTGGACGCGGGCGCGCAGCTGGCCGCCGTCGAAGACCGACTGGGTCAGCGACGCAGCGAGCGACCAGACGAAGCCGGAGGCGCTGAAGAGGTTGCCGAGCGAGCGCACGTCGCTGCCGACCGCGCCCGAGAGACTCACTGCCGGCAGCGTCGCTGCGCGCGCGGCGCCGATGTCGAAGCGTGCCGCCGCGAGCCCGGCTTCCGCCTCGCGGACGTCGGGGCGTGCCAGCAGCATCGCCGCGGCGTCGCCCTGCGGCAGCCGCGCCGTGAACGGCTCGGCCGGATCGAGCGGCTGGCGCGGCGCGTCGGCGCCCGTGATCTCGGCGACGGGCCGGCCGCTCAGCAGTGCGAGCGTCGCTTCGAGCTCGACCCGCTGGCGTGCGAGCGCGACCGCGGTCGCGTCGGTCGACGCCAACTCGGCCTCGGCGCGGCGGAGGTCGAACTCGCTGCCGATCCCCGCGGCCTGTTCGCGCCGGCGCAGCTCGAGCGTCTTCGCGCGGCTGGCGCGCACCGCCTCGCTGATCGCGAGCTGGCGCTGCACCGCGCGCAGCGTGAAGTGCGCTTCGGCGAGCTGCGCGCTGAGGCTCCAGGCGATCGTCGCCCGCGCCCATTCCTGCGCGACGAGCCGCTCGCGCGTCGCGGCGCTGCCCGACGCCAGCCGACCCCAGAGGTCGAGCTCGTACTGGCCGACGAGCGAGACCGAGTGGCTCGAGCCGAGCGCGCCGACGTTGGCCGGCAGGCCGTCGGTCGATTGCCGGAAGCGTGCGCCCTGCGCCTGCAGGTCGACGCGCGGCAGCTGCGCTCCATGCACTTCGTCGAGCCGCGCGCGCGCTTCGCGGACGCGCGCTGCGGCGGCGACGAGGTCGAGGTTGCGTTCGAGCGCCTCGTCGATCAGCCGCTCGAGCGCGGGATCGGAGAACGTCGTCCACCAGCGCTCGATCGCGAGTGCCGACGCCGTCGCCGTCGCGCTCGGCGCGAGCGTCGGCAGCTCGCTGGCGACGAGCGTCGGCCGCGTCGCCGCGTCCGGCGCCAGCGACGCACAGCCGGCGAGCGCGAGCGCGACGAGCAGCGGCGCGACCACGCGCGTCGGCGCGGCGAGCCGCGTCGGCAGGGCATCACGCATGGCGCATCTCCGCGACGATGCGCAGCCGCGTCGGCCGATCGCCGCTGTGCGCCTCGGCTTCGATCGACTCGATCTCGCTGCGCGAGACGCCGATGTCGGCGAGCATGCGATCGTCGAGGTCGTCGAGGCGGTCGCCGCGGCGGCCGAGCTGGTGGACGGCGTCGCCGACGGCGGCGGCGAAGCGTTCGGCGAAGATGGCAAAGGTGCTCATGTTCTCTCCTGGACGATGGACAGCGCGACGACCGCGGCGGGCGTCGCTGCGTCCTGGGCGCAGGCGCTGTCGGTGAGCAACGCTGCGAACGCCGCGACGATGGCGATCGCCGCGGTCGCGAGCGTTGCCGACAGGGCGGCGGCGGCGAGGGAACTCGGGTCGGGGACGGTGCGGTGTGTCATGGCCTCGTCGCGACGGCATGTGGCCGTTCGCGACAGGCTGCATTTCGCGCCGCCGCCGTTGCGCCGCGGTTTCGCGGCGGCGGCGAGGAGTTACCGTTGAAAGAAAAGCGGCCGGCGCGCCGGCCGGCGCACGCGGCGCTAGCGCACCGTCTCGACTGCGGCGTCGAACACGTAGCCGGCACCGCGCTGGGTGACGATGAAGCGCGGCTGCGACGGGTCGGCCTCGATCTTCCTGCGCAGGCGCAGGATCTGGACGTCGATCGAGCGGTCGTAGACCTCGGCGTTGTGCAGGCGCGAGAGGTCGAGGAGCTGGTCGCGCGAGAGCGTGCGCTGCGGTGACGCGAGGAACGCTGCGAGCAGGCTGAACTCGCCGTTGGTGAGCTCGACCGCGGCGCCGCCCGGGTTCTTCAGCCGGCGCAGGCCGACGTTGAGCTCCCAGCCGGCGAACCGATAGGCGCGCACCCGCGCCATCGCGTCGGCGACGCTCGCCTGCGCCTGCGCGCGCCGCAGCAGGGCGCGGATGCGCGCCAGCAGCTCGCGCGTGCTGAACGGCTTGGTGAGGTAGTCGTCGGCGCCGAGCTCGAGGCCCATCACGCGGTCGGCCTCCTCGACGCGGCCGGTCAGCATCAGGATCGGGATCGCCGAGCGCTCGCGCAGGCGGCGCGCGATCTGCATGCCGTCCTCGCCGCCCAGGCGGACGTCGAGGACGACGAGGTCGACGGTGTCGCGCGCCATCGCGTCGTCGAGCTCGCGCCCGCTCGCGACCGCGGTGACGCGGATCTCGTTGTCGCCGAGGTAGTCGACCAGCAGCGAGCGGATCTGCGGGTCGTCGTCGACGGCGAGGACGTGCGGCAGGGCGGTCACGGCGCGAAGCTTCGTTCAGCGCGCCGCGCCGTGCAAGTGGGCGGCGCCGCGCAGCGCCGACGCCAGGCTCCTGGCGATGTCGCGCGCGACGAGCGGCTTGGCGAGGACTTCGGCGACGCCGGCGTCGCGGGCGCGCGCCAGCAGGCCGGCGCTGACGTAGCCGCTCATGAGGACGATCGGGACGTCCGGGCGGATGCGACGGATCTCGCGCACCAGCTCCGATCCGGTCAGGCCGGGCATCGACTCGTCGGAAAGCACGGCGTGGAAGCGGTCGGGCTCGCCGCGGAATGTCGCCAGCGCCGCCGCGCTCGAGGAGAAGCCGACCGGCTCGTAGCCGAGCTCGGCGAGCGTCTCCTCGCCGAGGCGGACGAGCGCCTCCTCGTCGTCGACGAGCAGGATCGTCGCCGTCGCGCCGCGCGCCACGCGTTCCTCGACGACGGCCGGCGCGCCGACCCAGCTGCGCGACGGCACGTAGACCGTGAACGTCGAGCCGGCGCCCTGGCGGCTCTCGACGGCGATGCCGCCGCCGAGGTCGGTGACGATGCCGTGGACGAGCGAGAGGCCGAGGCCGGTGCCGACGCCGACTTCCTTGGTCGTGAAGAACGGGTCGAAGATGCGCTCGAGGACGTGCGGCGCGATCCCCGAGCCGCTGTCGCGCACCGCGAGGCGCACGTAGCGTCCCGGCGCGAGCGTGCTCGTCGCGACCGGCAGCGTCGACGCCAGCGTGCAGACGTCGACCGTGACCTCGAGCGGCCCGGCGGCGCGCATCGCCTGCACCGCGTTCGCGCACAGGTTCATGACGACCTGGTGGAGCTGGGTCGGATCGCCGAGCACGGCGGCGTCGCCGGCGACGACGTGGCGCACCAGCTTGACGCTCGCCGGCAGCGACGCCGCGACCGCGTCGAGCGCCTCGTCGACCACCGACTGCACGTGCACTGGCACGCGCTCGGCCATGCCGCTGCGGCTGAAGGCGAGGATGCGCTCGACGAGCGACTTGGCGCGCATGCCGGCCGCGAGCGCGGCGTCGACGTTGCGGCGCAGCGCCGTGCCTTCGCGCGCGTCCTTCTGCGCGAGCTCGCCGTAGCCGAGGATCGCCGACAGGATGTTGTTGAAGTCGTGCGCGATGCCGCCGGCGAGGGTCCCGATCGCTTCGAGCTTCTGCGCCTGGCGCAGCTGCAGCTCGAGGCGGTCGCGCTCGGCTTCGGCGTCCTTGCGCGCGCTGATGTTTTCCATCGAGCCAGCCATCCGGTAGGGCTTTCCGCTCGCGTCGCGCAGGGCGACGCCGCGCTGCCGGTACCAGCGCCATTCGCCCGAGTGGTGGCGCAGCCGGTACTCGATCGCGAAGTGCGGCGTGATGCCGCGCAGATGGTCGCTGATCGCGCGCCGCACGAGCGCGACGTCGTCCGGGTGGTACGGCGTGCGGTCGATCCAGAAGCGCCGCGACTGCAACGGCTCGCACGGCTCGAGCCAGAGGATGTCCTGCGCGCGCGGCGACAGGAACAGCAGGTCGCTCGCCAGGTCCCAGTCCCAAAGCCCCTCGTTCGAGCCTTCGACGGCGAGCTGGTAGCGCTCCTCGGAGCGGCGCAGCGCCTCCTCGGTGCGCTTCTGCGCGTCGATGTCGCTGACCGAGCCGGCCCAGCGGATCGCGCGGCCGTCCTTGTGGCGCACCGACCTTCCGCGCACGCGCACCCAGCGGTACACGCCGTCCGGATGGCGCAGCCGGTAGTCGCCGACGCGGACCTCGCTCTCGCCGGCGAGATGACGACGGAAGTCCTCGCCGTGGCGCTCGACGTCGTCGGGATGCAGCTGAAGCAGCCGCGTCCATTCGGCGCGGGTGTGGACCTGCCGGTCCGAGACGACGCCGGCGATCTGCATCGCGCGCTCGGACGTGAACATGCGGTCGTTGGCGATGTCCCAGTCGAGGACGCCGTCGTTCGAGCCGGCGACGGCGAGCGCGAAGCGCTCCTCGCTCTCGCGCAGCGCCGCCTCGGCGTGGTGGCGCTCGGTGACGTCGACGGTCGCGCCGGCCATCCGCTCGGCGCGGCCGTTGGCGTCGCGGAAGCACTTGGCGCGGTTGAGCACCCAGCGGATCTCGCCGTCGCGCACGATGCGGTACTCGATGTCGAGGCGCGGTGTCGCGCCGGCGATGTGCTCGCGCACCGCCTGCTCGACGCGCGCGTAGTCGTCGCGCAGGATCGGCACCTTCGCGAAGAACTCGTTGAGCGTCGTCATCCGCTGCTCTTTGTCCAGATCGAAGATCTCGGCGAGCCGCTCGGAGACGTAGACCTGGTTGGAGTGGATGTCCCAGACCCAGTGGCCCTCGTGCGAGCCGGTCATGGCGATCGCGTAGCGCTCCTCGGACACGCGCAGCGCCTCCTCGGCGCGCTTTCTCGCGTCGATGTCGCCCACCGAGCCGGCCATGCGCAGCGGCGTCCCGCTGGCGTCGCGCTGGCACATGCCGTGCACGTGGATCCACCGGTAGCTGCCGTCGGCGTTGCGGACGCGAAAGTCGCCTTCGTACGCGGGTGCGCGGCCGGCGAGATGGTCGTCGAGTGCGGCCTGCCGACGTGCAACGTCCTCGGGATGCAGGCGCTCCTCCATCTGCGTGAACCACGACGCGATCGTCTGCTCCTCCGGGCCCTCGGCCATGCCGTTGATCTCGCGCGCGCGGCGCGACGCGAATGCGCGGCCGCCGACGTAGTCCCAGTCCCAGATGCCGTCATCGGATCCGGCGACCGCGACCGCGAAGCGATCCTCGCTCTGGCGCAGCGCGACCTCGGCGCGCTTGCGGTCGTCGACGTCGCTCACCGATCCGGCGATCCGGCACGGCCGGCCGTCGCCGTCGCGGATGCACAGCGCCCGCACGCGGATCCAGCGGTACGCGCCGTCGCGGTGGCGAACGCGGTATTCGACTTCGTACGCCGGCGTGCGGCCGTCGAGATGCGCCTGCATCGTTTCGGCGCGTCGCGCAGCGTCGTCGGGGTGGACCATGAGCGAGGCCTGCAGCTCGGCGAGCGGCTGCGTCTCGGGTCCCGGCGGCAGCCCCTGCAGCTCGCGCGCGCGCGCCGATTCGAACGCGGTGCCGGCGACGAGGTCCCAGTCCCAGATGCCGTCGTCGGCACCGGCGGCGGCGAGCGCGAAGCGCTCCTTCGACGCCGCGAGCGACGCGCGCGCCGTGTCGAGCCGCCGCAGCGAACGCAGCACGAGGTGGAGCAGCGCCAGCGCCAGCCCGGCGAGCACGAGCGTGCGCAGGCCCGAGCGCAGGGTCTGCGCGCGCCACGGTCCGAGCGCCGCCGCGGCGTCGCGCGTTACGGTGACGACGAGCGGGTAGTCGGGAACCGCGGCGACTGCGCCGAAGCGGTCGACGCCGTCGATCGGGCTCACCGCGCGCGCCGGGCCGTTGCCCTTGGCGGCCGCTGCGAGCATCTCGGCGACGACGGGAAAACGCTTGCCGAGCGCTGCGCGCGCTTCGGGGTAGCGCGCGAGCAGCGTGCCTTCGCGGTGCAGCAGCGACACCGCGGTGCCGGGGTCGCGGGCTGCATCGCGGTAGAAATTCTGGAAGTAGGAGATCCGCCCACGCGCGGCGACGACGCCGGCGAAACGCCCCGAGGGCGTCGTCAGCCGGCGCGCGATCGGGAAGAACTCCTCGTCGCCGACCCGGCTCTTGAGCGCCTCGCCGACGACGGTGCCGTCGCTCTCGCGAACGATGTCGAATCCCGGCACGTCGGCGATGTTCGCGATCTCCGGCTGCGGCGTCGCCCGCCACGACAGCGCGAGCGTGTTGCCGGCAGCGTCGTGCAGCGACAGGCCGTTCGCCTGGACGAGTCCCACCGCCTGCTCGCGCAGCAGCTCGTGCAGCTCGGCGCTGCTGCGCGTGCGCAGGGCGCCGTTGCGGTCCTGCTCGGCGAGGTGGCGCAGGACGACGTCGACCGCCTGGATGCTGCGCGCGGTCTGCTCGGCGAAGACGATCGCCTGGCCCTCGAGCTCGCGACCGGTGGCGGCGACCGCGGCATCGTAGCCGCGCACCGTGTCGAAGACCGCGAGGCCGACGATCGCGGCGACGACGACGGCGCCGAGCCAGGCGACGTGGCGCCACGAGTGCGCGCCGGCGTCGTCGGCGAGCCAGGCCGGCGTCTTCATCTCGCCGGCGGCAGCAGCCGGTGCACCGCGGCGACGAGGGCGGCGCGGCCGACCGGGGCCGGCAGCACGGCGGCCGCGCCGAGGTCGCGGGCGACGCTGCCGCTCGCGGCGACGCCGGCGAAAAAGGTCGGCGACAGCGCGAGGATCGGGGCGTCGGGCAACGCCGTCGCGATCGCGCGCAGCCGTCGCGCCCCTTCCAGGCGCGGGTAGGGCAGATCGACGACGACGAGATCGACGGCGCGATCGCGCGCCGCATGCATCGCCTCGCAGCACGCCTCGACGCGGATCTCGGCGAGCCACTCGGCGATCAGCGCGGCGAGCGGCGGCTCGACGTCGACGAGGAGCGCGCGCCCGCGCGCCGGCGCCGCGACAACGGGCGCTGCGATCGTGCGGTCGACGTCGCTTCCGGCGGGCTCGCTCATCTGGCTCACAGGACCCCCGTGTGCGCCGGCGCCGCGAAGGCGCCGCGGCGCGCAGGTTAGCTCCGAACCGCCCCCTCGGCGACTGCCGCGACGAGGCTGCGCGCGCGCGCCGCTACCGCCGGCGGCAGCGGCACGGCCTTGCGGGCGACGGTGTCGAGATGGACGCCGACGACCTCCATCGTCGCCGCGATCTCGTCGCGCTCGACGTTGACGAGCTCGTGGCGGATCGTGATCGCCTTCTCGCCGACGGCGGTGACGTGCGAGCGCACGGCGACGACGTCGCCGGGGAGCAGCTCGCGCCGGTAGCGAATCGTCTGCTCGACTGCCGCCATGCCGCGCCCCGCCTCGCGCAGGCTCGACGGCGAGAGTCCGATCCTGGCGAACAGGTTCCAGATCGCCTCGTCGAACTTGCCGACGTACCACATGACGTTCATGTGGCCCATGTGGTCGCACTGCCACGGATAGACCGTGCCGCGGTAGGTGATCGAGTCGTCGTCCATCGGCGCTTCCTTCGGTGCGCCAGATTCGCGCCCCCGTGTGACCGCCCGGTTGCGCCCTGCCGCTCGACGATTGCAATTGAAATACGGGCCCGAAGGGCCCGGCCCCTCCCTCCCGGAGGGAGGGGAGCGAAGCGGGGAGGGAGCAGCCCTGTTCGACGACCGTCGGGTGACTGGAGGCCGCCTTCAGCGGCCTCCAGTCACCTCGACGATCGAGCCGGTCGTGTAGCTGGCACGTTCGGAGAGCAGCCAGACGATCGCTTCGCCGACTTCCTCCGCGGTGCCGGCGCGGCGCAGCGGTACCTGCGGGGCCATCTGCTCGGCGCGGCCGGGCGCGCCGCCCGACGCGTGGATGTCGGTCGCGATGATCCCCGGCCGCACCGCGTTGACGCGGATCCCTTCGCCGGCGACTTCCTTCGCGAGGCCGATCGTGAACGTCTCGATCGCGCCCTTGGCGGCGGCGTAGTCGACGTACTGCCCGGGGCCGCCGAGCTTGGCGGCCGCCGACGACACGTTGACGATCGCGCCGCCGGCGTGCGCGCCCGGCGCCGGCGCCGCCGGCCGCGTCGACATCCGGCGCACCGCTTCGCGGGCGCAGTAGAAGCTGCCGAAGACGTTGATCGCGAACATCCGCTGCAGCCGCTCGACCGTCATCGCGTCGACGCGCGCCGCGAGGTCGATGACACCGGCGTTGTTGACGAGGCCGGCGAGCGGCGGCAGCTCGCCATCGATCGTCGCGAACATCGCGCGGACGTCGTCGTCGCTGGCGACGTCGCCGGGCAACGCGAGCGCGCGCCCGCCGGCGGCGACGATGGCGGCGACGACCGCCTCGGCCGCGCCGCGGTCGCGCGCGTAGTTGACCGCGACCGCCCAGCCCTCGCGCGCCGCGAGGCGGCACGTCGCGGCGCCGATGCCGCGGCTGCCGCCGGTGACGAGAACGGTGCGCGCGCGAGCGCCGGCGTCATTCGTCATCGTCGCCTGCGCCCTCGCTGTCGCTGCCGCTCTGTTCCTTCGCCTTCTTGTCGAGGATCGCCTGCATCGGCGCGAGGCCGGCGACGAAGCGGTCGACCGAGGTCGGCCGGGCGACTCGCAGCTGCGGCGGAAACAGGTGGTTCATGTAGAGCTCCTCGCCGGGCCGGCCGGTGCGCTGGACGTTGAACCAGAGCGAAAGCGCGACGCCGACGACGAAGCCGGTGACGGCGACGGCCTGCATGAGCTTGCGCCGCCCCGGCTCGACCGCGAGCAGGTGGAAGTAGATCGCGGCGGCCGCCGTCGCGTAGATGGCGACGAAGCTGTAGTCGGTGAGCCACGGCCACGAGAACGCGAACGCGGCCAGCGCCGGCACGACCGACAGCACGAGAAGCACGAGGCTCGCGACGACGAAGACGCGGACGTGCCAGCCGAAATGGCTCTGCCGCGTGAAGGTCTTCGACAGCAATGCCCAGAGCCCGCACCAGACGGCGGCGCCGGCGATCGTCGTCAGCACCGCCATGCCGGCGCTGCGGACGAAGGGCTCGGGATCGGTCTCGATCCAGGTCGTCGCGAGCACGAACAGGAGGACCGCGGCGGCGACGCCGAGCGTCGGCAGCCAGCGGTGGTCGGTGTCGGCGAGGGCGCTCATCGCCTGCTCGGCGGCGAGCGCATGGTTCGGCAGGCGCAGCCGCAGCTGCACCCGGCCGACCTGCAGCTCGACGTCGCGGCCGTCGTCGGCCAACTCCTTCGCGGCGCCGCCGGCGACGCGCTCGCGGCCGCGAACGACGACGCCGTTCCTCGTCTCGCGCGCGGCGACGACGATCGTCGCCGGCGCGGTGTCGCTGCCGGGCACGACGTCGATCGTCGCGTGGTGGGCGGCGACGTGCGAGTCGCTGAGGACGACCGCGTTGTCGAGCGCGCGGCCGATCGAGACCGGGAAGCGCTCGATCCGCCACGACTGGCGCACGAAGCCGTCGCGGTCGACGGCCTCGAGCAGCGCTGCCGGCTCGCCTAGTGCGGCGCCACCCACCGGTACGCCTCGAGATAGTGCTGCGCGAGCCGCTGCGCGTTGGCGAAGCTCACGCCCTGCGCGTCGAAGCGGCCCTGAACGCCGTTGCGGCTCTGGTCGAGCGTCGCGACGAGGACGGCGACGTCGTACAGCTGCGGCAGCTTCTTGTACGCCCGCATGCAGACGACGGCGCGCAGCGGCAGGCCGTCGCGCTCGATGTAGTCCTCTTCGCAGCGCGGCTTGGTCTGGTGCTGCGACGACAGCCGGACGAACGACTCGTTGCGAAAGCTCGCCGCGTAGCGCTGGGCGAAGCGCAGCGCGCCGAGCTTGGTGCCGTCGTAGCTCTCGTGGCGCAGGCTGATCGTCCCGGTCGTGAACTCGCCGACGAAGATGCGCGTGTCCATGACGCAGTCGGAGCGCTCGAAGTCGAGGCCGCCGTTGTTCGAGACGGTGCTCGTCCCCCAGCAGCGCATGAAGACGTCGGGCGGCACCGGGACGCGATAGCGCGGGTGCGTCGCTTCCTTCCAGCCCTGCTGGATGAAGCGGTCGGTGAGCAGCGTCTGGTGCTTGAGCAGCTGCTCGTCGACGATCGGGTACGCCGAGCCGACGATCGGCGCCGCGTCCTTGCCGCGCGCGAGCAGCGCGCTCGCGAACTCGGCCGGCACGAGGAAGCTCACCTGCTCGCCGTCGATGCGGCGGGCGACGTTGACGCCGACGACGTGGCCTTCCTCGTCGAGCGCGGGCCCGCCGCTCATCCCCGCCGAGAGCGCGCCGCCGAAGAAGATCTGCGGATAGAAGCTGCGCTTGACGAGGCCGTTGTACGTCCCCTGCGTCACCGCGAAGCCGACGTCGAGCGGGTTGCCGAGCGAGTAGATGCGCTCGCCCTGCGCCAGCGGCTCGGTCGCGGAGCGGAACGCGAGTGCGTCGAACCGCCTGCCGGCGCCGCTCGGCGCCGCGTCGCCGGCGCGCAGCAGCGCGAGGTCGTGCAGGACGTCGAGCTGCAGGATGACGAGCGGCGCTTCGCGGCCGTCGGCGGTGACGTAGACGAGGTCGTGCTGCTCGGGCTTCAGCGCCGCTTCGCTGACGACGTGGAAGTTGGTGAGGATGTGGCCCTGCGCGCTGACGAAGAAGCCCGAGCCGACCGAGGTCTGGCTGGCGCGGCCCTTCAGCACGGTGCGGATCTGGACGAGCTGCGAGCGCGCCTGCTCGTAGACCTTGCGCGCCGACAGCGACACCGGAGCGCTCGGCGCCGCCGCCGCCGACGCAGCGACCTCGGGCGGCGGCGCTGCCGCCGGGCGCGGCTGCGCGAAGGCAGGCGAAGATGCCACCAGCGCCAGCGCCGTCAAGGCTTCCCAGCGCCGGATGCGCGGTCTCATCTCGCGCGATTCTACGGACGCGAGGCGGCCGACCCCGCTGCTACAGTGGCCGCCCCGCACGACCGCCGCACGCCCCCGAGGAGACAGCATGCACCGCCGCCACCTGCTCCGCGCCGCCGCCGCCGCCCCGGCGCTCGTCGCGCTGCCCGCGATCGTCCGCGCGCAGGGAGTCGAGAAGCCCAGGCTCACCGTCGCGGTCGGTGGCAAGAACCTGCTCTATTACCTGCCGCTGACGATCGCCGAGACGCGCGGCTACTTCAAGGAAGAAGGGCTCGAGGTCACGATCGCCGACTTCGCCGGCGGCTCGCGCGCGCTGCAGGCGATGATCGGCGGCAGCGCCGACGTCGTCTCGGGCGCGTTCGAGCACACCATCAACATGCAGGTGAAGGGCCAGCGGCTGCGCGCGTTCGCGCTGCAGGGCCGCGCGCCGCAGATCGTCCTCGGCGTCAATCCGAAGACGATGCCGAACTTCAAGTCGATCGCCGAGCTGAAGGGCAAGAAGCTCGGCGTCACCGCACCGGGCTCGTCGACCAACATCCTCGCCAACTTCGTCCTCGCCAAGGCGGGGCTGAAGCCGGGCGACGTCGCCATCATCGGAGTCGGCACCGGCACCGGCGCGGTCGGCGCGATGCGCACCGGGCAGATCGATGCGATCTCGAATCTCGACCCGGTGATCACGCAGCTGACGCGTTCGGGTGATCTGAAGATCGTGTCCGACACCCGCATCGTCGCCGAGGCCGACCGCGTCTTCGGCGGGCCGATGCCGGCGGGCTGCCTCTACACCCAGCAGACGTTCCTCGACAAGAACCCGAAGACCGCGCAGGGGCTCGCCAACGCGATCGTGCGCGCCGACAAGTGGATCCAGGGTGCGGGCGCGAGCGACATCATCAAGGCGGTGCCGGAGAGCTACCTGCTCGGCGATCGCGCGGTCTACGTCGACGCGTTCCTCGCCGCCAAGGGTGCGCTGTCTCCCGACGGCGCGATTCCCGAGGCCGGCGCCGAGACCGCGCGCCGCGCGCTGGCGAGCATCGATCCGGAGATCGCGAACGCGAAGGTCGACCTCGCCGCGATCTGGACCAACGACTACGTCAAGCGCGCGAACGCGAAGTATCCGAAGGGTTGATCGAGAGCGCGCGGGCGCGTGGCCCGCGCGCCGCAGCGATCAGTCGGAGGTCTTCTCGGCTGACGCGCGCATGCACGCGGTGCGGCGCTCGCGCTCGGCGTCGACCCAGGCGACCGCGTCTTCGACGGTCAGCTGGTAGAACGACTGCGTCCGGTGGACGAAGCCGATCAGCGACTGCATGCCGCGCGCCGCATGCTCCTCGACCCGGCGCTCGATCAGCCCGCGCGAAGGAGCGCTGCACGCGCCCGTCGCATCGGAGGGTGCCGCCGAGGCGGCGATCGGCGTCGCCAGCGTGGCGACGACGGCGGTCAGGGCGAAAAGTCGAATTGCGTTCATCTCAGACTCCTGTCGACCGTTGGGTGGCCGCGGACGAAAGGTAGGCTTCGCGCTCCGCCGCGTCACCGCGAAAGCGACGAAACGCGGTTTGACAGCCGCGAACGACGGTGCGAGCGCGACGAAATCCGGCCACGGCGCCGCCGCTGGCGGTCCCATCTGCCTGAACAGGTGCGCGTAGGGCGCTCGCCGTGAGGGTTTCCTTGCGCTGCTTGAGGCGCGGCTCGGGATGGCCGAGCCCTACGCTGCGGCGATGCGACGGCGTCGACGTTGACGATCGTGCTGGCGTGCAGCTGCCAGAAGACGTCGAGGGCGAGCTCGGCGACGAGCTCTCGATCGACTTCCTGATCAGCGCCTCGCGGTCCGCAGTGACGACCGTGCACAGCGTGGTCGGGGTGGCGGCGACGGGGAACGGCCGTGCGACGAAACGGCCTTGGGCGGCAACGGTTTCGCTCTGCCAGCGATCAAATGGCTTCGGGCGGAGTCGCCAGAAGCCGCGATCGACGCGCTCGTCGGTCTGGTGGGCGCCGGCGGGTTGGCCGCGGCGTCGGGACGACGCCGGCGCGGCGCCTTCGCGCGCGCGCCGGCTTCGCGCCGCGAATCAGTCCGACTTGATGTCCGCCGACGCGCGCAGGCACGCCGTGCGGCGCTCGCGGTCGCTGTCGACCCAGGCGACCGCGTCTTCGACGCTCAGCTGGTAGAACGGCTGCGTGCGGTGGACGAACGCGATCAGCGCCGGCATGCCGCGCGCTGCGTTCTCCTCGATCCTGCGCTCGAGCGGCGAGCGCGCCGGCGACGCGCAGACGCCCGTCGCGTCGGAAGGTGCCGCCGAGGCGGCGAACGGCGTTGCCAGCGTGGCGACGACGGCGGTCAGAACGAAAAGGCGAAGTGCGTTCATCTCGGACTCCTGTCGACCGTTTGGTGGCCGCGGACGAAAGTTAGACTTCGTGCACGGCGCTGTCATCGTCAATACGACGAATGCCGTCTTTGCTGCCGCGAACGCCACCTGAAGCCGACGAAACTTGGCCGCCGCCCCCGCCCTCGCCGCCGCGCATCCATCGCCACGCCAGACGGCGCTTGCGCTCGGCGGTGTCACCTGCGCGTTCGCGCAGCGCGGCGGATCCGGCGAGCGCTACACCGCGGTGCGCGACGTCGACCTCGCGATCGGCGCCGGCGAGTTCGTGTCGATCGTCGGTCCGACCGGCTGCGGCAAGAGCACGCTGCTCAACGTCGCCGCGGGGCTGCTCGCGCCGAGCAGCGGCACGGTCGACGTCTTCGGGGAGCGCCTCACGGGGATCAATCGCCGCGCCGGCTACATGTTCCAGGCCGAAAGCCTGATGCCGTGGCGCACCGCGCTCGCCAACGTCGCCGCAGGGCTCGAGTTCCGCGGCAACGACGACGCGAACGCGCGCGCGCACGAGTGGCTGAAGCGCGTCGGCCTGGGCGCGTTCGCCGACCGCTACCCGCACCAGCTCTCCGGCGGCATGAGAAAGCGAGTCAGCCTCGCGCAGACGCTCGTCCTCGATCCCGACATCCTGTTGATGGACGAGCCGTTCTCGGCGCTCGACGTCCAGACGCGCCAGCTGATGGAAAACGAGCTGCTCGCGCTCTGGGCGGAGAAACAGAAGGCGGTGCTCTTCATCACCCACGACCTCGACGAGGCGATCGCGCTCAGCGACCGCGTCGTCTGCCTGTCGGCGGGGCCGGCGTCGCACCCGATCGGCGAGTTCGCGATCGACCTGCCGCGGCCGCGCGATGTCGCCGAAGTGCGAACGACGCCGCGCTTCGTCGAGCTGCACCAGGCCATCTGGGCGGTGCTGCGCGACGAGGTGCTGACGGGCTACCGGCAGCAGCTCGCGGCGTGAGCGCGATGCCTACATCTGGCGAAAGAGGTGCACGTAGGGGTCGCTGACGAGCAAGCGGCGGTCGACGCCTTTCAAGCGAACCTCCAGCCGCCCGGTCGGCAGCCGCTGCACCGCCTCGATCGCGTTGACGTTGACCACGGTGCTGCGGTGGATCTGCCAGAAGACCTGCGGATCGAGGCCGCGCAGGAGCTCCTTCAGCGGCGTGGTGATGAGCGACTCGCCTTCGGCGGTGACGACGGCGACGTACTTGCTGTCGGCGACGAAGCAGAGGACGTCCTCGATCGTGATGAGGCGGATCTCGCGTCCACGCAGGATGGTGATCCAGCGCGTGCGCTCGTCGCCCGCCGGCACCTTGGCGAGTCGCTCGAGGAGGTGGCGTAGGTCGGTCGGCACGGTGCCCAGCCGATCCTTGAGGCGCTGGACCGCGCGGACGAGCCTCGCCGGCTGCAGCGGCTTGACAAGATAGTCGACGGCGCCGTCCTCGAACGCCTGCACCGCGTAATGGTCGAAGGCGGTGACGAAGACGACGTGCGCCTTCCCGCCGCTCAGGCGCGCGACGTCGAGCCCGCTGAGGCCCGGCATCTGGACGTCGAGGAACAGGATCTGCGGCGCGAGGCGCTGGATCGCGGCGAGCGCCGCATGGCCGTCGTGAACGACGGCGCAGACGTCGAGCTCGGGCCAGGCGCGTGCCAGCTCGTCGCGGATCTCGCCGGCGAGGAGCGGCTCGTCCTCGGCGATCAACGCGGTGGGTCGAATCTTGGTCACGGTCGATGCGGCAGATGCACGGTCAGTGTCGCGCTGGACTCGGTGGTGACGATGCTCGCCCGATCGCTGCCGAAGGCATCATCGAATCGCGCGCGCAACTTGACGAGCTCGCTGTCGTCGAGGATCGGCCCGGAGGAGCCGTCGCAACAGACGAATCCGACCGTGAGGGTGGCGTCGGCGCAGTCGGCGCGAATGACAAGCGGTGCGTGCACTGCTCCCTCGCGCCGTGCGATCGCGCGAGCGATCCGCTGCGCGACCATCGGCGGCAGCGGCAGTTCGGCGGCGTCGGCGGCGATCGCGAGGTCGATCTCGCGGCTCGCGCCGACGCACCCGTCGTGCACGCGCAGCCAGGCGGCGGCGATCGCGAGCTCGTGCGCGACGGTCGTCGAGTCGCCGTCCATGGGAGTGCTGCCTCCGGGCATCAAGAGTCGCAGGAGAGCGATGAGGTCGTCCAACAGGCGATCGGCCCGCTCGTTCGCGGCGGTGCCGGCCAACTCGCCGACGCGCTCAAGCGCACCGAACAGGAGCTCGGTGTCGACGCGCGCCTGCATCGCCCGCAGCTGCGTCTGCTGGAGGTGGCGCTCGGTCTTGGCACGCGTCATCTCGTTCGCCCGCAGGCGCCGCGAGCTCGCGTCGCTTTCGCGCCACTGGAGATACGCGGCGGTGCCGAAGCCCGCCTGGACCATGATCAGGATCGAGACGACCACCATCTCCATGTGCCGTTGCGTGAGCGGAAGGTCGGCGGGGAGGAAGTTGTCGCCGCCGATCGCGAGGCTCACATGCCACCTGAGGATCGACGTGCCCACGGCGGTCGCGAACACGGCCGTTCCATGCGCGAGGAACGGCCGTGCGCCGTGAAGCACGTAGGCGTCGGCAATGACGAAGGCGACGACGATCGCGG
>Ga0268264_10001260_pt1 | contig 24073 bp, 24 predicted proteins | sample KBSSwiS32_FD_190357 | JGI IMG/M metagenome (GOLD analysis project Ga0268264, IMG submission 190357) | Switchgrass rhizosphere microbial communities from Kellogg Biological Station, Michigan, USA - KBS Switchgrass S3-2 (SPAdes) (version 2) | ecosystem: Host-associated > Plants > Roots >...
GCCCTTAGCGCTAATAAGGGCGTCAAGGTATATTTTATTCAACACCACGAAGTATTTCCATACTTGCCAGTTGAGCGATCGCGCGCGACTTATCAAATGCCTTTTCACAAAAAGACATTGCAGAATCGGCGACATCCACCGGTTTTTTAGGCACGCTATTTTCATTCAAACGGTCAACACTATCGATCGCATCCTGGACTTTGTCCAATAATTCATCAAAAAAAAATTTAGCCTTTAAAACTCTGTTTTCAACAGAGTCGTTGGAGACTATTAATCGTTGCGTTACCCTAATGATCTTGATACACTTAAACAAGGAATCTTTGGCAAGCTGTTTCAATCTCACGAAATCCGACTCGTAGTTATTTCCGGAAGCCAAAATTCTAAGATTCGATTTGATTATAGTAATTTGTAAAGATGAACCAATTAATGCAATCCTCTGTTGGCCACTAACAGTCTCGTCCGAAAAAAAATCATGTCCAATATAGCTAAATGTTAGGATAATTATACTAAATAATAATTTCATACTTTTTAAATCTAATTTATTGAAATCTTGGTGTATTTGCTAAATATTTTATAATTGAAATAGTGATGACTATTGTCGATGATGTTTAGAGTGATTTGGCCTAAAGAAAATTTGTTGGAAAAGCCTTGTGTAAATAAGAAAGCAACTATATTTTTCGATTATAACAGCTTCATTTTAAGTCCCCCCCGTCTGGACTTGAACCAAGACCCTCTGGTTAACGGTCGGATACAAATTAATAGGTTTTGATTCCAAATTCTTCATTTCTCAAACATCTTATTCCATTTCTCAAACATCCTTCCCCCGATCCAGGCGCTACCTTCACTCCACAGTACGACAGACAGCCCAAACAGTACGCAGCCACACCCAGTACGCAAATACGACCAAAATATATCTGACTAAAATATTGCGTTGCAGCCTGGATGCCGGTACCTGTGATTCCCATCTATCGGCTCACCGGACCCCTGAAAACTTCCTTCCGGCGCCGGGCCTACAATGCATTTTAGGATCTGTACCAGTCTAAAAAAATGGACAGGATTAGGTCCGGAGAGGTCTGGCCATTTGCGTGGTATCCCGCAAGCTTTCGCCTTTTAGCTACGAGAACGGAAATATTTATCGCAAGGTTGGGCGCTCCTGAACGGTTACCTGCCCAAATGGTCTGGTATTGTCGCCGGGAGGGAAACAATAAATTGTTTAACCAGTTCTTTGACATGGGACTGAAGCTGGCGAAGCCCTGCAAAAAGTCGGGTGGTTTAATCTGCGCTATTACCAGGAAAAAGCCGCCTGGAAAACCAACCTGTTGTTTAAATCGATCAATTATTTTACTTTGCATACGAACAAGTGGTAGTTTCTAGGACAGCGTAGAGAAAAACCAGTACACGGACCGGAGCCGGATCGGAGTGGGGGATAAAAAAGGTGGCGATTGAAACGGAAATATATCTGAAAATCCCGCCAAGTCAAAACAATGAACGAGCAACATATTATAAGACGAAATGGTCTATTAATTATAACTGTTCAGCCACCTAAAGAAGGTTAAATCTGACAATGGCTCGTACCCAAAATATTTAAAGGATCATTCCCCCTCTATTGGAGGGGGTTTGGGGGAGGCCTGAACAAAAACATTTTAAAAAAAATACTACAACCCTTGACAGGCACCTACAACGATACCGGCGAAAGACTTTGTCCAGGCGTTCAATGCTGCCTTTGAAAACCACAAACGAGAATCATCTTTTTTGAACAAGAAGTGCGTCATCCACAAAGCACAAATCACGTTAATTCAATTTCTTATAGACAATGGTCGTTAAAAATTTGTCTGTGATTCAGTATATCTGACTTATACAGTCTGGACATTTTCAATTTTATTTTTTAATTGATGTGCAGCAAGTATTATTTCCCGTTTTTTACCAAGCCTGTCTTCTGCGCCTGTCATATCTACCATAATCTTTTCTTCATCTACATCCGCGTAAATTTGAGTGGTGCTGATTTTGCTATGTCCCATCATCATTTGTACCGTTTCTAACGGGACGCCATTTTTTAGTGCCACTGTTTTGGCAAAAGTGTGCCTCGCTATATGGAAGGTCATGGGGGTAGCTATTTCGCAAGCCTCTTTAATTATTTTTAGGCATCTGTTTACATATTGATTTGTAATAGCCGGGAAAACGGTGTGCCGACCACCGACCTTGGCATCCATCAGGTATTTGTTCATAATTTCCGCAGATGATTTTAGGAGTGGTACCGGGCACAAACTATCTGATTTAGTTCGGTATATTTTGCACCATATTGGACCATCAAGTTCCACTTCAAAGTCTGATTCTTTCAGCGATAATGTATCAACAAAAGCTAATCCTGTATACGCGCTATATAAAAAAAGATCTTTAACATAATTCAGCATTGGGTTGACAAATGTTTTTGCTTCCAGGGTCACTAATTCCTGCATTGTAAGTTTTTTCCGTTTGCTTTTCTTCAGCGGGCAACTATAATTGTCTAATGGGTTGGCTTTTATCCATTCCAATTCTACTGACCAATTAATAATTCGTTTAAAACGTTGAATGTGTTTGGCCAGCCCGTTACCTAGACAGGAGGCATTTTCCTTTATTGGATTGTTGCGGATATAATGCTCGAATTCGGTGGCTACCTGTAATGTTAGTTGGGAGAGGTAAATATCACCTGAGGGGAAATGACTCTTAGCAAAGAGCCTGATGTATTCTATCGTCGTTTTGTAATTCTTAAAACCACCCGGTTTCAGTTTCGCCTCCCAAATTTTCTGGTAGTAATTCACCAGCTCAATAAGCTTGTGGCCTTTTTGTAATATATGCTCACCCAAATATGCCTGTTTTACAGCTTCAGCAGTAATTAAGGCGGTGCTGTCCTGCAGCATTCGGTATTTTGATTTGATTTTGAAGCGGACATCATCAATATATTCATTCAGTGCTTTCACCTCGCTGCTTTTTCCCTTTACTGTCTCATTCGTAAAATTCCAATCGTTTGCGTTAATGTGCTCTTTAAGCGAGATTTCCTTGCGTTCTCCATCTACGTTAATACGGGCATAAATAAGTGCCCTTTTATTATCTGTTTTACACCTTCGGATAACAAAATCAATCCCAAATGAATGTGTCGATTTCATAAAACATGATTTAATAGGTTTTGAAATAATTTGAATTCACTCTTCACTTTTTTGTCAGCCAGCACGCTCAAATCGCGTTCAAATCCTATCAAAAAATGTCAAACTATATTGACATAATTATTTAAGAGTCAAAGAATTAAGTGTCATCCGGTGAGTTCAAATCCTATGCCGGATTGAACTCACCGTTTAACTCACCAGTGAATTGATATTATTTGATAAAAACTGACAGGCTTGAAATAAAAAAACCTGTAAATAATTAATATTTACAGGCCTTGATGGTTTTTGAACTCCATTGTGTCGGGATGACTGGATTCGAACCAGCGACCCCGTCGTCCCGAACGACGTGCGCTACCGGGCTGCGCTACATCCCGCAATCATTTTAATCAGCCATCAAATGTAAAGTATAGCCGCCATTTATCAAAAATACCCATTGCCGGGCAGATGAATACAATAGCTTTATAGCCTATCAAAACACAACGCCCATGCTTGTAAGGTATCTTGCAATGATGACTGCCCTGTTTATATATTTCAGCGCCTGCAAACAATCCGCACCGGCAGACACGCCCGATTTTCTGGCAGCCAATATTGATACAGCCGTAAACCCCGCAGACGATTTTTTTCAGTATGCCAACGGGGGATGGATAAAAAAAACACCCATTCCTGCAGCCGAAAGCCGCTGGGGAATCGGTAACCTGGTAAAGGAAGAAATTTACACCCGTCTGAAAAATATCAATGACAAAGCGATTGCGGAAAAGGCCGGGCCTGGTACCAGCAGTCAGAAAATTGGAGATTTTTGGTCAAGTGGAATGGATAGCCTCTCAATCGATAAACAGGGCTTACAACCCATTCGGCCCGATCTTGATAAAATAAATGCGATTGCTTCCATAAAAGATATCATTGCAGTAGCAGCCGCATTCCACGCGAAAGGTATTGAGGCATTGTTTGCCGATTACATAGGACAAGATGCAAAAAACAGTGAAGTAATAGCCTACCAGCTTTGGCAGGGCGGACTGGGAATGCCTAACCGCGACTATTATTTTAATACAGATGCAAGAACGCTGGTGGTAAGAAAGGCCTACCAGGATTACATCACAAAAACATTTCAGCAATTGGGGAATGATAGCGCAACGGCCGCGCAGATAAGCAATTCGGTGTACCGGTTGGAAACCCGCCTGGCAAAATCATCGCGCAAACTGGCCGATCTAAGAGACCCATATGCCAACTACCATAAAATGGATATGCCGGCATTGAATCAGTTATCCGGCAACCTTAACTGGAACCTGTACCTGGCTGCTATCGGCGTTAAAAAAATCGATTCGGTCATTGTTGGCCAGCCGGAATTTTATGCTGCCCTGAACAATGAATTGAAAGCTACCAGCATCGCCGACTGGAAAAATTATCTCCGTTTTCATCTGGTAAGCAGCAGTGCATCTTTCCTCGACAAACAAAGCTTTGATAACAATTTTGCGTATACAAAATCCCTGACCGGCGCGGGAGAACCAAGGCCAAGATGGAAAAGGGTATTGGATGAAGAAGAAAATGCCATGGGTGAATTGCTGGGACAATTATTTGTAAAAGAATATTTTAATGAAACCGCTAAAAAAAGATATGCAGACCTCGTAGAAGCCATCAGGGATGCTTATAAGGATAGGATTAAAGCATTGCCCTGGATGACAGACAGTACCAAACAAAAAGCACTGGAGAAATTAGCTGCCATTACCAGGAAAGTAGGATACCCGGATAAGTGGAAAGATTTCGGTGCCATGGACATTGGAAAAAAACCGTACGTAATTAATGTGCAAAAAGCAAACGAATGGTGGTTTAACTATTATGTAAATAAATTAGGCAAGCCTGTAGACCGTACAGAATGGGACATGAGCCCGCAAACATACAATGCCTATTACAACGCCAGCAATAACGAAATTGTGTTACCCGCAGGAATGTTTGCGGTACCTGGCAAAAAAGATGAAGAGCTGGATGATGCGTTTGTATATGGATATGCGGCAGCCTCTACCATTGGCCATGAAATAACACATGGCTTTGATGACCAGGGAAGACAGTTTGATGCCAAAGGAAATCTGCAAAGCTGGTGGCAGGCAGCCGACTCAGTTGATTTTACACAACGAACAGCAAAAATCATTCAGCAATTCAATGAGTTTAACCCGGTAGATACATTGCATGTAAATGGCAAGGCTACACAGGGAGAAAATATTGCCGATCTGGGAGGCTTGTTGCTGGGGCTGGATGCATTGAAGAAAACTGCTGTATACAAAAAAAATGAAAAAACGAATGGGTTTACGCCCATTCAACGCTACTTCCTGGGTTATGCTTATAGCTGGATGCTGCAAACAAAAAAGGAAAAGCTGGCCAACCAGTTAATGGTAGATGTACACGCACCAGCCAAAGAAAGGGTAAACGGACCGCTTGCCAACCTGCCCGAATTTTACGAAGCATTTGGCGTTAAACCAGGTAATAAAATGTACCGGCCCGATAGCCTGAGGGTCAGCATTTGGTAAACAATGTTGATTGGCTGATATTATTATTGCCTGGATCATTACAGTTAACCGTTACTGATGCGGTTGATGGTGCTATTCTGTTTCCCGCGTCAGCGAATAATGCAGCGTACGCACACGCTCAATGGCTTCCTGTAAACTAAGCTCTGCATTGTATACGGATTGGTCGGTTGCCAGTTGATTTTCGGTTTTGGCAAATCGTATCCACAACAAAGCGGAAGCAAGAATCTGGTTGATTTCATTTTGCAGTTCGTTGGCGGCTTGCTGGCGCCCCGAAAGGCAGATGTTTAATTGATGGGTGACTTTTAACAGTGTTGTTTCCATAGTGCTTTTTAATTCATACTATGAAACCGAATACCATGCCGGCAGGAAAGCCCTTGTTAATCATATGTTTACTATGAATTGGTTAATACAATCGTCCCAATACCGGATACTGGTTCCCAACTGGCAACATTCTTAACTGGCAAATTTATTTTTTTATGTACGCATAAAAAATAAGGACCTTGTTGCAGGGACAACAGGTAAAAAAGCTAATAGAAAACCTCTATGTTTTTGAGACCAGGCAACAAGATAGGGTACCATGAATGGTTGACCTTATTGAATACTGATTGCATACATGGGCCTAGTTTATCCACCAGTCATGCTCGGCATTGACTGAATTTTCCAATATGGGTTGTTTGTTTTTTTTATCGGTATAAACAATACGGGCCGATATTTTATTATCAGATTCATCGGCAACAGGTGTAAGATCGGCGGATTGATTGGAGGTACGGGCAGTTTTCCTGGAGGGCAATAAGAAACTGTAAAAGCTCTTTAGTTTTTGTTTGAACATACACTAATGATTTTATTTTAAAGGAAGATCCTGCCTCACGTTTCTGCAGGCCAAAATACCCGCAAAAATAATTCCAGACAGCAACTGTTTTTTCTGCTTTCAATAGAATCCACTGCTTTACAGGGAACTAAAAGACATTAATGGACAATTAAAAATAATTAAAAATATTTACTTGTTTGTCAATACGGTTTTACCCCTACCTTAATATACTGAATGGTCATGCTTTCGGGCAGCAATCGTTTACAATTTTATTAGCTAAGTATTGCTCGCGCTACGCGGACTCAAAACTCTTTTTCTTTTTTGTCTCACAGAGCTAAAGCCTGCAAAAGGGCAGGGGCGGGTATTAATAAAGCAATCATCCGCTTTCGTCGGATTATCTAAGCGGATGATTGAACGTATTGCTGTAATTACGCTGCGGGCAGACCCGGTTTACCCCATGGTATTGAGATTCATATTTGCCGGCTGATCCTTTTCATACCCACGCTTTGAAGAAGATTTTTTATTAAATCGCAGAAAATCGGATATACTGTCCTTCAGTGCAATTCCCCAATCGCCGGTTTTGTTTATGATCTTTTTCCTTGTGTCGGCGCCTTTACCCGGAGAAAGTAAAATAGCCGCCAGGGCACCAATGGAAGCACCGGCTATAAAGCCCAAAATAATTTTCTTGTTTTTGCTATTGTAATATTTCATGTCATGTCATTTTTAATGATGAATAAAATTGTTTAGCCTTATCTCCGGTTCAAATGGCTTTGTGATTAATTAGTGCCGCTTAAAATACTGAACTTCGGCTTCGTGTTTTTTTGCCGCAGCCAGCGAAGAAAATGTACCCAGGTTACGGCGTCGGCCCGTTGATGGATTTTTCTTGCGGGAGTAGAGCCGGTACTCACCAGATTTCAATTTGCGTATCATGTTTTTTACAGGTACAAAAACAATCATTGTGCCAGCCAGTCTGCCCAATCGTTAAAATAACACGGGCCTGTTACCGTAGATTTATTTCCCCGGTTAACCTGCAAGGCATATAGCAAATCCAGCCATAACATAGCAAGTTCCGGGTGTGCGGGCATTGGGTGTGTTGATATTTTTGCTGTTTAAAATGAATGTTGTGGTAAATATTAAAAAACAAATTGCGGGGATTAACTGGGTGGAGATTGCAGACGGTTTGAATAAAAAAGGTTTCGCATTGGTACCAGGTTTCTTAGATGATGAAAGCTGCGGGCATCTCTTACAAAACTATGATAACCGAACTCTCTACAGGAAAACAATAGTAATGGAACGCTATCGGTTTGGGCTGGGCGAGTATAAATATTTTAGCTATCCCTTGCCTGGTTTGTTACAAACCATCAGGGAAGAAGTATATGCCCGGGTATGGCCTGTAGCAAATGAATGGATGGACATGCTGGGTATCGCAAAAAAGTTTCCCGCTTCGCTGGGAGCCCTGCGGGAAGATTGCTTCAGCAAGGGACAACCGGAACCAGCCGTTCTGATATTGAAATATGGAAAAGGAGGCCACAATACCCTGCACCAGGATTTGTATGGTGAAGTGTTTTTTCCCTTGCAACTGGTGATTTTTTTAAACGAACCGGGTACTGATTATACAGGAGGAGAATTTGTTTTATTGCAGCAAACGCCCAGGGCACAATCAAAAGCCATTGTATTGCAACCGGGCAGGGGAGATATGCTTTTGTTCGCTACCCGTTTCCGTCCGGTAAAAGGCAGTAAAGGATATTACAGGGCGCAAATGAAGCATGGTGTAAGTGAATTGCATACGGGAGAGCGGCATACGGTTGGCATCATTTTTCACGATGCCAAATCATAATAAATTAGTAAAATCTGCGGTTTTTCCCTCGAAAAAGGCTGTTATCACCAGTAATTACACTTGTGTGAATAACTTTTTAGGTAAATAGAAATAGCTGTTTTATTTTAGCAGGGGGGTATGCCCATTCCTCCGCATTACTAACAATTAAATTCAATTTAAAATGGCAAAAGCAGTAAAAAAAGCAGCTAAAAAAGCAGCACCAAAAAAGGCAGCTAAGAAGGCCGCTCCTAAAAAAGCAGCTCCAAAAAAAGCAGCCAAGAAAGCCGCTCCTAAAAAAGCAGCTAAGAAAAAATCGGCCCGCAAACCCAACGCGGCATTTATGGTGCCCCTTACTTCCAGCCCTGCTTTGGCAGACGTAATTGGTAGTAAGCCGTTGCCAAGAACAGAAATCATCCGGCAGATCTGGAACTACATTAAGAAGAACAAATTGCAGGATCAAAAGAACAAAAGAATGATCAATGCAGACGCAAAATTAAAAGTGCTGTTTGCCGGCAAAACACAAATTTCTATGTTTGACCTTGCAAAAGTGGTGAGCAAGAACGTCAAATAAATTTTTGCACCGGTTGCATAAGCTAATAAAACGGGGATACTTCCAGAAGCATCCCCGCTTTTTTTTGTAAACAACTCACAACGTCAATAACTTCACCTTATCAACGTGATGTTGAGCAATGGAATAATTGGCACATCGCTGTTACTGCTTAATCTTTGTAATTTTAGCCATGCAACAAAACATTTTCCTGCTTTACGGCGCCAATGGCTATTCAGGCAGGCTGATTGCCCGGTTTGCCCATCAATATGGGTTGCAGCCGGTGCTGGCAGGCAGAAACCAGCAGGCCATCGTTGCCCTGGCCAATGAATTGCACCTTCCCTGGCGCATAGCCGATCTTAACGATCACACGGCACTTGAAAATAGTATGCATGATATAAGCCTGGTGGTAAACGCTGCCGGCCCCTATGATCTTACTGCAAAACAAATGATTGCTGCCTGCATGGCAACCCATACACATTATATAGATTTGAATGGCGACCTGGAAGTGTTTGAAATGATACAGGGGTACAACCAGGAGGCTATGGAAAAAAACATTATGCTGCTGCCTGGCGCCGGCTTTGATGTAGTACCTACCGACTGTCTTTCTTTATGGTTAAAAAAGCGCATGCCCGATGCCGATAGGCTGGAAATTGCATTTGCAATTATAGGCAGCAGGCTATCGCGCGGCACAGCTGTTACTACTTTACAAAAACTGGGAATGCCCGGCGCCTGCAGGAAAAATGGCCGGATTGTGCCGGAGCCGGTAGGTGCAAAGGGTATGTATGTAACTTTTCCTGCAAATGCACAAAAAGTTTTTGTAATGAGTATTCCATGGGGCGATATCAGTACTGCTTATTTCTCAACCGGTATACCCAATATTGAAACTTATACGGGTGTAAGCAGGGCTACCTGGGTATTCCTGAAATTTCAGGGCCTGTTTAACTGGTTATTACGAACCCGTTTTATGCACCGCATCGTAACAAAAATTATAAACAGCCAATCGCCCGGCCCCGGCGATGAACAACGTAAGAAAGCCATCAGTCTTATCAGGGCAAAGGTTTCGGACCAGCAGGGAAAAACAATGACAGCCTTTATGCGTTGCCCTGAAGCCTATGATCTTACCGCGCTGTCTGTACTGCTGATTGCACAAAAGATACTAAGCGGCCAGTTCAAACCGGGCTACCAAACTCCTGCCAGCGCATATGGTGAAGATCTTATTATGGAGATTCCCGGAGTGGAGCGGGAACTGATGATGGACCAGTAAAGTCAAAAAAAAACTTAAATAACAAACCGCTTACACCTGTTTACCACACTGAATTCTTTTTCCATCTAATCTTTGCAGGTATCATAAGCAAAGGTTACCATGAGAGAACAAAATGAAAAATCGCCACATATCTTAAATGCTTCATCTAATTTAGTGGGTATCTGTTTTATTGTGCTCACCTCCCTGAAAGTGCTCAACAAATCTGAAACATCCATCATTGATGAAATAACGGTGGTGGCCATTATCCTGTTTATGGCCAGTTGCATATTTTCTTTTTTATCTATACGCGGCATCAGCAGCAAAAGCATTTTCTTTGAACGCATAGCAGATATCATTTTCCTGGGAGGTCTGTCATTGCTTTTTTTGACAACGATCCTGTTCTCGCTGAACATCATCCGGTAAGAACCTGTCTGCAATAATTTTTTTCATCGTCAGGATAGAACTTTGCCAAAGCTCTCGTGTGCCGCCTGTTTTAGCTTTGGCAAAGTTTTGGCAACTTTGCCAAAGCTGTTGTATACCGCCTGTCTTAGCTTTTTCAACTTTGCCAAAGCTGTATACCGCCTGTCTTAGCTTTGCCAACTTTGCCAAAGCTGTATACTGCCTGTTTTAGCTTTGGCAAAGTTTGAATGTGGTATAATTATTTAATCCTTTATTATCTTAAACTCAACCCTTCGGTTTAACTGCCGCCCTTCTTCTGTTTCATTGGTAGAAACCGGTTTGGTTTCACCGTATCCCTGCGACACAATCCTTTTTTCATCAATTCCTTTAGACACAATGTACTCCCTTACAGATCGGGCCCTGTCATCACTCAGCCTGTAATTGTAGTCATCCGCTCCCTTGCTATCGGTATGTGCACTCATTTCAATTTCAATGCCCGGGTTTTCTTTCAGCAGTTGCACCACCCGGTCTAGTTCAACAAAAGATTCATTCCGGAGATTATATTTATCGAAATCGAAAAATACATTGTTCAGTCTTACCACCTGTCCAATTTCAATGGGTGCCAGGTATAAATCCTTATGAATTTCCCTGTAGCCTGCTTTTACCAGCGAATCCAGGTTCAGGTTTTCGGATATGGCAAAGTAATGATCGGCAGAAGCCCTGATACTGTAATTTTTATCATAAGGCAATACAAACTTAAATGCGCCATCTGTTGCGCCAGATATTCCGTTGCCTGCAACAACACCATCGGGCAGGGTTTCGTATATCAGCGATGCACTGACAGGCTGTTTTGTTTTTATATTGTATACATTGCCGCTTACCAGTACCACCGGGTTGGGTTTTTCTTTCTCCAGCAATTTAACGCGCACAATATCGCTTTCTCCAAACGTATTCAGGTTGGTGGTCAGATAGGCAAACTCGCCGCCTGCATCCAGTGTAAAAAACGCATCCCAGTTATCTGTATTAATCGGGCCTCCAAGGTTTATCGGTTCACTCCATTTTTGCCAGGAATTGTCGAGTCGTTTGGTCATCCAGATATCATTATCGCCAAGGCCACCATTGCGGTTGCTGCTGAAATACATGGTTATTCCATCGGGCGCCAGGTAAGGCGTCATCTCATTTGTTTCCGGGGCATTTATTTTTTTACCCAGGTTCAGCGGTTCTGTCCATGAACCGTCTTTTGTAAGGAAACAAACATATATATCGTTATCTGGGTTGCCCGGTTCTGTTGACATATACAGCAGCAGGGTTTGCCCGTTATGCCCCATGGTAGCGCCTGACTGACGGCCACGATCGTATTTATAATAATTCTTTATGCGCAGGGCCTCGGGTTCGCTCCAGTTGCCCTCCCTGGTTAATGTACACATGCTTACGCCTTTGCCATTGTATGCGCCATTAATGAACGCTCCCCTTATCAGTATCCTGTTATTATCGGCCGATATCCAGTAAACAGCATTGTATTGTACGGTATTTAGCGGGTAACCAAGATGCACGGCGCGGCTCCATTTGCCGGTAAGGGTATCTTTTTCCGAAAACCATATATCCTGTGAATTGGGTACCGAACTATACTTTGTATTGTGCGGGTTATTTTCGCAAATAAAAAAAAGCAGGTTGCCATCTGCAGATACGGTAGGCCTTAGTTCGGGATAGGCTGTATTAACACTGCTCCCTAAATTTTCAATTTTAAGAATGGTATTGGCATTAATGATCTTGTCCTTTTGCGGAATCAGTTTAACACCATCCGTATCAGTTATTAAAACAGAGGTATCGGGAGAGGGTTGGGCTGCCGCATATTGCATGCATACAGACAGTAGAATCAGCGGGAGTACGGTTTTCACAGCATGTGGATTTGCCGCCAAAATACTCGAAACCGGCTATTATTAATAATTTTCTGGCGGAAAATTCTGTGAAACAGCCCTATCTTTCGACGAATGAACAGGAAATGAGCCGGTGAAAATTTTTATGGCTGGCTGCACAATAATTCTTAACTGTACCGGTCGTTTCGCCAGGGATAAGCCGTGTTGGAGTAACCCCGTTCTTCCCAAAAACCACGCTTGTTTTTTGTCAGGAATTCGATCCTGTTTATCCACTTGGCGCCTTTCCAGGCATACAATTGCGGCGTAATCATACGTACAGGGCCTCCGTGTTCCCTGGAAAGCGGTTGCCCTTCAACGGTATGTGCCAGCAGCACATCGGGCTTTAAAGCCTCTTCCAGCGAAATATTGGTGGTATAGTCATCGTATCCATAGCAGAGCAGGTGGGTAGCATTTTCACCGGGCTGTACCAGTGCAGCCAGGTCAAGCAGGCGTACACCACGCCAGCTGATATTTAATTTAGACCAGGTAGTTACGCAATGAAAATCGGACACATCATCGGTCTGCTCCAGTGCCATAAAATCAGTCCAGTTCAATACCACAGGATGTTCAACCGCGCCGTCAACTACCAGTTGCCAGGCAGCTAAATCAATGTCCGGTTGAAGACCCAGATCCAGCACAGGCCATTTTTTTGTAATGGTTTGTCCCACTGGCAATACCGGCATGCCATGCCGGTTCAGGTTGCCGGAGCCCATAGGCTTTGCATCGGCCACAGAAGGTGTTTGCAGGATTTTTTCTTCAAATCTTGCTTTTAATTTCATCCTGGCTTCTACCACCCGTTTCAGTTTTTCTGATTCATCCATAGCTGGGTTATATTAACAACTGTTATGAAATAAATACTTCAGTGGCCAACGATAACCATAAACATTGCCGGTTGTAAAGTTCTAAAGCTTATTGCTGCAGTGGAGGTATTGGTTTACCGGCCACCCAAAACAGGCAATTGATGATTAAGCGGTTTTGTAATTCGTTGGCAAACTGAAAAGATAGTTCCTTGTTTGTCTTGTTTTCGTAATCAATATCATTATGCCCCATATTAAAATAAACCATTTTATAGTGCTTGTTTGTCCATACCACCGGATAATAGCCACTATGCCATATTTCATATGGTTTGGGGCCTGTGCCCAATGGAAAACTGCTGCTGTCGACAGACAATAATATTTTGATGGAATCATTGGTGCGTAAATCTCTTTCCCAGCTATACCATTCGTTGGGTGCCGATTTAAAAGTAGCTGGCAAATGGGCCATAGCCGGATGGGCAGGGTCTTCAACACGCAATACAGCAGATACGGGTCGCCAGGTATTGCTTTTGTATTGCCCCGAACCTATAAAATCATTGTGGTACCAATTCCAGTTTTGTGGTACGGCCGATGGTGTAAGCGCAAACCCCGCAAAATGAAAACCCATCCAGGCACCGCCATGCTTCATGTATTGCTGAAATGCCCCGCGCTGCGCAGGTTGTTCAGGCCTGGTGTCTAAAAAAAGCACTACCTGGTATTGCGAAAGAAAGCCTGCATTAAGGTTGTCCCAGTTATTGGTTGAATCGTACGTGAAATGATACCGGGCTGCCATTTTCGGAAACCATTTGTTTGCTTCGTGTACAAAGCTAATATGCGCCTGGTCTTCTTTGGCGGTATAAAAAGCAATCACTTTAAATGACTGTCTGCTTTGCGCAAAACAGCAGGATGCTGCAAAAAACACCCATCCGGCAAACAAAGCCTTTTGTAAAGAGCCCGCCGCAAAACGCATAGTCATAAATTACAGGTAAATATATTTTATGGAAAATTGATTCGCGTGAATTTACGAACGGTTTTGCTGCCTGATGGCTTTCACAATTCTCCTGTTGCGCCTTTCAGCCCTGGCTTCATTAAGAGATATAACCGCCCAGGCCGCTGCCGGAATCCAGCCCACAATGGTTATTTGCAGCAAAAGGCAGAGAATACCGGTAAAAATCCGGCCCCTTAAAATAAATGAAAGCCATGGTAATAAAATAGCAATCAGTGTCATGGTAGTAACGGTATTAATTCAGGGCAACAGGCTTACAATACTAGTCGGCCAATGGTTTTACCTGAATGTTTTTATAATATACAATACTTTTTGGATCGTGCCCCTGTAAAGCAAAGGTTCCGCTGGACAATTTACGCGAATCCTGGCCCGCGGAGCGTTCCGCCGGCTCATTATAATCCACTACCGTTTTATCGTTGATTTTAATAACAATGTTTTTTCCCTGCACTTTTACATATTCAGTAAACCATTCATTGTCTTTTACATAAACCTCTTTTACATCTTCAATGCCATACAGGCTGCCTGTCCGGCGCCAGTCGGTATGCGAATTGTTAACCTGTACTTCGTACCCTTTTGAAGGCCAGCCACCCTGCTGAAAAGCGGTATGAATATAAATGCCCGAGTTGGCACCAGGCATGGTTTTCACATCTGCTTTGAACTCAAAATTTTTGAAATCATGATTCATCACATCGCCATCATAAAACAAGTGGGCCGTATTGCCGTGCACGATTATCATACCACTATCTGCAACAAAAGTGGCTGCATTATCGCCCACCTTCCATCCCTGCAGCGATTTGCCATCAAACAATGAAACCCATCTGCTGGCAATGGTAGGATGCGGAAATGAAAAAGAAGAAAGAAAAACGGCAATAGCAGCACAGGAAAAATATTTTTTCATCGTTGTATTTATTTATGAAGTGAATGGTTTGCAGCATGAAACTACAGTTTTTTCAGAACATAGGATTAACATAATATTAAAAGCTCCGTACTGCCCGGTTTAATCGGCAAAATACAGGGGTTAACCTATTTTATCTTTTTCATGCCGGCGTATTTTACTTCATTGCATACTTGCTCACTTGCTCACTTGCATTACCGTTGTAAGTGCCAATCCATAAAGTTAGAGGAGATTAAAATAACAGTTAAAAAATCAGGAAGCTAACCTTTATCAATACACTAAGTCGTACAAATGGTTAAAAGCAATTGTAACATTGCAAGGATGCATTGCTATAGTCAATAAGGCCGCCGGTTAAAACAGCCCTGCAATAGACTTTGCGGGGCTTTCCGATCTTATACCGCATTTTGTACTGTTACCGGTGAGGCGGTGCTTTTCTTCTTATGCAGCATCACATACCTGATAGCCACCAGGTGACAAAAAAATACAAGGGGAACAATACAACCGGGCAGCCATACAAAGGGGAAATACAAAATTGCTTTATTGGGCTGATCAAAAGACAGTTGCTGAAAACGCAGCGGCGCAGATAACAGGGCAATGATTACAATATTCAGCAACAGCCCCAGACAAATTATATTCCAGGCCAGCAGCCAATTATAGCCAACCCGTTTTTTGATAAACACAAAATAATATAGTAAAGGTGCCGTAAGGCCGGATAGTATATCAAAATTCCTTCCTTCAAAGGTCATTGACCCGGGCACGGCCTTGTGCAAAAACAACAATAGCAAAACAATTTCTACCGGAACCCGGACAACATGCAGCAGGGTGAGTGTTTTTAGATCCAGGCTGTCGGCAAAACGCCTGCCTGCCGGTAATATAAATATAGTGGCAATAAGTAAAAATGGCGGCACAATGGCCAATGCAAAATGGGGCAGGGTGGAAGCGTTGTTGGTATAAAACCCGCTTTTGCTAACAAGGGATTGTATCAATAGCCAGGCACCCAGTACTACTGCAACAATTGCCGACTGATGGGCTGCCTTAAAAAATAGCCATACCGTAATGATGGCTACCAGTATAAAAATAAGATCGATGAAGAATGGCAGATTTTCCATTTGGTGTCTGTATTATTCTTTCACAAAGGAAAACAGACGGTGACAATTTTTACTTGTCATTTGACAAGTTCTTCATAAACGCTATTTTTTTGCAAACTCTTTCCTGATGCGGCTAAGCGAAGTGTCTGTTACACCCAGGTAAGAAGCGATGTATTTTAAGGGTGCATGTTGAAAAATACCCGGTTGTGATTTGAGTAAGTTACTGTACCGTTCTTCAGCGGTTTCATGCAATGTGGCAAGCATGCGTGTCTTAAGATCTGCATAGGCGTTTACCAGGATGGCCCTGCCAAATTCCCTGAATTGTGGCATGGTATGAAATACGGTTTGCAAATCTGTAAATGAAATACGCAGGGTCTTGCAGTCAGTAAGCGCCTGAATATTTTCCCTGGAGGGGATCTGCTTAAAAAATGAATACAATTCGCAAACTATCTGGTTGCCTGAATAGAAAGCGGTAGTGACATCGTTCCCATCCAAATCATAGGTAAATGCGCGGGCAAATCCTTCAGCAAGGAAATAATAACTGGTGCAGATTTTATTTTCTTTTAGCAGCAGTTCGTTTTTGGCGAATTCTTTTTCAGAAAAATACAGGGCAATTGCCAATGCCTGTTCTGATGGCATGGGAAATACCTGTTGTATAAAATGAATTATTTTTTCTTTATCGTGCATGTGCAGAAATGCAGGTTGTAAACGAAAAGAAAAGATGCCGGTCTTGCCGGCACGGTTAATGAAAGATACGTTTTTTAAGCCGCTATTGTACACCCGGGCGAATGAGTATTACAACAGGTTGTTGATGTAGCCCACCGGGTTACTGTTTTTGTATTCAGGGAAGTGTTTTTCTATGAACTGGTTAAATTCGTTCAGAACAGGCTCCTGTTGCCATTGGTATACAGGAAATACCGGGAGCGGGTTGTGCATGGATTGCCGGAAAAATTTAATAAAAGGGATATAGGGAGGCGCTTTCTCCACCGCTGTTTCTAATAATTTATTATAAACAGCCGGCAGCAGTGAGTTTTTCAGGTTGGTAAGAATAAACTCACTGGTATGGTTGTCTCCGGCGTTTTTAATTAATAATGAATAGGCCGGCAGGTTTTCCTCATAAAAGAAATCTACCAGGAAATTCCTGAATCTTTCATCCAGCCCATTCAGTATGTCCTGCGAAAAAAAACTGTACTCCTGCCGTATATCATCCAGCGAAACGCGTTCTCTTTTTTTACTGGTAATATATTTCATGATGTCTTCTTCGCAACAAATGATATCGTCTATAGAAATTTTTGTTTCATTGTATACCACTTCCAGTTGATATTTGGCCTGCTGTAACTGGTTGAAGAAATTACTTTTCAGGTACAATGTCCTTGCGCCCGCTGTCAGCCGTATTTGCAACGGGTAGGTTTCCGTCTCAAAAAATTTTACTTTCTTTTTGAGCCGCTCAAAGAAGAAAACCTTGTATGTTATTTTATTTGCTGTCATAATGAAAGGTAAAAGGCGAAAGGTGTAAGGTTTAGAACGCAAAGCCTGGCCTTACACCCTTAACCCTGCAACTTCTGCCTTATTACTAGTCCATTTTATTTCCAAGTTTCCTGTATCCCGCAAAAAAGAAAAGCGGAAAAACCAACAGGGTTAATATGGTTGCCGTTATTAAGCCGCCAATTACCACAATGGCCAGCGGTTTGGATGTTTCCGAGCCGATGCCGTTTGACAACGCGGCAGGCAACAAGCCAATGGCGGCCATCAGCGCCGTCATTACTACCGGGCGTACCCTGCTTGCAACGCCTTCCTTTATTGCTTTTTCCAGTGTGTGGGTATTAAATTCGTGCTTCTTTACTTTTTGCAGGTTCTTTTTGAACACCGAGATGAGAATTACGCCATTCTGTATGCAAATACCAAAAAGGGCGATAAAGCCAATGCCCGCCGATATACTGAAATTGGTACCCGAAATCAGCAATGCGGCAATACCACCTATAATGGCAAATGGCACATTCATCAGCACCATGCCGGCATCTTTAATATCTCCAAACATGATAAACAGGATCAGGAAGATGATAAGAATACTAATGGGCACTACCTGGCTTAATCTTTTGGTAGCTCTTTGCTGGTTTTCAAAATCACCTGCCCACAGCATTTCATAACCCTTTTGCAGTTTTACGTGTTCTTCTACTTTATCCTGTGCTTCTGCAATGGCACTGCCCATATCTCTGCCACGGATGGAAAATTTAACGGCAGAATACCGCCTGTTCTCATCCCTGAAAATAAGGCTGGGGCCGGTACGTGTTTCAATGGTAGCTATATTTTTAATGGGCACTTTTGCACCTCTCAAAGTAGGCACCATCAGGTTGCTGATGGCATCGCCATTGTTACGGTAATTTTCCAGGTAGCGCAACCGTAGCTGGAACCTTCTTTCACCTTCATAAATCTGTGTAACTGCTTTGCCGCCGATGGCCATTTCAATTACAGCATTGGCATCGGCCGTTGTAACACCGTACAGGGCCATTTTATTCTGATCAAGGTCAATGCGCATTTCAGGCTGCCCGATATTCTTAATAACGCCCAGGTCTTCAATTCCTTTAATGCCTTTCATAATATCATACACTTCAACGGCTTTCTTTTCTGTATAGGGCAGGCTGTCCCCATATATTTTTACGCAAAGCGAGCCCTTAACACCCGAAACTGCTTCTTCTACATTGTCTGAAATGGGTTGCGAAAAGTTAAGGTCGATGCCCGGGAAGGCGGCCAGTTTATCTTTCATTTTTTCTACCAGTTCTTCCTTGGTGATGCCGCTCTTCCATTCTTTTTTCGGGTATATATCAACGTGAAATTCTATGTTATAGAAACCGGTGGCATCGGTTCCGTCGTTGGGCCGGCCTGTTTGCGACATTACCTGTTTAACCTCAGGAAAATTCCTGATAATTCTTCTCATTTTATTGGCTATATCCCTGGAATCATCCAGCGAAACGCTTAGCGGACAGGTGGCGCGTATATAAATGGCGCCTTCATCCAGTTCGGGCAAAAATTCCGAGCCCAGGAACTTAAACAGGAACAGGCCTGTCACCACCAGCGCACACGAGATAAGCAGTGTAATTCTTTTAAACCGGTATACCACGGCAAACATCTTCATTACGCCATTGGTAATAAAATCCACAAAGGGATTGTGCTTTTCCTTTACATTTTTTCTGAGCAGCAAACTGCTCAATAAAGGTATCAGCGTTAATGTTAGTATCAGCGCTCCCAGCAAGGCGAAACCCAGGGTCCATGCCAGTGGAGAAAACATCTTGCCTTCCACCTTTTGAAAAGAAAATATCGGCAGCAGACCGGCTATAATAATCAGTTTACTGAAAAAAATGGCCTTGCCCAGTTCGCCACTGGTATTTTTTATCATGCCCAGCTTCGACAGTTTATTAAAACGCTCCATGCCAATTTCGTGTGCCTTGCTGTCCAGCAATACGAATATGCCCTCTACCATTACCACCGCACCGTCAATGATGATACCGAAGTCTATCGCCCCCATCGATAATAAATTGGCAGACATGCCTTTTAGTGTAAGACAGATAAAAGCAAACATCAGCGCCAGCGGAATTACAATGGCCACAATTACTGTGGTGCGCCAGTCTGCCATAAACAGGAATACAATCACCGTTACAAACACAATGCCTTCCACCATATTGTGCAATACCGTATGGGTGGCAAAATCAATCAGGTCGTCGCGGTTGTAAAAGGTGTTTATTTTTACATCTTCGGGCAATACCTTTTCGTTAAGGTAATTGATTTTGGCCTGTACTTTTTTAATTACCTCGCTGGGATTCTCGCCTTTGCGCATAACAATGATACCCTCTACCACATCATTTTGCAAATCGCGCCCTACCTGTCCCAGCCTTGGCAAATTTGAATTGTTTACTTCAGCCACATCCTTTACCAGTATGGGCGTGCCATTGATATTGTCTACAATGATGTTATTTATCTCTTCAATATTATTTAAAAGGCCGATGCCCCTTACCACATAGGCCTGTGAATTGTCTACAATAACATCTCCGCCCACATTGATATTGCTTTTGGTAACCGCATTGTAAACGTCGAGCGGGGTAATATCATAGGATGCGAGTTTCTGCGGATTCACTTTTATTTCAAAGGTCTTTACCTCTCCGCCAAAACTTACCACATCACCTACGCCGGGAACGCCCAGGAACTGGCGCTCAATTACCCAGTCCTGTAAAGTCTTTAATTCGCGGGCCGATTTGGTGGAGCTTTGTAAGGTATAACGGAATATTTCGCCTGTAGGGCCGGTTGGCGGCTGAACATCGGGATCGGCACCTTCCGGCAATGTTACGTCGCGCAGCAGGTTGTTCACCTGCTGCCGGGCAAAAGCATCATCTACATCGTCTTCAAAAATTACTTTTATCACGGAAAGCCCGAAAACAGTAGTAGATCTTACGGATGTCCTTTTCTGTACGGGGTTCATGGCCAGTTCAACAGGGATGGTTACATATTTCTCCACTTCTTCTGCACTTCGGCCAGGCCATTGCGTTATGATGGTTATCTGCGTATTGGTTACATCTGGAAAGGCTTCGATGGGAATATTTTTAAAAGCAAGGATTCCCCAGATGATCAGGATAAGCGTGGAAAAGAAAATAAACAGCTTATTCTTGAGGGAAAAGGAAATTATCTTTTTTATGAATTTATTCATACCAGTATTTTGAACTATTTAGTATTTAGGGCTTCGTACAGGAAAACCTGCGAATTAATAACTACCTGGTCGCCTTCATTGAGGCCTGTAACAAAGGATTTATCGCCGATCCGCTTAATCACCTTTATAGGTTTTATAATGAGCTGCTTCTTGTCTTTTTTTACGACTACATATTGCTTGCTATCGTCCAGCACCACGGCTTTAGAGGGAATAGACAGCATGCTGCCTTCGGATTTGCCCTTTACATTAATAGTGGCAAACATCTCTGGCTTTAATTCATTGTGCGGGTTGCTCATGCTGATGCGTACTTTCATGGTGCGCGAAGCCGGATCAAGTACATCATAAATCTTATCGATTCTGCCCTGGTAATTTTTTTCCGGGGCCGACAGTGTATTAACGATTACATTATCGCCGATATGAATCTTGTTGATATCTGATTCGTACACGCTGGCAATTACCCATACTACCGACAGGTCTGCTACCGTGAAAAGACTGGCATTATTATCCTGCCTTACTTCCGAATTGTTGGTGATGGTTTTTTCTATAACAGTGCCGTTGATGGGCGCTTTCAGCACATAGGTGGCATTGCTGCCGCCGGTAATGGAAGATACCTGTGTGGCCCTGTTCAATTCAGAACTGGCTTTATTAAATTCCAGCCGGGCGCTGGTTAAATCTTTCTCCGTGGCCAGGTTGCTTTTATATAGTTCTTCGGTTGACTCAAGATTTTTTTTGGTAATGTCTGCATTGGATTGAGCCAGTGACAGGTCATTGGTTACGCCAGCCACTTCTGTACTCTGCAGCACGGCCATCGGTTGTCCCTGTTTTACATAATCGCCCAGTTCTACGGAGAGCGATTTTATTTTTCCGCTTACCAGTGCATACACTTTCGCCTGTTTGCTTTCATTGGGTATTACCTTTCCGTTAAGTTTAACGGACTCTGCAACATCATCCATTTCTACCGGGGCCGTTTCGGTTTTGTTAATCACACTGTCGGGTATAGGGTTGTCGTCTTTTTCGGCAACAACGGCGTGTTGCTTGCAGGAAACTGCCAAACCAAATGTAAGCAGCAGGGTTAGGTAAGTTCTAAAAGCGTTCATGTGTATATGTTTGAGTATTTTGATGAGTTGTTGACGGATGGCCTGGTAGTTTTTGCCGGGCGGGTGCCGGTTTTATTCAATCATTGGTTTGCCGATGGAGAAGTTCAGGGCTTCTATGGCCTGCATCCGGTCGTTTTGCAACTGATTTAACTGCAGTACATTGTTTTTGTAGGATTCAACAAAATCGGTAAAGTCGATCAGGCTGATATTTCTTTTTAGAAAATTCTCTGTAACGCCATCCATTAAACGCTGGAACTGCGACCGGAAACCGGGATCGAAAGATTGCAGCATTTTATGGGTAGTGAGCAACTTTACGTAGGCTTTTTGTACGTCGTTTTCAACGGTTTGCCGCTGCAGTTCCAGTTGTGTTTTACTCTGGTCAATACTAATTTTGGCGGCTTTGATATTGCCCTGGTTGCGGTTGAAAAAAGGCAGGTCAATAGCGGCATTTAAAAATGAGGCATTGTTGATATAGCTGCCGCGCTTGTCGAATTCAGCGCCCAGTGTAAGATCGGGTACCCGCATTGATTTTTGCAACGCGTAGTTTTGCTGGTTGTATAGTACAGCGTTGTTAGCCAGTTTAAGATCGTAACGGTTGGCATAGGCGCTGTCTGTTAAGGCCTGCAGGTTGTACTGGCCAATGGCGGCTGTAAGTGAGGCGCTGTCTGCATCGGCGCAAAAAAATGTTTTATTGTTTTGAAGCAATAATTGTAATTCTGCCTCCGCATCATTTAGTTGATTTTTCAGACCCGTTTGTTCCGCCTTTAGTGAATACAGGAGCGATTTAATACGAACGGCGTCTTTGAGCGTTACAACGCCTTTGGTCTGCAAATCGGTGTAGGCGTTGTTGAGGCTTTCCAGTGTATTTATCTGGGCGGTATAGGCGCTAATGGAATTTTGTAAAAAAAAGACGTTGTAAAAATCGCCGCGCAATGTAAAACGCAGGGTACGCATCAAATCAAAAAAACTGTTTTCTGCCTGCTGGGTATTTATTTCTGCCAGCTTTATTTGTTTGTTGCGTTTTCCTGCCAGGATAATCAGTTGTGAAAGTCCAAAGCCGTACTGGCCGGTAGCATTGCTTACATCCAGGAACTTTTTTTGATCCTGGTTATACAATGCAGTTGATACAGAAAAATTGGGATTATTATACAGCCTGGCCTGGATAACATCTGCCCGGGCAATATCAATATTGTATTTTTCGGCCAGTAACTGCAGGTTCTTCTCAAGAAACTGTTTTTCTGCGGCTTGTATAGTAATGTGCGTGGTGTCCTGTGCCAGCATCTGCACGCAGGCTAATACACCAGGGAGAAGTGACAGACACTTCCGTGTAATAGATTTGTAATTCATTTCAGGTGGTTAATAGATAAATAATAACAGTCGGCTATGCAATGCAAAACCTGGCAGGCAATTGTTATTAGACGGGGGCTTATATGTTTGCTGAAATAACCCAGGCCTTGGGTGGCGGGGCAAGAATTTCTAAAGTCACCGGGTATAATTTTTCTTCAGGGAAGAGACAGAACTGTTTTTTACTGGTAGTAAGTACCGGTTTATGTTTGATGGATGAAAACTCAATTTGAAAATAATAGTCAACTATTTTAACCAGGTGAAAATTCTGGCCATCGTCATTGTCTCCATCAACCGGGTTTTTATCGTGGTTGCCCAGTATCACCTCATCAATATATTCAATTACCGTGTTGATATCTTTTTGCTGCTGGCCCTGTGCATTGTAAATATCCTTTTCAGCCACCTGTGGCAAAAACATGGATCCATTAATATGAATCAGTGTTACAATAAATATGACCAGGTTCCTCAGCATATAAGGCCGCAAATATAATAGCTTAATTTTTTTATGTTGGTTATTTGGCTGTTAACAATAATCAATAACATCTTTTTTACCATGGTATTATACGGTGCCAAACGGAACAATGTTAACGGGCCTGTAAACGGTATCCATACAATTTTTATTTTGCTGTACAGGCCGATAACAAATTATAAACAATAAAATAATTGGCTGGTAACTGGGTTGGACTGGTTGATACGCGGTAATACGTAAGCTTGCCGGATAATTGCCCGTACAAGCACCTGGCTGTGGCTGATGATGGCGGG
>Ga0268264_10001266_pt1 | contig 24005 bp, 19 predicted proteins | sample KBSSwiS32_FD_190357 | JGI IMG/M metagenome (GOLD analysis project Ga0268264, IMG submission 190357) | Switchgrass rhizosphere microbial communities from Kellogg Biological Station, Michigan, USA - KBS Switchgrass S3-2 (SPAdes) (version 2) | ecosystem: Host-associated > Plants > Roots >...
AAATGGCGGGCGAAATAGCTCATTGAGTGGCGGTGGGTGAAAAGGCGAAAGCCACGGAGCGGAAAGAATGCTCGCGGCGGCCGGCTCCGGAGAAGCGGTGCCGGAACGGTCAACCGGAACCGAGACTTGATTCTTTAAGGCGTCGAGTTCGGCGCGAAGTTCAGCGATCTCTCGGGATTTCCTTCGCCAATGCTTCCGCCAAAACGCCTGAAGAGAAGGCCAGAGCCACCAAACGATAGTGAAGGGAATGCTTCCAAAACCAAACATGGCGAGAAATTTCGCGAGTTCAGGGTGTGTAGCGTTCACGAGTGGCACCCCGGAAGCCCCGCCAATGCCGACTTGAAGCCCGACAATTGCGAGAGCGCGCACCATCCTGGATTTCGACGACGCCATGCCACCCCCGCCAGCCCCCGCGAAGAGAAACAGCCGCGCGGCGAGCCGGTGCGGGGGACCGGCGTTCGGTGGCCAAACCTAGCCGCGCGCCGGAAGCATACCGAAATTGAGGGAAAGCCGGGGCGAGCGAGGACCGCCGCCCCTTTACGGCTACTCGCTCTCGGCCTGGTGCTGCTCGTCGAGCTTGAAAGCCACGTTCTCGTTTCGGAGTCGGGCTTCGACCAATCCCCTACGAGTAGTCGACAGTCTCCGGCAGAAGCCCGTACGAGTCTCGCTAGGGCGTTCGGAGCCCTTCCCCCTCGCTTACCCTGGCATGCCTTGCGACCCCCTCCCGGGCGAGCCTGTGGCGCGTGAGGCGCGGCATAGGCGAGTTTTCCCCGGGAGGGAGGGACGGCCGGCGTCGAATGGCGCCTGGTGCCGCCCCCGCCCGCACTCAATTGATAGGGGCGCCGACTGCCCTACCGTTCCCACCGTCCGCGTTTCCATAGAGAGCAACTTCCGTTACGGTCTCTTGCTCTTCGAACGTTAGGCGGGCCGCTCGTTCGACCGACTCCCGCGCGCGGCTTTCCGCAAGGTGCGCATAACGGGCCGTCATTTGCGGCGACCGATGGCCGAGCAACTCGCGAAGCTCGCCGAGAGACGCTCCCGCTTCGAGGAAGGCCGACGCGGCGACGTGCCGAAGATCATGAACGCGAAGTGAGGGGAGGCCCGCTTGCTTCCGCGCTCGCCGCCAAGCGTTGCGGGGAAACTCCGGCTCTCGATCTTGGGGCCTATCCGAAGCCGCGAACACGTACACGGCCGGATCATCGGGGAGAGTCTCGATTCGAGCGCGTACCACTTCGAGGGCAGGGCCGGCTAGGTGCATGCGTCGCCGATCGCCGTTCTTAGTGTCCTCGATGATCGCCACACCCTTTCCCAGGTCGATATCCTTTTGCCGGAGCCGGAGAACCTCACCGCGCCGCGCTCCCGTTGCAAGTAACACCGTCACCAAGTCGCCTAGGCGGGGATCGATTTCGCGGCAGACCGCGAGCAGCCGCGCACGCTCCGGGCTTGTCAGTTTGGGCAAGCGCCCGCGCGGTTCCTTCGGTCGGCGGACGCGTCGAACCGGATTCGAGGCGATCAATTCCGCGTCCCTTTCACACCATGAGAAGAACGTCCCGATGCTTGCGGCGTAGCGGCAGACCGTAGCGGGGGCCGCATTCCTCCCGCTCGGTGTCTCCCCCTTGGCTAGAGCCGCGAGCCCGGCCGAGATCTCACGAGCGCCGATCGATTCGAGGCCCATGCCTTTGAACCTCTCGGCCCACCATTTGAGCTTGCCGCGGTCGAGATCGGTTCGCTTGACGTTAGCGAGGTAACGGGCAAGCGCTTCCTCGAAGCTCACGGGACCGCTGACAGGGGCCGGCCCAAGCCGTCGAAGCTCCCCTTCCTTCTCCGCCGCCCATTGCTGCGCCTCCCGCTGGGTGGCAAACGTCGTGCCCTCATATCGGCCGGCGATTCGGACCCGAACACGCCAACTCACGAGGCCGCCTAGAGTCTTTCGTTTCGTATAGGTCGCCATAGTCAGGATGCCTTCCCCAAAAACCGAGGGGCGAGCCGAGCGCCCGTCCCCCGGTGGGATAGATAAGTCTCTCTGAACACGGCCAAAAGAGCGTCAACACCGGAAAGTGTGCCAATCCCCATACCTCGGCGGAGTTGGCTTTCTTGGCAGGCTTGGCGCAGTTGGCCGTGCGATCTCAAACGCGTACACCTCGCACCGTGCGTGCGTCCGCCTTGGCGCTTGGGGGACGCTCGCGGAGGTACCGGCGGACGTAAACGCGGGCGAGATCGCAGAGCCACGTTCCCACGTCCGGCCGGTTTTGATGCTCGGCCAGCGCTTCGAAAGCGCGCTGATCGTCGGGGTTTGAGACGACGACGGGATAGACCTTCGTGCGGGGCTCGATCCGGGGCTTTGGGCGGGACATGGCGCTAGACCTCCGCCATGCTGAGAACGCCGCGCGGGCTGGTGGTAACCGTCACCACCTCCCACAGGTCGCGCTCGGTTGGGTTCTCGATCGGATCGGCAAGGCGCCAGACGGCAAACCACCGCCCGAGCGAATACTCGATCCGGAGCCCTGCTTCCTCCGCCGTTCGGGCTTCCGCGAAGTCTCCCCGGGCGTTTGCTTCGCCGATCGTTGCCAGGTCCGGGGTGAAGTGCTCGGCCGAGATCCGGTCGTACAGAGCGCGGCGTGTCGCTTCGGAGTAGCGGGAAAGGTCCAACGGTTCAGACGGGGCGGGGGGAATGGGCGGGATAGACTTCTCGCGGTCGTGCATGGGCTTGCTCCCTTGCTCGGCTAGGCGTCGGGGTTGGGCTGTATTCCCTTCCTCGGCGCCGCTTTCGTTTCCGGGGGGTGGAGACGATCTCCGCCGCTCACCCGGGCCTTCGGGGCGAGTTGGGCAGCGGAGAAACCGAGGGGGACCACGAGAAGGGGCGCAAGTAGAGCGCAACTCCGCCGCAGTGGACCATGAGTGGACCATGGGGGCCGATTGCAGACCCCAAAAACAACTGTAAGTTATTGATTCTATTGGTGGGCGGTCAGGGGCTCGAACCCTGGACCCACGGATTAAAAGTCCGTTGCTCTACCAACTGAGCTAACCGCCCGAAAGGCAGGAACTGCGAAGCGCGGAGTATAGAGGATGGCGCGCGGTTGAGGTTCTTTCTTCTATCGCTCGGCGAGAACTTGAGGCAGGCGCTGGCTGGTGAGCCGGTGGAGCGCCGGGTGGTTGCGGACGATGGTCTCTTCGCGCCGTGGACCGGTCGAGGTGAGGACGACCGGCGTGCCCAGCTCCTGCTCGATCAGGTCGATGTAGTCGCGCGCCGCTCCCGGCAGATCGGCGTGCTCCAGGGTGCCGACGGTCGAGGTCTTCCATCCGGGCACGGTGCGGTAGACCGGCTCCGCGCTCTCGAGCAGGTGACGCTCGGCGGGGAGGGTTTTGACGACTTCGTCGCGGACGCGGTAGCCGGTGCAGATCGGGATTTCGGCCAGGGTGTCGAGCACGTCGAGCTTGGTGAGCGCGATGCCGTCGATGCCGTTTAGGATCTTGGCGTACCGGGCGATCACCAGGTCGAGCCAGCCGCAGCGGCGCGGGCGGCCGGTGGTGGTACCGAACTCGTTGCCCCGCTGGCGCAAGTACTCCCCCTCCTCGCCATGCAGCTCGGTCGGGAACGGCCCCTCCCCCACCCGGGTGGTGTAGGCCTTGAGCACGCCCATCGCGCCGTGGATGCGGGTGGGCGGCACCCCCGTGCCGGTCGCGGCGCCGCCGGAGGTCGAATTCGAGCTGGTGACGAACGGATAGGTGCCGTGATCGACGTCGAGCATGGTCCCTTGCGCCCCTTCGAACAGGAGGCACTTGCCGGCGTCGATCCATTCGTTCAACAAAACGGCGGTGTCCGTGATGCAGGGGCGCAAGCGCTCGGCCCAGGCGCGGCATTGATCGGCGAGCGAGCCCGGCGAGGCGAGGGGATCGCCCCCGAGACCGGTGATCTCGGCTTCGATGTGGGCGAGCTGGGCGCGCAGGCGATCTTCGAGGTCGGGAGCCGAAAGGTCGCAGACCCGGAGGCCGATGCGCGCCGCCTTCCCTTCGTAGGCAGGGCCGATGCCGCGCGAGGTGGTGCCGATCTTCTCTCGTCCCCGCGCGCTTTCGCGCGCCTTGTCAAGCGCGGCGTGCGGTGGCAGCAGCAGGTGGGCGCGGTTCGAGACGAACAGCCGGCCGTCGAACCGGACCCCCGCCTCGTAGAGCTTCGCCAGCTCGGCGAGGAAAGCGTCGGGTGCCAGCACCATGCCGTTGCCCAGGGCGCACAGCATGCCCGGATGGAGCACGCCGGACGGCACCAGGTGGAGCGAAAAATGCTGGTCGCGAAACTTGACGGTATGGCCGGCGTTGTGCCCGCCCTGGTAGCGAACCACGGCATCGAACGCCGGGCAGAGAAGATCGACGATCTTGCCCTTCCCCTCGTCCCCCCATTGCATGCCGACGATCACCATGTTCGCCATCAGACGGACCTCGAAGAAAAAGCGCCGGGGCCGGACTCATCCCGGCGCCGTCTACGGAAGCGGGTGAGGCTAACAGATGGAACCGGGAGCGACAAGGCGGAGGGAGTGCTACGATCCGCCCCCAATGGAGACCTTCCTTTCCGTCGGCGTAGTTCTCTTGCCGCTGGCCTATCTGGTGGTGACCGCGGCGTATGGTTTCCTGTTCTTTTCCGGCGCCGCCAACGAACGCCGCTGGGCCGCTCCGGCGCTGCTCGGCACGCTCGCCTTTCACCTGGTCTATCTCGTCGTCCTGGCGTATCGCTGGCATCAGTTCCCGGCGGCCACCGTCGCCCAGGCGCTGTCGATCATCGCGTTCGCCATCGCCGTGGTCTACGCCCTGGTCGAGTGGCTGGGGCGCGAGCGCTCGACCGGGTTCTGGCTGGTCGGTCTGGTGTTTTTCTTTCAGCTGTTCTCTTCCTTGGTCGGCCGGCCGGTCCCGCCCGATCTCGCGCGGTTCAAGGACGGCGTGATCGCGATCCACATCTCGCTCGCCCTGCTCGGCTACACCGCGTTCGCGATCGCCGCGGGCTATGCGTTCCTGTTCCTCCAGCTCTACCGCGACCTCAAAGGGGGGCGCTTCTCCACCTTCTTCGGCAGGCTGCCGCCGCTCGAAGCGCTCGAGAGGATGATGCTCGGCGCTCTGGGCACCGGCTTTATCGCGTTGAGCGGCGCCGTGTTCTCGGGCATCTTGTTCGCGCAGCGGGAGTTCCCGGCGGTCTGGCATCGCGATCCGAAGATCATCGCGACGGCGGCAATCTGGCTGCTGTACGGAGCGGCTCTCGCGCTCCATCGGCTGCGCCGTTGGCAAGGAAAACAGACCGCGATCGTGGCGCTCACCGGCCTCGGCGCGATTCTCTTCTCGCTGTTCGCGGTCAACTTCTTCTTCACCGACTTCCACGGATTCCTCTGAGCATGGCGCGACCCGACGGCCCGCCCCTGCTGTTGGTCGGTACCGACTACCGGCTCGCGCCGTTGGAGCTGCGCGAGCGGGTGGCGTTGTCTCCCGCCGAGACCGAGGAGCTGCTGGTGGCGCTGCTCGCGCGCCCGTCGATCGGCGAGGCGTTCGCGCTCTCCACCTGCAATCGGACCGAGGTTTATCTGGCGCCGCGCGACGAGCGCGACGAGGAAACCGCCTACCGCGAGCTGCTCGATCTCCTGTTTCTCGCCCGCGCGCCGGAGCTCGGCCAACCGGGCCGGCTCTACGTCCAACGCAACAAAGAGGCGGCGCACCATCTGCTGTCGGTCGCCTCCGGGCTGGAATCGATGGTGCTCGGCGAACCGGAGATTCTCGGCCAGGTCAAGCAGGCCGCGGGAATCGCCGATCAGGTGGGCGCCGGCGGCCCGGTGATGCAACACCTGCTGCGCGCCGCGATCGAGGCGGGCGGCCGGGCGCGCCGCGAGACCGGCATCGCGAGCGGCGCGGTCTCCCTCGGCTACGCGACCGTCGAGCTGGCGAAAAACATCTTCCGCGAGTTGGAGCAGTGCCGAGTCCTGATCCTCGGTGCCGGCGAGACCGCGAAACTGGTGGCGCGCAACCTGCTCGAACGGGGCGCCCGGAAGCTGACGGTCGCGAACCGGACGCCCGAACGGCTCGAAGCGATGCGCCGCGAGCTGCCGACGATCGAGACCCTGCCGTTCGACCAGCGAGTGGAGGCGCTCGCCGGAGCCGACCTGATCGTGGTCGCGACCGGAGCCGAAGAGCCGGTCCTCACCCGCCGCGATCTCTCCGCGGCAATGGCGGTGCGAGGCAGCCGGCCCCTTCTGGTGGTCGATCTCGGCGTGCCGAGAAACGTCGATCCCGGCGCGGCGAAGATCGGTAACCTGTTCCTCCATACGATCGATTCGCTCCAGAATCTGATCGAGCGCAACCTCAAGCGGCGGCGGGAAGAGGTACCGAAAGTCGAGGAGCTGCTCGGCCGCGAGCTCGACCGGTTCTTCTCCTGGTACAAGAGCCTCGACGCCGAGCCGATCGTGGCGGAGCTGCAAAGGCAGGCCGAGGAGATCCGCCGTCGCGAGCTGGCGGCGGCCTACGCGAGGTTTCCGGCCGAGACCCACGGCGACCTCGATCGTCTGACCCGCTCGCTGGTGAAGAAGATCCTCCACCACCCGAGCGCCCGGTTGCGCGACGCGGAAGGCGAAAACACCGCGGCCCGCCTGGCGATCGCGCGCGACCTGTTCCGCCTCGATTCCCGGACCGACCCGACCGACGGAACCGAGGAATGAGCGTGGATCAAGCCGTCCGTCTTCGGCTCGGCACGCGCCGCAGCCCGCTCGCCCTCGCCCAATCGGGACAGGTGGCGCGCGCGCTCGAAGCGGTACGGCCGGGGCTTGTCGTCGAGCTGGTGCCGATCGAGACCGCGGGCGACCGCACGACGGGCGATCTGGCGAAATTCGGCGGCAAGGGGCTGTTCACCGCCGAGTTGGAACAGGGTCTGCTCGCCGGCGCGCTCGATTTCGCGGTCCACAGCTTGAAGGACCTCCCCGTCGCTCTACCCGAGGGCCTCGCGATCGCTGCCTACCCACGGCGCGCGGACGGACGCGACGCGATGATCTCCGAGCTTTCCGCCGACCTCGCCGGACTGCCGGAGGGCGCCGAGCTGCTCACCGGTTCGCTCCGCCGCCGGGCGCAGATCCTCGCCCTGCGTCCGGATCTCCGGGTCGAGCCGATTCGCGGCAACGTCGACACCCGCATCCGCAAATGGCGTGAGCGAGGTGCGGCCGGAGTGATCCTGGCCGCGTCGGGGCTCGCGCGGCTGACGATCGACCGCCCGGAGCTGGCCGACCTGCCGATCCATCTGCTTTCGACGACCGAGATGGTCCCCGCCCCCGGCCAGGGCATCCTGGCGCTCGAAGCGCGGGCCGGCGGCGCGGCGCACGAGATCTGCACCCTTCTGGACCACGCCCAAAGCCGCCGCGAAGCGCAAGCCGAGCGGGCGGTGGTGGCCGCCTTCGGCGGGGATTGCACGTTGCCGCTCGCCGCGTTCGCCAAAAAAGACGTCAGGAAGGAAGGCTTTTTACATCTCGCCGTCTTCCTTGGCACGCCGGACGGCAGGCGGACTCTCCGCCACGAAGCGACCGGAGACGATCCGCAAGCGCTCGCCGCGGCCTGCGTCGAATCGCTGCGAGGCGCGGGAGCCGATGAGATCCTCGCGGCGATTCGCGCCGTCGGAAATGAGTAGCGGCGGCGAACGATCCCAGCCGCGATGAAAACCACTCCCCTTACCGGCATACGCGTCGTCGTCACCCGCGCCGAAGCCCAAGCGAGCGAGCTGGCGCGCCGCCTCGCCGAAGCCGGCGCCATCGTCGCCCCCCTCCCTCTGATCGAAGTGATCCCCCCCGCCGATCCGCGCCCGCTCGCCCGCGCCGCCTCGGAGCTGCCACTCTACGACTGGGCGGTGCTCACCTCGGCGAATGGCGCGCGCGCCCTGCTCGATGCGGCGGAAGGCTCGCTGCCCGCGCGGCTCGCCATCGCCGTGGTCGGAAACGCCACCGCCGCGGTTCTCCGCGAAGCCGGTGTCGAGCCGCGAATCGTCGCGACGAAAGGAAACGCCGAAGTCCTCCTCGCCGAGCTTGGACCCCACGTCGCGCACCGCCGCGTCCTCCTCCCCCAGGCCGCCGACGCCCGCCCGCTGCTCGCCCAAGGGCTCGAAGCCGCGGGCGCGGATCTCACCATCGTCATCGCCTACGACAAACGCCTTCCGCCCGATACCCCCGCGCGCGCCGCGGTGTTGTTCCCGTCCGCCCCCGTCGGCTGGGTGACCTTCACCAGCGGCGGCATCGCCCGCCGCTTCGCCGATCTCTTTGAAGGCGCCTGGCCCGAACGCCGCCGCGATCTCCTCGCCGCCTCGATCGGTCCGGTCACCAGCGCCGATCTGCGCGCCCTCGGCGTCGAGCCCGCGGTCGAGGCGGCGCAGCCGACGGATGAGGCGCTGGTCGCGGGGATCGTCGACAGGGTCGGGTTTCCGACCCGCTGAAACTTCGAGCGCTTCGGCGGCAAACTACCCACGGGCGGACCCTCCTGTTCGATCCGTTCGCCCGGTCCGTGCCGTACACTTCAAGAGCAGCGGCGGGTTTGGCGCGCCGCACTTAGACCCGAAGGAGAACCGATGAAAATCATCCTGCTCGCAAGCGCGCTCGCTCTGGCCCTCGGCGTCGCGATCTTTTTTTGGCCGAAGACTTCGTCCGCAGCGGCGGAAAAACCGGTGGTTCCGCCCGGCGGCCTGGCGGTCGCCACGTTTGCCGGCGGCTGTTTCTGGTGCATGGAACCGGCGTTCGACAAGGTCGAAGGCGTCGTCGACACGACTTCCGGCTATACCGGCGGCACGAAGAAGAACCCCACCTACGAAGAAGTTTCCTCCGGCGAAACCGGCCACGCCGAATCGCTGCAGGTCCGCTACGACCCGAAGAAAGTAACCTACGAAAAGCTGCTCGACGTGTTCTGGCACAACGTCGATCCGGTGACCGCGAACGCCCAGTTCTGCGACCATGGGACGCAGTACCGCTCGGCGATCTTCTACCACGACGAGGCACAGCATCGGGCCGCCGAGGCGTCGAAGCAGGCGCTCGAAGCGAGCAAGAAACTGCCTGGCAAGATCGTCACCCAGATCGTCGCCGCCTCGGTCTTCTGGCCCGCCGAGGAGTACCACCAGGACTATTACAAGAAGAATCCGATCCGCTACAACTACTACCGCTCGGGCTGCGGCCGTGATCGGCGTCTGCAACAGCTCTGGGGCGAGGCGGCCGGCGGGCACTAGGCCTTCGAAGGGCCGCCCCGAATTACGGGTTGATCCGTACCTTCCACGCCCCGCGGCCGTGGGTGAAGGCGAATAGCGTCTCCTCCCCACCCGGCGCGACGTGAACCTCCAGGTGCTCGGTCGAAACCGCGGCAAAGCCGGTATTCGCCACCGACCAGGTGGCGCCGGAGTTGGTCGAGACGAAAACTCCAAGATCGGTGCCGGCATAGAGCACGTTCGGTCGGGCCGGATCGACCGCGATCGACAGCACCGGGATGTCCGGAATTCCGGTGGCGCCCGAGCCATCGGCCGGCGTCCAATGGGCGCCGCCGTCGATCGTGCGCCAGACGTGGTCGCCGCCGAACGTCGAATAGGTGGCGTAGGCGATCAGGTCGTCGGTTGGATCGAACGCGATCGAGGATACGAAGCCGTCCCGCGGCAGGACGACCGGCCAATCGACGTCGTCGGCGTTGAGCGCCGAATCGTTGCGATGGATGAAACCGTCGGACAGCCCCACCAGGACGCGATGAGGATTGTTCGGCGCGATGCCGACCGCGCTCACCAAGGAGTCGTCGTCCCCGGCGACCACGGTGCTCGCGCGGGTCCACGTAACGGCTCCATCGTCGGTACGCCAGATGAACGCGCCGCCGGTCCACAATCGCTGCGGCTGGCTCGGGTCCATGGCGAACGGCGCGATGAAGATAAAGCCGCTGTCGTCGATGTCGGCCGTCACGTCGTCGAACGTCGTGCCGCCGTCGCTCGACTTCTGGATCGACAGGCCGAAGTTTTCGGCGTAGAGCGTCTGGGTGTCGGTCGGATCGACCGCGACGTAGCCGCCGTCGCCCGCGAGAATCTTCACCCAGGCGTTCTTCCCGGACGCGCTGTTTCCCACCACGGTGCCGTTGTCCTGACTGCCGCCGAAATAGGTGGATCCGTCGGGGAACACCGCTCCGTGGTAGAACTGGGTCACCTCGTAGCCGTTGTTCAGTTTGCGCCAGATGACTTTCGCGCGCAGCGGGTCGCAGACGTCGAGCCCCTTGCCGCTTTTCGCTCGCGCGTTTTGAGTCCTCGTGATGCCGCCGTCGCCGCCGACGAACAGAACTTGGTTCGTCGTACCGTTGTAGGCCGGGTGAAAGATGATCGCGTGCTGATCGGCGTGGGCGAAGCTCGGCGCATCCGGCAGCCCTTCGCCCCACCAGTACGAGATGACGCCCCAGTTCTTGCCGCCGTCGTCGGAACGGAACAGGTCGACGCCGCCCGCGAACACCCGGTTGGGATCTTTCGGATCGACCGCGATCACGTTGTCGTACCACCCCTGATTGACGAAGGAGTTCGTATCCCCGAATCCGCATTCGACCAGGTTTGCGATCACCGGGTTCGACAGCAGCAGCGTGTTGAGCTTGGTCGCATTGGTGTTGCGCACCTGGGCGGTCCAACTGCCCGGATCGCCCCCCGCGGTCGAGCGGAACACCGCGTGCAGCCCGAGCTGGTAGTCGGTTGCCGCAAGGCTGTCGGCGAGCGCATAGATGACGTTCTGATTCGACGGCGCGATCGCGAGCGACGTGCGCCCCATCTCGGCTTCATGCAGCACCGGTACCCACACCGCCGTGTTCTCGGCCTTGACGTTGCGGCTCACGGTGCCGCTGGTGATGCTGCCACAGGAGGCGAACACTACGTCGTTGAGCTTGTCGGTACGGATCGCGAGGTCGAAGCAGCCGTCGGAAACTCCGGGATTGAAGATCCGAATCCACGTGGCGCCGCCGTTCTTTGTCCGCCAGACGCCGGTGCGGGTCGCGGCGTACAGCCGATCCCGGTTCTTCGAGCTGATCACCAGGTCGTTGACGTAATGGAAATTCGCATTGCGGGTGGACGCCAGGCTGGTCCAACTGGTGCCGCCGTTGGTGCTCTTGAAGATCCCTAAACCCCGGATCGCGTCGCCGTTGAAGACCCCCTCGCCGGTGCCGGCGTACAGGGTGGACGAGTTGGTCGGGTCGATCACCAGCGTGGTGACCGCCAGGTTCGACAACAGATCGCCGATCGCAGCCCAGCTGGTGCCGGCGTTCGTGCTCTTCCAGACGCCGCCGTCGACGCCGCCCGCGTAGAAGATCCGCGGCGTCCGCGGATCGATCACCAGGGCGCGCGTCCGGCCGCCGATGTTGCCGGGACCGAGCGGCGTCCACGACGCGAGGCCGCGGTCCGCATCCGGCTCCACGGCCGAAAGCGGCTTGCCCGAAGCGACATCAAACCGCGCCATCCGCTCCATCTGCGTTTTCGCCGTCACGTAGCGCTCGACGGGCAAGCTCGTCTCGCCCGTCGGCCGGCGCTTCCTCAAATCGAATTTCATCGCCTCGTCCGGATTGTCCTGCGAGCGCAGATCCCGATCTTCGAGCGCCGCGCGGATCGGCGGCGGCAGCGGGCGGGCCGTCGCCTTACCCGCGCCATTCTCCGCCGCCAAGGCGAGCGAGGGGAGCAGCAGGGCACAGATTAGGCAGGAAAGTCGAAAGGCCAGCGAATTGGAGCGTCGGTCCGGCATCGAAGAATCTCCTGAAGCGAGTGACGTCGATCGAAAGGATACCTTGCTGCGGGTCAATTTGCTGGGCGCCGGGGTAGACTTGTCCCGTCTCGAAAAGATCTCCTCTTTCGACTTGGATTTCGGGGGCACGCGATGAAGATTCCTGGATTGATCTTGAAGCAGATGTACACCTTGGGCAGTCTCCAGAACGTCGACGACGGCGTTCGGTTCAGCTTGAAGAACCGGCTGGCGGACGCCACGTTGACCCGTCTGCGCCAGATCAAGATCAACGGCCGGGCGGTGCCGATCGAGGGGCTGACGCTTCATCTCGCCGACGGTCCGGTCGCCGCGATCGCGATCGGCCCGGAGAGGACGATCCCCTTCCCGCTCGCCCGGATCGTCCATATCGAGGCGCGGGTCGACGCTCTGGCCAAGGGGCAGCACGAGATCGAGATCGAATTCGACGCGACGCCGTTCGGCAACCTCGCGTTCAAGGTGAAGGACGCGATCGCCGACGAGAGACCGAAGCGCGCCACGGTGCCGCTCGACAAGGAGAACAACTTCACCCCGGCGATCGTCAAGGCGCGCCAGCAGTTCGTCGAGGAGTACGCCGGGATCAAGCTCCAGCACATCGACAAGTTCTCGTTCGACCCGGGCGTGACCCAGGGCAACATCGAGAACTTCACCGGCGTCGCCCAGGTGCCGATCGGCTTCGCCGGCCCGCTCAAGGTGAACGGCGAGCACGCGATCGGCGAGTTCATCATCCCGCTCGCGACGGCGGAGGGGACGCTCGTCGCCTCGTACAACCGCGGCATCAAGGTGCTCAACCTCTCCGGCGGCGTGATGGCGACGGTGGTCGGCGACTGCATGCAGCGCGCGCCCGTGTTCGTGTTCGATTCCGCGCGCGGTGCGCGCGACTTCGTCTTTTGGGTCGAAGAGAACCTGGCGACGATCCGCGAGCATGCGGAAGGAACCTCTTCGGTCGCGAAGCTGCTCTACATCGATCCCTATCTCGCGAACAAGATGGCGTTCCTGCGCTTCAACTATTCGACCGGCGACGCCGCGGGACAAAACATGGTCGGCCGCGCGACCTTCGCCGCCTGCTCGTGGGTGCTCGAAAACGCCCCAGGCATCCGCCACTTCTACCTGGAATCGAACTTCGCGACCGACAAGAAAGCCTCGCAGATCAACATCATGCGCACGCGCGGCAAGCGCGTCACGGCCGAGTGCACGATCCCGCGCGACGTGCTGATCCAACACATGCGGGTGGAGCCTGAAACGCTTCATTACCACGCCGGCATCGCGAACGTCGGCGCGTTCCTCTCCGGCGCGAACAACAACGGCTGCCACAGCCCGAACGGCATCACCGCGATGTTCATCGCGACCGGCCAAGACGTCGCGAACGTGTCCGAATCGTCCGCCGGCGTCGTCTACACCGAGGTGACCAAGGAGGGGGATCTCTACATCTCGATCACCATCCCCTCGCTGATCGTCGCCACCCACGGCGGCGGGACCGCGCTGCCGACGCAGAAGGAATGCCTGCAAATCCTCGGCTGCTCGGGCAAAGGCAAAGTCCAGAAGCTCGCCGAGATCATCGCGGGCGTCGTCCTCGCGGGTGAAATCTCGCTCGCCTCGGCGATCTCCTCGCTCGATTGGGTGTCGAGCCACGAGCAATACGGAAGAAATCGATAGGGTTCGCGCAGGTAAGGGAGCGTTCGGCCGAGCATGCCCGAGCTACCGGAGGCTGAAACCTATCTCTGGGCACTTCGGCCGCGAATCGTCGGCCGGACGCTCGAGCGGGTGCGCATCGCGAGCCCGTTCCTCGTTCGCTCCGTCGATCCGCCGGTCGGCGCGCTCGAAGGGCGGAAGGTGGTCGGGCTCCGTCGGCTCGGCAAGCGGATCGTCTTCTGCTTCGAGGGGGACCTCTTTCTCGTCCTCCATTTGATGATCGCCGGGCGCCTGCACTGGAAACCGCTGGGCGCCAAGCTCCCCGGCCGGATGGGCCTCGCGGCGTTCGATTTCGAAAACGGAACGCTCACCCTCACCGAAGCGGGCACCAAGCGGCGTGCGGCGCTCAACGTCGTACGGGGCGAGGCGGCTCTTGCGATGCACGACCCGGGCGGCCTGGAAGTGCTCGACGCCGATCTCGCCACGTTTCGCGCCCGGCTGGAATCCGAAAACCACACGACCAAGCGGGCGCTCACCGATCCTCACCTGTTCTCCGGCATCGGCAACGCCTACTCGGACGAGATCCTCCACCGCGCCCGGATGTCACCGTTCAAACAGACCCGGAGCGTCACACCCGAGGAGAGCGAGCGCCTGTTTCTCGCGATTCGAGAAGTCTGTACCGAATGGATCGCGCGCCTGCGCGACGAGACCGGCGACGACTTCCCTGAGAAAGTGACCGCGTTCCGCCCGGGCTTCGCGGTCCACGGCCGCTTCGGCCTCCCCTGCCCTGTTTGCGGGACCCCGGTCCAGCGGATCGTCTACGCCGACGCCGACATGAACTACTGCCCCACCTGCCAAACCGAAGGCCGCCTCCTCGCCGACCGCGCGCTCTCCCAGCTGCTCAAAAAGGACTGGCCGAAGACGTTGGAGGAGCTGGAGGCGCGGAAACGAACCGGCTGAGGTCAATCAGCGCGGTACAGCCACGCCAATTCCGGCGGTTCCGGCGATCCCGGCCGCTTCGGGGCCGAGCTGGTGCTCGGCGGTCCCGGGGAAAAAGTACTCGGAACTGGGACGACCCGGCCAGAACCTTTGGGACCCCTTGGGGGATTTCAATCAAGATTTCGATAGCCGCGCTCCGGAGATTCGTTTAGGCTGGCCGGAACTCCCGGAGACTCCCCCATGCGTCCCTCTCTTGCCCGGTTCGCCCTTTTCGCGCTTGTCACGGCCGTGCTTTCGGCGCCCCTTGCGGCGCAGGCGCCGGTTCAGGTTGCGGACCTGAATACGACCCGCTACGACAGTGGCGACGCATTCTTTTTCGGCAGCGAATTCGTCGAGTTCTCCGGCACGGTGTATTTCACCGCGTCGGACACCCTGCACGGGCTCGAGCTGTGGAAGACCGACGGTACGGACGCCGGGACAGTGCGTCTCACCGATCTCTGCCCCGGCTCTTGCGACTCGTTTCCGCGTAACCTGACGGTCCTCGGCACTTCGATCTATTTCTCGGCGGACGATGGCGCGCACGGCTTCGAGCCCTGGGTCACGGACGGCACGACCGCGGGGACGCGGATGATCCTGGACGCCGTGTCAGGACTCGGCGGCAGTACGCCGAACTTCCTTCGCGTCCTCGGTGGGCGCGTCATCTATGCGGCGAGCGATCCGGCGGCCGGGCCGGAGCTTTGGGTCACCGACGGATCGGCCGGCGGCACCCATCGCCTGGTCGATATCAAGCCCGGCCCCGAAGGCTCCGGCGCGACCCCATGGCAGGTCGTCGGCTCAGACCTGTTCTTCGCCGCGGACGACGGCACCCACGGCCAAGAGTTGTGGGCTACCGATGGCACCGTGGCGGGGACGCGGCTGGTACGAGACATCTTTCCGGGTACCGAGACGTCTCTCTTGATTTTCACTCCGGTTCCCGGCTTCAACCGCTATGGCGCGCTCGGATCGCGCCTATTTTTCGCCGCAACTGACACGGGGACCGACTACGAGCTGTGGGCGAGCGACGGCACCGCGGCGGGGACCACGCGGGTGGTCGATATCAATCCCGGCCCGAGCAGCTCTGTGCCCACCTTCTTCGAACCTTTCGGATCGGTCCTTCTATTCAAGGCTACGGACGGATCTACGGGCAATGAGCTCTGGCGGACGGACGGAACCGAGCCCGGCACAGTGCGGGTGAAGGACATCCTTCCCGGGGTTACCGGCTCCGATCCCTATGAGCTGACCCGGTTCGGCAGCAACGTGTATTTTCACGCCAACGACGACACTCACGGCCGCGAACTGTGGAAGAGCGACGGCACGGAAGCCGGAACCGCCCTGGTCTCGGATATCCGGCCCGGCGTCGATAGTGGCATGAATCTATTCTTCAGCCCCCATGACCTCACGCCCGTCGGATCTCGACTGCTATTTTTCGCCGACGACGGCGTATCCGGCGAGGAGCTGTGGACGACCGACGGCACTCCGGCGGGTACGGCGCAGGTCGCCGACCTGAATCCGGGCACCGCTCATGCGGACAGCGGCAGCATCGTCGGGGGGCGGGAGATCCGCCTGGTTTCGGGCGGACGCTGGTACTTTCGCGCTTACGACGGGCCCTACGCCGAGGGGCGCCAGCTCTACTCCTCCGACGGCACCGCCGCCGGGACTGAGCGAATCAAACGCCTGGTCGAGCAGCGCTCCGGCGTGACGCTCCCCATCTTCGGCCGTTCGCTCGATTCCCATCCCGCCGCCGCACTGGCGAACCGGCTGATCTTTTCCGGCGACGACGGAGTACTCGGCGGCGAGCCCGCAGTGAGCGACGGAACTCCGGCAGGGACCGCGATCTTGGCTGACGTGAACCCGGGGTTCGACACTTCCGCCCCCGCCGAGATGGTGGCCCTCGGCTCGCGCGTCCTGATGAGCACCGGCCAGCCCTTTGGCGATCGCTCGCTCTGGGCGACCGACGGCACGCCCGCCGGCACGGTGCCGCTCACCCCAAATCTAACGCAGCCGAGCTACCTTCAAACGCTGTTCGGTTCAGCTTACTTCTCGGCGTTCGACGCGACCCACGGCACCGAGGTCTGGAAGAGCGACGGCACGCCCAGCGGCACGGGCCTGGCGTTCGATCTCTTCCCCGGCACCACAAGCTCGAGCCCGGCGTTCTTCACGCCGCTCGGCAACAAGCTGTTCTTCACCGCGGCCGATCCGGCTGCGGGCTACGAGCTGTGGGTGACCGACGGCGTATCGGCCACGCAGGTTGCCGACATTGGGCCGGGGGTCGCCGATGGATTTCCCACCCAGCTCACCCCGTCGCCCAACTACACGCCTGGTCCCGCGATCTTCTTCGCCGCGGACGATGGAATCCACGGGCGCGAGCTATGGATCTCTGACGGCTCCGCCGCCGGCACCCATCTGGTCCGAGATCTCGCCGTCGGGCCGACGTCTTCTTTGGAGGCTTCCCCCACCGATTCGTTCGCCTCGGCAAGCGGCGCCACGATGACCACGTTACCGAACGGCCTCGCCGTCTTCGCCGCCTCGGACGTCCCCGGCGACGAAGAGCTCTGGGCGAGCGGCGGGGGGACGTTCCCGGGCAGCACGTTTCCCCTTGGCCCTATCAACCCGGGGCCAGAAGGCTCCCAGCCGCGCCAAATGACGCGGGTCGGGCAAAGAATCGTTTTCGTGGCCGACGACGGTGTCCATGGCCGCGAGCTGTGGGTGGCGACCGACCTCTTGACCGTGATGCTGCTGGCCGACATCTTCCCCGGCCCCGCCTCCTCCGTGCCGCAGCACCTCACCGGCTTTGGCGGCCTCGTTCTGTTCTCAGCCGGTGACGGCGTCAACGGCCGCGAGCCTTGGGTGACCGACGGAACGCCCGAGGGTACCCGCCGGTTGGCGGAGATCGCCCCTGGGTCGCTCCCTTCGAGCCCGTACGATTTCACCGCGGTCGGCGGCGATCTCTACTTCGCCGCGACCGATGCCGTCTCGGGATTCGAGCTCTGGCGCGTTCCGCGTTCAAGCCTGGGGGCGCACCTCACCGCCACCAAGCAGGTCAGCGGTCAGTTCGTGGCCGGCGGCCTGATCACCTACACGATCGTCCTTACGAACGCCGGAGCCGGCGCCCAGCTGCGCAATTCCGGCGTCCAACTCGAAGATCCGATCTCGCCGAACCTCGCGCTCCAGAGCGTCTCGGCGACCTCCGGCACCATCATCCACGCGGTGCCAGGCCCCCAGATCAACTGGTCCGGCGAGATCCCGGCGGGAGGGCAAGTGACGATCACGATGACCTTTCAAGTGTTGCCGGGAACCCCGCCCGAAACGATCATCACGAACCAGGCGACGATCCATTACGACTCCGACGCCGACCTGATCGACGACACCAACATTTCGACCGACGATCCCGGCCAGCCCGGCGCGAACGATTCGACCGCCTTCCGCGTCGGCCTCGGGTATTACACCGTCCCGCCCTGCCGGGCGTTCGACAGCCGGAGCGGCTCGCCGCTGTTGAACGGTTTCACCCAGACGATCCCGCTGGCCGGCGCCTGCGGCATTTCGGCGACCGCCAAGGCGGTGGCGTGGAACATCACCGCGATCGCGCCGACCGGCGCGGGTTTCCTGCGCGCCTACCCTTCCGGCGCCTCGCCTATGCTGGTGAGCCAGATCAATTTCAGCTCGGGCCAGACGCGAACGAACAACGGCATCGTCGAGATCGGCGCGGACGGCAAAATCGTGGTCGCCGCGGCGCTGACCGGCGGCGCGCTCGACTTCGTGTTCGACGTGGTGGGGTATTTCGAGTAGACCCTCGCGGTGCGACGACGTCAGAGGATTCGGAAGATCTCCCGATGGCCGCCGTCCACTAGATCGAGATAGCCGGCCATCGCTTCCTGCACCTCGGGCCGCGAGCCGTAGCCGGCCATGTGGCGCTCGAACTGCTCCAGGCTTTCGATCTCGGCCTCCCAGACCACCGTCCAGTAGCGCGCGACGACGTCGACCAGAATCCGGCTGTTGCGGAAACCGTCGTGCTCCTCGGTTGACGCGAACGTCGCCCGCAGCTTCTCGGCGAGCTGCTTCGCCTTGCCGGGCTTGCACTGGAAGATGTCGCGGATCAGATACATGGAGGCGCGACAATACCGCATTGCCCTACGTTGGGCCCTCTCCCCCGGCCACCCGCCCGGGCGAGTAGAATGCCCACCGTGACTCCCCCGAACGTTTCCGCGGCGCTAGAGCCGGATCTCCCTCCGGAGATCGAGCCGGAGGTCGAGGTCGACCCCGAACCGGCGGCCGTGGTGATCGAGACGGTCGAGACGGTCAGGGTCGAAGAGGTGCCGCCGCCGGCCTGGCCGCCGGTTTCTCCCGACGATCCGACGTTGCCGCGGGTCGCTCCCGCCGGTTGGGAGCTGATGCCGGACGAGCCGCCGCAGGGGGTGGTACGCCGGCTGTTGACGACGCACAAGCATTTCCTCGGTCTGTTGAATGGCGGGCTGGTCGCTCATGCGAAGGCCGGCGAGCAGTTCGGGCGGGGCCAGGGGTTCGCTCTCTTGTTCCGCCTGGAAAAGCTGACCGCCTGGATCGTCCGGCCGTTCTTGAGCAAGCAGCTGCGCGATCTGCCGTTTCCGGTGCAGTTGCGGCGGCGGTTGGAGATCCTCGGGCCGACCTACATCAAACTGGGGCAGGTGCTTGCTCTCCGCCAGGACATCCTGCCGGCGTCGATCACCGAGGAGCTCAAGAACCTCCTCGATCGGCTGCCGGTGGTGACGTTCGATCGCTATTGCGCGCTGATCCAGGCCGATCTCGGCCGGCCGATCGGCGAGTTGTTCTCATGGATCGACCCCAAGCCGCTCGGCTCGGCTTCGATCGCCCAGACCCACCGGGCGACCACGCGGGACGGCGACTCGGTGATCTTGAAGGTGGTCAAACCCGGCATCCGCGGCACTCTCACGCGCGACGCCTGGCTGCTCAAAGGGCTGGGGGTGATCCTGCAGAAGATCCTCCCCCGCTACCAGCCGAAGCGGGTGATCGCGGAGTTCGTCGAGTACACGCGGCGCGAGGTCGACCTACGGCGCGAGGCGGACAACGCCGAGACGTTCGCCGCCAACTTCGCCGATCTGCCCGGCGTCGCGTTCCCCAAGATCTACCGCGAGCACAGCGGCACGCGCGTGCTGTGCATGGAGTTCTTCTCCGGCTTCAAGCCGAGCGACCCGGAGGCGCTGGAGCTGTCCGAGGGGGATCGCGACCGGCTGATCGATTACGGCGCCGAGTCGATCATCCGGATGATCTATAAAGACGGCTTCTTCCATGCCGATCTGCATCCCGGGAACCTGCTGATCCTGCCCGGACCGAACGGGCCGCGGCTCGGCTTCATCGATCTCGGCATGGTCGGCCGGTTCGATTCCGAGCTGAGGAAGACGCTGCTCAACTATTTCTACTCGCTGGTGATGGGCGACGCCGAAGGGGCCGCGCGCTACCTGGTGAACGTGGCGCAGGAAGGTCCGGGAGCCGACCCGGACGGCTTCCGCCGCGAGCTGACCGAGATCCTCGCGCGCTGGGGGAGAGCCAAGAGCTTCAAGGACTTTTCGCTCGCCCAGCTGATCCTGCGCTCGGTCAACATGGGCGCCCAGCACGGACTGTTCTTCCCCGTCGAGATGGTGCTGATGGTCAAGGCGCTGGTGACCTTCGAAGGGGTCGGGCAGATCTTGAAGCCGGGGCTCGACGTCGCCTCGGTGTCGCAGAGCCACGCGAACAAGATCTTCATGGATCAGTTCAGCCCGATCACCCTCGGCCGCCAGTTCCTGCGCGGCGTGCCCGAGCTGCTCGAAGCGCTGGGCAAGGCTCCCGGCCTGGTGATGGAAGGGGCGAAGATGATCGAGCAGATGGCCCGCCGGGCGCCGGAGAACCCGTTCGCAGGGCTCCGGGGCACGATCTTCGGGGGATTCTGCATGGTCGCCGGAGCGGTGCTCGCCAGCTCCGGCGCTCCCTGGTACGCCTGGTCGGTCCTGTTCGTCGTCGGCCTGATCGCCGCGCTGTCGCGGAAGCGGTAGCCACCGCGCTCCGTCCCTCATCCCGAGGGCGAGCGAGGGGCCTGGGCGGCAGGCGAGGCGGCCTTACATCCTGTCGATACAGGGCCCCGGCGTACCGTCGGGATCGATGCACACGCCGCTATTGGTGCTGGGAGGCGTCGGCGGAGGCGGGGGCACCGTACCGTCGGCCGCAAACAGGGAAACGACCGGCTCCCCCACCGACTGCCAGAAGCGCGCGAGCCACGATCCGACTTCCAAACGGATTCCGGAGGAGCTGTCGAGACCCGGCTGCGCCGCGGCAGGGAGCGTCGCGAGCGTGAGACAAAGGGCGCAGCAAGCAAGGGCGACGAGCAGACGGTGCGGACTCTGTCGGAGCATTACGATCTCCTAAACAACGGTCGGAATTTGGGAGCGGCACCCAACGGCACCGTCGTTTAGTGCGCCCAACGCCGCCGATCGGGACACCTGCGGGGCGGCCCCCCGGAAAACACCGGCGCCGCCCCTTACGAATCCGTTCGATTTTAGGGGGTCCTACGTGCCCTCTTCCCAACTGTTGATGTACTTCTCCTGCTCCGGCGTCAGCACTTCGAGGGTGGCGCCCATCGACTCCAACTTGAGCCGCGCGACCTCGCGGTCGATGTCCTCGGGGACGCGGTGGACGACGTTGGTCATCCGCTCCGGCGCCTTGGCGAGGATCTCGGCGGCGAGCGCCTGGTTGGCGAAGCTCATGTCCATCACCGACGCCGGGTGACCTTCGGCGGCGGCGAGGTTGATCAGGCGCCCTTCGCCGAGGACGTTGATACGCCGGCCGTCGAGCAGCTTGAACTCCTGGACGAACGGCCGCACCTCGCGATCCTCGCGGGCCAGCTCGCGCAGGCCGGGCAAGTCGAGCTCGACGTCGAAGTGGCCGCTGTTGCAGACGATCGCGCCGTCCTTCATCGAGTTGAAGTGCTTCTTGCGGATCACGTGCTTGTTGCCGGTGACGGTGACGAAGATGTCGCCGATCGGCGCCGCCTCGCTCATCGAGTGGACGCGGTGGCCGTCCATCAACGCCTCGATCGCGCGCACCGGGTTGATCTCGACCACGATCACGTTGGCGCCCAGGCCCTTGGCGCGCGACGACACGCCCTTGCCGCACCAGCCGTAGCCGACGACCACCAGGTTCTTGCCCGCGAGCAGCAGGTTGGTCGCGCGGATGATGCCGTCGATCGTGCTCTGGCCGGTGCCGTAGCGATTGTCGAACAGGTGCTTGGTCTCCGATTCGTTGACCGCGATCACCGGCATCTTGAGCGCACCGTCTCTAGCCATCGCGCGCAGGCGGTTGACTCCCGTGGTCGTCTCTTCGGTGCTGCCTTTCAGCTCGGGGATCAGTTCCGGGCGATCCTTGTGGAGCATCGAGACGAGATCCGCGCCGTCGTCCATGGTGATGTGCGGATGGACGTCGAGCGCCGACTTCAGGTGGTCGTAATAGACGTCGTTGTCCTCGCCGCGCCGGGCGTAGACCGAGATGGCGTAATCGTCGACCAGGCTCGCGGCCACGTCGTCCTGGGTGGAAAGCGGATTGCTCGCGACCAGCGTGACTTCGGCGCCGCCCGCCTGGAGCGTGCGCATCAGGTTCGCGGTCTCACACGTCACGTGCAGGCAGGCGGAGATCCGCAGGCCCGACAGCGGCTTTTCCTGCGCGAAGCGCTTGCGGATCTGGGCGAGCACCGGCATGTGCTGGTCGGCCCATTCGATGCGCAGCTTGCCGGCGGGCGCAAGGCGCGAATTGGTAATGTCGGAAGGAACGGCGGTCGTGGTCATGGCGAGAAAACTCCGGTTCTAGGGTGCGCCGTTACAAGCGCACCCGTTGGCTTTCGTTGAATGGTCGCTTCCGGTTTTCGAATCGGTGAAAAAGGGTCACGTCAAGTGGCCAGCGTCGGCTCCCCGAGGCCTGCGGCGATGCGCAGCTCCGCGGCCCGTTCGGTTTTCTCCCACGAGAACTCGGGCCGTCCGAAGTGCCCATAGGCGGCGGTCGGACGGTAGATCGGCCGTCGTAGGTCGAGGTTGGCGATCAATCCTTTCGGAGTGAGCGGGAACGCCGCGCGGACCAAACGCTCCATCTCGTCGTCGCCGATCACGCCGGTGCCGAAGGAATCGACCCGCACGGAGACCGGATCGGCGACGCCGATCGCGTAGGCGAGCTGCACCTCGACCCGCTCGGCGAGCCCTGCCGCCACCAAATTCTTCGCGATGTGGCGCGCCATGTAGCAGGCCGAACGATCGACCTTGGTGGGATCTTTGCCCGAGAACGCGCCGCCGCCGTGACGGCCGTACCCGCCGTAGGTGTCGACGATGATCTTGCGCCCGGTCAAGCCGCAATCGCCGTGCGGGCCGCCGATCTCGAAGCGGCCGGTGGGGTTGACGTAGAAAATGGTTTCGCGGTCGAGCAGATCGGTCGGAATCGACGCCCGGATCACGGTCTCGATCACGGTCTCGCGAATCTCGTCCTGGGAGACTTCCGGAGTGTGCTGGGTCGAGATGACGACGTTGTGCACCCGCATCGGCCGCTTGCCGTCGTATTCGACCGTCACCTGGCTCTTGCCGTCCGGCCGCAGCCAGGGCACCTGACCCGAGTGGCGCAAGCGGGCGAGCCGCTGGGTGAGCGCGTGGGCGAGCGTGATCGGCAGCGGCATCAGTTCGGGCGTTTCGCCGCAGGCGAAGCCGAACATCAGCCCCTGATCGCCCGCGCCGCCGGTATCGACGCCCATCGCAATGTCCGGCGACTGCGAATGAATCCGGTTGACCACCTCGCACGAGTCGGCGTCGAAGCCGATGTCCTTACGGGTATAGCCGATCTCGCGCACCACCTGGCGCGCGATCTGTTCGAAATCGAGCTCGGCCGAGCAGGTGATCTCGCCCGCGAGGACGATCAGATCGGTCGTCACGAGCGTCTCGGCCGCGACGCGGCCGGCCGGATCGTGGCGCAGAACCGCATCTAGAATGCCGTCGGAGATCTGGTCGGCGACCTTGTCGGGGTGGCCCTCGGTCACCGACTCCGAGGTGAACAAATGTACGTCGCGTTGCGCCATCGGACACCTTCTCGCGAGAGCGGACCTAGAAGCCCTCGAGCGGATGAATTCGGTAGGAAGATCCGGGCGGCCCACGCCGACCAGAACGAGAACGAACCCGTGGATGGTACCAAATCGGGCCGAGGGGGTGCCAGCGCGGGGAGAAGGGGTGGCGGATTCGTTGGCCTCCTCGCTCCTTCGGGCGCCTTCGGCAGCAGCCAGTCGCTGCGGGGCCAACGAATCCGCTACCGAGAGCTGCTACCGCGGGTGCCCCTCGATCACGCCGTAGAACAGGGTCGACAGGGCGTGGAAGGTCGAGAGCCCTATCGTCTGGCGGCGGGTTTCGAAGCCTCCGGTGAGCGAAGAGATCAGGCCGCCGGCCTTGCGGGTGCCGGGGACGGAGAAGCGGATCTGGTCGCTGTCGAGGCCGGCGACGATCCGATCGGGCAGCTGGACGGAGCCGGAGGCCCCCCAGGCCTGGCCGATCCGGCTGCGGATCGAGGTCCAATTGTGGACGAACAGGCGCGGCTCGCCGTCGATCGTCAAGGAGTGGAGACCGCCTTCGGTCGCGGCGTAGAAGTGGTATTGCTCGCCGA
>Ga0268264_10001268_pt1 | contig 23959 bp, 25 predicted proteins | sample KBSSwiS32_FD_190357 | JGI IMG/M metagenome (GOLD analysis project Ga0268264, IMG submission 190357) | Switchgrass rhizosphere microbial communities from Kellogg Biological Station, Michigan, USA - KBS Switchgrass S3-2 (SPAdes) (version 2) | ecosystem: Host-associated > Plants > Roots >...
GGCGGCGCCGGCGAGGGTGCGACGGGTGCGCGAGTGCCTACTCCGCAACCATGAATGGGGCGGTTGCCCGCCCGCAAAGGGGTTGCCTTTCGGCACCCGCGCCCGGCGATTTTCCGTCCCGCTGCGAGCGCCGCCGCGCACTATGGTCAGCTGGTCTGACCCCGGTCATCGACGGCGCCATGAGCCCCCGGATCGGACGCCATCGCTGACGCTCGCCAAGGGCCGACGCAGCGAGCCTCCTGGATCTCGGGCCACCCCTCCTTCCAGGACGCCGGCCGTCTGCACGTGAACGTCGGATGGCGCCATCCACGTCCCGTCGCGGCAAACGACGCGCGTATTGTATCAGGCAGCCTCGGGCGGCCGGGGATAGGCGCCGCGGCAGGAGCCGTCAGGCATCTGCCGACAGCGTTGACAGAGCGTAAACGCACAAGCGTGGGCAAACCGTAGGGTGCAATAGCGCGTTAGCGCGTATTGCACCGATGTCGCTCGCCTTTGTGGAGCCGCTGAGAGGCGAATCGGTGAAACGCGCTTCCGCTTGTTGCACCTACGAATGCACCGAAGAAGCTGGGCGTGGACAGTCGCACCCGAGGCCACCGTAGCGAGCGCAAGTCAAATTGCAGAGGGGCCCACTTTGAACGTCAGTCCGGTGCTGGCGCCGCCCGCAGTCAGCCGAGCGCACGCAGTGTCGCACCTGGAGGGGCAAAAGCGTATACCGCACCCAGCGCCAGGATGGCGAGAGCGCTGGCGCCACCGACGATTTGGCCGATCTTGCGGCCCCCGAGATAAGCCGCCATGGCCGCTTTCGCCGCCGTATTGACTGAGGCGGCGAGCAGGATCGCTGTCGTTGCGGCGTGGAGTGTGACCCCTCCACCTGCGAGCCGCGCCATCGAGAGGGTCAGGGCGTCGACGTCGGCCACGCCGGAGGCTGCGGCCAGCAGAAGGATACCGCGGGCTCCCAGAGTATCGGATAGAACCTTGCTTGCGATCATGATGACGGCGATCAGCCCTGCGAACTTCACCACCGTGATCACCTCGAAAGGATTCTTGAGTGCAAGCGTGGGGTGCAGGGCATCGGGCGCGCGCGGTCCGAAAAAGAGGTAGGTGCTCGCCGCCACGAGAACGAGAGCGGCCGCTGCCAGAGGCAGGGCCAATCCGACGATGAGCCCAGGGTTGAGCGCGCCGGCAATCGCCAGCACGCGCGCGAGCATGGTGATACCGGCAATCAGTATGCCGCCTGCCAGCAGCGGCGCAGCCTGCGGATTCTCCCTCGCGAGGCGCGCGAGGGAGACCGTGGTCGCCGTCGATGACGCGAGTCCGCCGGTGATCGCGGCCACGACTATCCCGGCCTCGTCGCCCAGGGTACGCACCGCCACATAGCCGGCGAACGACACACCAGCAATGAGAATGGCAAGCAGCCAGACCTCGGCGGGGTTGAGCGCACCCCACGGGTCGACCGGCCGGTTCGGCAGCACCGGCAGCAGCAGGAAGGACATCGCGAGCAGGACCAGCACGGCCCGGATCTCGACCCAGGTCAATCGCCGCAGCCACTTGTGGAGCGGCGCCTTCAGGGCCAGCAGGATGGCCATCGCCACGGCAGCGGCGACGGCCACCTGCTCATTGCCCAGCACGGCGTAAGCGCCCAGCGCAAACGTCAACAGCGCCGCGACCACACCGGTGACGCTGAAGTCGCGCTCGCTGGTGGCCTCGAACCAGCTGAACAGAGTGAAAGCCCCGGCAAACGAGACGAGCACGGCGGCCAGCACCAGCGGACTGCTGGCCAGCGAAAGCGCGGCGGAGGTCCCGCCGAGCAACCCGGTCAGGGCGTAGGTTCTCAAGCCGGCGGTGCGCTCGCCTTCGGCCTCCTCGCGCGCCTGCCATCCGCGCTCAAGCCCGATCAACAGGCCGATCGCCAGCGCTACCGCCAGACGTCGAAACAGCTCGTCCTGTTCCATAATGGGTTGGGTAAGTCCAAGACGGTCGCCGCGGCGACGTGCTCGATGCTGGTGGCCGCTCTCCAGCCAAGTCGGTGGCGGCTTGTGTGGGTACACAGCTCAGTGGAGCGGTTGGCTTCCATCAAGACCCAGCGCGATCTCGTTTGCAAGCCTCGAACAGCGTCAGATTGGGGCAGAACTCCGGACGCTTCCCGGCTGCCGCGGGATCGTCAAGCCAGCGTAGGCATCTTTCGCTCATCCCGCAGGAGAGGCAGCCGGCGCGCGCCTCGGCGTAGGCATCCCCGCGCCGCAGCCGCGCGAGCTTGCCGGGATCGACGTGAAGACGCGCCATCATCTCATGCATGCGTACGGCGCGGCGCTCTACTCGGCGGAACATGGGCCAGGACATGGGCTGTCTCCGAGGCTGTCTCCGGGGCAGCCATGCCTCGGAAGTCATTACCGGCGGCAGGCCTGCCTCATCGACGGGGAGCGCATCGATGGTCAGTGAGGCGAGGCAGTAGCTGGCCATCCCGGCTTGTACGTCTCCGTTCGCCAAATCGCGCGCGCAGCGACGCCACGCCTTGCACATCGCGCATGTTCGCTCCAGGTCGCGATACGTGGCGGTCTGCGCAGACCTGACATATCCGGGGTCGATTCCCAGGAGCTCCAGTCGCAGCGGCAGGAGTTCGCTGGGGTTGCAATGGGCTGCGGCGACGATCCGCAGGTCGCTGACACTCACCCCGGCATCCTGCGCGACGCGCTGCAGCTCGCTCGCCGGGCACGCTGCCAGGTCTGCCAACGAGCTGCGCCTGCGGCGCAGGCGCCACCACCTTTCGCGCAACCCAACAAGGGCATCGTAGACTGACAGCTTGACCATGGCGCTCCTCCAACGGATGCGAAGCCACGCTGCTGCGACGAACACGCCTCGCGTTCACGCCGCCAGCACGCCTGCAGGACGCCGACACAGTATCCAATCGGAATCTGGGGGGGCCCGCGCGCGCCTGCTTGACCTGGATCAAACGGCGGGCGCGGCGGATCGTCCGGAGGGGGTCGGGTCACGACACGCCGGCCGAGATCGCCCAGGGCCTTAACGTGAAGGACTGGGCGCGCGGGAAATGCGAGCCCATCCCCGGCAAGGCCATGCCCACCGCCACGGTGCTTGAGCGCGACCATCCCAACCTCGACAATCGCTTTACCTCATTGGCGCCACGAGAAGGATCGAGGGCCGAGCGCCCCATGCTCTGGCGCCGCCCTTCAACGGGCGCGGTGCCCGGAGCGCCCCGTCAGGTGTCGCGCGACGCAGAGCATTCCCTGCAGGTTTATCCGGCTACAATCACCGCACCGAAATCCTGCCAGCATAGGGGAGGGTCTACCGCCGCACAGCGACGGTCGCACGAGTGAAGCTCTCGACGTAGTCCATCAGTTTGTCGGAGGCGGCCATCGCTCGAGTAGGGTTGCCCTTGGCTATCGCCCGTGCCTCATCGGCGTGCAGGCGCGCGCATTTCGGCAGATCGGCGGCTTCCTTGTAGTGAAGGTACCAGAAGCGGCGCGAGTGGCCGTTGAGGGAGCGAATCGCCCGCGCGGCATATTCATTGTGTGCCGCGCTGGCGAGCAGGGTGTTGAGCTGTCGGTCCAGCCGCATGAAGGCGATGTCATCGTTGCTCTTGGCGGCCGCCTCCATGCCTTCGGCAATGTCATGGAATTGCCGGCGCTCGCCTCCCGTGGCCCGTTCCGCGCTGGCCCGCACGAGCAGTCGCTCCAGCTCCCGGCGCACCTCCAGCACGAGCAGCTGCCGCCTCGGATCGGTCTCGGTCACGATGATCGCCTTGCGCGGCAGCACCAGCACCAAGCCTTCGCGTGCCAGTCGCTGCAGGGCCTCGCGGATGGGCGTGCGGCCGATGCCCAGCTCCGCCGAAAGCGCCTGCTCGGCGACCACCGAGCCCGGCGCGAGCGCGAGCGTGACGACCATCTCTTCGAGCCGGTTGTAGGCCTGCTCGGTCAGCGTCTCCGGCTTGCTTCCGACCCCGCGCGCCGGCTTAGCGGTAGGCGTTGCGCTCATCGTTGGGACGGATCGCGGTGCTGCTGTTTCAGGCCAGCCCTTCGGCGTACCGCCATCTCACACGCGACGGCGATTCGCCACCATCGTGGCGAACTTCTCGTATTCGGCCACGTTGACCGTGTAGCTGTGGTCGTCGTCAGGGAACGATCCCTCCTTCACCTCCTTCACATATTGCCTGATACCCGCCACGGCAATCTCCGTGAGCCGGGCATAGCGCTTGGTAAACTTCGGCTTGAAATCGGTGAACACGCCGAGCAGGTCGTGACACAGCAGGATCTGCCCGTCGGTGCCGACGCCGATGCCGATGGTCGGGATGGTGAGCTACTCCGAGATCAGGCGGGCGATCTTCGCCGGCACTGCCTCGAACTCCAGCATGAAGCAGCCGGCGTCCTCGATGGCGAGTGCATTGAGTCCTCCCTCACGAGACGAGGGCGCCGGCCGTGAGCGCAAGGCCCAGTCCGAGGCCCGTGAGCAGCAAAAGTGCGGGGGCTTCGTCGACGAAGCTGTCCGGCAGCGGCCGCAGGACCAGCGGAGCGATCAATACCATGGCCCCGCCGCCGATGACCGCAGCTGCAGGCGGCACGTGCCGCCACGCGAAGACGAGGGTAGCGAACGCGAGGACGGCACAGAGCGCCATCGTCCCCCACAGCCAGATCCGCCCCGCCGCGGAGCGCAGCGAGGCCCTCCGGTTCTCCTTGGGAAAATGGCCACTGACCGTCAGTCCGTAGAGCGACAACACCAGCACGAGGGCCATGAACAGGGTCAGCTCGGGAAGCCGTGTGGGGGCCATGTCCTCTTCCCGGGGGCCCTCTAGCCCGCCCTGTTCTCGTCGCCTGCCTGCGGCTTGCCACCCTGCGCCTCTGGAAAGACCCACATGGCAACCACCGCGAATACAGCGAGGCCGATCGCGAACCAGAACAGATGGCCGTTGCCGTTGACGTGCTCCCAGTAGCCGAAGCCGATTCCCACCAGCAGCGTTATGAGCGAAACGATCGCTTTGACATCGCTGGGCATCGCTCCGCTCCTGGCCGGTTGAGCGCGTCAATAGTTGCCGAGCGGCGCTGCCGAGGACTCGTCCGGCCGCTTCGGCTGGCTGCGGAGAGTTGTCTTCAGGAAATGCGTGTCATAGCCGTTGAAGAGATGGCCCAGCAGCCCGCGGTCGAGATCGGAGGTACCGAACAGCCAGTCAGCGATCGGGAACGTCAGGTTCATATTCGTCTCCATCATCAGCCGTGCGTTGTGGTGCGCGGTGTGATGGCGGCGCAGCGTGTTGACGAACGGGCAATCGCGCACGAACCGGTTCTCGTCCACATGGCAGCAGAAGTGCATGAACTCGTAGATCAGGTACATGCCGGTCGTGGTGCACATGAACAGCCAACCCACGTTGGCCGAGAATATGTGCCCGAGCAGCACGCCACCCGGTAGCGACATGAGGATGAACACCACGAGGGCATACGGCGGGAACACGGTGACTCGCCAGTCCTTGTGATCGCGAAAGCGCATCTCCTCGTCGGTGAAGAACTGGTGGTGGTTGAGCGTGTGGCGCTCGTAGACCGCACGCAACCCCTTGATGTTGACCGGCCTGTGCATGACGTACTTGTGCACGAACCACTCGAAGACGTTCGTGAACAGGAACGTGACGGGTACGGTGAGCCATTCGAGCAGCGTCACGTTCTGGATGTGCTGCAGGTAGATGAAAAAGGCGGCCGCGCCCATGGCGTAGATGATGGCGATGTGAAGGTAGCCGTCATAGAAGCCCATGATGCGCGAGCGGTACACCGCACGATAGGCCTTTTGCCGTTCCGAGATCATGGCCAGCGACCCTTGCGATGACATGCGACCGGTGGGCGAGCCGTGCCTGGCATCGCGATGGCTCGCTCGCTCTGATATATCAGAGATACACCCTCGTTGCTCCGGAAGTCAACGCATTGCCTTTCATGGCGCTCCCTCGACGACCCACGCCACTGCTGCGCTCTTGCGGACCTCGGCGATGATATATCAGCAGCATGTCAGCTCTCACCCAGGGATATGGCTTCGCGATGACTTTCCCGGGAAACGAAGCCTCGGCGGGCTCGGGCATGTGCACGCGCGCTAGCGGTGCTCTATCTCCGCCACCGCCTTGTCGATCTCGGCGCCCGTCAACGACCAGTCGTTGTCGAGGTTGGCCACGACGTTGCGCATAAATGCCTCGGACAGGCGGATAGCGCGTTCGTTGTCGCGCAAGTGTTCAATCAGGATCGCAAGTGCCAGCTGCTGCGGACTGTCTCCCTCGTACGTCCACTCAAACCCCCAGCTCGTATAGCGCTTTACGTCGTAGTGCTCCGAGAGGCGCTGGCCGTCCACGGTCACGACGAGTCCATCGATGGTGCGCTTGCCTTCGAACGTGCTCACGATGTGTGCCTCCGGGTCAAAGTGCACAGGTGATGTACCACTCGTGGATAAGTGGATGAAGGCTCCTCACGGGCTGTCCGCCGGGGCCTTGCCGACGATGCGCGCAAGGACGGCGAGATGTTTTGGTACATGTGCCTGCTCAGCGGGCCTTTGATGCCCATTGCGCGCCAGAGGCTGCTTCAGGCCGATATGGGGCTGGTTCGCGTACTTTGCTGCCCCGGGGAGCGACGGTCGCCGGATCGCGGTCGCGCGCTCAGTCGACAATGACGACGACGCCCGTTGGCTCGCCCAGCGCCTCCACCGTTCGTTCGGCAGCTCGGTCGATGTGAACTCGAGGTTCGTCGGGCGGTTGCCGCTCGTTATAAGTGCCCGGCCCGTAGAACCGTCCATAGCGCAGCACAACGCCGCCCTCGGCGAGAACCGAATGCTCCAGTTCTGCGACAGCCCGGGCATCGGGCCCGTCAGGCAATTGCCAGGCGACGCTTTGAGCCAGGATTTTCGGCAACCCGCTCCGCCGCGCGGCGTCGATCAGATTCCGGGTTCCCTCGGTTCGGATGCGAGCGTTCAGAGCTGCGAGTTCACGGATCTGCACCGCATCATCCGGCAGATCGGTCAGCTCGTGCAGCACGACGTCCGGCTTGAAGTCGCGAACCGCCTGGATAAGGGCCTCCCGGTCGAACACATTGCAAACAATCGGTTCGGCACCGAGGTGGCTCAGTAGCTCCGTTTTGCTGGGCGAGCGCGTCAGGCCGCCGACGGCGTGCCCAGCCTGAACCAACCGCGGAATCAGCCGCTGCCCAATCACGCCGGAGGCGCCGGCAAGAAATATTCTCATAGTGCATCCTCGTCGTGCCGGCCTCAGCGAGCGTGTGATCGCGGTTCGGCGCGCTGGTCTATCGCTCCCACACCAGCAACGTCCAAGGCTATTGATCGGCGCCCGCCGGCAATCAATATTGTACCTTTGAACGGAAAAAAAAGCCGGACCATCCCTGATTTGAGCCATACGAAACCCGATGGCTCACCCAAGGATGAAAAACACGCCACTGCCGTTTGTGGCGCTCTTGCGCCGTAGCGGCTCGCTGCCTAGGGGTCAGGAGACAGACATCAATCGTGGCGACGCCGTTGGCAGAGAATCGCATGTGACACCATCGCCGCAACGCTGAGAACCCAGGCATGACAGGCGCAATCGAGATCACCGGCGTCCGCATCCGCCGCGCACTGGTGCCCGTGAGGCGGGTACTCAACACCCGCGTCGGTCGCTTCACCAGGGGGCCGTTCCTGCTCATCGACCTGGAGCTGAAAGGCGGCGGGGTGGGCCGAGCCTTGTGCTTCACCTTCATCCCCATCGCATTGAAGGTCGTGCCGATTTTGCTCGATGAGCTGGTCGCCGGCGCCAAGGGCCACAAGATCACGCTGGCGGATGCGCCTGCGGTGCACGACGCCGGCCAGAAGCGTCTCACGCACCTGGGCCACGAGGGCGTGGCGCAGATGGCGCTCTCCATGTTCGACATGGCGCTTCACGACGCGCTCGCCCGCGAAGCCGGCGTGCCGCTCTACCGGCTGCTCGGTGGCACTGCCGTGCCGCTCCCGACCTACAACAGCTGCGGGCTCGGCATCATGGAACCGCAGGAGGCCGCCCGCGAGGCGAAGGAGCTGGTGGCCGAGCACGGCGGCTTCACGCATGTGAAGCTGCGCATGGGCCGCGACGACACCGCCGGCGAGATCGCCGCCTACAAGGCGGTGCGGAGCGCCATTGGGCCGGACATTCTCATCTCCTGCGACTTCAACCAGGGGCTGCCGGCCACCAGCGCGCTCGAGACCTGCCGGGCGATCGACGGCCTCGGCCTCGCCTGGATCGAGGAGCCGGTCGCGTACGACGATTACAACACGCAGGCGCGGCTCGCCACCAAGCTCGCAACCCCCATCCAGATCGGCGAGAACTGGTGGAGCTGGCGCGTCGGCAAGGCGGCCATCGAGACGGGCGCCTGTGACTTGATCATGCCGGACCTGTTACGCATCGGCGGCGTCACCGGCTGGATGCGGCTCGCGGTGGTGGCCGAGGCGCGCGCCGTCCCCTTCTCCTCGCACCTCTCGCCCGACTATTCCGCCCATATGCTCGCGGCCACGCCCACGCGGCATTGGCTGGAGTACATGGACTGGGGCCAGGACCTCCTCGCCGACCCGCTCGTGCCCGTGCAGGGCTTCACGACGCCGCGGGAGTTGCCGGGCACCGGCGTGGAGTGGAACGAGCCGGCGATCGCGCGCGCTCTGGTCGATGGGTGATAGCAGGGCCCGAAACGGCGAGTCCTCGCGCTGAAGGCGCTCATGACGGGCGGAATCGCCATGGCCTTGAGGTTCCAGCCGTTCGCTCAAGCCCCTCCATGGATGCCGAAGGGCCACTTTCCCGCAAGGCGGGCGGTCGGCGGCGCGCAGGGCCGTCAGCTCCGCCAGCCCGCCATCCGACGCGATGGCAGCTGGTTTCGGGAGAGGATCGGCCGCCACCTCCTTCTTGACGGTCTCCTGGGGTGCGGGTTTGAGCTGCAGCCGGAAGAACACGCCGGACTCGAGGGCCTGGCCGGCCATGCGGGCGAGGCGGGCCTTTCTCGGCGCGGTCGGCGTCGGTGAGAGGGTCCGGGGCAGGGGCCACCAGCAACGGCACGCCGGGCTTGATGACCGGAGGCTCCATTCCGGGCGCGTCGCTCTTCTTGTCGGGCTTGACGCCATCGTAAGTCGCCGGGAGCTTCGACAGGGCGTCCGCGATCGGCTTGTACTCGATGCCGGCTTGGCGTCGGGACCGATGACGAACAGCCGCGGCGCCTCGCTCTAGGCAAGACCCGAGGGAAACTGGATGTAGATCTTGGTGCCGTAGTCGAACACGCGCAGCGGCCGCCAGGGCGCATCGCCTTCGATGCCGTGTGCCGTCTGTGCTCAGGATCTCGATCTGGCGCGCATTGAGACGGCTCAATCAGATCTGGGCGATGGACATCACATGCATTTCGATGGCCAAGGTCTTCGTCTATCTCGCGGTCGTGCTCGACTGGTTCTCGCGGCGGGTCCTGGCGTGGCGTCTGTCGATCACGATGGACGCAGCGTTCTGCATCGAGGCGCTGCAGGAGGCGCTGGCACGTCACGGCAAGCCGGAGATCGTCAACACGGATCAAGGCTCGCAGTTCACCGGCGCGGCCTTCACGGGCGTGCTGGCAGCCAGCGGCGTCGACTCGATCGCGGCCAGCTTGCCGAGTGGCGCGTCGCCGAGGTCGCCTGCTGGGCGCACGGGCGCCGCGGCTTCTTCGACGAGGAAAAGGGGAGCGGATCGCCGATTGCGCGAGAAGCGCTCGAAAAGATCGGCGCACTGTTCGACATCGAGCGGCCGATCGTCGGCGCGCCTGCCGAGCAGCGGCCAATGTCCGCCAACGCTTGGCGAAACCGCGGCTCGACGAACTGGCGACTTGGCTCGATGCCCAGCTGCAGCGCATCCCTGGCAAGAGTGATCTCGCCGGCGCCATCCGCTATGCCCGCTCGAGATGACCGGCGCCGACGACTTAAGATCAGTAACAACGCGGCCGAGAACGCCATCAGGCCCGTGGCTCTTGGAAGCAAGAACTGGCTGTTCGCCGGCAGCGACGCCGGGGCGAGCGAGCCGCTCTCTTCTATACGCTGATCCGGACGGCGACGCTCAAAGGCGTGGAGCCCGAGGCCCACCTGCGCCAGGTCATTGCCCGCACCGCCGCCCATCTCGTGAACCGGCTGCACGACCTGCTGCCCTGGAATATCGCCTCCTCGGCGACGCCCAGCGTCGCCGCCTGAACCGCCCGCCGTCAACCCAACAATGCCGCAGTCACAGGCGGACGCTTACCCGCCTCCATCCGCCAGCGATCGAGCAACGTCAGCAATTTGCTCGCTTCGGGCTCGAGCTTCTTCATGGGTTGGCGCTCAACGCCAGGTACAATCCCCGCGACGAGCCAGCTCTGCTGGCTCATCTCAATCACCGCGATTAAGGTGTGATTAGGATCGAGCGGTGTAAGCGAACGGCTCAGCTCGTCTACCGGCTTGCTGGGGTGCTTGCCCTTGCGCATCGGGGTGGCTCCATCGGTTGCCCTAAAACAGCGCCGATGGATGCCATCGCCCGGTTAACAGTTCGCCGGACGCGAGTTCATCGCCGCTCACCCCATGGCATCTCTGTAACCTGACGGAATCGCTGCATCGCGGCGAATGGGGAACTCGTACCAATAACGGGCAGACGCTCACCTAAGTTGCCTTGCATTGGAAACCGCGGGCTCAAGTCGGTCGAGCAGTGCCTCGTTCTGCCGCTTCGCCGTTAGCAGTGCGGTTCGGGCCTTCTGCAATTCTTCCTTATCCATCAACGTGTCTTGCTGAAGCTTCGCAAGCCGCGCCTCTGTCTCCGCAGTTTTTGCGAGTTTGGCCTCCGCTTCGACAATCTGGGCCTTGGCGACTCCGACGTCGGCTTCCGCGCGGTCTCTTGCCAGTCGGTGCTTTTGCAGGAGTTCATTGGACGATTTGAGAGCCCGAACAACTTGGTCGTTTTCCTGGCGGATGTCCGCCAACGCTGCCTGTGCCCGTTGCATGCCTTGTCGGAGGCCGGCAGCGACGGTGCGCTCTTCAGCCAGCCTCGTCTCAATTTTCTTGGAGGCGTCCTCCGCGACCAAGCGGCGGCTGCGCTCGTGCGCCAGCTGTTCGGCAGCTTCCTTGAGACGCACGGCCGTCGGCACCGATGTGGTCTCCATATTTCTCGAAGCGCTATCTGCGTAGGTAACGAAGTACAACCATCCCGCAGAGACCAGAACGGCTGTTGCTGTTGCGATCCCGATTTCTCGAAGAAACCGGCTTCGCCTTGGTGGCTCGCGGACATTGTGTCCGTGTGGCGGAGCGATTCCAGCGGCTGGAAGCGATGGGCTCAACTCTATCGGTTCGAAGGCGCTGGTAGGCCCATGCGCGACCCCGTAGGTTTGCGTGCCAAAGCTCCACAGATGGCCCTCCAGGTCACGGCACGTGTAGAAACGACCTCCTAAACCGTCGTCTTGCGGCTCGAGTTCAATGGTCGCCCCTGCTGCTTTAGCGTGTGCGCAATGGTCTGTCGCATCCGCGATGGTGAGATAGCAGAGCTGGGTGTTTGCGCCCCCGACCGTTTCAGGCTGCACCATGAGATTGTCTAAAACGGAATTGATGATTGGCCGCACAAGCACGAAGCTGTCGCCAAGTCGCAGCGACACGTACTTGACGTGGCCGCCGAGTTCTTGCGCGCGATTGTGCTCCTGAAACCCGAACGCCTCGCACAGCCAGTGCGATGCGACGCCTACATCTCGATATCGCAAGACCGGCGTTATCGTCGTCGCACGCACTATTGTCCTCCCCTGCTAAAACCATGACTGTGATGGGGCCTCGTGAAGGCCGCGTCAAACGATCCTTGCTCAAGCTCCATCCTGACTTTGCGCGTTCCGTGGGGAAACCGCGTACCTTTCGAGGCCCCCAAGTTCTTGATCCGAGGGTCATCATTCCTCGGTCCGGCAGCTGCCTGAGCGCGGTGAATGTAATACTGTTCACTGACGTGCCGGGCTGCCCGCTTGGCACGGGGCCAAGGCGCCAAAAGCCGACACCGTGCACGAGTGACTGACGCTGCGCAGGGGAGCCGAGTACCGCTCCTCGGCTTGTGGACGGGCGGCAGATAGATATGCGGCATCTTCCATTGTAGGGCGTAGTGGAACCCTTCGGCGCTCGCGCTCTATGTACCGCGGCCCTTCGGGCGCTCACCGCTCAGATCTGATGCGCGACTGATCGGAAATATCATGATAATATCAGATTCGTGCTTGCTGTTGCATGAGAGATACAGCATAGCGCGGCAATTGGTGGTACAAGGACTGCGTTAAGAGGATGTTGACGGTCAATTGGGTGCGGGGCGGGTGGATTGCAATAACATGTCTGCCCTTTCGTCGGTTCGTGAGGACCTATTGCGGTTGGGCTGCGGACCAGGTGCCTTAGGCTGAGGAGCTGGCGTTTTGCCGGCTCCTCAGTTTGGCAATCGCCGTGACGAGTGCTTTCGAGTTTGCGTGCGCTTAGGTCGTTAGGGAGCATTGCATGAAATTGCAATCTAACATTGCGCATCGTGACAAGAGAAGCCGATTGTGCTTCGCCCCGCGGCCGAGTAGGCGGGCGCAACCGGCACCGGATTCGCCGCACGTCGAGGTGCTGCGTGCGGGCGCCCGCACCTGGAATGCCTGGCGGCGTGAGAATCCTGGTATCGTCCCGGTGTTGGATGATCTCAACGTTTCGATAACCGAACGCCAATTCGGCCGCGTCCAGGGTGGTCCGATCAATCTTAGCCTCGCAGAATTTCGCCGGGCGCGCCTGGATCAGGCGACGCTCATCGAAGCGAACTTGATGGGCACCGTGCTCACGGAAGTGGACCTTTCGGACGCGCGGCTGGAGCACGCCGACCTCCGTGGTGCGAGGTTGGTGTATGCCGCTCTCGGCGGCGCGCGCCTCAATGGCGCGAATCTTTCCGGCGCCGACCTGCGACTGTCGCAAGGTCTGACGCAGGCTCAGATCGATCAAGCTGTCGGGGACCGACGCACGGTTCTGCCGGCGCATCTGACGGCCCCGACCGCCTGGCTCCGGCAAGGCGATCCCGATCCGTGAGCATGCGAGACGCAAGCGAGCGAGCGGTCGGAGACCGTCGGCGCGGCATGTCGGCAAGCGAAAATGGGATGTCGGTCGACCCACCCGCCGTTTGGCTCCAGGAGCGTCATCGGGGCAGTCTTGGCAGGCACTGTCGTGTCGGGGATCTTGACTGCGCTGACGGAAGCCTACATCCAACGTCGCCGCGTCGCACCTGGCGATGCACTTTCCGCGACGCATGCGATCGTTCACGACAGCGGATCGCAAGCGCCGGCGAGGTTGCCCTACGCACCGTCCGGCTGACTGCCTGTCGAAAGCCGCGCGACCGCTTGTCCCCCAGGCGCGCCCGCGCCCCGATTCGACCGCTCATCCGCCCTGGTTGCCGGGAAAACGCAACAGCACGCGGAGGCCGCCAGCCGACGATCCTTCGAGAGCCATCTTGCCGCCGTAGGCTTCCACAGCCGCGCGTGTGATGCTTAGGCCCAATCCCGAGCCCGGGACGCTTTCATCGAGTCTCGCCCCTCTGCGCATAACGAGGTCACGATCGGACTCGGATACACCGGGTCCGTCATCGCCGATGGCAAGTTGCACGTCGCCGGCGACCGACCAAGCGGTAATGGTCACTTCCGTTCGCGCCCATTTGCGGGCGTTGTCCAGCAGGTTGCCAAGGATTTCCGCCAAGTCGACCTCCTCGACCGGCGCTGCAAAGTCAAGCGCGCAATCGAGCCTCCAACTGAGCCGGTCGCCGCGCGGAAGTCGTTCCATCGTCCGCAGGAGTCGCTCAGCGAGCGGCTTTACGATCGTCCTCTGCTTCACCGTCGAGTTGGCCGCGATACGCGTCCGCGTCAGCTCTCTTTCGACGTGAGCGTTGAGCACTATGAGCTGTTGCTGCATCTCCCCCGCGAGGTCATGCTCGTGGCGCTGCCGCAGTTTCTCGGCAACCATTGCGAGCACCGTCAGCGCTGTCTTGAGGCCGTGGGCGAGATCGCCGGCTCGCGCACGGGCGGCGTCGATCGCCTTCTCTTGTGCCTCAAGTAACCGGTTCGACTCCGTCACCAGCGGCTGCACCTCGATCGGAACGTCGTCCGATAGCCTGCGTGCGTTCCCGACGCGAATGTTCTCCACCCCCGTTCGCAGGATCTCGAGCGGGTGCAGCCCTAGCGACACCTGCGCCCAGGCAGCGGCGATCAGGATCAAGGCCAGCAGGCCGAGTGCGATGAAGATGTTGATGCGAAGCTGCGAATTGAGGGTATCGAGCGTACCGATCTCCGCCACATCCATGGCGACAACCAGCAAGTAGACCGTCGCTTTATGCTCGGATGCGGCCTGTTGCGGAATAATGCGCCGGATCGATGCATAGAGCCGCTGTTTGTCGGGCCCGGGGACAGGTTGTCGCCAGGAGTTGGCGTCTGCGGGAGCCTTCACCTGAAGCGCGCCATCACCCAGGGAGGCGGAACGCAAAACCGGCCGATCGTCGACAGACAGCTGCCAATATCGTCCGGCAAAGCGCTGGCGGAAACGGACGTCCGGGAGTTCGTGTTTTAGCGATGGCATTCCCTCTCCGTCTAGAGAGAAGGACGCGGCGAGCTGATCAAGGGCCGAATCGAGCTCATTGTGCACGAGCGATATGACATTCCTCTCGAAGAGGATAAGCACCACCAGCCCGGCGAACTGGACCGCGAGTACGATGATGACGACTGCGGCTCCGAGCAATCGGACGCGCAATGAGTTCGGGATCAACCGTCTACCCTGAGAAAATATCCCTGGCCGCGACGGGTTGCGATGACGTCGGAGCCGATCTTGCGCCGGAGCCGCCCGAGCAAGGCCTCAAGCACATTGGCGTCCTTCTCGCTGCCGTGCCCGTAAACCTGGTCGAGAAGCTCGGATGCGCTGATGATCTCGCCCGGTTGCAGCGCAAAGCAGCATAGAAGACTGAACTCAAGTGGCGTCAACTCGACAGGTACGCCGTTCGCCGTGACCGACTTGCGTCTCTGATCGATGACCAGATTGCCGATCGTTACCGCATTCATCGCCTGTCCGGCCGATCGCCGAAGAACGGCATGCAGGCGCGCCAGCAATTCTTCCATCTGGAAGGGCTTGGGCAGGTAGTCATCGGCGCCAGCATCGATGCCTTCGACACGCTCCATCCAGGTACCACGTGCCGTCAGGATGACAACAGGCATGCGCCGCCCCGCCCTCCGCCAGCGATTGAGGACGCTCAGTCCGTCCATGCGGGGAAGACCGAGGTCGAGGACCACGGCGGTGAAGTCCTCGGTATCGCCGAGAACCCAAGCGTCCTCGCCATTGCCCGCGACATCGACCCTGAAGCCGCTGCGCTCGAGCGAGCTTTTGATGCTGCCGGCGAGCGCAGCCTCGTCCTCGACGACTAGAACCCTCATCGCCACCTCGGCACAAAGTGCCCCACTCTGCGGATGTTCGGCCGTTGGCGCTATACTAGCATTGCCTGGGACGAAATCCACAGCTCCCGTCCGTGCTTGCCGGCGCCGGCGGCGCGGCGTCAAGCGATCCGGGCAGAGGTCCGCCCGCCCGGTGCTTCCCCCGGTGGCCTCCCGAGGGGTCTTCCTGCGGCGCGGCCTGCCTCGGCGGCCTGATGACCTGACAAGACTCTGAGGTACCCGATCGGCACGCCATCAGCGGCCTCATGTTACCGTCCTTCCCTGCAGCGGTTTGCGCCTGCCGTCCTACACCCATGACCCAGCGGCAGGCAGCATCGCGGACGGCCAGAGGCACCGCCCAGTCGCGGGCCTCTGGCGTCTCGCGCCGTCAGCCATCCCGGGACGGTAAAGCCCCGTGGTTCCGCGGCGGCTTCATCATTTGAACACCCCGGCAGATGACAACAGCGCGGCTAGGCCGATCGCTACGCCGTAGGGACATTGGCTCCGCTCGGCCAAGGCTCTCGCGCGCTGATACAGCCAATTGTGGCCCAGGGTGCCGCCGACAACGCCGCCGTGCTTCTTGATCAGAAGCAGTGCGAGCGCAAGCAGCGCGCCCAGAAAGGCCGTCAGCAGCACAAAGAGGCTCGCATTCTCGGGGCCGATCCACAATGCGATTGCGGCAATCAGTTTGACATCACCACCAGCGACCCATCCAGCCAAGAAGAACGCCAGGAAAAACAGCAGCACCATCGCCGCAACGGCGAGGTGCGCGAGGATCGAGCCGAGCTGCATGCCTATGGCGGCGGATATGACGAAAGAGGAGACCAGTACGACGACGATCCAGTTCGGGATAATCAAGCTTTTGAAGTCGGACACCATCGCGTAGCAGATGCACACGACATAGATCGACTTTAAGCCGAGCAGGAGGATGGACACCGTGCGCCTGCCTCCTAGCGTGCCACCCGCAGCTGATTGATGCCGAGCCCAATATTGGTAAATACCGTCTCCAGGGCGCCGGCGGTCGGACTTTCATAGGAGCATTGTCCGCCCGGACATTCAGCGGAGGCGCAATTGGCAAGCATTGTGCGCGTCGCGCCATCGGTGACTTGCAGCGCGATCGTATACACGTAAATGCCTTGCGACTTGACGCTTGTGCACAAGGCCGCGGTTTTCGCATCCAGCACCTGTCGGGCCTGCGACCCGTCCGTGGCGCCAAGATGGCCGGAGGCGGCAAATCCGAAGGCCGAGAACAGCGAGGCGTTGTGGTAGTTGGAACCCCCGCCGACGTTGTTCTCGCCGTCTGTGAGGAGAATGAGGAACTTGACGGTATCCGAGTCCGAGTAGGGAGCGCCCTCCGGGAACGGCAGGTCCGGCGAAAGCACGCGCCAGCCCCAGGCAATGCCCTCCGGAATGACGGTATTGCCGGCCGCAACCATGCCGTTGATCGCCGAGGTGATCTTCGCCTTGACGTTGGTAAGCGGCAGGATCGGGCTCGCCGGGCAATTGTAGTTGGGCCCGAGCGGGGGACTGAAACCGAGATTGGGAACGCTCGCGCCGATGTACTTCGACCAGTTCCGCTGCTTTGCCGCCGCGTCGCCGGGTATGCTGGTGTCATCGAGGTAATCGTTTTGATAGCCCAGTCCCGGTCCTTGCGGACCGTTGCCGGTCCCCGGCTCGTCCGGCGCGAAATAGGGCACGAACAGGGTCTCGCCCACGCCGGGGTCGGGGGGCTCGTCGGTGAGGTCGTAGCCGCTCGGGCCGACGCGTGCCCTGACGCAGCCGCCCCAGCCGACATTCTTAAGCCCATTGAACAAGTCGAACAGCGTCTTGCCCGCCGGTATGTCGATGTCCTCCGCGTGGATCGGGGACAGCTTGGCGCTGTCGAGCCACTCCGCACCGATATTGGTTGCGCCGACGTTCACCGCAGCGGTGAAGGGAACCAGGCCGAACTTGACAAAGCTGGACGTCGTTTCCGCACCGAACAGCGCGCCGACCAGGGTATTGGCGGACGTCTTCAGCGCCGTCATCCTGGTCCCCGCCATCGACCCCGAGTTGTCGAGCACCATCACGACCTCGATCTTGCGAAGCTGGCGCAGGACCATCGATGAGACGGTGATATCGACCGACTTGTAGCCCAGAATCTGCACCAACGTCATCGGCACGCGGGCCGTTCCGGTGACATCGACCTGCTTGCCTGTGGCCACGACAGTGACGCCCAGGAGGTCGCCGTACAGTTGGGATGGATAGTACGTCTTCACGAACGAGTGGGCGAGCGTGGTCGCGTCCTCGGTGCTCAGCTCGGGATGCCGGCCCACGGCGACTCCGGCCGCATCGACGGCGTCGGTCAGCTTCTGCTTGGCGAGCGTGATCCGACTGACGTCCAACGCGACCCCTGCGATCGTCAGCAGCGGCAGCAGGACCATCGCGACATTTATGAGGACCGCCCCACGCTCGTCGGCGCGAAGGCGAGACAGGAGCGAAATGAACAACCGCAACATGACACGATGCAAACCCTGGCGCCTTTGCTCGAACGCTGTCGGCGCGCCTGCGGCCAAAGAGAAGACAGTTAGGCGTCCGCCGGTTGTGGAGTCAACCGGCTTTGCCAATCGGCCGGGCGAGGTTTATCTAGCATGTCGCGGCATGAGCGGGGGCTTGCGACATGGAGCGCCGGCGTATGGGGGATCTCTCACATTGCGGGCAGCTGCCGGGAAGGCCGCTGGGAGGGCGGCGCGCGCCATCGTGGCTGGGGCGGCTTTGCCGCGACCAGGCCGGCGCCAGCCTGATCGAGTTTTCCCTGATCGCGTTGCCATTCCTCATTCTGCTTTACGGGACATTCGAGGTCGCTTTCGTCTACTGGGCCAATCAGGAGCTTGAGCATGCGGCGAGCTACGGCGCGCGGCTCGTGCGCACCGGCCAGGTCCAGGCAAACGGCCTCGACCGGGCGCAACTCACGACCCAGATCTGCAGTCAGACGGCCCTGCTTGTCGGGTGCGCGGCGAAGCTGCGCCTCGATGTGCGCAGCGGCAAGACGCTTGGCGATATCGCCCCGCCGGTGCCTCTGGATGGCAGCGGCGCCCTGAAGGACGCCGCGGCCTTCACGTTCTCGCCCGGCGCCGCCAACGACGTTGCGCTCATTTCGGCGTTCTACGCCTGGCCGCCGCTGCTCAAGCCGTCCGGCTACATTCTCCGGGCCGCCTCGGTGGTGCGCAACGAGCCGTTCTAATACCGGGCCGGCTCGCGCCTCAGCCACGGAAACTTCGTTTCCCAACCGGATTGCTCCCAACGCACCAATGCGATACCGGCAACGGCTATCATCGCGCCCGCAATAACATCGACCAAATGGTGCCCACCTTCCGGCAGGGTAGAAACGATCACAAAGCCATTTACGATGACCGCCGGAAGCGCCAGAAAGCGGAAGCCGCGAAAGGCATAGGCCGTGACGATTGCCAGCACGGTGTGAAAAGAAGGGAAAGTGACCAATCCCTCCATTTTCATGAAATCCAGTGGTTCGGTCCCGGCCCGCAGCCTCAAGAACATCTCGTAGTGCCACATACCGGCATCGGAGCTGAAGCCATCGAACAATTCCCGGGGCGGGCGAAAGTGCGCATAGGCTCCGGCTGCGGGGACAAGGAGCATCAGCGCGCCCACGGCTACCGACGTGACCGAGAGCAGCGCCTGGAATTCCGCAAGCCTGCGTTCGTATCTCCCGAAGCACAGGAGCAGATAGAGCGCCAGCATTTGGGGGAGAGCGCTGTGGTAGGCTGTGACGAGAGCCCAGCTGATCGCCGGGTTTGAGTTTGCAGACCCCACGAACCCGAGCCAGTCGAAGCCCAACGCCTGGTCGACAGACGCCAGTCTCGCGTCCTGCAGCGGGAGGGCGGCACTCGCCGCCAGATACATGTATGTCCCTGCTGCGACGCCCAGGCAGACAGTAAAGGCGGCAATCCGTGCCAGACTGTTGACTCCATAGGCGGCGGCGCGGATAGCACCTGCCGTCTTGGTCAGATCGCCTTCAAGCCGCTTCAGAACCAAAGGAAGCATGCCAAAGGCGCATAATATGACAAGGCTAGCCCGACCGATTGACCAGAAATTGGACGCTGCGAATGTCAAGGGCGACACCGAGAGCCAAATAACGTCTACCATGACGAAAATGCCAAGCGACCACCGTGAGAGCGGTGTGATCAGTCGCTGCCTGCTTAAAGGCGATGCCATCGCCCATGATTTGGGGGCCGCCGGCTGATCTCTTGAGATATAATTCATTTCGTCGATGTTCGACATCAATAGGGCCCATTATAGTTCTGACAACAGAGTGCTGCGTGCTGCTGCCCTGCACATCTCCATCGCTCTACCGCCAATACATGACACACCCAAGACTCGACTTCCAGAAGTGGTCCATACTAGAAGAGGTGCTGTTTGGCCTTGTCTAGGTTCTTTGGGAGAGCGTGGTGCTGCCTCCAATATCGTATTGGCGCCGCTCGCTGGCTGCCGCCATGCCAAGGCTGCGCGTGCGCCGCATTGCGGACCTGGCGCGCGATCGGTCCGGCAACGTGCTGATCGAGGCTGCCCTGGTCTTCCCGATCCTGGTTGCGCTCCTTCTCGGCGTGTCCGAATTCTCGGAGGCGTTCACCGCGAGCCGCCGGGTTGCGGCTGCCGCGCACACCGCCGCCGACCTGGTGGCACGCTCCACGAGTGTCACCGCGGTCGATCTGAGCAGCATCAAGGCCATGGTTGATGAGACCATCAAGCCGTTTCCCACTACTGGTCTCGGCCTGGTGATCACCAGCGTGTTGGCGGACAAGGACAACGCCACAACCGTGGTGTGGAGCGAAGCCCTGGGAGCGGGGGTGAGCGCGTACGGCACGGGTGCCGCGATCGGCGTACCAGCCGGCCTGACCTTTCCTAACGGCTCTCTGGTCCTCGCCGAGATCAAGTACCCGTTTAAGTCGACGCTGTCGGCGCTGATCGTCAGCTCGGTGCCACTCCAGGCCAAGGCCTACCAGGTGCCCCGCTACAGCACCCAAGTCGTCAAGAAGTAACGGCCGTTCCAGGAACTTGGTGTGGATAACCTGCCACACCCATTGATTTTTCTAGGTCGTGTCGTGTCGGACACAATTCCGCCACCTGTTCGTCCGGATGTCGCCACTCCCCGGCGAGCGGGGCGCGCGTAATCCATTGATAATATGATGTATTGCTTGGAAAGATGGTCGCATGCTCATTGAGGTTTTTCGTCCGATGCGACCTCGCAGTCACATGCGAGATTTATGAATTGTGAGCCGCAATGCAACTTTTGAATATCTAACGGGTGGAGTACAATCAGCGATAGGTGGACCCCAGGAGACTGGTGTTGCCAACTTGCAGGTAACCTGTGCCGGCATTGTCTGACTATTCATTAGCGAAACTGCCAGACTCCCCGACACAAGGTTACTTTTGGGTAGGCCGTGCAGGTGCTGCGCCCGCACGGATGGGTAAGTCAGGGAGCTTCAACAATGTTGTCTCTTGCCAAAACAATGTTGCCTCTTGCCAAGGACATTGCCATCGGCCTCTGGAAAGACCGGCGCGGTGCGTCCTTGCTCGAATACTCACTGTTGATCGGCATCATCGTCGCGGTCACGGTGGGAGTCATAACGGCGGTCGGCACCTGGGTGACAGGCCGGTGGGACAGCCTGAAGACCGCGCTCGGCATCTAGCTAGACATACTCCTCTTCGCCGGGGGCGCACCTCAGTGCATCCCCCAGGCTCCTTCTGGCGAGGCCGTTCAGCTTCGCCTGTGAGTTGCGGCATATTGGGTGCGGGGCCACTATGAGGTTGCGTAACGCCTCCCGACTCTTGGCGGCGGCCGTGTGTGCCGCCGTCGCGACCTACGTGACGGTGGTGTCCCTTACGCCGGGAACTCCAGCCGCCCGGTCGCGGGTGGCGGTCGCGGAGAGGCCGCAGGAGCCCATGCGGGGTCTCGACACCAAGACCGTGATCGTCGCCGCGAGATCCCTGCAGTACGGTGCGGTGCTTACAGCCGACACCTTGACGGAGGTGCAGTGGCCCTCTGCCTCCGTGCCGCCTGGCGCCTTCAGTACCCGCGACGCGCTGCTCGGTCCCGGCGGGCAGCGTACCGTGCTCGCATCCATCGCCCAGAACGAGCCGATTCTGGCCTCCAAGGTCACCGGCCCCGGGCAGCGCGGCTCCCTGTCCGCCGTGATCGAGGACGGCATGGAGGCGGTGACGATCCGTGTCGACGACGTGCTCGGCGTGGCCGGCCTCGTGCAACCGGGCGACCGGGTGAACGTGATGTGGACGTACTATGAGCGCAAGTCGAACGCGAGCGGCAAGCCGGCATCGGACGTGGCCTACAGCGTTCGCCTTCTGCAGAACGTGCGGGTGCTTGCCATCGATCAGGTGCTGGACCGCGGATCCCAGGCCAAGCCCGCCAAGGCAGTGACCGTCGAGGTCGATGCGGAAGGCGCAAGGAAGGTAGCCCTCAGCCAGAACGCCGGGCAACTCTCCCTTGCTCTGCTACGCGCCGGTTCGACCCCCCGTGCCGACTACCGCCGCATCGGCATCGACGATCTCGGCGGGCAGCCGACGCCTGGCAGTGTCCCGCCGCCCTCGTTGCCTCAACAGACTGAGCCCGACGGTCGCGTGGTTGCCGTGACGCGGGGAACCGAGCGCAGCTACTACAAGATCACAGACTCGGGCCGGCACGAGATCAAGCCACCCGGCAAGACCACGCCGTCAATGACCGCAGCCCCTCAACCGGAGTAGCAAGCCGTTTGAGGAGTTTCTCGCAGACATTCAGGTGCGCATCGCATTTGACGTAGTTGTGGGGGGTAAGACAGTGGTGTTTCATGTATTCCGCCACCTCGCTCGGCGCGCGTTCGGGCGCACCGGTGCCGAGCCGGAACTTGGCGCGCAGCCCCGTCGATGGATCACATCGGCCCTTGGGCTGGTCGTTGCCTCGGCTGCGCTTGCTGTGCTGGCAAGTTCGCCGGTGCTTGCCCAGGGCCGAGCCCCGAAGAACAAGGCGATGATCGAGGGTGTCGGCGAGTCGTCCCTGGTGCAGCTGCTGGTGACGGTCGACAAGGCCAAGACCGTCGGTTGCGATCAGGAGTTCATCGAGGTCCTGGTGGCGAACCCGCTGATCGCCGATGTCATCGCCCTGTCCAGCAAGCAGGTCTACGTGCTCGGCAAGAAGGCCGGGATCACGAGCATCTCCCTCGTCGGCACCAACAAGAAGGTCATCGGTCTCGTCAACGTCGAGGTCGCGCATGACGTCGACAGCCTCACGCAACGCCTTCGCAAGTTCGTGCCCAACAGCGAGATCGTCGTCACCTCGGTGAACGGCAAGGTCCTGCTGACCGGCACGGTGCCGGACGCCCCGTCCGTCTCTCGTGCGATGGCGATCGCCGAGCAGGTGGCGCCTGGCGCCGTCACCAACGCCATGACCGTGCGTGGCTCGCAGCAGGTGCTGCTGGAGGTGAGGTTCATCGAGGCGACCCGCAATTCCGAGCGCGATGTCGGCGTGTCGTGGGAAATTGTCGGAAACAACGGCAAGCGGGCTGCCGTGTCTGGCCTCACGGGCCTGCTCACCAACAACACCCCCTTCGGCGTGGCTGTCGCGCGGGTGCTCGATAATGGCACGACGGCCGATGTACTCATCCAGGCGCTGGAGAAGCGGGGCATGGCGCGCCGGCTGGCTGAACCGAACCTGGTGGCGTTGTCGGGCGATACCGCAAGCTTCCTGGCAGGCGGCGAGTTCCCGATCCCGGTTCAGGCCGACAACAACAGGATCACCCTGGAATACAAGAAGTTCGGCGTCAGTCTCGCATTCACCCCCACGGTCCTTGGCGAGGGGCTGATCAACCTCAAGATCGAGCCCGAGGTCAGCGAGCTCGATCCGACCAGCTCGGTGCGAGTCAAGGATATCGAGGTGCCGGGCCTCATGGTCCGCCGCACCCAGACCACGCTCGAGCTGCGGGACGGACAGAGCTTTGCTATCGCCGGGCTCCTGTACACCAATCACTTCAAGAATCAGGCGCAGCTGCCATGGATCGGGGAGGTTCCGGTGCTGGGCGCGCTGTTCCGCAGTGCCGCCTTCCAGCGCAAGGAGACCGACCTCGTCATCATCGTGACCCCGCGGCTGGTCAGGCCTTCGCGCCCGGGCCAGCAACTTGCGACGCCGTTCGACCGGCGGCTCCCGAGCAACGACGCCGAGTTCTTCTTAGCCGGGCAGCAGGAGGTGAGCGCAGCCAAGCCTGAGCCGGGGCGCGGGCATTTCCTCACCTTCGACAGCCGCGGCAGCAAGTAAGGGAGAGCGACCATGAGGTTTTCAGGCATGCCGCTCCGGTCACTCCGGCCGAAGGCCACAACCGTGGGCCTCCTCCTGTGCGCTGGCGCGTCGCTGGTCGCCTGCACCAGCGATCAGTCCCACGAGTATCTCGCACACAGCGACAGGGTCACGAGCGGGGCGGGAGATGCGGCCGCCTCGAACCGTGCCATGCACACAATCGACCCGTGGTCGAAGCCCAGCAACAAGACGCAAATCGATATGGATGGAA
>Ga0268264_10001269_pt1 | contig 23957 bp, 17 predicted proteins | sample KBSSwiS32_FD_190357 | JGI IMG/M metagenome (GOLD analysis project Ga0268264, IMG submission 190357) | Switchgrass rhizosphere microbial communities from Kellogg Biological Station, Michigan, USA - KBS Switchgrass S3-2 (SPAdes) (version 2) | ecosystem: Host-associated > Plants > Roots >...
GTTGCGCGCGTCCTCCACCGAGGCGCCGTACGGGTAGCGGATCTGCGCCCACCCGGTGACGCCCGGCTTGATCAGCTCGCGCAGCTCGTAGAACGGGATCTGCTGCTTGAGCTGGCCGACGAAGACGGGGCGCTCGGGCCGCGGACCCACCAGGCTCATGTCGCCCCGGAGGACGTTGTAGACCTGCGGCAGCTCGTCGATGCGGCACTTGCGGATGAAGCGGCCGACGTGCGTCACCCGGTCGTCGTTCTTCCGGGCCCACACCGCGCCGCCCTTCTCCGCGTCCTGCCGCATGCTGCGGAACTTCCACAGCTTGTACGGCTTGCCGCCCAGGCCGACCCGCTCCTGGGCGTAGAAGATGGGGCCCTTCGAGTCCAGCTTCACCGCCAGCGCCACCAGCAGCCCCAGCGGCCCGGCCAGCAGCAGCAGCACGGTGGCGGCGGCCACGTCCACCACCCGCTTGCAGAGCTTCCGCCCCAGGCCGACGGTGAGCCGCTCCTCGAAGGCCAGCTCGGCGGGCCGCAGGTGCGTCACCGGCAGGCGGCGGAGCACGCGCTCGCAGAAGCCGGCGGCGTCGTAGACGTGGATCCCCGCCAGCCGGCACCGGAACAGCGCGTCCATCCAGCGGCCGCCGCGGGGCTCGTCCAGCGCCACCACCACGTACCGCGCGCGGTGCTCCCGCGCCTGCGCGTCCACGGTCCGCTCGCCCTCGGCCCCGTCGCGCGGCGGCTCCACCATGCCGCACACCGCGAAGGCGCCCTCTCCGCCCTCGCGGATCATCCGGCACAGCGCGCGCGCCTTGAGGCCGTCCCCCAGGACCAACACCCGCGCGCCCTGCCCCAGGGCCGCCCGCATCGCCACCCGCATCGCCATGGTCCCCGCCACCGCGCCCAGCGCGCCGCCCAGCAGCACGCCGGTGGGCGCGCGGACCCGGAGCGCGAACGCCCCCAGTCCGAGCACGAAGACGGCCACCCCGGCGGCCCTCACCAGCCGGGCGCCCCCGCCGCCCAGGTCCTCGGTGGCGACGCGCAGGTCGTACAGGTCCACCGCGTACAGCGCGAGCTGGAAGATGGCCGCCAGCGCCAGCGCGTACAGGCCCAGCTGCAGCAGCGTCCGGTCCAGCGGCACCGACGTGCCCGGCGGCGAGACGGCCAGCGCCAGCACCCCCGCCCCCAGCAGCCCCGCCAGCGCGATGGACAGCGTCTCGGCGGCGAAGAAGAGGAGCTTCCGCGCGGAGACGTAGTGATGGAACACCCGCAGCATCTGAAGCGTCGCCCCCCTCGACCAAACTGCGGCCCCCGGCTCGAGGCGCCACCCCACGCGCGCCCGAGCCGGAGGTCCCCCCCCTCCACTACCTTCGGTGCATCAACCCTTCTTGGATTCCTTCCACGTCAGGTACCCGGCCTGCGCCTCGTCGGAGCCGTTCAGCACGCAGCCCACCACGGGCGCCCCGGCCAGCATCTCCACCGCGGAGCGCACGTGCCGGGCGGAGGTCTGGTTGGCGCGGATCACCATCAGCACGCCGTCGGAGAGCGCGCCGAGGATGGCCGCGTCCGCGAACGGCAGCGTGGGCGGCAGGTCGAGGTACACCTCGTCGAAGTGGTCTCGCACCCGGTCCAGCAGCTGGCGCATCCGCCCGGAGGCCAGCGCGTGGGTGGGCTCCGTCGAGGCGCCGCCGCACGGGATGACCGCCAGCCGTTCGCCCTGGAAGCGGCGCACCACGTCCTTCACCTCGGCCTCACCGTCCAGGAGCTCCCGCAGGCCCGGCGTGGACTTGATGCCCAGCAGCTCCGCCACCGACCCGCGCCGCAGGTCGGCGTCGATGAGCAGGATGCGCCGGTCCATGGCGGCGCGCGCCGCGGTGAGCGCCAGGTTGAGCGCGGTGAGCGTCTTGCCCTCCCCCGGGACGGCGGAGGTCACCGACACCACCTTGAGCGTCCGCAGCTGCTTCAGCCGCTCCAGCCGGAAGTACAGCGTCCGGAACTGCTCCGCCGCCGCCGACGCGGGCGCGGTGAGGGTGACCACGTTGCGGTCCACCCCGGCGCTCGTGAACGGGTCCTGGTCCAGGCGGGGCAGGAAGTTCCCGGCCCGCTCCATCGTCTCTTCCATCCCCTCTCCCTCCCCGTGCCGGTTCAATTGATGGTCTCCGTGCTGCGGGCGGTCACCGCGTTGCGACCGCTGTTGGTCGGAGCCAGTACCCGCCTCGCCGTGGCCTTCCCGTTCAGCGACGGCACCACCGCCAGCACCGGCAGCGGCAGCCGGTCGCGCACCTCGGCCGGGTCGCGCAGGCTGTCGTCGCGCATGTCCTTCACCACGCCCACCAGCAGGCCCAGGCCCAGCGCCAGCAGCGCGCAGACCAGGAGGCCGCTCAGCCGGTCCGGGCGCGCGGGCGCCGACGGCGCCGCGGCGGCGGAGATGACGTTGAACGCGCTCTCCGCGCTCCGCTCCTCCAGCTCCTGGGCGATCTCCGCCTCCACCTTGCGCGAGACCACGCTCTGGTACTTGGTCTTGGCGATCTCGTAGTCGCGCTGGAGCACGCCCAGCTCGTGGGCCCACTTCGGCGTGTTGTCCAGGCGCCTCTGGTAGGCCTCGGCCTGGGTGTGCAGCCCGTCGATCTCCTGCTGGACCTGCGTCACCAGGGTGGCGGCGCGGGCGCGCTCCTGCCGCTCGGCCACCATCCGGCCGGCGGCGTCCTTCAGCTTGGCTTGCAGCCCGTCGGCCTCGCGCGACATCCGCTGGACCTCCGGGTGGTCCTCGGTCCACTGGGTGCGGGCCGCCACCAGGGCACGGTTGGTCGAGTCGAAGGCCGCCTGCAGGCGCCCCGCCTCGCTGTCCATGGCGTAGTGGGCGCGGGCCAGGTCGCTCCGCCGGGTCTCCGCCACGCGCAGCTCTTCGGACTTGGTCTGCAACAGCCCGCCGATCCGCTCCAGGGCGCGCATGTTGGTCTCCAGCTGCTCCGGCAGCTCGCCCATGTGGTCGACCTTGAACTGGGCGATGGACTTCTCCCAGTCCGCCAGGTTCTTCTTCAGCGTCGCCATCTCGGACTCGAACAGCCCGGTGGCGCGCGCCGCCTGGTCGTGGCGGATCCGCTTCGCCTCGGAGGCGACCAGCTCCGGCAGCCGGTTGGCCACCTTCGCCGCCAGCTCCGGGTCGTGGGCGGAGTAGGCCAGCTCGTAGGCCGCGTCACCCTCCACCTTCACCTCCAGGTCCCGCCGCATCTGCTCCACCGCGGCCTGGAGCCCCTTGCTGGAGACGGTGTCCGGGTAGAGGTTCATCTCCTGGATCGCCTTCTCCAGCACCGGCCGCGACAGCAGCTCCTGGCGGACGGTGAGCAGCCGCTGCTCGATGGGCTCGGAGACCGTTCGCTGGACCAGCTCCTCGGCCGGGCGCTGCGGCTCCACTCGCACCACCACGCTGGCGGTGTAGACGCTGGGGAGGCCCACCACCACCGCCGCTCCCACCGCGAAGGTCGCCGTGGCGATCGCGCCGATCAGCCCTTTTCGCCTCCACAGGGCGGCCAGCACCTGATCCGCCGTCATTCCTTGCTCCATTGCGCCTCCCCCTCCTCCTCGTTACCAGCCCCTGCCCTGGGCCCAGCCGAACGGCGTCACCACCAACCGCGCGGAGACGATGTTCCGGACCAGGTCCGTCGCGCCCGGTCCCGCCGCGCCAAGCTGCGCGTAGCGGTCGCCCTGCACCTTGAGGGCGATGGCGCTGCTCACCTTCCACTCCAACCCCGCCGCCAGCGCGTAGCCCTGCGACGTGCCGGTCCCGTCCAGCGACCAGAACCCGCCGTCGGGCGCGTGCCCGTTGCGGAACACGCTCGCCGCGCCGTACAGCTTGAAGCGCTCCCACGCCCGCCAGTCGACCAGCGCCGAGCCGTAGTCCGCCCACAGCGCGGCGGTGAAGCCGGAGGCACCCATCAGGTCGTGGCCCAGCACCAGCGCCAGGTCCACCCGCTCACCCTCGCGCCCCAGCTCCAGCTGCGCGCGCGGGTACGGGCGCCACGCCGGCGAGCCGGCCGGGGCGAACATCCCCGCCCCCGCCCGGAGCGAGCCGTGCACCTGCCGGGTGAAGCGGTGCTTCACCGTGGCGGCGGCGCTGGCCGCGCCGGCCGACTCCGTCCCGAAGACGAACTGCTGCAGCCGCAGCTCCGCGCCCAGGTCGGTGATCCGCGTCACCCGGTACCAAGCGTCCAGCGAGGGCGAGTGCGAGAACCCGGCCGCGCTCCGCCCGTCGTAGACGCGCGCGCCCTCGAAGGTGTAGCCCAGGCCGGCCGACCACCGCTCGGTGAGCTGGTAGTGCGCGCCCGCCTCCGCGCGGCCGTAGAGCACCGGCGACAGCGTGGCCGCCACGCCCAGGCGCGGCAGCGAGGTGGGGTCGGAGACGCGCCAGGCGTCCACCTTCCCGTCCACCCAGGCGCGGTCGGTGAGCTTCAGGCCCGTCCGCGCGCGCCCGCGGTGGTCCACCGCGAACGACCCGGAGCCGTGGTGGAACAGGAGGTCCGCCGCGTACCAGCCGCTGGTCTCGTAGGTGCGGCCGCGCAGGTCCAACCCCACCTGCGGCGTCACCTTGGTCATCAGCTGGCCGGCCCCGGTGTCCACCAGGAGCGCGTCGTCGTCGTAGCGCTCCTCCACGCCCACCCGGAGGCCCGGCGTCACCACCGACCCGGCGGACGCGGCCCCCGACAGCAGGGCCAGCGCCGCGACCGGCCACCACCTGTGCAATGCGTCCCTCAAAACGCCACCCGTCCCCGTCCGTCCCGGACCGCGACCGCCGCTACGGCACCACCACCGTGTCGCCCGGCATCAGGTCGACGTCCGGATCCAGCTTCTCCTCGCCGGTGCCGGAGCCGCCGGTGCCGGACTTGTCGTCGCCGCCGGACTTCTGCTCGGCGATGACGTCGCTGTAGCGCACCGGGATCTGCCCCGCCTGCTGCCCCTTGCGCAGCACCGTGATCCCGTCGCGGTCCGCGAAGTCGGTGAAGCCGCCCGCCAGCGCGATGGCCTGCAGCACGCTGATCCGCCCGCGCAGCGGGTACGCCCCCGGGTGCGCCACCTCGCCGGTGACGTAGACGCGGGCGGAGTTCACCTCCCGCACCGAGACGGTCACCCGCGGCTCCTGCACGTACGGCGTGAGCCTGGTCTTGATCTCCGCCGCCAGCTCGGTCGGCGTCTTACCGGCCGCCGCCACGTCGCCGATGATCGGCAGCGACACGTAGCCGTCCGGCCGGACCGGCATCACCCTCGACAGCTCGGGGTCACGCCACACCGAGATGTCCAGCACGTCCTCGCGGCCGATCTTGTACGGCTCCGGCTCGGCCGCCTGGGGCGCCGTCCTGGCCCGGTGCGCGCAACCCGTCCCCAGAAGCGCCATCGCCACCGCCACCGCCATGCCCGCCCTGCGCCTGTCCATCGCCCCGCTCCCCCTGCGCGCGCCCGCCCTGCGGCCAGGCGCGCCGATATGCGTCGGCCGCTGCCAACTAGCAGCGACCGTGCCAGTGCCGCGGCGCGCGAACGCCGCGGAATTCCGCGGGAGCGCCGCGCCTCCGCTTCCGGCAGGTGGCTGCGGCCGGCAAAACTTTCGGCCCTGGAGTCGCGGGTGGAACGCGGGTGCCCACCGAGGGAAAACCCTTCTCCACAGCCGGTCATCCGCTTCCGATTCCCGGAGGCGGATCGCGCCCCTACGTTCCCTGTCACGGATGGCTGACGCGCTTTTTGAAGAGCGCGAGGGAGACGGTGACTTCGATGGTGAAGGCGGCGGGCGTGGCGGCGGTGCTCTTCGGCGCGGGCGCGGGCCTGATGGCGGTGCTCACCGGCTGGCTGGGCGGACTGTCGGAGGCGGCGGCCCTGGCGTTCGTGGGGCTGGGGCTGTACGGCACCTCGCACGCGCTGAGCGCTCCCGGCAAGGTGTTGGATCCCCGCGAGGCGTGAGTGCACGGGGCCCTGAGCGGCCCTACCTTGTGACGCCGTGACGGGCAGGTTCACCCTGGACATTGGCGCCAGTTGGCTAGGTGACGGCCGGACGCGCTTTCGAGTGTGGGCGCCCGAACGGCGCACCGTGGAGGTGGCGCTGGAGCCGGCCGCCGGGGGCGGGCCGCGCCTCCTCCGGCTGGAGCGGGCCTCGGCCGGCTACTTCGAGGGCGTCGCCCCGGCGCGCCCGGGCGACCGCTACAAGCTGAAGCTGGACGGAGGCGACGCCTTCCCGGACCCGGCGGCGCGCTTCCTCCCGGACGGCCCGCACGGCCCGGCGGAGATCGTCGACCCGAACGCCTTCCGCTGGACGGACGCGGGCTGGGGCGGCCTCTCCACGCGCGGCCAGGTGCTCTACGAGCTCCACGTGGGCGCGTACACCGGGGAAGGCACCTACGCCGCCCTGCTCCCGGAGCTGCCCCGCCTGCGCGAGCTGGGCGTGACCTGCCTGGAGCTGATGCCGGTGAACACCTTCCCCGGCCGCTTCAACTGGGGCTACGACGGCGTGGGCCTGTACGCGCCCTGCGCGCGCTACGGCCGGCCGGACGACCTGCGGCGGCTGGTGGACGAGGCGCACCGGCTGGGCCTGGGGGTCATCCTCGACGTCGTCTACAACCACCTCGGCCCGGACGGGAACTACCTGGGCCAGTTCAGCCCCGGCTACTTCGACCCCGAACACCGCACCGACTGGGGAGATCCGCCGAACTTCGGGGAGCCGCAGGTCCGCCACTTCTTCGTGGAGAACGCCGCCCACTGGATCGCCGAGTACCACCTGGACGGGCTGCGGCTGGACGCCACCCAGGACATCCGCGACGAGTCCCGCCGGCACGTGCTGGCGGAGCTGGGCGCGCGCGCGCGGCAGGTGGCGGGCGGCCGGCGCCTGTGGCTGGTGGCGGAGAACGAGCCGCAGGACGTCGCCCTGGTGACGCCGGAGGCGCGCGGCGGGATGGGCTGCGACGCGATCTGGGTGGACGACTTCCACCACTCCGCCAAGGTGGCCGCCGGCGCCTGCGCCGAGGCGTATCTGCAGGACTACCAGGGCACGGCGAACGAGCTTCTGGGGTGCGCGCTCCGCAACGGCCTCTACCAGGGCCAGTGGTACCGCTGGCAAGGGAAGCGGCGAGGCACGCCGCTGTGGAAGGCGCGCCCGGAGCAGGTGGTCTTCTTCCTCCAGAACCACGACCAGATCGCCAACGCGCTGGGCGGGCGAAGGCTGCACCAGCTGGCCGGGGAGCGGCGCGCGCGCGCGCTGACCGCGTACCTCCTGCTGCTGCCGCAGACGCCGCTGTTGTTCATGGGGCAGGAGTTCTTCGCCTCCTCGCCCTTCGAGTTCTTCGCCGACCACGGCGGGGACCTGGGCGAGGCGGTGCGGCGCGGGCGGGCGCAGTTCCTCTGCCAGTTCCCCAGCGCCCGGCAGGCCATCGAGCGCGAGGGCTACCAGCCGCTCTCCGGCGAGGCGGCCTTCCTGGCCTCGCGCCTGGACCTGCGCGAGCGCGAGCGGGAGGGCCACTCAGGCGCGCTGGCGCTGCACCGGGCGCTCCTGGCCATGCGCCGCGAGGACCCGGTCTTCGCGCGGCAGGACCCGCGGCAGCTGGCCGGGGTGGCGCTGTCGTCGCAGGCGCTGGCGCTGCGCTACGCGGGCGAAGGGGAAGGCGAGGAGCGCCTGGTGCTGTTGAACCTGGGGCCGACGCTGCGGCTGGACCCGTGGCCGGAGCCGCTCTTGGCCCTGCCCAGGGGCCGCCTTTGGGCGCTGCGCCTGTCGTCGGAGGAGTCCCGGTTCGGGGGCGGGGGCGCGACGTTCCCCACCGGCGAGCAGGGGCCGTTCCTGGTCCCCGGCCACGCCGCGGTGGTGCTGGCCAGCGAGTCGAGCGAGGAGGTCTCTGAGCCGTGAGAAACCCGAATGAGCCCGACGTGCCGGTGCTGGCGCTGGACTTCCACAAGGGCCCGCAGCCGGAGGACGTCATCCCGCGCGAGTGGCTGGTGACCAACGGGCTGGGCGGCTACGCGTCCGGCACCCTGGCCATGTGCCCCACCCGCCGGTACCACGGGCTGTTCATCCCCGCGCTGGGCGGCCGCGGCCGCACGGTGATGCTCTCGCGCGTGAGCGAGGAGGCGCGGGTGGACGGGGTGCCGTTCCGCATCGACTGCGAGGAGCGCGGCGACGGGTCGCAGGAGTACTCCGGCCTGGGGAAGCTGCGCGCCTTCCGCCTGCGCGGGCTGGTGCCGGAGTGGGAGTACCAGCTGGGCCCGGTGCGCCTGGAGCGGCGGGTGGTGATGGTGCACGGCGAGAACACGCTGTTCGTCACCTACCGCCACCGCGGCGGCCCGCCGGTGGACCTGCGGCTGCGGCCCTTCCCCACCTGCCGGACGCACGAGAGCGCGGTGCCGGCGCAGCCTCCGCCGTTCCCGGTGCTGCGGGTGTGCGGCGACCAGATCGAGCTGCGCGCGGACGACGCCGCCCCGCCGCTGCGGGTGCGCGTGTACAGCGAGTGCGCCTCGCCCTTCGTGCTCCTCCCGGATCGCTCCCCGCCGCTGCGGATGCGGGTGGAGGCGGGGCGCGGGTACGACTCCCTGGACCACCAGGTCTCCCCCGGCTACTTCGAGTGCCGGCTGACGGAGGGGGAGCTCCTGGCCTTCGGCTGCACCGCCGGCGGCTGGGAGAACCTGGACCGCGACCCGTCCGAGATGTTCGCGCTGGAGCTGGCGCGCGAGGCGCGGCTCCTGGAGCGAGCGCCGGAGGTGGCGCGCACCGGCTTGGCGGCGCGGCTGGTGCTGGCGTCGGACCAGTTCATCATCGACCCGGTGACGCGCCCGGCGGACGAGGCGTGGGCGCGCGCCAGCGGGCAGGACCTGAGGTCCGTCATCGCCGGCTACCACTGGTTCACCGACTGGGGCCGGGACACCATGATCTCGCTGGAGGGGCTGGCGCTGTGCACCGGCCGCCTGCGCGAGGCGGCCGCCATCCTTCGCACCTTCAATCACTCGGTGCGCGACGGGCTGTTGCCCAACCTCTTCCCGGAGGGCGACGGCGAGGGCCTGTACCACACCGCCGACGCCACGCTCTGGTTCTTCCACGCCATCGCGCGCTTCTCGCGGGCGGCCGGCGACCTGGAGCTGGTGCGCGACCTCTGGCCGTCGCTGGAGCGGATCGTCACCGCCCACCTGCAGGGGACGCGCTTCAACATCCACGTCGACCCCAGGGACGGGCTGCTCGCCCAGGGGCAGGAGGGCTACCAGCTCACCTGGATGGACGCCAAGGTGGGCGACTGGGTGGTGACGCCGCGCCGCGGGAAGGCGGTGGAGATCAACGCGCTGTGGTTCAACGCGCTCCGCCTGATGGCGGACTGGGCGCAGCAGCTGGGCAAGGACGCGCGCCCGTACCACGCGGCGGCGGAGCACGCCCAGGGGTCCTTCAACCGCCGCTTCTGGAACGAATCCGAGCGCTGCCTGCTCGACGTCGTCGACGGGCCGGACGGGAAGGACGACCCGGCCATCCGCCCGAACCAGATCTTCTCCATCTCGCTCGACCACCCGGTGCTGCGGCGCGACCGCTGGGCGCCGGTGCTGGAGAAGGTGCGCGACGACCTGGTCACCCCGGTGGGCCTGCGCACGCTGTGCACCACCCACGCGGGGTACCAGGCCACCTACGACGGCGACCTGCGCGCGCGCGACGCCGCCTACCACCAGGGGACGGTCTGGGCCTGGCTGCTGGGGCACTTCCTGGACGCGTGGCTCAAGGTCCACCCGGACCGCGCGGAGGCGGGGCGCTGGCTGGAGGGCGTGGACCGCCACCTCCAGGAGGCGGGCGTGGGACAGATCTCCGAGATCTTCGACGCCACCGCGCCCTTCCGCCCCCGCGGCTGCATCGCGCAGGCCTGGAGCATCGCGGAGATCCTCCGCGCCTGGCTGAAGCTCCACGCGCCCGAAGCTGGCTAGTTCCCGGCGGTGAGGACGGACGTCCCGGACGGGACCTGGAGCACGTCCATGGGCCGGCGCGGGAGCGTCAGGGTGAAGGTGGAGCCGCCGCCCGGCCGCTCGGCGACGGCGATCTGCCCGCCGTGCGCCTCGGCGATCTGCCGGGCGATGTACAGGCCCAGGCCCAGGCCGCCGTAGTGGCGGGCGGACACCGCGCGCTCGAAGCGCTGGAAGATGCGCGCCGCGTCCTCCGGGTCCACGCCGATGCCCTGGTCGGAGACGGCGACGCTGGCCCGCTCCGACTCCGCGCTCACCACCACCTCGATGGGGTGGCCCGGCCCGTACTTGATGGCGTTGGAGAGCAGGTTGGTGGCCACCTGCTCCAGCCGCGAGCGGTCCCACATCCCGGTGGCGTCCTCCACCAGGCTCAGCTCGATGGCGCAGCCCGCGCGCGACGCCTCCTCCTGGAAGCGCTCCGCCACCTCGCGCGCCACGGCGGAGAGGTTGCACTGCTCCAGCTCCAGGCTCATCCGGCCGCTGGTGATCCGCGACACGTCCAGCAGGTTCTCCACCAGCTTGGAGAGCCGCTGCGTCTGCCGCAGCGCCACGTCCATCCGCTCGAGGAACCGGTCGTCCGGCGCCATCCGCTCCGCGGTGCGGCGGAGCGTCTCCAGCTGCAGCCTCAGCGGGGTGAGCGGGGTGCGCAGCTCGTGGGAGGCGATGGAGAGGAACTCGTCGCGGGCGCGGATCGCCTCGGTGAGCTGGCGCTCGGTGCGCTTGCGCTCGGTGATGTCGAGCATGGTGCCGATCAGCCGGTGGAGCGGGAGCACCTCGCTCACCGTGCGGCGGGCGTGCACCTCGATCCAGTGCTCGGCGCCCTCGCGGTGGGTGCGCAGCTCCACGCGCAGCTCGGCGCCGCCGCCGCCCTCGGCCGCCTCCAGCAGCGCCGCCGCCCGCGCGCGGTGGTCGGGGTGGATGCGCTGGATGACGCGGTCGTAGGGGACCGGGCCCTCCTCCGGGAGCCAGAGCAGCTCGCGGCAGCGCGCGTCGCAGCGGATCAGCCGGCCCCCCGGGGACAGCTCCCAGGTGCCCAGGCGGGTGGCCTCCACCGCCAGCCGGAGGCGCTCCTCGCGGTCGCGCAGCTCGTCCTGCTGCTGGGCGTTGGCGATGGCCAGGGCCGCCCGGTCCGCCAGCTCCTGCAGGAGCGTCGCGTCCTGCTCGGTGTACGGCTCCGGGCCCTTGCGGGTGCAGATCAGCGCGCCCAGCACCCGGCCGCGCAGCGCGATGGGCGCCCCCAACAGGCTGGAGGTGGCGGTGGACGGGATGGCGTCGCGCAGCCGCGAAGGCACCACCTGCCGCCTCACGTCGTCTCCGCTGGCGTGGGCGATGAGCACGCCGTGGCGCGAGCTGAGCACCTGGCCGGTGAGGCCCTCGAACGCGCTGGAGGGGATCTTCACCGCCTCGCGCAGCCGCTCGTTGAGGTCCGGGTCGCGGTGGAAGAAGCCCGCCGTCTGCACCGTGGTGCCGTCCCTGGAGAGGAGGCGGACCGCGCAGGAGTCCCCCATCCGCTCCGCCAGGGTGCGGGCCAGCGTCTCGTACAAGCGTTCAGGGGAGAGCGTGGCCTGGCTCAGGGTGCGCGAGATCTCGGCGAGGATCTGCAGCCGTTCGGCGGAGTCCCGCAGCGCCGAGACGTCGCGCATCGCCCCCACCACCCGGAGCGCGTGGCCCTCGCGGTCGCGCAGGAAGTAGGCGCGGTCCTCCACCGAGGCCCAGGAGCCGTTGGCGCGGAGGAAGCGGTACTCCGCCTTCCAGGAGGCGGTGTTCGGGTCGCGCGCGGCCGCGTCCAGCTCGCGCGCCACCCGGTCGGCGTCGGCGGGGTGGATCCGCCCCAGCTTCCAGCCGTGCCCGGGCTCCACCTTCGGCGCCGCCGGCCCCAGCAGCGCCTGGATGCCGGCCGCCCACCAGATCTGGTTGGTCACCGGGTTCCAGTCCCAGATCGCCTCGTCCGCCGCGTCCGAGAAGAGCAGCAGCCGCTCCTGGTGCCGCCGCGCCGCCGCCAGCTCCGCGGCGTTGGCGAGCGCGGCCTCGGTGGCCCGCCCCAGCGCGCCCAGCGCCTCCATCGACAGCCGGCCGGAGATCTCCGGGTCGGTGGAGAGGACGGCGAGCGCGCCGCCCACCGCGCCGTCCTGCGCCGCCAGCGGCACCGCCCAGATCAGCGCGCCCTCGCGCCCGGCCCGCGCCACCGCGGCCAGGGCCGGGTCCGCGGGCTCGGCGGCCAGCGTCGCGGGCGCCGCCTCCAGGTTCCGCTGCAGGTCCAGCATGGCGGCGCGCACGGACGGGGGCGGCAGGTGGGCCGGCTCGTCCGCGCCGCAGGAGATGGCGTAGCTGTCCTCGGTCCAGCGCTCGCCCGGGGCCGCGGCGACGGCCAGCGCCACCTCGGCGCCGAACAGCACCACCGCCTGCCGGCAAGCCTCGGCCAGGATCAGGCGGGGCTGGAGGAGGCCCATGACGCGAACCAGCGCTTCGGGAAGGGCGCCGGTCCCGCCGCCTTCTGGCGGTGTGCTCATGTACCCGGCAGAGAATAGAAAATGAGCTCGGTTCCCGGGGAGCCCCGGCGCCCCGCCAAGTGCTCCCTGGTCAACATCTCTCTTCAACCCCGCGCCAGCGCCTGCAGCCCGTCGTACGCGGCGTACTTGTACGCTTCGCTGTAGGTTGGAACATTGAAGGTGGCGTGGATGAAATCGTCGATGGGCCGCCCGTGGCTGAGCGCCATCTGCCCCAAATGAATCAGCTCGGCGGCGATGTCCCCCAGGATGTGGACGCCCACCAGCCCCCGGTCCTCGCGGCGGAACACCAGCTTGATCAGGCCTTCGGTGGTCCCGGCGATGCGGGCGCGGGTGTTCCGCGCGAACTGGCCGCGGCCGCAGAGGACGTCCAGGCCGCGGGCCCTGGCCGCCTCCTCGGTGAGGCCCACCATCGCCACCTCCGGCATCGAGTAGACGCCGAAGGGCGGGAGGGCGTCGACGCGCTCCTTGAAGGGGAGGTGGAAGGCGTGGCACGCGGCCACCCGCCCCTGCTCCTGGGAGACGGAGGCCAGCGCGGGCGGGCCGATGACGTCGCCGGCGGCGTAGATGCCGGGCGCGGTGGTCTGGAACGTCTGGGGGTCCACCTGGATCCGGCCGCGCGCGTCCAGGGCCACCCCGGCCTCCTCCAGGCCCAGGCCCTCCACGTTGCTGGCGCGCCCGCCGGCGAAGAGCACGTGCTGCGGATGGAGCGACTGGTCCTTCCAGCGCAGCGCGGGGCGGCCGCCCTCGCGGGTGATGCCGACCAGGCCGGTGCCAAGCTCGATCCGCATCCCCTGGGCGCGGAAGGCGTCCGCCAGCAGCGCGGCGATCTCCGGGTCGATGAACGAGAGCAGCCGGTCCGTGGCCTCCAGCAAGGTCACCTCGACGCCCAGCGCGGTGAAGATGGAGGCGTACTCGCAGCCCACCGCGCCGGCGCCGATCACCGCCAGGCTCCTGGGCAGCGTCTGGAGCTGGAGGATGCGCTCCGAGTCGAAGATGGTCTGGTCGTCGAAGGGGATGGACGCGGGGCGCAGCGGGCGCGATCCGGTGGCGACGAGGATGACCCCGGCGGAGAGGGTGCGCTCGCCGCCGCCCGCCAGCGCCACCCGGACGGCGCGGTCCCTGGTGAGCCGGCCCTCGCCCTGGATGAAGTCCACCTTCATCCGCTCCAGGTTCCCGCGCACCGCCGCGGTCATCACCTGGGTGACGGAGTGGGTGCGGGACTTGAGGCGCTCCAGCTTGAGCGAGGCGTCCAGCTGGAGGCTGATGCCGTAGACGTCGCGGTGGCGGAACCCGGTGAGGTACTGCGCCGTCTCGCGCAGCGTCTTGGTGGGCACGCCGGCGTCGCTCACCGCGATCCCGCCGGGGTCGGGGCGGCGCTCCACCACCGCCACCCGCTTGCCGAAGTACGCCGCCTGGGTCGCCGCTTTTTCACCGGCCGGCCCGCCACCCACGACAACCATGTCGTACTGGTCGGTCACGAGGGGCGACCTTACGCCGCGGCAGCCCTGGCTGGCACGCGGGCTGCTCTGTCCGCCGAGCATGAAAACGATTCGATTCTTCTGGATCCTCCTGCTCGGGTGCGGCCTGGGGCAGGCGGAGGTCACGACGCAGTCGCTCCACGACGGGACGGTCGGCGCGCAGTACGGCCAGTCCATCACCGCCGTCGGCGACGAATCCAGCGGCGGCCTGCTCCGGAGCGCCTCCGGGCTCCCGCCGGGCCTGTCGGTGCCCAGCCCGGACCAGGGGACCATCACCGGCACGCCGACGCTGGAAGGCGACTACGACGTGACGCTCCAGGCGTGGAACGAGCGGTCCGGCCAGAGCGGGACCAAGGTGCTCCCGCTGAAGATCTTCCCCCGCCTCTCCATCACCACCCAGTCGCTCCCCTCCGGCCAGGTGGGCGTCGCCTACAGCGCCACCATCGAGACCACGGGCGGCAAGGCGCCGGTGACGTTCTTCCTCGGAAGCAGTGGGACGCTCCCCGCCGGCCTCTCCTTCGACACGGCCACCGGGGTCATCTCGGGGACGCCGACGCAGTCCGGCGCCTCGGGGACGCTGCCCTTCGTCGCGCACGAAGCCAATAGCGGCAATGCGTCCAAGGACCTCTCCATCGGGATCGCGCCGTGAGCTGATACGGTGCGCGGCCGCATGGCCCCCACCCAGCACTGGCTGATCAAGAGCGAGCCGTCCGAGTACGCCTACCCCCAGCTCGAGGCGGACGGCCGCTCCGACTGGACCGGCATCCGCAGCTTCGAGGCGCGCAAGCACCTGCGGGCGATGAAGAAGGGCGACCTCGCGCTCTACTACCACACCGGTGGCGAGAAGGCGGTGGTGGGGCTGGCCACCGTCACCCGCGCCGCCTTCCCGGACCCCACCGCGCCCAAGGGCGAGGAGTGGGACGCGGTGGAGGTCGGGCCCAAGCAGGCGCTGAGGTCCCCGGTGACGCTCCAGGCGATGAAGGCGGACAAGGCGCTCAAGGGGCTGCCGCTGCTGACGCGCGGGCGGCTGTCGGTGATGCCGGTCAGCCCCGAGCACTTCCGCCACATCCTCACCCAGGGTAAACGCCCGGCGCGGACGAAGTAAGCTCCAAGCCCTATGGCCCCCCTGGCAGCGTGGCACCTGCTCGCGAGCTCGCTCGCGCTGGGGCAGGTGACGGTGACCTTCCGCGACGGGCAGCTGCCCACGCCCGCCTACGCGGGCACGCGCGACGCCACCATCCACGACGGGACGGAGACGCCGTGGCAGCCGGGCGCCAACTACGACACGCTGGACGACTTCCTGGGCGGCGCGCCCGACCGCTCCACCGTCCTGCTCCGGTTCGACCTCTCCCAGGTCCCGCCCTCCACCACCATCACCAGCGCCACCCTGCAGGTCCGCGTGGGCACGGATGCCCCGGGCCAGACGTTCCCGGTCTACCAGTGCCTGCAGCCGTGGACGAGCACCGGCGCCAACTGGGACCGCTACGACGGGGTGACCTTCTGGGCGGACGCCGGGGCGACCGGGGCCGCGGACCACGGGTCGCAGGTGCTGGGCACGCTCAACGCCGGCAGCACCGGCCTCCAGCAGGTCCCGCTCAGCGGCGCGGGCGTGGCGGTGGTGCAGGCGTGGATCGCCGGGTCCACCCCGAACAACGGCTTCCTCCTGCAGGACTACGCCGCCGCCGGCGTCGCCGAGGTGGACCAGCTCAACAGCGGCTCGGCCGCCAACTGGCCGCAACTGTGGCTGGGCCTGCCGGACGGAGGCACCCAGGTCATCGACGGGGGCTCGGACACCACCATCGCCAGCGCGCGCGACCCGAGGACGGTGAACGACAACACCGACCACCTCAACGCCGACGGCCGGCCGAAGGCGGCGGCGCTCGTGGCGTTCGACGTCTCCTCCATCCCGCCCTGGTCGACGGTCACCGCGGCCACGCTGCTGCTGGACTGCGGGGGCGACGGCACCGCGCTGCCCTACTCCGTCTACTCGGCCGCCCGGCCCTGGGTGGAGACCCAGGCGTGCTGGAACACCTACGCCGCCGGGCAGCCCTGGGCGGCTGCGGGCGCGGACGGTCCGGGCGATCACGGCCCGACGGCGCTGGGCGTGCTCACCGGCGTCGGAACGCCCATCCCGGTGGCGCTCAACGTCTCCGGCAGCCAGGTCATCCAGGACTGGATCCGGGGCATCACGCCCAACTACGGCTTCGAGATCGTCGAGTACAACGCCGGTTCCGACGGCATCGTCTGCCACTCCCGCGAGGAGACCACCATCTCCCAGCACCCCGGCCTCCAGCTCGTCTACCTCGAGGGCCAGCTCACCTTCCCGGGCGCCGCCGCCGCGGGCGGGGTGGGCGCGCCGCTGGGGCCGTTCACCCTGGAGCGCCGCCGGCTGGACGGGGTGGCCATCGCCTCCGGGGCCCCGGCGCTCCCGGTGAGCGTCGCCTCCTCCAGCACCGGGGGCGGCTTCGCGGCGGACGCGGGCGCCGCGGTCTGGCCCACGACGTGGTCCGTCTCCATCCCGGCCGGCGCCTCCGCCAGCGGCCCCTTCTACATGCGGGACCTGAATTCGGGCCGCCCGGCGCTCCTGATCTCCGCCGGCATCCCCTGGCAGCCGGCGCAGCAGGTGCAGAGCGTCCGCACGGTGAGGGCCACCGTGCCGCTCGGGGCGTTCCCGGTGGGCGGGCAGACCTCGCTCTCCTTCCAGGCGATCGACTCGCTGGACGTGACCTCCGCGGTGGGCTTGAGCGCGCGGCTGCTCCGGACCGACGGCGGCGTGGCGTCGAGCGCGTCGTTCACCGCCACCACCATCGGCTCGCCGGGCGGCACCTCGGTGTCGGGGGTGGCGCCGGCGGGCGCGGCCTCGTTCACCGTGACGGACAGCGTGGCGGAGCGGCTGCAGGTGTGCGGGTCGATCACCGGGGCGCCGCTGTCGGAGCGGTGCGCCCAGGTGGCGTTCTCGACGCCGGACCACCTGGCCATCTCCCTGGTCGGGCCGGGCACCACGCTGCCGCTGGAGGGCTGCGCGACGGAGACCTTCAAGGTGCAGATGGTGGACGACGCGGGGACCCCGCTGGCCTCGCCCTCCGTCGCCAGCTTCTGCTCACCCACCGACGCCGGCCTGGTGGTGGGGCCGTCCACCTTCGCCAACGAGTCGCGCGTCGCGCCCTGCGTGACCGGGACGCTGGGCCCGGACGGGAGCGCCACCATCACCCTCACCCCGTCCTTCCCGGTGGGCTTCACGGTGAACGCCACGTCGCCCGCCGTGGCCAGCAACGCCATCTTCGGCGTGCAGTGGGACCCGGGACCTCCGTCTCCGCAGGCCACCGACCTGATGTGGCTGGCCGGCGCGGACCCCAAGCAGATGAAGATCAGGCAGGGCACCCAGGTGATCCGCCTCGTCCCGCGCGACGCCTGCGGCTTCTCGGCGCTCCCCCGGTCCTCGGAGGTGGTCCTCATCCTCCCCGACGAGCTGCTGGTGGGCGCCCCCATCCCCGACCTCGACGCGGGGGCGATCGACCGGCCGATCCAGCTCGACGTCTGCCCGCCCGCGGCGGCCAACATCTTCATCAGCGCCCGTACCCCCAACAACCAGCCCGTGGTGGATGAATCCGGAGCGGAGCGCGTGCTCACCATCGTCCCGCTCTGCAACCCGAGGTCGATGGACGTGGGCTGCGGCGGCTGCGCTTCCGGGCCGGGCGCCGGGCCGAGCGCGGCGGCCCTGGCGATGGCGGCGCTCATCCTGCGGGCGGCGCGGCGGCGGCGGCGGGCGGCGGCGCCTGCCCGGCGATCTGCGGCGGGCCCTTGAAGCGGGCCTTCATGTAGAGGAACCAGTACGCGACCAGCGCCAGGAGCGCGGCCCCGAAGGAGTACCGCTCCACCGGCTTGAGCGGGCGGACGAAGTTCACGCTGATCGCCACCACCCAGATCAGCGCCCCGGCGTTGATCGGCTCGGACCAGCGGCCCAGGTTCCACGGCCCGCGCTCGGTCCACTTCCCCGTCCGGCGCGCGCGCAGCCCGGCGGCGATGGGCAGCGCGTAGGAGGCGTAGAGCGTGATGGTGGAGAGCGCGGTGATGGCCGCGTACGCGTTCGACCAGAGCGCCACCACCAGCGCCGCCGCCGCCGACACCCAGATCGCCACGTGCGGGCTCCGGTAGCGCCGGGAGACCTGGGCCAGCCAGCGGGAGCCCGGGAGCCCGCCGTCTCGCGCGAAGGCGAACAGCATCCGGGAGTTGGAGGTGATGGAGGACAGGCCGCAGAACCACATCGCGCCGATCACCACCCACACCAGCGCGCTCCCCAGCCGCCCGCCCAGCGAATGGGTGAGGATGTGGATGAAGGGGTTCTCCGCGGCCGCGGTGGCGGGCAGGTCCTGGATGGCCAGGGTGACCGCGGCCAGCATGGCGTAGCCGGCCACCGCGCTCACCGCCACGGAGAGGACGATGCCCCAGGGCGCGTTCCGCTTCGGGTCCAGCGTCTCCTCGGTGACGTGCGCGCTGGCGTCGTACCCGGTGAACGTCCACTGCGCCTGGAGCAGGCCCAGGCAGAAGATGCCCCAGTAGGAGCCCTGCGACGGGTCGGACGCGAACCTGGTGAACAAGAAGCCCGCGTCCTGGTGCGGCGCGAAGAAGGCCAGCGCCCCCACCAGCAGCGCCACCCCGGCCAGGTGGTACCAGGCGGAGAAGTCGTTCAGGCGCGCCACCACGCGGACGCCCACGTGGTTGAGCGCCGCGTGGGAGAGCAGCACGGCGGCGTAGAGGCCCAGCACGTGCGGCCGGTCCGCCTGCCAGCCGAACATGGGCGCCAGGAACTGGGCCAGCCCGTAGTCGATGCCGGCGGTGATGGAGAACTGGCCCAGGGTGTTGAGCCAGGCGGTGAAGAAGCCCCAGCCCCTGCCGCCCAGGATGGAGGACCAGTGGTAGAGCGCGCCCGCGGTCGGGTACGCCGACGCCAGCTCCGCCAGCCCGCAGGCCACCAGCATCGTCATCACCGACACCAGCGGCCAGCCCAGCCCCATCACCAGCGGCCCGCCGTTGAGCAGCCCCTGCCCGTAGAGCGTCACCGCCCCGGTGAGGATGGAGATGATGGAGAAGGAGACGGCGAAGTTGGAGAAGCCGCCCATGTCGCGCAGCAGCTGCTGCGCGTACCCCATCCGCCTCAGCTGGGCGGCATCCTCGTCGCGCTGCCGGTCGTCGGCCATCCGGCCCCGCTTCCTAGCACCTCATTCACAGCTCCGCGCTGGAGCGTGGGTCCACGATGCCGGTGTCCTTGATCTTGTAGAGGAGCGCCTTGTAGCTGATCTTGAGCTTGGCCGCGGCGCGCCGCTTGTTCCAGCCGGTGCGCTGGAGCATGGCCAGGATGGCCTCCCGCTCCGCCACCATCGCGGCCCGCTTGCCGATGTCCTTGAGCGACAGCTCCGACTCCGGCGGCCGGGGCGGCGGCGCGGCCGGGGCGGCGGCGGGCGGCGGGACCACCTGGTTCAGCTCCTGGGTGGCCCGCGGCGCGGCGCGCAGCTCCTCGAGGACCATCGACGGCTCCTTGAGCACCACCAGCCGGCGCACCATGTTCTCCAGCTCGCGCACGTTGCCGGGCCAGGCGTGCTCCAGGAACGCGGCCAGCACCTCCGGCGGCAGCTCCGCCTGCGCGCGCCGGTAGCGCTTGCCGTACTTGCGCAGGAAGTGCTCCACCAGCGGGATGATGTCCTCCTTGCGCTCGCGCAGCGGGGGCAGGCGGATCGCCACCACGTTGAGCCGGTAGAAGAGGTCCTCGCGGAAGGTGCCCTCCTGCATCTCCTTCTCCAGGTCGCGGTTGGTGGCCACCACCACCCGCGAGTCGACGCGGACGCTCTTCTTGCCGCCCACCCGGAAGAACTCCTCGTCCTGGAGGACCTGGAGGAGCTTGGCCTGCAGGCGGATGGCCATCTCGCCGATCTCGTCGAGGAAGATGGTCCCCTGGTCGGCCAGCTCGAACTTGCCCGGCTTCTCGGCGGTGGCGCCGGTGAAGGCGCCCTTCTCGTGGCCGAACAGCTCCGACTCCAAGAGCTCCGCCGGGAGCGCCGCGCAGTTCACCTTGATGAACGGCTTCGGGCGGCGGCGGCTGCGCGCGTGGATCTCCCGGGCGAAGACCTCCTTGCCGGTGCCGGACTCGCCCAGGAGCAGCACGGGCACGTCGGTGTCCGAGATGCGCTCCAGGAGCGCGTTCGCCTTCCGAATCGCCGCGGAGGTGAAGATGATGGGCAGCGACTCGCGGTCCTCCTCCGGCGGGGGCGGCTCCGGCGCCAGCTCCGGCGGCGGCGGGGCCCTCAGGATCAGGGGCGCCGCGGGCGCCTGGGGGGCCGCCCCGAGCGCGCGCCGGAGCGTGGTCTCCAGCTCCACCTGGTCGAACGGCTTGGAGAGGTAGTCGGTGGCGCCCAGCTTCATCGCCCGCACCGCGTCGTCCGCGCCCGCCAGCGCGGAGAGGACGATCACCGGGGCCGCGCCGCCGCCCTCGCGGTAGCGCCGCAGCACCTCCAGCCCGCTCACCTCCGGCATCACCACGTCCAGCAGCACCGCGTCGAACGAGCCGGCCGACAGCATCTCCAGCGCCTGCGCGCCCGTGCTCGCCGTCCGCGCCTGGTACCCCGACTGCGCCAGGAGCTCCTGCAAGTAGACGCGGACCGACTCCTCGTCGTCCACCACCAGCACTGCCATGCGGTCCATCCCCGCCACCCTTCCCCCTCGGTCGAACGAGCGCATTTTTACAGCCGCCCGCTCGCCATACCCTCGGTTTTCCTCAACCGGTCCACGCCGGTTCCACGCCCGCGGCCATGCAGTGCAACGGGCGTGCTACGCCGGTTCGCGCCGGAGGCGCTGCTCCACGACCTTTGCGTCCAGGTGGTGCTTGAATGCCTTGTGTCCGTTCACGAACACGACCGGGACGTCGTAGCGGTATTGTTCGAAGAGGGTCGGGTCCTGCGTGATGTCCACTTCCCGGAGGTCGAAAGGGATGCGGCGCCGCACCCGAGCCAGTACCTCCTTGGCCTCATCGCATAAAGAGCACTGTGGTTTCGAGTAGATCTCGACAATCATGACGAAGGAGGATTATCCGACGTGAGGCGAGGGCTGTCCGGCGATCTGGCGACGATGCCGCTCAAGGACCTGGTGTCCTACCTGGGCGACCGCCGGGTGTCGGGCACGCTCTACCTCGAGCGCGCCGCCATCCAGAAGCAGGCGTGGATCCAGGACGGGATGGTGGTGGGCGCCAGCTCCAACCAGCCGCGCGAGTTCCTGGGCCAGTACCTCATCAACATGGGGCACCTCACCGAGGACCAGTTCGTCAAGGCCTACCAGACGCAGGGGGAGACCAAGGTCTTCCTGGGGAAGATCCTGGTGATGATCGGCCTGGTGACCGAGGACATGGTCGCCAGCGCGCTCTCGCTCAAGCTCCGGGAGACGCTGCTGGAAGGGTACATCTGGGAGGACGGGACGTTCGTCTTCGACCCCTCCGAACCCACTCCCGCCTTCGACGGCCTGGACGTGAAGGTGGACCTGCGGGACATCCAGCGTGAGGGGGAGTTCCGGGAGACGGCCTGGAAGGCCATCCGCAGCGTCTTCCCCGACGGGAAGCTGCGGCTGGCTGTGAATGAGGCGAAGTTTCCCAAGGAGCGCAAGCCGGGCTCGATGGACGAGAAGCTGCTGGCGCTGATCAAGGACCACGCGCGGATCGACGACATGATCCTCACGCTCCACGCCAACGACTTCTTCCTCTACCAGCGGCTGTACGCGCTCTACCGGCTGGACGCGGTGAGGGTGGACACGAACGCGCCGCTGGACGCGGAGAAGGCGAGCGAGGCGATCGTCGGCGAGGAGCAGTCCGCCGAGCAGATCGCCGCGCACGCGCAGCAGTTCCTGGACGCCGGGAACCCGCGCGACGCGGAGACGCTGGCCCGGCACGCGTACGAGCTGTCCCCCACCCCGGAGAACCGGGACCTGGTGGGGCGGTGCGAGAAGGCGCTGGGGGCCGCGCTCCGGCAGGAGCTGCTGTCGGTCCGGCGGGTGCCGTCGCTGCTGGTGCCCCAGGCCATGCTCAAGACCATGAGCCTCTCCGCCCCGGAGAAGTACCTGCTCTCCCGGATCGACGGGCGGCGGGACGTGGCGGCCATCATCTCCGTCTCCCCGCTGCAGGAGATCGAGGCGCTCAAGCTGTTCAAGCAGTTCCGCGAATCGGGCCTGGTGGCGCTGAAATGATCACGAACGAGACGCTGAAGTTCCTCAAGGAGCTGAAGCAGCACAACGAGCGGCCCTGGTTCGAGAAGAACAAGGCGCGCTACGAGACGCACGTGCGCGACGCCATGCTGGACCTGGTGGCGGAGCTGCAGCCGGTGCTGAAGAAGGTCAGCAAGAGCGTGGAGGTGGGGCCCAGGTCGGTGATGCGGATCTACCGGGACGTCCGCTTCTCCAAGGACAAGAGCCCCTACAAGACGTACCTGGCCGGGATGTTCCACCACTCGAACGGGAAGGAGTCGTCCTCCCCCGGCTACTACCTGCACATCGAGCCCGGCGGCTCCGTGTTCTGCGCCGGGATCTGGCGGCCGGAGACGCCGGCGGTCAAGGCCATCCGCGACGCCATCGTCGAGGACCCGGGCGGGTGGAAGAAGGTGAAGAGCGGGGCGTTCAAGGGCGGGACGGAGTGGATCGGCGAGTCTTTGAAGCGGCCGCCCCCGGGCTACGACCCGGAGCACCCGTTCGCGGACGACCTCAAGCGGAAGGACTTCGCGGTGGAGGTCGACCTGACCGACGCGCAGGTGCTGTCGAAGAAGTTCCCGGAGGTCGTCGGCAAGGAGGCCGCCCGGCTGGCGCCGTTGATGAAGTTCCTCGCCGGGGCGGTGGACGTGGCGTTCTAGGGAGCGCCGGTGGGCGATCCGCCCGTGCCCGGGTCCTGCGTCACGTCCGGGGGCGGGACGGTGGCGATGATCTGCCGGGCCCAGCGGGACTGCCCCTCCAGCGCCAGGCGGAGCGCCTCGCGGCCCAGCCAGGTGGCGCGGATCCGCCAGAGGTAGTCGTTCACGATCACCGCGGCCACCGCCACCTTGGGGTCGTCCTTGGGGGCGTAGCCGATGAACCAGGTGTAGTCGCGGAACGGGTTGCGGTCCGCCAGGCAGCCGGTCTTGCCCACCGCGCCGGGCACGCGGAAGGCGCGCTGGCGGAAGATGCGGTGCGCGGTGCCGATGGTGACCGTCTGCTCCATCATCGACGCCAGCGAGCGCGCGTCCGACTCGGGGAGGACGCGGGGCGGCTCCTGCGGCCCCGGCGAGGCGGGCGCGTCCTGTTCGAAGAGCACCGCGTCCCGCCAGACGCCCTTGTTGGCCGGGACCGCGGCCATCAGCGCGCCGTGGAGCGGGGAGAGGTACACGTCCCCGAAGCCGGCGCCCGCGGTGGGCAGGCCAATGGGGTCGTCCGGGATGGCCGCCAGCGAGATGCCCAGCGGGATCGGGAAGTCGATCTGCCGGTTGAAGTGGTAGGCCTTGGCCATCGCGCGGAGCTTGTCGGCGGAGAGCACCCGCGAGGTGAACTTGGCGAAGACGACGTTGGCGCTCATGCCCAGCGCCTCGGAGAGCGTCACGCAGCGGCTGTCGCGCGAGGAGTCCTCCAGCAGCTTGGCCGAGATGCGCCGCTTGCCGCCGTGGAAGCACTCGGTCTCGTCGGGGGAGATGCCCTCGGCCAGGAGCGCGGAGGCGGTCACCACCTTGAACACGGAGGCCGCGGGGAAGATGGGCGCTTCGGGGAGGCCGCGGAGGGCGGGATCGGCCTCGGAGTGCTCCGCGAGGGCCAGCACGCGGCCGGTGGAGGGTTCGATGGCCACCGCCGCGGCGAAGGGCGTCTGGTAGTCCTTGAGGATCCTGGTGAGCTGGTCCTGCAGCGTAGGGTCGATGGTGAGCGGCGCCGGCTTGCCGTCCCGCTCCAGGGTCAGCTTGCCGGTCGCCTTGTCCAGCTTCGCCTTCTGGAGGAGGTCGTACTCCCTGGGGAGGGACTTGAAGCTGGCGATGGGC
>Ga0268264_10001270_pt1 | contig 23952 bp, 21 predicted proteins | sample KBSSwiS32_FD_190357 | JGI IMG/M metagenome (GOLD analysis project Ga0268264, IMG submission 190357) | Switchgrass rhizosphere microbial communities from Kellogg Biological Station, Michigan, USA - KBS Switchgrass S3-2 (SPAdes) (version 2) | ecosystem: Host-associated > Plants > Roots >...
CCTGCGCTCGTCCTGCCATGGGGAACCCTCCCGGTCGGTGAGACCCCTAACCTATCGGAAGTCTCTTGTCTCACTCGACATTGGCAGAAAGGGGACTTCCCGCGCCGGAATGCCAATTCCCGACGCGGAAAGCCGCATTGGCCCTTTATGCCGCCATGACGCCGACCGCGTTCGCCCAGCGGGAGTCGCTAAGCACCCGCGCCGCCGACAGATCGGCTGCCGTCACGCCGCCGGCTCCACCGAGGCGGACGACCACCAGGTTTTCCCGCACGGACAACTCGACGACCGATCCCTCATCGCGACAGGTCGAGAGGACGAACGGCACGAATCGGTCGGTCTCTCCTTCTTCGGGCAGGCGGAAGAAGCACTCGACCCGCTGTCGCGGGGGGCCGAGAGCCCATCCGGGCAGAGAAGCGAGGGCGAACTGGATCCGCTCGGCTTTGAGCTGCGTCGGCGGTTGCTCGGTGTGCAGGTTGCGGTTCGTTTTCTTCGTGGCCATGTCGTGCATCTCCTTGTTCCTTTAACACGACGGCTCAATACCGTCGCGAGACCAGCCCATGCCGTTCAAGACCATCCAGAAAATGCAGAATGCAATTTTTGGTGGCTCGAATAGCAATTATAGCCATGAAAAGTTGACAGCGACGCGACACTAGGCCGATCTCTGAGGCGATGTCAAGCCCCTGAAGCAATAAATTTTGGCTTTACGCGGAGAGGCGTGGCTTTTCTCGACCCGGGAGGCGCGCTTTTCGCCGGGAACGATTTGTCGGAGCAGGGTCTATTCGGGAGGGGGCGGCGGGGGAGCCCCCGGCGGATTCGGGCGAACCCGCCGGGCGCGGGGTGTTTCAGCGTGGCGAATTCTGTGCTGCGCGCGGTTCTTGGCCGGTGCCGGCGCTTTCGACCGGTCCGGTGGTCGCGATAGGTGCGCCGCTCGGCGCCGGCTTGCCGTTCGGGTCCATGTCCGTGCCGTTATTGGCGAACAGGCTCGTCAGCGATTTACCGGTGAAGATCTGTGCGAGTCGTTGCCATGAGGACTCGAAGATCCCCGGGAAGGCGTGGGCGCGAACCGGGATGAAGATGGCGAAACCGGCAACCAGAGCGATCGGTATGACGCGACGCCAGACACGAGAACGAAGCATGAGAGTTCCTCCGAGCCCGCGGGACTGTCGAGAAGGGCCGGCAAGGCCCCCGAGCCCACGGGGGCAACGCGCCGCAGCGGGTTGCATTCGCAACGGCGAGCATGCCAGAGAGAGCGCTGGTTTGATCGCCGCAGAGTCGGCGAACCGGTCGTCGATGAAATCAGGCCGTTGCCGAGATGGAAACTATAATAGTCGCTTGCGGCAACACAAGATGCGGCGATGCCCGAATGATGAGATTGAACCGGAAGCCGCAATCGATCGAGGCGGGTCGGAATTTGATGGCGTCCTAGGTCTGTTTCATGGCTTCCTGGCGAAGTGACGACGTGCCATTGAGGACCGGCGCGGTGGGGCTGCCGCTTGCTGGAATTGCGCGACAGGAGAAAAGAAGGGCTCTTCGGTCGAATTCGTGGAGATTTTGTTGATTGGGTGATTCCATCGGCCTTGCGCCTGTGCGAAAATCGGCCGTCTCGTGCAATAACCAACTGCCTGCCGAGGAACCGGCCGATGCCCAGGGGTACACCGCCGCGCCATCCGAAGCCCGCCCGACTGGCCGCGTTCTTTCTCGCCCAGGTCGATGGCGCCGAGCGGAACGAAATCGTCCGACACCTGCTCGGCGGTTGCGAGCCCTGCCGCGCCAAGATGCGCGGCTGGCTGGCCGCGGACGAATCCCTGCCGCCGAAAATGGCGCGCCGCAGCCCCAAGGAAGCCTACGATTTCGTCCTGAGGAACGCCGAGCGGCTCGCCGCCGCGGCGGACGCCGCCCGGCGCCAAGCGCTCTCCGCCGTCGAACCGCTGCTCGCGGATGAGCCGGGCCGGCACCCGGTGATCGCTTGGACCCGCGCCAGGGCCTTGTTTGCCCGCGCCCGTTCTTTACGGCGCGCCGACCCCGCCGCCTATGAAGCGGCCGCCGGATGGGCGCTCGCGACGGCGCGAGAGCTGCCGCAGTCCCTTCCGAACGCCAAAGAGAACGCGGACCACCTCGCGCGCGCCTGGGCCGAGGTAGGCAACGCCCACCGGCGGCGCGGCGCCTTTACTGAGGCTGAGCAGGCTTTCGAGGCGGCGATGACCATTGCAGGATCTGGAACGGCCGAGCCTCTTTTGCTCGCTGAGCTTCTAGACCTGTCCAGCTCACTCTGGGGCGACATCCGGCATTTCGATGAAGCGGAGCGGCAGATTGGACTGGCAGAGCAGCTCTATCGCGGGGCGGGACATTCGAAGGAAGCCAATCGGGCCTGCATGAGCCTCGGACGCTTTCTCTTTAGGCGAGGAGCGGGCTATGACGCTATCCGTCATTACTGCCGCGCCTTTGATCAGTTCGACCCCGCCCGCGAACCTGTCCTCTGGTCGACTGCTCTCTACAACATCCTCGACGCCCTCACCGACCTAGGCCAGTTCGAAGCCGCGGAGCGGTTCTTCGGCCAGGTGAAGGAGCTGATTGAGCGCCATGTCCAGGCGGAGGACCGGGTGCGTCTCCAATGGCTTTCCGGCCGGATCGACGTCGGCCTCGGCCGCTTGCACCGGGCGGAGTTGAGCTTGCGTAAGGCGCGCGATCGATTCGCAAAGATGGACCTGCCGTTCCTCGCCGCGCTGGCGAGTCTCGACCTTTGCCAGGTTTGGCTGCGCGAGGGTCGCACGGCAGAGGTGCGCGCGGAGGTCGCTCAGATCCTCGGCCAATTCACCGCCCGCGGCATCGCGCGCGAAGCGCTCGCCACCCTCGTTCTGCTCGAACAGGCCGCCCGCCAGGAACAGGCCACCCTCGCCCTGGTGCGCGAAGCCGCACAATCTGTTGCGACCCTCGAACGCGGCGGCCGGTAGGCCATTTCTTTCCCCGTGCCGCCCAAGCCCCTGATCGGCACCGAAGCGGAAATGCCGACTCGGTCGGCGGAGCCGCCGCCCGGCATGCTCCTACCCGCCGACTACCCCGACTGGCTGGCGAGCCTCAAGAATCGCATCCAGGGAGCCCGAATGCGGGCGCTGCTGGCGGCGAACGACGAACAACTGCGGCTGTATCACGACATCGGCCAGGTGATTCTGGACCGGCAGCGGCAGCAGGGGTGGGGGGCCAAGGTGATCGACCGGCTTGCCGCCGACCTGTCGGCCGCCTTCCCCGACATGAAGGGCCTTTCGACCCGTAACCTGAAATACATGAGGCTCTTTGCCGAGCAATGCCCGGGCCTCCTATTTGTGCAGCAGTCTGCTGCACAATTGCCCTGGTTCCACGTCGTCACCCTCTTGACCCGCCTCCACGAGCCCGAATTGCGCGACTGGTACGCGCGCGAGGCGGTCCGCCAATCCTGGCCGCGCGAGACGCTCAACGTCCAGATCAAGAACCAGCTACACCTCCGCCAAGGGGCGGCGGTCACAAACTTCGCGCAGCGCCTGGCCCCGCCGGAGGCCGAGCGGACGGCGCAGATCCTCAAGGATCCGTACCACTTCGATTTTCTAGGGTTGGGCGACGAAGCCCGCGAGCGCGACATCGAAAACGCCCTCATCCGCCACATCACCCGCTTCCTGCTGGAGCTGGGCGCCGGCTTCGCCTTCATGGGCCGCCAGGTCCGGCTGGAGGTGGCTGGGGACGAGTTCTTTATCGACCTGCTCTTCTACCACACGCGCCTCAAGTGCCACGTCGTCGTCGAGCTCAAAGCCACCGACTTCAAACCCGAACACGCCGGCCAGCTGAATTTCTACCTAGCCGCCATCGACGCCCAACTCAAAGCCCCCGACGACCGGCCCACCATCGGCCTCCTCCTCTGCAAGACCCAGAACCGCTTGGTGGCCGAATATGCCCTCTCCGGCATCGAGAAACCCATCGGCGTTGCCGAATACCAGCTCGTCCGGGCGCTGCCGGAACCGCTGGATACGTGCCTGCCGAGCATTGAGGAGATCGAGGCGGAGTTTTTGGGGAATTTGGAGTGGGAGGAGCTGCCCTAACCTCGCCCGAAGGGAGCTTCTCCCTGGGCGCGCCGGGCTCCAGCCCGGCAGAGGGGCGGGGGAGAACCGAGGTGTGGCCGAGTGGGTGCTCGGCGTCGGTTCTCTAGTGAAGCTCGGTGTTTATTCGCAGATCTGATCACAGGTGGTATTGACGGTCGTCACTTTATTGGCTGGGGCGGTGCAAGTGGTCGTATCGCCCCCCTACCGATCCTTCAACTTCACGCCCGGACCGGGATCTACACTCGGAGGCGGAGAGGAGTTTCGCCGTTGCGTGTCGAGACTCCGTTGAATCTGGTTGGCGTACATGCTACCAGCTACGCCGCTCAGAAACGCTAGAATCACACCGGTCCAGAGCCACTTCCTGAAACGCTTCACCTGCCTGAAAAGCCAAAGCCTCGATACTGCGCTCCCTGGAGTGACGCGTGACTCGAATGCCCTGTGGCCTCCAATGAACGCCACTAGGGCCACGAGAGTCCGCAGGGGCAATTGCCCGAGAGTGTTCGAGAGCGCCGGTATGAAATGGTCCACCGACCAAGCCGCGCCTACAGCAAACAGGACAACACAGCCGAAGATCCCTGCGTACTTCCAGCTCGCCAAACGTAATTCCTGAGCTGCGCGTTCCTGTTCCACCGACTTCCTCAGCCTCTCAAACTCGGCCGCCTGCACTTGAAGAGCTCGTTCATGTTTGAGAACAAGCGCAGTATTGGTTTGCAGGTCTAGTTGAATCGCTTCGGATCTTGCCTTCTCTGAGACGATTCCAGACTTTAAAGTTTTGACTTCCTCGTCCTTTGCTCTGGAGGCGGCATCGCTCTCGGCTAGCGCGGCATTTTTCTCTCTCAACTCCTTTTCTATCTCGTTTGCTCTCTGCCTTTCGGCATCCGCGCGTAAAGCGGCTTCGGCAACGAGAGCGTCACGAATTAGTTCGACATCGCCTTCGCCATCATTTGGGTGGGCCGATAGAAGTCGCGAACGTAAGCCCTCATCGAGAATGACCCTCGTCAGAGTGTCCGCGGAAAGGTCTTCTCGGCCTTCGAATCGCCCGAGTCCCCTAAGAATTCGTAGACTCGTACGCTCAGCCTCGGCGTCAAACTCACGAAACAAGAAGGGGAGCCGGAAACTGCCCAGCATGGCTTCTTCAAAAGCAGAGCTCCTGGGGACCCAAAACTGTAGCAGCTGAATGAAGGAGATAGGATGAACACAAATTGGAACGACTTGCTGCGACTTCTTCCGTTTATACTCATCAAAGCCGATCAGTCGAAAGTCGATAGTCACCAACCAATCTTGTGCATCAAGGGGCGATTCAATGTAGGTGGCTCGTTGGTCCTTGACGAAGTGCCAGAGAATCATGTCGTGTGCAACTTTTTGATACGATTTCCGCTGTCCCTCCGGGCGGCTCATCTCATATCGTTGCACGCTCAAAATATCATCGACCACGTCCTGTCGTTTCGCGTACAAGTCCACGTTGCAGTTGAAGAGTTCGACGCCTTTGCTCCGAGCCATCGTCAAGAAGTCGCGAAGGTATGGATCAAACCAATCCTCGGAGTTCAGCTTGCCAGATTGGTTCTGGCGCTCGTGAAAGAATCGACCCTCCATGCCCGAAAATCCAATTTGCAGCGCCGCGCGCGTGAAGTTGCTGCCACTCGGAATTCCCGTGACAGCCAATTTGGCCGCGGCGAGGGAACTCTTGGCCTCGTCAATTGTACGAGGCATTATAACTAGTTCGATCTTTAGATTATCCTTGACATCGCCAATTAGACCCTGAAGCTCACGGGCAGCTGCATTCGAAGGGTTGTCACGTAGATCGAGTATTGAGAACAAAAAGTTTGTGTCTACGAATAGCCGGAACTTGACCTGTTCGCCTACGGTCGTTCCCAGTTTCTTGATTACAGCATCAGGAAGCCCCCCAGCTTCAACACAAAAACGCGCGTGTAAAAGGCGGCTAACGTGAGCCTTTACATCCTTGTTGTTTGGGTCAAGGAATGCAGCAAGTACGTCCTTAAGTCTCTCGCGTTCATTCACGTCGAAACGCGCAAGAAAGCTAGCTGATATTCCCTCGTTTGGAGCGATCGACTCTCCAATAATAAGACGGTAAGCGCTGGCCCCAGCGTCCGCGACAAGGGGACCGAGCAGCTGAGATTCGCAGAGTTCCCAGACTTCTGCTGGCGGAAGCGAGGGACAGTACTTTTGCACGAGTGAGGTAAACACTTCCCGTGTGGCATCGTGGATACGCTCGGTCTCTTTGATGTCGCTTTCGAAATCCCGTCTTGCTTTATCGGGTATTCGGAACCGCTCTTCGTTGGAGCGGACGAGCAAGTTTTGGTTCTCCAATGCTTTAAGCGCTGCCGACAGCTTGTCCTCTCCCAGCGACAACCCTAAGTCTTTCAGCATGCGGAGAATTTCTGCGCAATCAGGAGCTTCGCTTGAGAGCCAAACTGCGGCTAACACAAGCCGTTCAATAGTCTTTTCCCACCAACCGGTTCGGTGCAACTCGATGTGCTGCACGAGAGCGGCAACTTCCTTTGGTAAATGGGGTGTCGGCGAGGAGGCCATAGGCGGCTTCAGTCCTTAAAAGTTGTGTTCGCAACCACTTCAGTCACGAAAGAGGCGTGGAATAACTTAGCGAGCGGTTCGCATGCTCAGCTCTGTGCAGTATGTCGCAATTTCTTCTGCAAAAGTCCAGTCCGCCATCAGTTCCTGGCGTAGCTGGTGCCCAGCGCACCAAGGGAGGAGCACTCACGTCAAGAGAGACGCACCCGCCTTTGCTCGGCCTGTCATTTCGCGCCGGGCAGCGCGGTCCGCTCCAGCACGGCCGAGCTGGTCGACAATGGTGCTGGCCCGAGCACAGGCTCGGCTCTGAGGCGGGTAGGGTGCCCCATCAGCCGAAAGGGTGGGCGCCAGGTTCACGCCCGACCGGCGATCCGGTCGCTCGATCTGAATTTGCCGCCGCCGTGCCAAGCTGGTGCTCGGCGGTCCCGGGGGAAAAACAAAAGCACCGGTTGGGAAGGGCCCCTCCCGGGGGCAGCGTTCCCGGGCCACCCTTCGGGTAGGTTGTTCCCATGGACGGGCTTCTCGAATCGTTCGGGCGGAAAGGCGCGAGGCTCGGGCTGCTCGGCTTGGTGGCCCTGGCCGGCGCCGCCTGTTTCCCGATCGCTCGGTACGGGGTGTATCTGGAGGGGACGATCCATGCCGTCGACGCCTCGGGTCGGCCGCGGAGCGGGGTCGAGATGAGGCTGGAGGACCCCGGGGTGCCGCACCGGTGGCACAAGCCGCGGTTCCAGAATGGGCTCTGTACGACCGGCGAGGACGGGGCTTGCACCTTTCAGGTGCAGTACAACTTTTGCCGGTCGATCTACGTTCCCGGGTCTTGGTTTCCGCCCTCGGAGGGGAGGAGCGTGCTCGCTTACGTGAACGGTCGGGAAGTCGGCCGGCAGGCGTTTCCCGATGCCGGAGCGACGGACCTGGGGCAGAAGGCGGTGGAGGTTTCGGTGGTGGTTGACGGCTTTAGGTGAGGTCCGGCCTTTTCCCCGGGACCGCCGAGCATTCAGTGACCCGGAACGGCTCCGTGTAACTCTGCCCACGGCGCGGGTCAGGCAGGTATTGCTTGACGCGACCGATCGCGCCAGCGCCGCCAGGGTCAGTTCGGGGTTTGCGATCAACGCGGCAAGAATTTGTTTCGGCGTTCCTACCGGCGTTTTCTCCCCCAGTGGTTTTTTGGCTGGGAGCCGTGATGCCCGTCGAGTCCGGCGGCGGTCTCCAGCTCACAGCAAGACCTCCCAATGACCGCCCTTCTGCGGCCCAACGAATCGAAGCTTGCCTGCTTTCACCAGTTTGGCACTGGCCATCTCGACGGCACGAACGGTGCGTCCTACCTCTGCGGCAACCTCGGCCAGAGTCATTTGCGGGTATTGGCGCAACAGTTCCAGCAGGGCATCGGCCGTTTTCACCGAAGTTTTCACCGAAGTTTTCACCGAAGCTTTTTTTCCTACCTCGGTGGTCGGTTCGCCGCCTGCCGCACTCATGGCCCGAAGATAGGCTGACGAGAAAAAGAACTCCATCCACAGACCGTTCGCTTCGTAGGCGAGCTGCGGCTCGGGCACGGCTTCGTCCTTGCAGGTTTGAAAGATCTGTTCAATGCCCCGCCCCCAGGCTTCGATCTCCCCGGCGCGGAAGAACGCATTGGCGATTTCCGGGTTGAACGGCTGCGATACGTGACGGCCTCGAAGCGTCTCCACCGTCCAACCCTCCGGCAGCACCGCCGGGTTCCACAGCGTCAACCGGCCTTCATAAACCCGGATCTGGACGGGCGCTCCCACCGCATAGTCCCGATGCAACAGGGCATTCAGCACCGCCTCACGCAGTGCAGAACGTGGTACCGGAAATCGCTCAATGCGCTGGATACCCTCATACGTGATCGCGGCTTTTAGGTACTTGGTCAACAGCAGGTCCAGCGACTGCTGAGACTGCGAGAAGAGGTCGCCGGCCACCTCGTCGTGGTACACGAGATCCGACGGTGAGCGGAAGAATCCAATCTTCACGAACGCGCCCGTCACGAATCGAAGCGGGTCCGGGTGGAACAGCAGCAGCGCGGCGCGCTTTAGGTACGAACCTTCGGTGAGCTTCAGCCGCTCCAGCAGGGCGGCGTCGGGCTCGGCCAGCGCCGCAGCGTCGATGCGGCCGCTGCGCGCGGCGAGCTGGCGAAAACGAGTGAATGCCGCAGGCGAGAGATCGGCCGCCGTGACACCCGGTATCGGCGCCCCGTCCCAGGTGCGTCCATAACGGCGCATCAGGAACCGGTCTAGCGCCGCACCCTTGAGTTCCTGCAGGGTGCTGCCGCTGCGCTGGTAGTAGTGGCCGCGATAGCTGATCGGAGTGGGATAGGCTGGTGTGGACAACTCCAAATAATCTTTGCCGCCTTCGCTGCGCAGGTTGACTTCGACGACGATGCCCAGCAGATCGCGGATCTTGTTCGGCAGCTCCTCCAGCAGTCTCGCGGCGTCGGGGATGCCGACCACCCGCCCCTTGTCATCGCGCCCGATGATCAGCACGCCGCCTTCGGCATTGGCGAAGCCGCACACCCAGCGCAGGTGATCGTCGCGCCACGATTCCTTCCATTCGGTGCGCTGGGATTCCTTCATACCAGCTGCGTTCTCCCGGTGAGCAGGTCCTGCATCATCGCCTGCTTGAGTCTAGGCGCGGCCGGGCAGGTGCCGGTCGTGCCCGGCGCAGCCGGTCATGCGGGTCGGCTCGGCCCCCTGCCGCTACGGTTTCCAGGAGTATGTCTCAAATTCCTCTCCACTAGTCCTCCGGTGAGGAGCGTGCCGAGAACTAGGATTCCGCTCAAGCAGGACGGCGTGACGACCGGGTGACATCTCGCTTCCGGCCCTTCCCGGCGGGAGGATTCAAATTAGATTGCCGCGATGCCTGCGGCTCAACATCCTCCGATCACTTCTCTTCCGCACTCGGTGCTCGAAGCATGAGCACTCTCAACCTGGGGCGGCGCGCCGTCGCCGAGCTTGTCGGGACGTTCGCCCTCGTCACGGCCGGTTGCGGTGCGATCGTGGTGAATCAAGCGACGGGCGCTTTGGGACATGGGGGTGTCGCCGCCAGTTTCGGCCTGGTGATCATGGTCATGATCGCGGCGGTCGGGCATCTCTCGGGCGCGCACTTCAACCCGGCGGTCACGATCGCCTTCGCGCTCACCCGGCATTTCGAATGGCGCGACGTCCCGACCTACCTCTTGGCCCAGCTGGTCGGCGCCATCTCGGGAGCCTGGGTGCTGCGGGCGGCCTTCGGGACCACGGCCGGGCTCGGCGCGACGCTGCCCGCCGGAACCACCCTCCAGGCTCTCGGCATCGAGATTCTCTTGAGCGCCGTGCTGATGTTCGTGATCGTATCGGTCGCCACCGACACCCGAGCCGTCGGCCAGCTGGCGGCGATCGCCATCGGCGGAACCGTCGCCCTCGACGCACTCTGGGGCGGCCCGGTGACCGGCGCCTCGATGAACCCGGCCCGTTCCTTCGGTCCGGCCCTCGTTGCGGGCCTCTGGCGAGCGCACTGGATCTATTGGCTCGGCCCGATCGCCGGAACTATCCTCGGCGCCGCTCTCTATCAGGTTCTGCGGTCGGAACCGAAAACGTAAGCGTTCTCCCGGGCCTCACCTACGCGAGCACCCGCCCGGTGCCGCGCTGCGAGCAGACCTTCGCGATCCTCGGCCGGTCCGGGTCTCATTCCTCGACCGGTCGCAACCAGGAGCGAACGAGACCCGCCCCGACCAAAAGCCAGGCGAGCAGCGCCACCGGCAGGACGCAACGCGACAGCGCGACCAACGGAGGGAAGGGGAGCGCCTGGGCGAGGCGGAAGGTCGCCGCGGTGTACATGCCGAGCGGAAAGACCATGCCCCAGTATTGGGGATCGTAGGTGAGCGGATGGCGGCGCCAGACGTGGCGCCAGCCGCCGAGCAGGAGAAGCAGCGGAATCCACCAGGTCCCGGCGGCCCAGAAGAAGAGCGTGAAACCCTTGAGAAAAGGGAGGAGCTCGGTCAACAGCGGCGAACGTTCGGCTCCGAGCACCAGCAGCGAGCCCGCGAGGGTGGTGATCGCGACCGCTCCCATGCTGATCCAGTAGGGCGGCGTGAGGGCGGCGGTCGCAAGCTCCAGGAACGTGAACCGATAGAAGATCAGCGTGATGATCGACAGGTAGAGCATGCAGCCGATGAGGAAGAAAACCAGCGCGCCGAAAGCGACCGTCTCCCGCGACCAGCCGAAAGGGTCGCCCAATCCGAGGCCGAGGATCGCCACCGATTGGGTCGCGACCGTGGCCAGCAGCCAGGCGCCGTTGATGCCTTCGGCGAGAGAGGGCTTCTTTTCGCGCACGATGACCGCGGTCAAGAACCCGTACATCACCACGAGCCAGAGCACGAGCCCGAGGCCCCAGAGTCCTTCGGCCAAAGAGCGCCAACCGGCCACCACCAGGCTCTGCGTGCCGAGCACGCACGTGCCGGCGACCAGGGTAAAGAAGCCGGAACCCCGGGCGTGGTCGCCCAGATCGGCCAGCACGCGGCGCGGGAAAAGAACCAGGCGGGCCGCGGTGAGGCCGACCAGAACGACGTAGGCGACCACGTTGAGGGCCAGAAGCGGCCGGGCGATCATGGGCAGCGACAGCAGCTGGCAGGCGATCGAGACGATGCCGGTCGCCATGACCAGCGCGAAGTAGCCCGGAAACAATCCGGCGATGCCGGCGGCGATCCGGCCGCGAGGGAGATCCGCGCTCACCGCTCGAGCCGATAGGTATAGCGCAGGAGACCGAGGACGAGCGCGAAGCAGATCAGGCTCAAAGCCGCCGCGGGAGCCGCGACCCCGTCATCGGCCCCCAAGTGGGCGTTCATGGTCGCGGTGAGCAGCCAGAGCTGGAGCATGGTGATGAGCACCACGATCGAGACGATGCCGGCGAGAATCGGCATGCGCTGCGCCCGGGAGATGCGCCGGCGCCCGGTCACGAGGTGCGCTCCGAAACTCCGGTCGCGAACACCCTGCCGTCGCGGACCTCCAACCGGACCTGCGGCAACGGGCGGCGCGGCGGCCCCGAAAGTGGCCTGCCGGTTGCGAGATCGAAGTTTCCTTGATGACAGGGGCAGTGAAACCGGCCTTGCGCGACCTGGGGAATCACCGGACAGGAGAGGTGGGTACAGCGCGCATCGAACGCCACGAACCGGTCTTGCCCCAGCCGGACCAGGAGCTTCGGCTCGCCGGGCGCGGGATAGTCGAACTGGAGAAAACCGCCGACGGGCAAAGCCGAGAGCCGGGCGACCTCGACCTCGGGGAATGCCGGTCGCACGCCGAACAGGCTCTTGGCGAGAATCCAGACCTGCCCGGCCGCGAAGGCGAAGCTGGTGAGCGCCAGAAACTTGACGAACTCGCGCCGGCCCACGTACTGGTCCTGCGGCACGTCGATAGGAAAATCCCGGCGCCATTTCGGCTGCTCCGCGAGCGGCCGCCCGTCGGGCGCGATCGTCATCTCCTCGGGGTCGCGTCGGGTCACGCCGGCTCCTCCTCGTAGAGATTGGCGAGCAACGGGTCGACGTAGGCGGCGCCCGGGGCGCCCGGGTGATGCCGTTCGAGCGGTGCGGTCACCGCCAGCAGGTTCTCGGCGAAGCTCTTCGGCACGAGCATCTTGACCCGCGTCGAAACGACCTGCGCGCCGAAGCGGAAGCTGTCGACGGCGCGCGAATTCGGCCGCAGCTCTTCGAGCTCCTCGCGGGTGCCGAAGTAGAGGGCCTGGCTCGGGCAGACCGAAGCGCACATCGGTTTCAACCCCTGCGAGGTGCGGTCGTAGCACATGTCGCATTTCATCATCAGGCTCGCGGCGTCGTGCATCTTCGGGACCCCGAACGGGCAGGCGAGGACGCAGTTGTTGCAGGCGATGCAGCGCGCTTTGCGCGCGGTCTGGACGATGCCGTCCTCGCTGCGCTTGATCGCGTCGGCCGGGCAGACCTCGGCGCAGGTCGGCTGGTCGCAATGCATGCAGATCACCGGCACCGTTTGGGTCGACCGCGAGCGGTCGATGTAATCGAGCTGGATCATCGACACGCCCTTGTGCGTATCGCATTCCGAGCAGGCCTGGACGCAGGCGTTGCACCCGATGCAGCGCGCCGGGTCGATGTAGAAGTTCAGGTCGGTGGGAACCGGCATCGAGTCTTCCGCCTTTCAGCCGCGAGCCTCGCGAGCTTCGTCCTCGGTCGCCGCGCGGATGCGCGCGGCGCAGGCCTTGTACTCGGGGATCTTCGAAATCGGATCCTGGGCGGAGATCGTCAGACGATTGACGCTCCGCTTGCCGGGCCAGTGGTACGGCACGAAGATCGTATCGGGTCGGATCGTCGCGACCACCCGCGCTCTGAGCGTCAGCAAACCTCGGCGCGTCTCGGCGGTCGCCCAGGCTCCGTCGACGATCGAATGCTTGGCGGCCAGGCGCGGGTGGAGCTCGATGAACGGTTCCGGGTCCATGTCGAGCAGCGGGCCGATACGCCGGGTCTGGGTGCCCGACAGGAACTGGCTGATCACCCGGCCGGTGGTGAGGATGACCGGGAATTCCTCGTCGACGTCCTCGGTCGGCGGCGCGTAGGTCGCGACGTTCATCCGCGCCTTGCCGTCGGGAAAATAGAACGGACCGTTGCCCCGGGCGACGACGTTCCACGAACCGGGCTCGAAAAGCCGCGGCGTGCCGGTATGTTCCTCGCTCGTGCAGGGCCAGAAGACGCCCTGCTGGCGCTCGATCTTCTCCCACGAGATCCCCGAGTAATCGGCGACGCCTCCCTTGGAGGCGACGCGAAGCTCTTCGAGAATCGCGCGCGGTCCGGAAAAGGTAAACCCGTGCTCGCGACCGAGCGCCCGGGCTAGGTCTTGCACGATCCGCCAGTCTTCGCGCGCTTGCCCCGGGCAGGCGATCGCTTTGTTGATCTTGATCACCCGGCCTTCGGAGGTCGTGACCGTTCCTTCGTCCTCCTCGTGAAGGGAGCCGGGGAGCACCAGGTCGGCGTGGCGGGCGGTTTCGCTCAGGAAGAAGTCGATCGCGACGTAGAAGTCGAGCTTGGCCAGCATCCGTCGCACGTAATCGCTGTCGGGAAGCGACACCACCGGGTTGAAGCAGAGCGAGAGCAGCCCCTTGATCTCGCCGCGCTCGATCTTGCGGAAGATCTCGTAGGCGTCCACCCCCGGCTGCGGCATCTCTTCGACCGGCATTCCCCAGACGCCCGCGACGTAGGCGCGCGCCTCCGGGTCGGCCAGCTTGCGGGCCCCCGGCAGCTGGTCGCATTTCTGGCCATGTTCGCGGCCGCCCTGGCCGTTGCCCTGGCCGGTGATCGTCGAATAGCCGCAGAACTCGCGTCCGATCCTTCCCGACGCGAGCACGATGTTGATCGCGCCGAGGACGTTCTGGACCCCGTGGCTCGAATGCTCGATGCCGCGGGCATGCATCAGGAAGCTCGATTTCGCCGTGCCCCACCACTCGGCGGCCTGGCGAATCGCGGGTTCGGCGATGCCGGTCACCTGCGCGGTCCGGGCCGGCGTCCACTCGGCGACGCTCCGCGCGAGCTCGTCGAACCCGACGGTGCTCCGCTCGACGAATTCGCGGTCGACCCAGCCGTGCTCGATCATCAGGTGGAGGATGCCGTTGAACAGGGCCACGTCCCGTCCCGGCTTGATCGGCAGGAAGAGATCGCAGGTGCGGGCGATAGGAGTCAGCCGCGGATCGACGACGATCACCTTGGCGCCCCGCTCCCGCGCCTGCCAAACGTAGTCGGTGGTGATCGGCGCGCACTCGGCGACGTTCGCCCCCGAGATCCAGATCACCTCGGCGCCGAGGATGTCGGACCACGGGTTCGCGGCGCGGTCGATGCCGAAGGCTTTGTTGTTCGCCGCCCCCGCCGAAACCATGCACAGGCGCCCGTTGTAGTCGATGTTCGAAGTCCCGAGCGCCATGTGGGCGAACTTGCCGACCAGATAGGCTTTCTCGGTCGTCAGGCTCGCTCCCGAGAGGACCGCCATCGCGTCGCGGCCGTGGGTCTCCTGGATCCGGCGGATCTCGGCGGCCGCCCGCTCGATCGCGCGCTCGTAGCCAAGCTGCCGAAACCCGCCCGGGGCGGCCGGGTCGCGCTCGTAGGCCGAGAGCAGGCGGTCGGGATGCCCCCCTTGCAGGTAGCGCTTGATCCCCTTCGGGCAGAGCATGCCGCGATTGAACGGGAAGTCGTAGCGCGGCTCGAAGCCGATGACCTCCTCGTCCTTCACCTTCAACCGGATGCCGCACTGCTGGCCGCAGAAGCAACAATGGGTGTCGACGATCCGGTCGGGTTCGACCCCGGTGTCGAGCCGCAGCGCCGAAGAGTAGGCGGCGTGAGGCCCGAAAGGGTCGTCGGGCGACGGGTCGAGCGCCGAAGGGCCGGCCTCAGCCATGAAAATTCTCCGCATCGGCGGGTCCGAGCGGACCTTCGCCCAACCCTGGGTTGACGTAGGCGGGTGCCGCGCCGGGTGCCACCAGAGTACCGCCGCGCGAGCCGGACCAGGCGGCGCCTTGGGCCGCCGCGAGAAGGGCGCGGCGGCAGGGCGGGCAGATCCACTGGTAATGGCCGACCTCGCCCGCGATCGAATAATCGAAGCCCAACTTCTTTTCGACGTCGATCAGGTCGAGGGCATGCATGCGCGAGGTAAACGGGTGGTTGCAGCGCCCGCAGCGCGCCGGCTCCTCCTCGCGACCGACTTCCTTGTAAAAGCGGACGGCGAGCTGAGCCGGCCGCTGGAAGATGTGAAAGAACTTGCCGAACGGGAGCCAGAGAAACGTGGCGATCACCGTCACCGCGTGGAGGATGGCGAGGAAGTCGTAGGCGTAGCCCTGCATCCAGGTGTAGCTCGCGGTGAGCATCAAGCCGGTCAGGCTGACTCCGAACAGCAGGATCAGCGGCAGAAAGTCTTCGGCGAAGCTCTGCAACGCCGCGGCGCCCTCTTCGCGCATCCGCCGCCGCATGGCGAGCATCACCCCCGCGATGACCAGAAACGAGGCCCACACCAGGCCGTGGAACATGAGAAAGCCGAGCAGCGATTCGCTGGGAAACGAAATCGTCGGGTAGCCGAAGACGAAGACGCGATAGATCTCGGGATGCCCCGGCAGCGAATCGAACATCAGCCAACCGAAGACCAGGGGAAAGGTGATCGCCACGGCGAGCGTGCAGCCCCACAGAAGCAGCATGTGGGTCAGTCCGCGCAGCCGGCCGCGTGCCCAGATGAATCGGTTGAGGACCACGTCGCTCGCCACATGGACGAACCAGTGCCCGAGGTGTCGCGTCTTCTTGCCGGGGCGGAAGAAGACCTGCCAGCCGCGGCGCCAGTAGAGCGCGGTCGGCGGCCGCCGCAGCCACATCGCGTACCGGTACGTGAGCCCGAACGTCGCGAACAGAATCGAGAAGGTGTAGGCGACCAGAGCGGCGTCGAAATGCTCGAGATTGCGCGAGCCGACGACGATCAGCGCGCCGAGGAGCGCCGTCGCCGCCGCGCCCCAGGCGATCGGTCGAGCGGTCTCACGCAAGTTGAGTATGGATGGCATGTCCAGGCCGGAACCTTCGCCGCTCCGAGAGTTTCGGCGAGGCTATCACGCGGTGCCCGCAGGCTAGAATGTGAATATGACCGGCTTGCGAGAGATTATGGACTTGGCCTCCCGGCCCGGGGTCCTATCCTTTGCCATCGGTTCGCCGGCGTCCGAGCTGTTTCCCAGCGAGGCGCTCGCCGAGCAGGCGGCGCGCGTGATCCGGACCGACGCCTCGTCCCTCCAGTATGGCCTGCCGTACCGCCCGCTCAAAGCCCAGATCGTCCGGCTGATGGCCCTGCGGGGAGTGCTCTGCACGGAGGCGCAGATCTTTCTCACCTCCGGCGCCCAGCAGGGGATGGATCTGCTGAGCCTTCTCCTCCTGCCGCCGGGAGGGCAGGTGCTACTCGAGCGGACGGTCTACGAGGGCATCCGGCTGGCCACCCGGCCCTGGCGGCCGGAGATGCTGACCGTTGCCACCGATCTCGCCACCGGTATGGACGTGGACGAGGTCGAAGCCCGACTCGCCGGCGGAGCCCGCCCGGCATTCCTCTACGCGATCACCGACGGGCACAACCCGCTGGGCATCAGCCTAAGCCCGGATAAGCGTCACCGCCTCGCCGGGCTGGCGCGCCAGTACCGGATGCCGATCTTGGAGGACGATGCCTACGGCTTCCTCTACTACGGCGAGCCGCCGCCGCCGCCGTTGCGCGCCCTGGAGGAGGAGTGGATCTTCTACCTCGGGTCGTTCTCGAAGATCCTCGCGCCCGCGCTGCGGGCCGGCTGGGTGATCCTGCCCCCGCCGCTCGCCGCCCGCCTGTCGCCGCTCAAGCACGGCGTCGACCTCGACACGCCCTCCCTCGGCCACCGCGTGATCGCGGCCTATCTCGAGGCGGGTCTGCTTCCCGACCACCTGGCGGCGCTTCGCGCCGAGTACCGGCGCCGCCGCGACACCATGCTCGCGGCCCTAAGGGAACATTTTCCCCCCGAGGTCCGGTGGAACCACCCGACGAGCGGCATATTCGTCTGGGCCGAGCTGCCGGTCGGCCTCGATGCCGCCGAGCTCCTGCGTACCGCCGTAGAGACGGAGAGCGTCGCCTTCAGCCCGGGCGCGATCTTCTGCGCCGGCGACCCGTGCGGCAACCGCTGCCTGCGCCTGAACTTCACCAGCCTTTCCCCCGAGCGGATCGAGGAGGGCATCCAGCGCCTCGGACGGGCGATCCGAGTCGCGATGGCCCTGGCGCCGGTCTCATTGGAGGCAGATCTGTAATACCTTTCAGCGCCTTGCAGGGGACATCAGGGGGAGTCTCAAACTACTTAAAATAAAACGACTTACGGGGCTTCAGTCCTTCAGCGCCATTCACCCCAATTCACCTTCACTCTCGGCGTTTGGAACCTATTTGGAACCTATTTTTGGGCTGGGGAGGCGGGTACGAGCCCTCTGTTTCACCCCTTCGAGAGCGGATTCAAGAGCCTGGGAGGCCTCCCATATTCTGCCGCCGTTCGGGTGACCTGGCACATGCCGAAGAAGGACTCCTCGACTGCCATCCGCCGGTTTCGAGAGCTTTGGGAGGCACGCGCCGAATCCTCCGCGACCTCGACCCGAATCGTCCAGGCGAGAGCCTTGATTCTCTGCGCCTTCCCCTACGCCCGAGTCTCGGAGCGATCTGTGACCCGAACGGCGCGGATCGGTCCTGGCACCCGAATGTCGGTGACGTTCACTTCGGTGGAACCCCTCGGTCCCGCTTCCGTTCGGCGCCGACCGCGCCCTGTTCGCCTAGATGCAGACGCAGGCTCTACATCGCGGCAGCGTCGACTTCGGAGCGCTCAATCAGTACTTCGACGCTTTCCGTCTGGGCTCCAGCGGCCGGGAGTATCGAGTCGCTCAAGAACGCCTTCGCCGTCTGGAGAGCTTGTCGATGACGATCCGGGTGGAGTCGCCGGACACCGAAGAGGTGGCGCACCTCCACCCCCTCAAACGCGCAACGAAGCCTCGGCAGGTCGAGGTCACCTGCGAAAGGAGAGTCTCCGCTTCTCTTGCCGTACGGCGCGGTCAATTTGGCTTCGAGCTCGATCCGGAATTCTGGCAGCACCTCAAGTCTCACCCGGTGCCTTTGCCTCTCGCTGTGATGCGCCAATTCCACAACCGGCCGCAGGCCTGGGATTTTGCCGCCTTCCTCTTTTACCGCTGCTTCGCTGCTCGGTCTCCGAGCGTTGTCCCCTGGAACGATTTGATCGACCAGCTTGGCGCGCGCGATTCCTTCCCGCGGCGACTGAAGGCGTCGCTCGCCCGAGTCTTGCGCGAGATCTGGGTCGTCTTTCCTGGCTTTCCGCCGCGCTTCCTGCCAGGCTTTCGGGGTCTGGCAGTGGAGCCTTGGAGGAGGGGCTCGAACGGTGGCAAGAACGAACCGTTGGTAGCTGGCTGGGCGGAATTGCAAGGTCCCGATCAATGAGCCTCGTGTCGGGTCGGACGACCGGCGATTCACCGGAATTGGGTGGTGTCGATGTGGTGCTTGCGGATCAGTTCCCAAAAGGCACGGCGGTTCTTAGCGGCGGCGCAGGCCGCGTGGGTAATGTTGCCTCGATGGGCGGAGAGGAGCTGCTTGAGATAGTCCTTCTCGAAACTGGCGACCGCCCTCGCCTTGGCTTGCTGGAAGGACTCCGGCGCGGTCTCGCACCGACGGGAGGGAAGATCGAAATCGCCGCGCTCGATCCATTTCCGGTCGGCGCAAAGCACAGTGGCGCGCTGCACCACGTTCTCGAGCTCGCGCACGTTGCCCGGCCAGTCGTGAAGCAGCAGGGCCACCATCGCTTCGTCGGTGAAGCAGGCCGCAGGCCGTTCTCCCTCCTGAGTAAATTTCTCCAGAAAATGTTCGGCCAGCAACCGGATGTCTTCCCGGCGATCGCGCAAGGCCGGCAGGCAGAGAGGGATGACATTCAGGCGGTAGTAGAGATCCTGCCGGAGCCTCCTCTCTTCCAAGGCCGCCTCGACGTCCGCGTTGGTCGCCGCGATGACTCGGACATCGCCGGCGCGGAGCCGGGTGGAGCCGAGGCGGCGGAATTCCTTGTCCTGGAGGAAGCGCAGGAGTTTGGTTTGGGCCAGCGGCGGCAGGGAGTCGATCTCGTCGAGGAAGAGTGAGCCCCCACCCGCTTCCTCGATCAGTCCGGGGTGCGATTGGTGGGCCCCGGTGAAGGCGGAGCGCTCATGGCCGAACAGCTCGCTTTCCACCAGATCGACTGGGATGGCGCCACAGTTGACCGGCACAAAGGGCCTCGCCGCACGGGGGCTCAGGTAATGGATGGCACGAGCGACGACCTCCTTGCCCGTGCCGGTCTCGCCACGCAGCAGCACGCCAGCGTCGCTTCGCGCAATCAACGGGATCTTGTCTACCACCTCAAGGAACACCCGACTGCGGCCGACCATCCGGGCGAGGCCCATCTTCTCCTTGAGATGCCGCGTTGTCCGGTCTTCCACCGGGGTCCCTCTCTATTCGAAATTTTATCGAGTCTCTAATGTAAGTGCTGTAAGAGTCAATTCGTCGTAGATCCCGATTTCTTGACTTCCGGCACTCCTTTGCCGAGGCTCTGGAGCTGCTCACTTTTCAACGGGAGGGAAGGGCAGGGTGAAGAAGGTTAGGTGGTCAGGTGCCTGTTTTGGCCAAACGGAAGGCCGACGGCTCCATTTGAAGCCGGCGGCTGCGGTGCGCGCCGATGTGGCGAAAGACTCCTGGCAGCCACTGGGCGGTGGCGAAGCCGGCCCGCAGGAAGTGGCGCTGGGCGTCCTCCTCCGAACGGCAGGGGAAGATCGCCGGCAGATCCCGGGCGCGGATGAGGCTCGGATTGAGCGTGTAGTGAGCGGAGGGTGCCAACAGAAAATCCGGCTGGTGCTCCCAGCGGATGGCGCGGCGGGTCACCATGTGATGGGTGAGCACCCTCTCCTCCCGATGCCGCAGCCGCACCTGCCCGACCTCGGGGTGCTCGTCCAAGATGGCGCGGACTCGCTCCAGCCAAGGCGGAGTAGCTGTGTCCGCTGCCCAGTCGTCCTCCAAGTGGAGGATCGTCCCGACCTCGCGGCGCTCGCCGAAGGCGGCCATCAGACGGCTGACCGCGGGGCCGATGGGCAAGACCCCTCCGGTGTGCCGCACCTGCTCGTCGAGGAACGGCAGGCCATCCAGGTACTTCGCCGTTTGCGGGTCATCACCGTTCAGCAGGGCGATCACGACGCTTTCCTCCAGCAACCCAGGGCAGGCGACCCGCAGGGTGTCGACCGTCCGGCGCAATAGATCCGGCCGGCCGCCGGTCAGCAGGCCGATACCCAGGGCGCTTTCCCGCGAGGAGACCGGCTTGGCGCCGTCTCCCCGGCCTTCGAGGAGGAGAGCGCCCCGCGGGTCGGCTGTTGAGAGCGTATGGGTGAACGAGAACCACCGGCTCCACAGGGTAACGCAACTCTGCTCGTGCGGACGGAGGGCATCGTGCAGCCATAGGTGCCAGCGCTCCGCCAGATGGGGGGCCACCGCAAACAGCGCGGCCTGCCGGCCCAAACGCTCGGGCGGACCGTCGACCAGCACGAAGTCGAACGGTCCCGCGAGCTCGGCGGCGTACCAAGGGTGGCCTCGGCCTCCGCCGCAGGCGAACGGCGTGAGCGGTGCAAGCTTGAGATCGACCCGATCGCGCAGCCCTTGGCGCTCCAGCAGGGCCGCAGTCTGCGCAAAGTAGCGGGGCTCGTGCTCCAGGGAGACCAGCGAGGCCCCTCGGCGTGCCGCCCAGTCCGCCAACAGCACGGTGGACGTCCCGCTGCCCACCTCCAGGAGCCGCCGCGGCCGGGTGGTTTCCAGATGTCGCAGAAGCTCGCGAGCGAACGCCTTGTCGATTCCCCAGTCGGACCAGGGGAGGGCCGGATCGTCAATCAGCGCGGGAGCCGTACCCCGGGACGCGGCTTCGCTCCGCAGAGCGGGACGGGAGAGGATCTTGCCCAAGCGCTGCGCCTCCCGCTCCAGCGCGGCGGCTGCCTCGGGTGGAACCTGGGCGCGGGCGATCTGGCGGATTTCCGCGCAGAGCGTCTCCCGATCGAGAGTTCCCTCCAGGTAGCGGCTGTAGATCGCAAAGGCCTGGGCATACATCCGGCGCAGGCCCTCTGTCGCCTGTCGGCGCGCCGCCGAGTGCATTCCGGTCTGCGGCGAGTTGCTGAGCGATGCGGCGTGGATCGTCCGATGATAAAGCGCCTCCTCCACAGAGGTGAGCCGGCCGGTCATCAGGAGGAGGTTGACTAGTAGTGTGTCGTACCCGATGCGGAACCCGCCGTAGTACCCGCCGATGGCGCGCAGCGCCTCGGCGCGAAAGAGCCCGTGGTGGTTCGCCCGGTGCTCCAAGGCGGCCGTGAGGGGGCGCGCCAAAGCCGGCCAGGTCTCCACTGCAGCCAAAGCGCCGCGGCTCGTCCCGCGGTGCCGCCGACTGGCCGAGACCGCCCCAGAAGCGTGCTCAGCGCGCAGGCGGCGCAAGAGGGTGGCGATGCGCTGCGGCTCGCTCCAGTCGTCCGCGTCCTGCACGAGGAAAAAGGGGCTGCGGGAGGAGGCAAGCACCACGGCGTCGGCGAAGTAACGCCCTCGGTTCACCGGCAGGTCGAAGCGGACGAGGCGCGGGTCGTCCAACCCTTCCAGTGCGGACCACGGCGACGGGCCGCCGTCGTTGACCACCACCGCCGTCAGCTCCCTGTGGGTCTGCTGCAGGATGCTCTCCACGGCCCGGCGGAGCATGCGGGGGTGACCATGAAAGGGGATGGAGACGGTGACATGCAGGTTCTCCGCACGGGGATCCGCGTCCCGCGCTTCCGTCTCAGCCGGAATCTCTGCGGGCGTTGGCGCCGCTCCGCCCTGCCGTCTGCGCGGGGCGGAACCGGAGGCCGCGCCGCGGTAGAAGGCCTCGTCCTCGCCCAGCAGGGCATGGACTTCCGCCGTCTTCGCCGGGCGCCAGCGCGCGCCGCTGGGGCGCTTGGGGCTGGTGTTGCCCGGATGCACCAGGGCCACGTAGAACCGGTTGTCCGGGAGGACCGCGAGGCGCATCGAGCGCGTCCGGGAAAGGAACCCATTGTCCTCTCCGATGGTCAGGTCCGGGAACGGATTGCGCTGCCAGAAGGCTCGCGTGTAGCAGAGGGTGCCGCCGGCGGCCCAGGAGCCCTGGCCCGACGGCCAGGTGTACTGCCACGCCCGGTCGGCGCGAGGTTCCCAGAAAAAGAGACGGTCGAGCCCGCACACGTCCGCCTTGCGGCCGAGCAGCTCAGAGACCTGATAGGTGAGCCGCCAGGGGCCATCCAGTCGTCGTCGTCCCAGTGGACGATCACCTCGCCCTGCGCCTCGCGGCCGGCGAGATTGCGCTTGGCGCCGAGCGTGCGCCGGCTCTCCAGCCGCAGGTAGCGGATGCGCGGGGTCTCTGAGCCGAGATCGGGCACGAGGTCGCGCACGGCGTCGGCGCCGTCGTCGACGATGATCAGCTCGCGGTGCGGGTAGTCCTGCCGCAGGAAGTGCTCGATGGCGCGGCCCACGAAGGGGCGCCGGTCGTGGGTGGGCATAATGCACGAGACGAGAGGGCGCTCCCGCTCAGCTCCGGTCGCCATCGGGTCCTCCTCCTTCGGTTCCTGCTCCTGGATCGTCCTGGGCCTCCTCCTCCCGCCGCAGACCCTGGGCCGCAGCGCGCAGCTTCTCCGCGGCCGCGGAGCCGGCCCGTTCGAGCCCGGCGGCGAGGCCCTCCAGCGTCTCGGCCGCCGATCGCCGCGCCTCCTGGTTTTCCGGCGCGGCGGCCTTCTCCTCCCATTTCCGGCGGACCTCGTCGAGAGCGCCCTGGATCTTCCCGCGCACCTCTCCCAGGACCTCCTTGAGCTCCGCCTGCACCCACGTCTTCGCCTCCTCGCGGGAGATCTCGAATTCCGCCGCCGCGGCCGGGTCGACCTCCTGGCGCTTGCCCGTGAGGGTGATGAGAAGGAGATCGCCCGGCGGCAGCTCGCGGTCGTCCGGGATCAGGAAACACCGGGCGCGGTCGGGGGTGGACCAGAGGGTCTTGTTCATCGCGTTCCTCCTAGTCTCTCAAGACGCACTTTCGCGCCACCCGCTCCAGCGACTGATCGTAGACCTCAGAGACCGCGCTCTCCTGATAGCGTGTCTGGAAATCTGGCAGCTCGCTCGCGGTGATGAACGTGAGTTCGTCCAAGAATCTCCCGGCCTCACTCTTCCTCCCCTTAAACCGCTCGATGATCCATTCGGCATTGATGGTGTGGGCCGCGTCCCATAAAAGATTGAAACAGTTCAGGATTATCGAGCAATCGCTGGTGCCCCACGACCAAGGCCGCTGAGCCAGCAGAGACCTCACATCCAGAAGAGGATAGAAATAGGTCGGGGTCAGCTCAGCGGCGACCTCGCCCGCGAGGACCAAGTTCCTGATCTCCTGGTATCCGGGTTGACGAGAGAAGTTGCAGCCTTCACCCCGGCGCAAGAAGTCAATCAGCTTCGCGGACCCGGGAAAGATCAGAATTTTATCATCCTGCGACAGCAGGTAGTCCTTCTCTCCGCCGCCGTTGCCCCACAGCGTCCAGCTTGTACCTTCCGCAAGCTGCAGGCGGACGGGCCACAGAGCTGCGTCCTGCCAGGAATCCAGGCGCTGCATGTCGTCTCATTCCTTTCTCGCGAAGTACTTCTTGATCTTGTTGTACTCGGTGTCCGCGCCTTGAGGGTAGTCGCCATTTGGAAAACGGGTTCTCATGACTCGATCCGCCGCTTCGACGGGAGTCTCATCGGGTCGCAACTCCCTGTCAGTCACCCAGGACGGAATG
>Ga0268264_10001274_pt1 | contig 23887 bp, 19 predicted proteins | sample KBSSwiS32_FD_190357 | JGI IMG/M metagenome (GOLD analysis project Ga0268264, IMG submission 190357) | Switchgrass rhizosphere microbial communities from Kellogg Biological Station, Michigan, USA - KBS Switchgrass S3-2 (SPAdes) (version 2) | ecosystem: Host-associated > Plants > Roots >...
CGGTAAAATTTCCTATTTCGATACTGGTTAAACTGTCGGCCTTGTTGGGCGCCAGCATAAACCCATCAATAGTGATTTTTCCCGAGCCCGTAATTTTTAAAGGTGTCCGGGTATCACCTTCCCACCAGCAATCTTTCGCCACAAAATTTCCTCCATTATCAACATGCAGATCGGCATACTGGCCACCATAACAATAGAGGCCTGCGGTGCCTTGACCTTTCCGCCGCAAGTTTCCTCCAATCACTGTATTACCGGCAGAAAAAAAGGAATTGTCTTTTTCCACGTATAAATTATCAAGTTCTTTAAGATACACCGATGTGGTAGCGGAAGAATACAATTGATCTATGAACGCCTGCGAACCGGGCTGGTCAACATTTATAAATGAAAGAGCAGTTCCTTCCGCATTTGCATTATCGTGTACGCCAAGTTCCAGGTCGCGCAGCGTGATATAACTGGGGCCTTTTATTTCAATCAGTGCTCTTCCGGCGGGAAAACCTGCTGTCCTTACCAGTACAGATGCATATAAAAAACCATCACCCGCAAGTTGCATATCAGCACCGGCAGGGATTGCGAGCGGCGCAGAAAGCTGATATTTTCCGAAGGGAAAATGAATGACCGGCCGGCCGCCTTTCAACGTCGCTGCTTGGTCAATAATTGATTGTATTTTGGCGGCGGTTGCATTTTCCGGAACTTCAAATATTTTTCTTTTTACAAAAAGCGGCATGGATTGCTGCGTTTTAAGAAATGCTTCTGCAGAAGGAATATTTTCTTTGGAATTATATCGATCCGTAATATTAAATATGGTGGTTTTGGATTTGTCTACGCGCCAGGGATTTGTTTGTTCGAACCGGTTATTAACAGATAAGATTTCAAAGATGCCCGGGCACCAGCTGCTGTAGCGGAGTGTGCTGCCATCTTCATTTGTTTTGCTGCTTTGAAAAATATTGTCGAGCAGCGTGAGTTTGCCCAAATGGTAGGTTTGCATCACGGGCTGTGAAGCCGTGGTTACTGTATTACCCTGAAAAATTCTTTTAAAAGGGTTGCAACTACTCCCGAGATCATTGAAAAATGCATACGGCGATAACGAGTAACAGCCCCGCGCTGAAGAATAAGGCGTATTGGTGCTTACCAAATCAACATTGCTTAATTTTTCAAAATAGGATCGGTAAACGTGGTAATTGCCCGAATTGCAGTGGATACCCTGGAAACAGCTTAAAAAACGGCAATCCCAAATCCAGTAATCAAGCGCGTTATACCCCATGATATCAATACCGGCGGCAGTACATCCAAAAAACAAACACCGTAAAATAGAAATTTCGGAATCATTGGCATTGGTTCCATTGCTTCCGTTGGTACCGCCACTGATTCCTATTGTGCATTTGCCTGCAAAACGGCAATCCGATATCTCTATATTCAATGCTGCATAGCTTTGTGATACCGCCGTATTCCATTTATCTCTCCAGTTAATACCGATACCTGTTATACCTTTATTATTATTGGCATCAAAACTGATCCTGCTTATTTTATAATAGGCTGAGCCATTACCCCAGAACATGGTGCTGTTAGCCGGTCCATACCATTGAATGATCGTTTTGCCGGGATCTTCTCCAATAATCTGTATACCAATTTTTCCTTTTACTAATAAGGTGGTAGAAATTTTATAGGTACCGGCCGGGATAAAAATACTGGTATAGCCAGTTTTACCGGTATTGAAATTTTTAGGCACTACCGTTAAACTATCCAGTGCCTGCTGGAAAGCCCGTGTGTCATCTGTTTTGCCATCGCCTTTTGCATGAAAGCGCAGCTTAATATCTGCCCAACTGCTGAATGGACCATTGAATTCATCCCGGTTCTGCGCATAGACTTTATTCGCCCAAAGCCCAGTTAGAACAATAATTATTAAAGCAGTGCGCATATATCAGTCCGTTGAAATATTATTTTTTTCCAGCCAATGTTCCAGCACAATGAATATCCAGATATCTGCCCAGCGTATATCAGCTTTTCCCTGAACAAAATTCTGCCAGTAGGCAGTAAGCTTTCGCCCGTTGAAATAAGATCTGGCGGCCAATTGCTTAATTTTTGCTGCGCAGAAATCTTTAAGCTCGTTTCGCATCCAAACATCATACGGAAGCACAAAACCCTGTTTCTTCCTGAAAACAATTTCCTCGGGCACGAGTGGCTGCAATGATTCTACCAGCAGCTGTTTGGGGTAAGCCGTTCCTTTAACCGCATCCGGCAAACCGGTTACGTATTCAACCAGGTCATGATCAAAAAAAGGCTCCCTGATTTCCAGTGCCACCGCCATGCTCATCTGATCTGTATCTTTCAACAACACATGCTGGGTGTAGCCAAGGTATTCACCCATGGTCACCTGCCCGTATGGATCAAATGCATTCATCTTTCCGGCATTGGCCTCCAGCAATTTTTCCAGGGATCCATTGCGGCTAAACGTTTTGGGCAAATTGGTTAAACTGTCAAGATTGGCATTGGTTTGAATCTGGCGCAGCAACGGATAAATATGTGCTATGGATGTATCGGGTGATTGCAGCAACGACTTTATCCTGTCGCGCCGTTGATTGCCCCCTGGTATCAATGCAGAGAACGCTTTACGCAGGAAGCGTGTATGATTGAACAAGGATTTGGCAGCTTGCAATTTTTTAAATTGATCAAAAACCGGATAGCCTATAAACAATTCATCGCCGCCGACGCCGGATAGGGCTACTTTTATACCACTCTGCCGGATTGCTTTTGAAACAACATACGTATTAATGCCATCTCCGCTTGGGGTGTCCATAGCGTCGAGCCCATGTGTTAACTCCTGCAAAAAATCATCGGGCTCGAGTGTGATCTTATGATGAAGCACCTTGTATTTCTTTGCCACCATTTCGGCATACGGGGTTTCATCATATTTTTTTTCCTTAAACCCAATAGTGAAGGCTATCGGCTTTTCTTTGCTCACCTGTGCCATAATGGCCACTACCGCAGTAGAATCAATACCACCAGATAAAAAAGCGCCTACGGGAACATCGCTTACCAACCTTCGTTCAACCGATTGGTACAACAAATGCCGTATATTTTTTTTAACATCTGTAACCGTGTCTTCAGTTTGTGCACGCGAAGCTTCTGCCAGGTTCCAGTATCGTGTAATTTCCACCTTACCATCTGAATAATACAGGTAATGCCCTGCGGGTAACTGGAAGATACCTTCAATTAATGTGAAGGGCGTAATAATGGATTGGTATTTCAGGTAGTCGGCCAACGACTGTTTGTTCAATTGTCGCTTCACCAGGTTACTGCTTAGTACCGAGCGAATTTCTGAAGCAAACAAAAAATGTCCTTCTTTGCAATAGTAATACAATGGCTTTACCCCCAGCCGGTCGCGTGCAATAAACAGTTTCTTTTCCTGTTCATCCCAGAGAGCAAAAGCAAACATCCCCCTGAATTTTTCCAGGCAGGAAGGACCCCATTGAATATAGGCAGCCAGTATTACCTCTGTATCTGAGCTGGTGGTAAAATGATATTGGGGAAGTTGATCGCGTACTTCTTTATAATTGTAAATCTCACCGTTAAAAACCAGTGCCCACCTACCGGTTGGTTCTGTAAATGGTTGATTGGCATAAACAGATAAATCGATAATGGAAAGACGCCTGTGTCCGAAGGCAACCTGTTCTTTTATATAATAACCCTCGGCATCGGGTCCACGATGGCTCAATGCGTTGTTCATGCGCCTGATGACGAGCGATGATTCCTGCTGATTGGTTAATCCTGCTATACCGCAAATACCACACATATTTTACTATTTCTCCGCTGGCGGAACAATACTTTTTTTTAATTTTTTAAAATTGCTTTTCATTCGCCAAAACTCTTTTATACTGGGAGTAGTATACGTTTTCCCTTTCCCCTGTGGTCTCGCTTCCTTAAGATACTGTTCAAAATGATTAATAACGTCTACCAGCCCCTTACCTGCCCTGGCAAGTGTTTCATCTGCCATGGTGCGCACTGTGTTTTCGAACGTATCTTTAAAAATAATAGGATATTTTTCCATTTTCAGTATATCACCGGTATCAATTTTACTGTCTATCCGGTGAATGGTATATCCCGTCTCCGCCCGGTTCTCGTATACCTGCCAGATAACGCTTTGCGCGTTTTGGAAATCCGGAAGCACTTCGCCGTGTATGTTAATCATTCCGTGTTTTGCCTGTGTAAATATTTTTTTGGGGATATAGCTGTTGCCCAGGCTGATGGCAAGGTCTGCATTTGCTTCACGCATCAATTGCACCGTCAGCGGATTATTTACTGCAGGCGTTTCAATAACCGGAACATTCAGCTCGTTGCACAAAACAACTATGTCTTTCAGGTTGTTTTTAAGGCCCAGGCCATTAAACCATGATCTGATCCTGATGCCGTTGACAGCGCCGGGCAGACCAATCTTTATAATTTTTTTTATTTTTTTAAGGTAAAACTTTCTGTTTTTAACAACCTGGCCCTGGCTCACTATCACGCGGACGATATCTGCATCCGTGTTTTTTTTCAACAATGGCAGGCAATAGGAAGCGGTGCCCCTTCGGCTACTGGTAAGAATGACTATCCGCATACCCGGGAAAATTATTATTTGTAATATTTGCTTTCATTGAATTACGGGCAAGAAAGAAAAAAATATGATCCAGGGGCCAGTCGAGAATAATATGATCACGCCTGATAAGAAGATCTTCTTGATTGCTTACTCCTCCCGGCGGGGAAATATGGCATCCGCGCTCCGCGGAAGCACAACTAACAAAATCATTTTTGAATACTGCCTGGCGGCCCGCACTGTTAAAATGAAAATATTTTCCATACGGATAGGCAAAGTGCTGAACGCTGCCGCATTCCCGCTCCAGTATTTTTTTTGAATCGCCCACTTCGTGTATTAATTCCTGCAGACCTGCCAATGCTATATTTATATGAGACATAGTGTGGGATCCGATTTCGTGGCCCTCTTTCTGCAATTGGGCAATATCGTGCCAGTTCATAAATTCAACCGGGGGAAAATGGAGCCGCTCTTTTGAAAACAACCGTATTTTTTCAAAATCAGTTTCACCGGTTATGGAAGGGCAGATAAAAAAACAGGCGCTGGCACCAAATTCCTTTAATATAGATGCAGCCTTCAGGTTATTCTTCAGTCCGTCGTCGGAACTGAAAGCAATGTATGATTTATCGATATTGCCAGACATTACGCGGTTCCATGCCTCGGAATACGAAATAAAGTGGTGGTATTTTGACAGGCCAACGAGCAACTTCACCAGGGCTTGTTCCTCATCTTTAAATACATGATGCAGGTAAAGGAACTGAACACGGGGTTTTGTAAGCAGGCGATGGTACCCCAGTGTATTTTTAATGCCTGCAGACAATATATCCAGCGTGGCATTCCTTACCCTGTGGCGTGTACCGGAGGGCTTGGTTTCTTTTATTTCAGCATACGTTTCCGTAAATCCTGGCATGTGAATCGATCAATTGAGCGCCGGTATACGCGCAGTAACAAGATGTATTATACTAACCGTTGGTATAATTCCAGGTATGCAGTTGCGATGTTGTCAGGATTAAACCGTTTGATATTTTCCAGGCCGCGCGCAACCAGTTGTTCACGAAAATCATCATCCCCGATAATTTTTTCAAACCCGTTTCTGATAGCCGCAATGTCGGTGGGATCAACTATTACCGCAGCATCACCCGCCACTTCGGGCATTGAAAATACATTGCTGGTGATAACCGGTCTACCGATAGCCTGTGCTTCCAGTATTGGCATGCCGAATCCCTCATAGGTAGAAACAAGGGTAATAATATCGGCCGCTTGGTATCGTTGTATTATTTCTTCGTCCGTTAATCCCCACTCGTAGGTATACCTGATATCATTCTCCTTTAACATATCCTCGTAGGCTTCATTTTTCTTACCCACTACCTGCAATAAACAGGGCAACCCTTTTAATGCCAGGATCAGATTGGGAATGTTTTTATTAGGAGCCGTACCCACCTGCAATATTACCGGGCATTGCTTATTAAATGTTTTTGCGGACCAGGTAAATTGTGGTGAAATGGCCACCGGAATTACTATAATTTTAGCGGGGTCGCATGCATGATGTTTAAGAATTTCTTTTTTGGTAGATTCGGAAATGGCGGTAATAAAGGCGGATCTTTTTTCCGGGATGCTTAACCAGAAAAACCTGAATACTTTATATTTAATACCCGTAAAATTGTTCAGGTTTACGCAATCAAGTACGGTGTGAATGGTTTTACTTTTCTTCAGGAAAACACCCAGGTAATTTACATCGCCGGTGATATGGTTAACCTGGCCCTGGTTTGCCCAGGCCTGTATGCAATTGTACACACGTTTAAAAAAACCCATACTGTGATAAGCCGATACAACCACTTTTGCTTCAATCCTGTCTTTCAGCCTTTTCCGTATATCTTCAAAAATAAATTCAACGCTGTAATTTCCAACCGTTCTGGGTTTGCGATGGAAAAATACTACCGATGGTTTACTGGCTGATTTGGTTTCCATAGTTTCGTCTTTCTTCATCCAACATATTATCAAGCACGGTAAAAAAACTGGTATCGTACTGCCAGCCAAGCTCTTTTCTGGCTTTTTCATTAGACCCAAAAATGTCTTTTATTTCAGTTGGCCTGAAAAGTTTAGGATCGATTTTTATCAAACTTCTGTCTATTTGTAACTTATCAAAAACATAATAAACGATTTCGCGCAGGGAAACAGAACTGCCGGAGCAAATCATAAAATCGCCCGGTTTCTCCTGCTGCAGCATCAACCACATGGCTTCCACATATTTTTCTGACCAGCCAAAATCACGTTTGATATCAAGGTTGCCAAATTCAAGGAATTCTTTTTTGCCATTCAGGATATCGAGCGAGCCTTTTACGAGTTTTTTTACGAAAAAGTTTTCACCGCGCAGGTAAGACTCGTGGTTAAACAGGATACCACAACTGGTATAAAGGTGATAGGATTCACGATAGTTGATACATATATAATGCCCGGTTACTTTCGAAATCGCATAAGGGCTTAACGGATGCACCATGGTTTCTTCGGTAATGGGCAGGTTATCTACCTTGCCAAACATTTCACTGCTGGATGCCTGGTAAAACCTTATAGCGGGATTCAACAACCTGATGGATTCAAGAAAATTTAATACGGAATTGATATTAAAATCGATGGTGCCAATGGGTTGCTGAAAAGAAAGTGACACGGAGCTTTGCGCAGCAAGATTGTATATTTCATTGGGCTGGGCAGCGGTGATAATATTCAACACCTGTGAAAGATCACGTGAATCACATTCCACCAGTTCAATTTTATCGAGAATTCCCAGGTATTTGAGCCGGTTAAGGTTTGATCCGTAATGAGACCTGATCAGGCCCGTTACCTTATAGCCTTTTTCCAGCAATAGCCTTGATAAATAGGCTCCGTCCTGGCCCGTAATACCGGTAATAATCGCTTTTTTCAAATGGTAGTCTTTATTGTAAAAATATCAGGAATACACAATTTGTGTTTTCTTGTACTGCATCTGTTTAGGAAGGTAAATAGACGGGAATATTTTATATAGAATATATATAAACAGGGCTCCTTTTATAAGTGAATTCAAAATCTGCAAAGTATCATTTTCCGCCGAATAACTCACCTGGTAGAAAAGCAATGGGAGCCAGAAAATGATTAACGGAATCTTCCTGGATACGCGGAAAACCAGCAAATAGGCCCACCGGATAAATATTCCCAGGATAAACATATAGGCAATACCTCCATTCACACCGAAACTGCCATAGGCTTCTCCCAGCGGCCCTACATTGGTTGACCAGCCATGAATTCTAAAACCCGTATAGTAAAGCATATTGTATTTCCCGCCTGCCTCCGGTTTATCGGGCCAGAGAAACCGGGGTACCAATGAAGCTGCCAGTGAGATCAACAGGTTATCGCCATAATCATAAGGCCGCACTGCAGGGAACCTGCGCATAACAAGGGCTACGTTGAAACCCTGGTTGGTTCGCATGTAGATGGGAAACATTGCTTTTACGGTAAACAGTTCCGACGGATCATTTAACTTGTCGCCGATAAGGCTGGTAAATAAAATGGCCTTATTTTCTACCACACCCTTTTTCCCTCTCCATGTATAATCGCGGTAAATAGTTTTCACAGACTGAATGAGCAGCAATGCAAACAAGGAAATAGCAAATATGCTTATTTTTTTCGCCATGGTAGAGTGCTTGCCAAGGAAAATAAAAGAAAACATGGTCATACCCATGTAGGCCACTACGGTAAACATACCTTGCTGCAGTGCCTGGTAAAGAATAAATAATATAAAAATGATCAGCGAGGGAACCCTGTAGGGCAAGCCCGTGGAAAAATAGATGTACAATATCGCCGCAAAACAGGCCCAAAAAAATAAAATAATAAAAAATTGCAGTGCTTCCGGAGCCAATGGCTGAATAAAAGAACAGATTACCCCAAAAATGAGCAGATAGAGCGCCGTATTGCCGTGGCCGGAGAGAATATTTTTTAATTGCCGGAACCGTTCCATAACAAATTCACCTTCATCGCTGGCTTTTCGCTGACTTAATGGAAGGCATAATGTAAAAATAAAACCGGCTATCGCAGGCAATGCGTAGGAGAAATAAAGATCAAAGGAAACGGGCATGTATTTGTAAAAGAGCTTGGCCATGGGATTTTCTATCGTATAATAATTGTAGCCAATCAATGGCATCACAAGGCAGGTAAACACGCTGTGCAATGCAATGATTTCTCTTAATACAATACCTCTTCCCAACTTGTACAGAATAGAAAAAATGACAATCCCCGATATTGCTGCAATAAGACCAGAATACCACTTGGTAGCCAGTGAAAGAATAAAAATTCCTCCGTATAAGACCGAAAATATTTTTGATGAATATTTTTTCATTGTTTAGTTCCCCGGTGCACCCTGTTATCTATTTCCGCTTTCCCCACCAATTTAACTCTGATGGAAATGTCTCAAAATTAAAAAAGGGATGCCACAAAACAATCTATAATTTTACTTCAGTTAGCCGGCTGCTGTGTACACACAATATATCAAAATGGCAATGCGTAAAATCATATTTTTCGTCGATAGCCATCCACGGATCAGCAATAAAAACCTTGTATCCCCTGTCCATCAGCAACGATATAAGTTCTTTTGCAGAAGATTTGTTCTGCAGAAGGTTATCGTCGTCAATCTCTATAAATAACAATGGCCGGAAAGACGACAATAAACGGGAAGCGCCTTTCAATACATTGTGTTCAAACCCCTCCACATCAATTTTAACCAGGTCTGCCTTTTCCAGCTTTTCAATATCAATAAAATCATCCAGCCTTTCTACCCGGATAGTTTCAAATGCAAGGGCATTTGCTGTTGCATCCGGTTCATTTAATATTCGGTTCATACCGGGGTTTGTTTCGTCTACCACAAACAACCGGAGCTCTTCTGCCTTTTCGCCAAGCCCTACATTGTGAACTGAAATATTATTCCGGTTATTCAAACCAATATTTTCTGTTAACCGGGCAAAACTTTTTTTATTGGGCTCAAATCCAATAACCCTTCCTTTTGGAGCAAGTTGCGCAAACCTGAGTACGGTGGCGCCGATATTAGCCCCAATGTCCAGTATCACCCAATCCGGTTTCACCATACGTTTAAGTTTTTCGAAACCCGGATCCCCAATACCAAAATAGAGTGCGTGGTCGACAAAATTTGAAATGTCGAGTTTCATTTTTACACCATCCCGGTCGAATTCTTTCCATGTGCCCGGCGCATAACTGTAAACCCTGGGAATAAGGCGGTACCCAACAGAATTGACTTTGCGGCCGGCACCGGTTTTAACCAGTAGATTTTCCATTACCGGCAATTTGAATATATTACGCCAGGCATCGAATATCCTGGTTTTGAGAGGCATTTTCTGATAGTTTGTCATATTATAATCCTGATAAAATTGTTTGATCAACATTGTGTGGTGAAAAAGAATGTGGTCCGTGATATATGCATTGACTGTTCAGCCAGTCTTGAAACCATGTTTATGAAGGGCGCCCTTACCGGCAGGCAACCATTATTTTGAAAACCCGGGTGGCAAATCAATTAGCCGGTTAGTAGCTCGTGCAGCAGGTCCCGGCTTGCCTGCTCGCAGGTATAGGCGATGGTTGTTTCGGTTTCAGTTTTGCGCAGAACAAGGTCCTCGATCCTGTACCTGTTTAATGTTTCAAAATTCAACCTTAACACTTTGCGGCTTCCAGCGGCAGTATCATACTCCCATATCCCCTTCATTTTATCAGGATACCAGACATCAAGACCGCAGACGAGGTATTCAAATAATTTATTGGGTGCATTGTATTCGAAATTTTTGGTGGTGCCTTTGTATAAGATCAAACCCACATCATAGTTCTGTAATACCGCAGGCAGATCGTAGTAGTTAATATTTCCGTGAATACGAACAAAGCTGCAGTCAAGCTCTTCAATATAACTACTGATATCAGGAGACAGGTTAAAACTGTAGATGTCCAGCGTTAGTTTCCCCTGTTGTTCTTTTACCCAGTCCAGTATTTCGGTGGCATACAGTGTTTCTGTTGACCCAAATGACCCCACGTATACAAGCCGCAACGGGGAATGCGTTGTTGTTTTTTTATTTTCCAATCCCCAGGCGGCCGGGGGATAATTGGGAAAAATATGTCTGTTCTTTAAGCCGGTGCCATTAATATCTTTTGAAAACATGTCCATCCGGTGCTGATTGGTATGGGATATCCAGGCAGCTTGCTGGTAGATTTTCTTTTCCATCTGGTGAAAAAAATTTCCCACCTGCAGGGCCCTGTACTCAGGGACTGTGAGGTATTCGTGATAGTGAATAAACAGTGCTGCTTTTTTAAAAAAATATTTTTTTAAAAGCAGCGGCACCAGTGCAGAAAAAGTTTCATAGTAAAAAAGTTTGTCCGGCTGCAGGAAAAGGGCCGATATGAATGAGCCGAAGTAGTAAACAAAGTAGTTGAGGTAGCGTATCACCACATTATCGCTTGCCTGCATTTTACCAATTCTCCTGATCCGTATATTTTTATTGGCCGGTACAAAATATTTGTATCCCTTTTCCGGGTGGCTAGTAAAAACAGTAATGTGTACAGACCCACTCATTTCATTTTCAAAAACCTTGAGCAGGTTCATCACCGGCGGGAATTGTTCTATCGGGTTAAAATGAAACAGCAGGATCCGCATGAATATCCATTTTGCTTAAGACGCCTGACAGCAGGTTTTTATAGTCAAATTGTCCGTTGTGCACTTTTTGATACCCTTTCGCAGTAAGGTTTTCCAGTTCAGGTGTATGATGGATATAGTACTCAATTTTTTCGCTCATTTCTTGCAGGTCATTAAAAAAGATAGCTTCCTCTTCATTGTAAAACGATCGGGTTTCTGCATTTGATTCAGTGGCCAGTGCTGTGCTGCACGCAGGTATTTCAAATGTTCGCGTGGTGTGCATTTCGGGAAATTTCTTTGACAACAATCCAAGCCCGATAAGGCTTCCTGAAATAGCTTTTCCATATACTTCGTGAAACAGGCCTGTGCCGGCAAAGACCAGGTTTTTTTTCGCCTGGTAGCTGCGCACAAACTTCCCCCAGCCTTCTCCGGATAACAGCACGGGCATATTTTTCTCCACCAGCCTGGCAATGGCTTCTTCCCGGTATGCTTCACAAAGGCCTACAAAAACAATTCCTTTTTTTTCGGCAAACCCATGATAGCTTTTATGAATGGCGGGGTCGTAGCCCTGCGTGCAGTAAATAAGACCATTGGCGCCCGCTGACCGGTATGCATCCAGTTCAAATGATTTGGTAGTTACGCAGTAATCATAGTAAGGCAATGAACCAAAAAACAACGTCGAGCGGTTATAAGAAAATGCCGTATCGGGTGTATAATGTACCACCCTATTTTGTTTGTTTTTAAGGAACCCAATTAGAGACGGCCCCAGAAAAACGCCTTTGTCAACCCAGACAAGATCAAAATTTTCCGGCTCCGGAACAGCAGCCCGGATATAATTATTGATGTTAGCGATCAGCGGGCCCTTATTGTAACGCCATCCGAAAGATCTGAATATCCTTGGCGTGCTTGTAATGGGGATGCTCATATCAACCACCGTATACAGGGCGGGCTGCAGTAATTGTTTCAGGTATTCTCCGCGCATACGCGTGGTACTTCCCTGTTTATATTGCCCGATATACAAAACTTTCATGTCAGCAACATATCAATAGCCTCACAATATTTCCTGATATCAAAGACGTTCTTTGCAATATTTTTTTGTTCTTTTACCTGTTGCCGGTAATGGGTATAATTATTCTTTACATTTTGCATGCGTATTATCAGCTCGCCTGTAAGATCAGATGATTGTGGATCTGCCAGCAATTCTTCGAGTCCTGTTAACTTTCCTATTTCCCCTATTCCGGCTGCGTTTATGCCGATAAACGGCAACTCATCATTAATTGCTTCCAGGAAAATCCTGCCCAGCGGCTCCTGTGTGCTCAAGTGCATAACAGCATCTGCCATTTCATATATTTCTTTTTTATCCCGAAAGCCAGCCATGGTTACTGCTGTATGTTGTTGAAGACTGGCGAACCAATCCTCTTTCACGGCATCTTCCGACAAGTCACCAAAAAGAAAGAAATGATATTGCCCCGACAACCCCATTTGTTGAAGCCTGTCAAGTATTGCTACCAGCCTTTTAACGCCTTTTGTATGGGTTATTCTTCCAATAATGGCAATTTTAAAAATAGAGTTGCTGACATAAACTGCTTCCATTTCAGCCGAAGCGTTAAAAATAAAAGGATCGTATATCAGCCTGGAAGAATAGGGCAATTGCTGTTTTATGTTTTCTGATATCGCCAGCACCAGCACGTTTTTCCCCGGTTCCATCAGCCATCGTTTTTTGTCTGTGTCTTCTGAGATTCGAACGTGTACTACAAATCGTTTTCTGCTGAAAAGGCGCGAAAGCAGCAAAATATACTTGATATGCCCTGCTTCATTGAGGTAAATGCTTTCGTATTTGCCAGCGGTTAACGAAAAAAACAGCTTTGTATATAGTTTTAATAAGCCCGAGGTTTTGAATGTGCCGATTTGTTTTGGGGGTAGCAGCGTTTTCAGCTTGTTCTCAAAAATGCTGTCTTTTGGAACCATTACTTCCACGCTGGCCGGCGAGCAGGACAGGTAATCGAACAACACCTGTTCGCTTCCATAAAAATTTCCGGAAGGACTAATAATTAAAATTTTACTCAATCTTACCTGTTTAAATACCCTGGCTGTTTCGGTTTATTGTATGAATGAAAGGATGCGCCTGGCCCTTTCATTCCAGCCCTGGCTGTTCCCGTCTTTCTTTCTAACGGTATTGGCTTGCAGGAATAACGCTTCGCGTCCCTCCCATATTTGATCAAGCCTGGCTAAAATTTCATTTTTTGCCATTGCCGGGTCTATACTTATTACCAGCCCCTCATCCAGCCATTCATTAAAGACAGGGTTTGCCGGCGCCTGGCCAAGCATGATGGTCCCTGCGGCGGCGGCCTCGAACCAGCGACAGGTGATTGGATGCAAATGACCAGCCCTTTGGGGATTGGTTAATTCTACCGGCCAGGAAAAAGTAAACATGCTATGGGTGAGGTGCCATGCATATTGCCGGTACAGTTCAGTGGCGTCTGCCACCGGGTGTTTGGCATCGTGGGTGGTGTAGTCGTAATAAAGGTTCTTCGCGGCACAAAATTCTTTTACTGCTTCATGCAGCACCGGGTACCTTCTTCCATAAGAGGAAAAATGAATTACCCGATCTTCCTGTTTAATGGGTTTAAATAGTTGATCATCCGCCGCCTGCTCCACACAATGCCATTTCCGGCCGGTTAATTTTTCGAGATCATCTACCGCATCGTTGAAAGAAGTGATCAGGATATCCCAGGTATTGTTACTGAACAGCCTTTTGATGAGCGGGTATTGCGATGGCAGCGTATCATACAGGTACAGAATTTTGGTTTTCGCGCCTGCCTGCCAGTTTTTGCAGAGATCCAGGCGATAATTCTCCGGGCCCATTAAAATATACCAGGCAACCTCCGCAGTAAAAGAGAGTTCCTGTTTTGGAAAATATTTTCGGTAAACACCCCGGTTCATGCCCTGCCCAAAATAGGGTAACCAGCGGGCAACATTTCCGGTATAGGCCGGCAGTTCCATTACCGCTGCACCGGTTTCTTTTATGATAGCGTTTTCAAAAGAACGCAACATCCCATATTCCCATCCATTCAATGCCGTATCCTTAATCAAAAGATGTGCTGCCATATACTCCCGAACTTTGTTGTTTATTGCCGGCTGAATATTTCCACGCTTGTTTGAAATACTTCTTCCTGTTTGGCAATGCCCATAGAAAAGAGTCCCGCCTGTTCCAGCAGTTTCCTGCAAGTCGCCACATCACATTCACGCGCATGAAATTCAAAAACAGCAGTCTTTACTCTTGTTAAAAGATCGGGGTAAGCTTTAATAAAAACTTCCTCGCTGCCTTCTATATCGCATTTTAATAAATCGATTGCCGTTTGCGTGTCTCCTACCAGGGTTTCGATATTAAGGTAGTCAACCAGGTTCTTTTTTGTTGCGCCCGTTTCTACAGCAGCGGAGTGCCCGAAATGATCCGGCGCTTCAACTACTGCATGTTTACCGGTCTTATGCCCGGCCAATCCCATATAATAATTTACTTTGCCGCTTAGCAATGGTTGATTCAACCGTTGGGAAAGCGCAGCAAAATTGGTTTCCGAAGCCTCCACTGAAATAATCCGATAATTGCTGATACCTGCCTGTTCAAGTTCATCGGCCATGCGAAGCGTAAAATAACCCACATTTGCACCCAAATCTATAATTAAAGGTTTTGTTGACAGGTTTTTAAAAAAAGGTGCAAATGCACGATCATATTCCTTATTGGTAAAAATCTCGTTGAATACAAACCAATCATTGTCGTTTGCGATCACCATACTGAGCCCGGACCTCAGTTTCCAACGGGCTTTTAAAAATACCCAGATCCTGTTGCGCAGGTAGTTTTTTATATCTCTTATACTCATGATAAAGTTTTGCCGGCAAATTATAACATCGGTTGCGAAAGACTGCCGATGATATCCTGGATTCTTTCCACCTGTTTAACGTAGGTGTTCATCCTGGCAAAAGCCTTTCTTTGCTGTTGGAGGGCAAGACTATTATGATGTTCAAGGTTAGACATCACCTTTGTGAATAATGCGGGCAGCAGGCAATTACTGTCTCTTTCTTTTACCATTTGTATCAATGCGGGTTGATGCTGGTAAGTAGTGATATTACTGGCGATAATAACCTTGCCGGTATTCAAATATTCAATAATCTTATGATAATTGGTGCCCTTGCTTTGATCTTTCTTAATATCGTAGCAAATCAGAAATGCATCCATTCTCTGTAACTCGTTGGCAAGCCTTGTTTGCGACACCGGCCCATGTAAAATTACGTTGTGCCGGTGAAGAGAATGTATAAATGACCTGCTCTCATCGTTATCCAGGCCGCCCAGGTTGGCGTGCGAAATTTTGTAGGAACCCCAGAATTCAAAAACAACCTGGGGATGATCACTGATGATTTTCAGCAGCACATCTTTGTCTATATCCGCCCTCAGCAGGTTTCCGGAAAAACCTACATGTTTTTTTTTGCCATTCTTTAAGCCAGGAAAAGGGAGAAAAAAATCTTCCCCGATACCATGATTAATCAGGTGGCATGGCCGTTTAAGTGATGTATACTTTTCAACAATTTCCTTCGTAACAGACAAAATAAGATCAGACCCCTGCGCTGCCGCCAGCGCCATTTTATCTCCGGGTTCATCAACTGCCTGGAATATTTTAAAAGGCTTTTTTCCAAAAAATTTAAATGGATATAAATTACCCTGGTCGAATGACCATACGATGTCCACAGAAATGCCCATCGTTTTCAATATACCTTTTATATGAAACCGCATAAACCAATGAAAAACCGGCAATGCATGAAACTTAAAAAGGAAAGGAAACCTGAGCCGGTGGTATATCAATGACAACCCAGGGTAAATCTGTGAAGGCAAAATCTCGATATGTTTGCCGTATGCAATATTTTGATTAGGAGGATTCAGGAAAAAAACCTTATTGCCCAACCGGGAAAGCGTGATGGCATAATGATGTTTTGAAATATGCATCGTTCCCCATGCCTGTGGTGAAATCAGCAGGATGGTTTTATTTTTAAGGTCCATTCTAATCGCTTACATTAGTAATACTATGAGGGTAAACACTTAGACCTGTTAAAATTACTCTAATCCGCCGACTAAAAAAATTACTCTTTGTTTCTTATCATTTTTTTGATCAGTATAAAGATTTAAGAATATGTGTTACGGGATAATATGATTATTGCTGCTTGCCGGCTTTGCTGTCTTTATTCCTGAATGCATGGCGTATCCATTCAGTTTGCTGCAATACACGCATGTATCGCTGGTGAACCCGGGTCTCCGATTTAAACGCATGGTGTGCCTGCGCCGGTAACTGCATAATGCTTTCAAATTCACCTTCTGTTAACCCCAATTTTTTTAATACATAAGGTTTGCAGGTCTCCAATTCAGTGGCCGGTAAAGCCGGTTCTTCCAGTATTCCGAGCGCTTGCTCACGGCTAAGCTGACCTGCACATATAAGATTGGACAAATGGGGTTTTCTTTTGTCAATGTGAAATTTTTCAGGCAAAATAAAAGCCTGGTAAAATTTAGTAAACACCGATTCAAAATGCTTTCCGCCAGGATCCGCCCAATCCAGCGCTGTTTTCATTTGCGCTCCGGCTTCTTTTTTGTTGTAATCGATATAGTTGAGAATAGAAACCTGCTTCAGCCCCAGCACAGCGGAGTAATAGACGTATCGTTTAAAATCGATAACCGGGTATGTTTTTATGGAAACACGTCCGTACCGCCGGTGGATATCCAGGAGATTGGCAGCATCCATCTTCCTGTACAGCCATTGTGGAGGCATAATATATTCTGTTACCACATTTGTTCCACTTATAATATATTTTATCTTTTTTTCTTTGGCCAGTTTATACATGGTTGCAAGGATGGCATGATCTGAAACCATTTCAATATCGACTACTGATGCGCGTAAAAAAGATAATTGTATATCCTTGAATTCTTCCCAGTTTACAACCAGGGTAAATAAGTCGATACCCAGTTTGCCCGTAATATTTTCAATATTTTTTACAGCCAGTGCTGTGTCCCATCCATTATCAAGATGAACCGCCAGCGGGCGCAAACCCATTTGTTTCACCAGGAGGGCTGTATAGCTGCTGTCGATACCGCCACTAAGCCCAATTAAACAATCATAAGGTTTGCTTTTGCCAGCCGCCCGGATCTCATCAGCGAGCCTGCTTAATTTTTGCCTGCCTTCAATCCCGGCGAATACTTCGTTTTTTTCAGCTTCTTTGTATTCGTAATAGTAATTGCAGATACCTTCCCGATCGAAATGAATATCCGGATCAGCAATATTGTCCATTACTGTTACAGTGCATCGACGGTACCCCGCATCCTTACTACTAAATACCATCAGGTTGTAAGTGCTGCAAAAGGCTTTTGTTTACGATCTTGATCTTCCGCCTGCTGCATATTGAAAATTTTACAAAACCGCCGCAAGGTCATCGCCCTGAAATAGATAGGTTCGTAGCCCAGTTTCCCCTGAACAAACCGATCGAATCTTGTTAAAAGATCCGGTGAAAAAAAATTTATTTCCCGGATGGCCAGTTCCAGTTCTTTCCGTATGGTTTGCTGCTGTGTTAATATCCATTCCTTGTCTGGCGCGGCAAAGCCCAGTTTTTCTTTACGCCATCTTATTTTATCGGGCAATCCAGGAATTGCCTGCCTTAATACGTATTTAGAATATCCATTATCGATTTTACAGGCAGCAGGCAACCCGGTGACGTACGCGGTTAGGCGGTGATCCAAAAAAGGTAATCTTGCCTCAATGGAAAATGACATGGCATTCCTGTCTTCCGAATGCAACTGGTAAGGAAGGCTTGAGCAGGTGATTTGCTGAATACTTAATTGCTTTACATTTTTGTGCGTACTATTAAGAGGACCATCCTTTGCCAGTTGATTGTAAACAGGCTGCAACCAGGGAAACGGGCTTTTGCCAAACAGCTTTTTCAGGAGACCGATAAGGGGATGGACAAACCAGGCCGCTACTGTTTCTTTTAACACGCCTGCCGTGCCCTTTCCGTGTTTTCCTTTTGCGATTATATTTTGCAGTGCTTTTTTATATTGCCCGGTCAATAAAAGTTCTTTTAAGAAAAGCGGGAAAAATTCAGGATACCCGCATAAATACTCATCCGCACCCTGGCCGCCCAGCATCACCTTGAGATTTTGTTGACTGGCTGCTTTAAAGATGGCGAATTCTGAATAATGTGATGCAGAACTAAAAGGCTGATCAGAGTGGTAAATCAGAGTGTCCAGATCAGCTTTCTCCAGTAAATCGTCCAATGAGGGATAAACCTTAACCGATGCAAAGCCTGTTTGTTCGGTTACCAGGTCACTGTACACCTGTTCATCGTACGCCTTATTGCTGTAGCATGAACTGAATGTTGTAAATTGGTTATTGGCAAGTCCATTTTTGTAAATCATGCTTATAATAGAGCTACTGTCAACACCGCCAGACAAACAACTGCCTACCGGCACATCTGAACGCATACGCATTTGCACGCTGGACTCAAAAAGACTCCTGGTTTTTTCGGTAGCTTCCTGCAGTGTTGCATCTTCGAAAACCACCGCTTGCTGAAAAGAGTACCATTGCTGCAACTGCCTTTCGTGGCTGCTCAAATCATAAGTAAGGTAATACCCGGCCTGTAAAGATGAAATGTTTTTAAAAAACGTTTCATCAGAATAATTCAGCCAACCGCGTGTAAGAAAATTCAGTGTAACAACCGTATTCAAAACCCGGCTGCACTCCGGAAAAACTAAAAATTGTTTGATTTCTGACCCCGCCAGGAAAAGATTGCCTGCTTTGGTGTAGTAAAGTGGTTTGATCCCGAAATGATCGCGGCATAAAATAATCTGCTGCTTTACCGCATCATAAATGGCAAAGGCCCACATGCCGTTAAACCTTTCAAAAGCATGAACGCCCCATTGCTGGTAAGCGGCCAGTATTACTTCTGTATCTGTGTTGGATTTGAAGGTATGCCCCGCAGCAACCAGTTTATCCCGGAGATCTGGGTAATTGTACAGCATCCCGTTGTATACAATCCAGTCATTGTCTTTTTGCATGGGTTGGTGACCGGCGCTGCTGGTATCGATAATGGATAAACGACGGTGGCCCAGCGCAAACCCTTCTCCAAAAAAATAACCTTCATCATCGGGGCCGCGATGAGCTACTTTATTGTTCATGCGGCTGATCTGGTCTGCGGTTACCCGTTCATTTTGACTATTGATAATTAAACTGATGCCGCACATAACGAAGCTCCGTTTTTATTTACTGCAGCCGCTTCTTCCAGCTTTCAGCGATCTCTGTAAAAGTAACTTCGAGATTTTTTGTGATATCCCATGCGGGATAGTGATTTTTCATTTTATGTAAATCGCTGTAATAACATATATGATCGCCAATTCGGTTTTCATCTACATAACTATACACCTGTGGAATACCGGTAACACGTTCGGCCAGCGCAAAAGCTTCGAGAATGGAAATTGCATTTTCTTTGCCCCCGCCCAGGTTATATACTTCGGCAATACGGGGTGCTTTTATGAAAGCCTCAATAAAACGTGCCACATCCAGCGAATGGATATTGTCGCGAACCTGCTTTCCTTTATACCCAAATATTTTATATTCTTTTTTTTCAAGGTTACACCGTATCAGGTAACTAAGAAAGCCATGCAGCTCAACGCCAGTATGGTTAGGACCTGTTAAACAACCGCCGCGTAAACAACAGGTAGGGATATTAAAATACCTGCCGTATTCCTGTACCATAATATCTGCCGCTACTTTGGAAGCTCCAAACAGGGAATGTTTTGACTGGTCGATAGTAAAATTTTCAGGAATACCTTCTGCGTACATTGCATCTGCATAATCCCAGCGCGTTTCTTTCTCCTGCAATGCAATATTATTAGGCGCATCGCCGTACACCTTGTTGGTTGACATGTGTACAAAAGGAGATTCGGGACAATAGCGGCGCACGGCTTCCAGTAAATTGTGCGTGCCACCGGCATTGGTATCAAAATCCTCGAAAGGAATGGCTGCTGCCCTGTCATGGCTGGGTTGGGCTGCTGTGTGAATGATAACATCGGGCCTGGTTTCAGCCATCAGCGATAATACGCCCTGCCTGTCGCGGATATCCAGTTCAACATGGGTATATTGCTGCAGGGTGGTTTGCAGTCTTTGCTGGTTCCAGCGCGTATCGCCCTGGGGGCCAAAAAATATAGCCCGTTGATTATTGTCGACACCTGTAATGGCATGCCCCTGCTGCGAAAAATAAACGCATACTTCAGATCCTATTAACCCCGAAGAACCGGTCACTAATATTTTCATGTCTATTCTTAATATTTTTTCTTCATAAAAAAGATGGCATTGAGTATATCTGCCATGCTTAACCGCAATTGGCGGAAGAGCTGCAGCGCCAGGCCCGGCTTCCTTTTCAGGAGGGTTATTTTGATCAGCTCGCGCGCTGCCACCTTGCGCTGATAGCTTAAAATAGCTATTCGCTGCTTTTCGCCCAGCGGGCAAACCGGGTTCTTAAATGCTGCTTCATACATGGGTAGTTGCAGTTCAAGGTATCCGGTAGATGTATAACCTGCGTTGAATTCCTGCCCCTCGTGCTGCCGCCAGAAGATCAACGAAGCGGCGGTTTTAAGTATGGGCCAGGCAGCGGCTAATTTTAAATTGAGTTCAGTATCCCCGATATAACGTTTACCACTGAAGCCACCGGCAGCCTTGAATTTTTCTGTGGAAAAAATAAGCCCTGAAGGACCTGTATCAAAAACCCCTCTTACGTAAAAATGCTGGCGATATGCTTCGGCAGGTTGTAACAGGATGGGAAACGGTTTTTCTTCCTGCGCGTAATTGCTGGCAATGCCTACTGCGGCTTCCGGGTTTTTTTCCATAGCTGCCACCATCACTGCCAGGCCGTGCGGGTAAATGATATCATCACTGTCCAGGTATTTGAGGTACTTGCCACTGGCATATCCGGCAGCTTTATTTCTATTGGGATAATCGCCCAGGTTATCGCTGTTGACATACACTTTTACACGGCTGTCTTTTTGCAAAAAAGATTTTGCAATGTCTACGGTTTTATCAGCAGAGCCATCATCTACAATAATGAGTTCAAAATTTGTGTAGGTAGAGGCCAGTACGCTTTCTATGGCTTCCTGTATATATTTTTCCCGGTTAAACGCTGTCATCAATACGCTTACCAGCGGTTGTTCTTTGCTTTCCATTTATTTAAAAAACTGCTGTTCATTCCTGCCTGCGCAGGAATGACGTGCCGGGTGTTTCGCAGACCTCACCCGCTATTTATTTCTTATTGATAAAATTCCCTGATGGTTGTTGCAATATGCACAATGGCATCTTCCTGCAGTTCAGGATAAAGCGGCAAAGAAAGGATTTCCGATTGCAAGGCCGTGGCAACCGGGTACGCCCGGAGTGCGGCATCTGTATTTTGATAACAAGGCTGGTTGGGCAGTGCTGTGGGATAGTGAATCACCGTCTCAATTCCCTTTTCTTTCAGGTAAGCCATTAACTCGTTGCGGCGTTGCACTTTGACTACATAGAGATGAAAGCTATGTTTGGTGCCCGTTCGCACAGCAGGTACCGCCAGTTCTTTTATACCGGCCAGGTATTTATTGTATAAAGCAGCATTGCTGATGCGCCGTTCTGTCCATTCTACAATAAATGGGAGTTTGGCCGCCAATATGGCTGCCTGTATACCATCCAGCCGGCTGTTGATGCCTTCAATGATATGATGGTGTTTTTTTAATGCGCCGTGGTTGGCGTACATTCTGCATTTCTCAGCAAGGGCATCATCATTGGTTATCATGCAACCTGCATCGCCATAAGCGCCCAGGTTTTTACCAGGGTAAAAACTGAATGAAGCAGCAATGCCCATTAGCCCGGCCCTGGTGCCCTGGTATTCAGAAAAATGTGATTGGGCACAGTCTTCAATAATGTACAGGTTATGTTTTTTACAGATGGAAATGATTTTGTCCATTGCGCATACCTGTCCCTGCAGGTGCACCACGATAAGAGCTTTTGTTTTTTTTGTGATCAGCGGTTCCAGCTTGTTTTCATCCATGCTGAAATAAACAGGGTCCACATCGGCAAATACCGGTCGGGCACCTGCCTGCGTAATCGTTTCCGAACTTGAGATCCAGCTATTGGCCGCGGTAATTACCTCGTCGCCGGGCCCAATATCCAGCATCTTCATTAATATATATAATGAATCTGTTCCGTTCGCGCAGCTAATCACATGTTTTACGCCATAGGCAGCAGCAAACGCCGTTTCAAACGATTTCACATGCTTGCCTCCAATAAAAGCTGTTTCACTAATGACGGTGCTGATAGCGTTGTCAATCTCCGTTTTGATGTTCTGATATTGTACCTTAAGGTCTACAAAAGGTATGTGCATGCTGTTATTTTAAAATGATTTTTTCAATTGCCTGGGCGGAACAATGATACATATCGTAAAACATTGTATCGCCGATACCATAGACTGCAGGATCAAAGCTTCCTCTAATGGGTAAGTTTCTTTTTTGTGCCGTTTGCCTGAAATAATTTTCATACTGTTTAAACTGGTCATTATGATATTGATTGACCGCTGTATACAAAGCAGGATGATAAGGCATCAGGTAAAAATGAACATTAATATTTTTCTTTGCCAGGAAGTCCAGGACCTGCAAAAGCAGTTGCTGCTGTTGTTTATCAGGCGCCGGCACCCCGTCTTTGCGGCCGGTTTCCAGTTCAAATTGCGCCCGCTGTTTTTCGCTGCCATTCATATAGGCATCATCGTAGGCAATGCTGCCGTCAAAAAAACGGCCACCCAGCACAGGCCGACGGTTATCTACGTCAATATATTTTGCAGACTTCTTTTTTAATGCAAATGCCATGGCAGCGTGCAGGTATTCGAGCGAAAAAATGCTTTTCAACTGTTTTGTACCGCCTGCCTGCCAGAAATGACGCGGTGAAACGGGCAGACCAGCAGCCTGCATAAAATGATCATAGTAAGGTTCCAGGCTTTTCCATTCATCTGTCTGTTCACTGCCGATTAATCCTACATCCGTATTCAGTATTATCTCTCTCGGCAAGCGATGCAGGCTGTCGAGCAGCCCGATGATGGCAATTACATCTTTTATATTAGCATGGGAGACGCCGCAATTCAATACTGTTTTACCAGGGAAATATTGGCTGCCTACCTGCATGATCCGGCTCGATCCCAAAGCAACAATATCCGGCGTACGCGCTAAATGCATGACCATTTGTTCCTGCAGCAGCCGCTCATCGTAATTGGTTACATTATCAGCATTATGCCCACGGGAAAGGATGCCCGCCAATTCTGACACATAATTTTTAGAGAAGAAAATATGTGCCGGATCCACAAAATAGTTGATACATCCCGCCACCAGTAGCGCCGGTGCTAAGGCGAGCAAAAGTTTTAAAAAAAATCTTTTTATCAAAACTGGAAATAAATAAATTCCGAACGATTAAAAATTCCGAATAAAACAAACAGGAAAATCATTCCATAATAGATGGACCAGCGTGTATTTTTTTTGCGCGATACCACCCAGTTATCAAATGTATCCCTGCCCTGCAGGCGATGCACCAGCAACATCAGAATAATAAAAACTATTGCCATGAAAAACTGTG
>Ga0268264_10001278_pt1 | contig 23852 bp, 24 predicted proteins | sample KBSSwiS32_FD_190357 | JGI IMG/M metagenome (GOLD analysis project Ga0268264, IMG submission 190357) | Switchgrass rhizosphere microbial communities from Kellogg Biological Station, Michigan, USA - KBS Switchgrass S3-2 (SPAdes) (version 2) | ecosystem: Host-associated > Plants > Roots >...
CCAAGCGGTTCCTCAGAGCGATCAAGGATCGCCTGGCGGGGGTGAACCCGTCGTACCGCAAGCTCCAGGCCGACTTCGCTCCGGACGGTGGCTTCGATGCCAACTCGGCATCCTGGACCGCTGACAGTATCTACGTGAACGCGGAAGCCCGAGACTCTGGCGAGGCGACGCCTACCGTGCAGGCCCTGGGCATGACCGGTCAGATCTACGGCAACCGTGCTGACCTCATCATCCTCGACGACACAGTGACGGGTAAGAACGCTCATGAGTTCGAGAAGCAGATCGACTGGATCCAGCGGGAGGTCATCAACCGACTCAGCTATCCCGGGGGCACCCTTCTACTGGTGGGAACGCGCCTTGCTCCTGTTGAGCTCTACTCCGAGATCCAGAAGCCAGAGTGGTACGGTCAGGATGAAGAGTCTCCTTGGACGTACCTCACTCAGCCCGCTGTACTTGAGTTTGCAGAGTCACCCGACGACTGGACTGTTCTCGCACCCTGGACCAACCGACCCCCGGTCTCGCTCGGAGCAAGACGACTGGTGGAGGCAGGGCCGGACGGACTCTTCCCCTGGCACTCAGGCAAGGCCCTAGCTAGGCGCCGAGCCACCAGCTCGGCCCAGAACTGGAAGATGGTCTACCAGCAAGAACAGGTGGTCGAGGATGCGATCTTCCCAGCCAACAAGGTTGCTGCGAGCATCGATGGGATGCGTGCCGCAGGCCTCATGTCACCCGGGGCGCCCGGCCATCGCGCACATGGAATGGATGGGCTTTACGTGGTCGGGGGTTTCGACCCTGCCATCACCGGACATGCTGCCGCCGTCGTGCTCGGTGTCGATCGAATGTCAGGTATGCGGTACGTCCTCGACGTATGGACAGCCCCCAACCAGAAGCCGGACGACCTCTTCGATAAGCTGAAGGACTGGACCGTCAAGTACCACATGCACGAGTGGGTCATCGAGAAGAACGCGATGAACCTGATGGTCACGCAGAACCGTGACCTCAGGAACTTCCTCGGCAGCCGTGGCACGATCCTAAAGGAACACTTCACCGGGGCCAACAAGAACGACATCGACTTCGGTGTGGCCTCTATGTCCATGCTGTTCGACGGCGCGCTCGAGGACCGAGGTCTCATCAGGCTTCCCAGTCGCTCGCAGCAGGAGGGCGTTAAGTCCCTCGTCGAGCAGCTCACCACATGGTTCCCACAGTCCAAGGCCAAACAGGACACGGTTATGGCGCTGTGGTTCGCTGAGACCCGGGCGCGCGAGATCGTCAATGACATCGAGTCTGTGTTCCATCTCAGCAACGAGTACCAGTCTCCTCGCGACCGCGAGAAGCAGACAACGATAGATCTGGATTACCTCTCGCAGACCGCCGCTTACGGCGGCGGTGGAGAGTTCTGGAACTGACCCAAGGAGGGTACTAAGTCATGGTAGACCTTTGGATGCCTGGAGCTTCTAGGCATGACCTGGGGAACCACGGTGCGATGTCAGGAGGACCGGCACGGGCTACTCACCACATCACTTCGAACTCGAAGGACTGGACGTTCACCAACGAGTACGGCTGGTTCACCGGTGGTGGCGCCGACGTGGCACCCCACATCCTTGCCGATCCCTTCACTGGTCAGATTGCCCAGTTCTTCCCCGCCGACTCCCGCAGCCTCTCGCTCCAGAACGATGGGGCAGTGCGGACCAACCGCACCGGCAAGTACAACATTCAGATCGAGTGGGTCTTCACCGCAGGTGAGACCGTGAATGGCAAGGTGTACCACACGCTTGCCGAGACACCGATGAAGCCTCTTCCCCAGATCATGGCGTGGCTTCGCTCGCTCGGAATCCCGGATGTCTGGCCTGGCGGTGAGCCTACCGGCTTCACTCGCGACACTGTCTCCGAACTGACCTGGCAGGGCAAGGGCGGCCACTACGGCCACAACCAGGTACCCGGAAACTCTCACGTTGATCCGGGCCCGATGGGCAATATCTTCGGGGCTAAGCCCGCACCTGTCCCTGCTCCTCACTACGCGGCCTTCCCTGGCGACAAGTACTTCTTCTACGGCCGGACCTCGAAGCTCGTGACCGAGCTGGGCAAGGCCCTGGTTCGGGCTGGCTACAAGGGATACAAGGTTGGACCGTCGCCGGTCTTTGGGCCGGGCGACCGTAAGGGGATCCAGTGGTTCCAGTCCAACCATAAGGAACTGGCCGGAGATGCCGATGGGCATCTCGGTCCTCTCACGTGGAAGCTGCTCAAGGTGGCTCCGCCCAAGTGATCTAAGGAGGTGACATGGCTAGTCTCGAAAGCATCTTTAACCGTGTCGAGGCACTACGCCGTGCTGCCGCTGATCGTGACCAGAGGCACCGAGACGTCCACGACGTCCGGTCAGGTGACATCGATACCGTCATCCCGGGCTCCATGCCTGAAGCCTGGCCTAAGCCGATCGTGGCGAACCTGATCGACACCAGCGCTCGTGACCTTGCAGAGGTCATGGGCACGATGCCCAGCGTGAACAGCACGACTGGTATCACCACCACCGACAAGGCCAAGAAGTTCGGTGGCAAGAAGACCAAGATCGCGAACTACTACCTCCAGTCGTCCGGCCTTCCGGCCGGGCGTCAGGTTGAGCTTGCCGATCACTACACCACGTACGGTCTAGCGATCTACTCGGTCGAGCCGGACTTCGAGGAGAAGCGTCCTCACATCCGGGTCGAGAACCCGATGGGCGTCTATCCGGACTGTGACATGTTCGGTCGGCTCAAGAGCTACACCAAGGTGTGGCGGGAGGAAGCCATCCACTTGGCCTCCAAGTTCCCCGAGCTGATCCGGCATCTCCAGACGAACGCGGTCGGGGAGACCGACCTCGGCTGGGCAGAGCGTGAGATCGAGGTTGTCAAGTACGTTGACGCTGACACGATCCTGATGTACATGCCCAACCATGGCAACCGCGTCATCGACCAGATGCCCAACCCGATGGGCAAGATCTTCATCGCCGTCGGCCACCGTCCCGGCTACGACAACGAGACTCGCGGTGCGTACGACGATGCCATCTGGGTCCAGCTCGCTAAGGCGCGCATGGCCCTGCTTGGTCTCGAAGCCACAGAGAAGACTGTGCGCGCCCCGCTGGCTGTCCCCCGCGATGTCCAGAAGATGACGTTCGGAGATGACGCAGTCATCCGAACGGACTCTCCCGACAAGATCCGTCGAGTCGGCATCGACGTACCGCAGGCCGCCTTCCAGGAGGGCCAGGTACTGGAGCAGGAGCTCCGCACTGGCACGAGAAGCCCCGAAGTCCGCTCGGGTAACCTGGACGCTAGCATCATCACCGGCAAGGGCGTACAGGCCCTTATGGGCGGCTTCAACACCGTCGTGACCACAGGTCAGACCGTCATCGGCGAGACTCTCCGTCATGCCATCATGCTGGCCTTCGAGATGGACCAGGCTCTCTGGCCCTCCGAGAAGAAGGTGATCCGTGGAACAGCTCAGGGTACCCCGTTCGAGGAAACCTATATTCCGAGTAAGGACATTGCGGGAAACTACACCGTCGATGTCACGTACGGTTTTGCTGCGGGCCAGGACCCCGCTCGTGCCATTGTGGGTCTACTTCAGCTTCGCGGTGACCAGCTCATATCGCGGGACTTCTTTCAACGTCAACTTCCGATGGGGATCGACGTCGTCCAGATGCAGACACAGATCGACAACGAACAGTTCACCGATGCGCTGAAGCAGGGGATGATGGGCTATGCGCAGGCCATTCCTCAGATGGCTCTTCAGGGTCAAGCTGATCCGGTTGATGCGCTGTCCAAGATGGCTAAGCTCATTGAACTACGCGAGAAGGGCGAGTCGGTACATGATGCCGTACTTAAGGTCTTCACTCCGAAGGAGCAGCCTGCTGGAGCAGGCTCGCCACAAGATGCAATGGCTGCGGCTCTGGCTGGAGGTGGCGGAGGACCTCAGGGACCTGGACAAGGCCCTGGACCCGGTCAGGCTCCTGGCGGCGGTGGACCAGCGGCGCAAGTAGGAGGCATGGACATGCAACGCATGCTCGCTGGCCTCACGTCTGGCGGCCAGGCTACAGCCTCGGTCCAGACTCGTCGACAGAGTCCGATCGCATGAGCCCCGACGTAGCCTGGGGCATGCTCTTCGCGGCTGGTGCCGCGTACGAAACGTACGGGATCTTCAACAGAAAGAACGGCGATACGCTGTCTGAACGAACCCGTGCTTGGTTCCACACCAACACCAAGACAGGCAAGGCGGTCTTCACCGTATCTTGGCTCGCCTTTTCCGCCTGGTTCCTTATTCACATCATAGGAGGATAGATGACCGTCACTGGTAGCACTTCGTACCACCAGGTCAATTCGTCCAGCGGGCTTGAGGGCGATCTCAAGGGTGCCCTCTGGGCTGGAGACCACGGACCCGAAGGGGTCTGGCAGTCCGAGAAGGGTTCTGCGCTCACTCCCCCGGAGCTGAGCTTCACCGTTCAGGACGTCAACTACAACGATGGCCGTGTCGACTCGCAGAAGGAAGTCGTTGCCGCAGGTGGCGACTGGAAGTCTCACGGTCCTGTCGAGACTGGCACGTTCGACCCGCAGCAGGTTATGCGCGGTACCGACAAGCACATGCCCAAGTAAGCGAAGGGAGAGGTCATGGGGACACCAACCCCTGGCCCTGGCAAGTTCTCGCAGAGAACTGACAAGGCTGTATCGGAGGCCAACCGTGACCTCCCCAATGCTGGCTACGGCGAGCAAGCTCAGTATCAAGCGGATCAGCAGGGACTCCAGAGTCAGGCGCCTTCAGCGCCTGCTCCGGATCTTCAGTCGATGTTCGGTGGGGCTGGCGCTAACGTCACCGGCCTTGGCGAGGACACGACCCAGCCTGACGTTCCGGTCACCGATGGCGCCGCCTCTGGGGCGGGCGCTGGACCCGAGGTGCTTTCGTCCACTCAGCCCAGCGGGCAGATGGACAAGCTGAAAGCCTACCTTCCGGCCCTGATGTACATGGCCGACAGCGGTAATTCAGATGCTGCCCGCAATCTCGTGAGGCAGATCCAAGCACAAACTATGTGAGGTGACTATGAGCCGGTGGTGGGACACAAGCATGAGGGACGCGGGGCAGGCTCTCTACTCTGACCCGAACCTTGCCGTCACTGCCGGGACGGTCCCCACGAACCTGCTGGGCACCCAGACCCAGTACAAGCAGGATCAGGAGCAGGCACAGAAGGACAGTGGTGGGTTCATGGGCGCCGTTGGTGGCGCCCTTGGCAAGACGGACTCGTGGCTGTCCAACATCCCCGGCTGGGGCATAGCTAAGAAGGCTGTCGAGTATCCGATCGACAAGACGGCTACCGGCCTGCGCTGGGTCATGTCCAACGTGATCTCTCAGCCGATCTCGACCCTGCTCCTCCACTCTGCCCGCATGGATCTTGGTGACAACACCGCTGGCCTGTTCAGCGGTTGGAGTCAGGACTACAACAAGGCTGAGCACATCTCGCCCGGTCAGGCGTTCACCAACTACGAGGATGTTCGTAACGCCACTGGCGATCCTACGTACATCTCTCAGTACTTCGGCGACGACGGCCAGAACCTGTCGCAGCACGAGAAGAACATGGTGAAGCAAAACGTCAGCAGGTTCGTGTACGACACGGACTTCTGGCGGGACAAGAGCGACTGGAAGTACAACATCGGCTCCGGCTCTCTGGACTTCATGTTCAACGTGATCGACCCGGCTACGGGTGCGATCGTCGGTGGTACCGCCAAGACCGTCAAGGCTGCCCGGTCCGTTCAGCTTGCTCCTCAGGTTGCTGAACACGCCGCTGTCGTCAAGGGTGCTGCTGGTGTGGCCCGCACGCGCGGGCCCGTTCTCGACCTGGTCATGAAGCAGCAGACCCCCGAAGAGGTGTCCAAGCTTCCGTCGATGCAGAAGGCATTCGATTGGATGAAGGCTGACGGCCGGACTGTCGAGGAGATCGCAAGCCACCCGATGTGGGGTCGCGGTCGCCGGATCAACCCGGCTCGCTACGACATCGCCAAGCTGGCCAAGGATACTCCTCGCGACAACATGGAGCAGCTCTGGAGGTTCGCCGCTGGTGATTCTAACGCTGCTGCTGATCTCGCCAAGACTGCACCCGATGTCCTGAAGAAGATCGGTCAGGCCATGGACAACCGCGTCCTCCTTGAGGGCACGAAGATGAACCTGAACATGCTGTCCCACTTCAAGGAGAACTACGAGACTGGTGCCGACTCTGGCCTTGCTGCTGGTGCGGCGCCCGGGACGCCGACCACCAACTTTCCTCAGCTCCTCGATGCACCCTACCCAAGGCCTGCCACTCCTGGCCCCCGCCAGGACGGCTGGGACCGGACATGGGGACGGCTTGCTGAGCAGTCGGCTATCAACCGCACTGCTGCCTCTGAGATTGCCTCTAAGAACCCGCTGAAGCTGGTGGGTCCTGCGGAGCAGACTACTCTTGCAGACGGCCTGAAGGCCCAGCAGTGGAAGGCTGGCAAGCTTGAGACCTTGTCTTCCGATTACGATGAGCTGATCAACAATGAGAAGTACCTCGGTTCGGTACTGGGCACTATGGACGACTGGACGCCTGCTGCGTCGCCTCTGTTCGGGACTATCGGCAAGGCCTACCGTATGGGTGCTCTCGGTCTGCGTAACACGGAGGCTGCGGCTGAACGTGGAGCGATCCGCTCGGCAGGCAAGAGGCCTAAGCCGATAGGCGGCAACTTCGTGATGACCGCAGTCAAGCGGGGCATGGGTGCCCCGATGACGATCGTCCACAACTTCGGAGACCGAACCCCGCAAGGGTTCGTCGACCACAACGCCGATGACGCTCGTGACCGTGTGTTCGATATGCTGAAGCAGGTTAAGGGTATGGACCCCGAAGCCCGTCTCGGCCTGATCGAGATGTACAACGCGGGCGGGAACAAGGTTGAGCGCTCCCAGGCTCTGGACAAGATCCACGATGCGGTGATGAACCACATCCTGGTGACCGAGAACAAGCTTCACCCCGACGTCGCTGAGGTTCTGAGGGGCGCCATCAAGGATGGCATCGCCTCGAAGATGAACGAGCTTACCGGCCGGGGTCCGATGGGCCAGTCCCAGCGGTTCGGTCCTGAGGCGACTACGGCTGAAGACATTCAGAAGCTGGGTGGCGAAGCCGACCCGACTGCGCCGGTTACTCCTGTTCGCTCTGACCGCGTGGTCACCGAAGAGGACGGCCACGGCCTGGTCATCTCCCCGCTGGCTCAGACGCAGCTCTCCTCGAACGACATTCTCTTCCCCGTCCAGGAGATCAACCGGCTGGTGAAGCGATCCTCTGGTTCATTCCAGGGATTCCGTGGATCCACCGGCGAAGCGAAGGACTGGGTCATCAAGCGGATGGACGGGTTCGACAACCTATGGAAGGCGGCGACGCTCCTGCGTCCCGGCTTCGTTCCTCGCATGGTGTCGGACGAGATCCTCGCTCGGATGTTCAAGTTCAACGGCATGGCCACCTTGCTCGATGGCGCCAAGGGCATGGGTCACTTCCTGGAGAACCGTAGCCGTCAGGTGAACGCGATCCTCGGGCAGGGCTCTTACGCTCCAGCTACCGGCAAGGGCATCGCCTCGAACCGCGCGATCGTCGCCCTCGACGATCCGAACATCATCGCCAAGGCTAAGGCCCGAGACATGAAGGTCGCTCAGATCAAGGTTCCCCCGGCGCTCCAGATGGCTTACCGGAGGATCACTGACGAGAACACTTCGCTGGCTGAGGCCCGCAAGGAACTGGCTATCGCTCAGCGTAAGGGTGACGCTGACCCGGCTTACGTCTCCGCATTGCACGACAGGATCGGCAGCCACAAGGATACGATCGACGAGTTCCACGACTATGTTAGTGAGATCCTGAAGCAGGCTGAGACCGGAGTGGGCCGCCGTCTTGGTGACGGCGACTTCAAGTACAAGCTGGGTGGCAACACCTACCGCGTGCCGCAGGCGTTCAGCTCGGAGTGGGACAACCCGATCCCTCGCGAGCAGATCAGCTCGGAGAACTCCTGGAAGGCGCTCTTCACTCGTGGTGAGATGATCGACCGGCAACGGTTCTGGTCTCACGCGGAGAAGACGGGCGCTTACAAGCTGATCACCCCGGACGATCAGGGTCACATGGCATCTTGGCTCGATGCGGTGAACAAGCAGATCCGTCAGGATCCGTTCCACCGCCTCATTGCTGGTGGCGCCGACGACGAGAAGGCCATGGACTGGCTGACCAGGGACACCAACGGCCGTAAGTACATGGCCCAGATGGGTTACTGGAATCAGAACAAGCCTCAGTTCGTTCGCAACGTTCGCTTCATGATCGACAAGTACCTTGGGGACAACACGCTGAAAGCCAAGGTCGCCAACAATGAGATGGTCACCGAGGGCGAGCTTCGTTCTGCGTTCACCAGGGACGAGTTCCCTACGGTTCACGGTGAGGAGATCAAGCAGCACTCGGCCCTGAAGGTGCACGAGACGGCCAACCGCTGGCTCGACACCCAGACCGAGAAGGCCTGGAAGCACGTGGCGGACATCCCCTCGGATGTCCTGTCCCGGCATCCTGTGTTCCTTCAGCTTCACCAGACGGAGATGGAAAACCTGATCCGTCAGCAGTATCACTACAAGATGCAGAACTTTGGCAACGACACCATCACTCCCAGGGAATGGGAGCAGATGAACCAGAAGGCTGCGGCACGAGCCAAGAAGCAGATGAGCCAGATAGTCTACGACCCGACGAACACCGTCGGATCTCAGGGTCTCAGGTTCGTGTACCCGTTCTTCAAGCCGTTCATCGACGGTGTCGACCGCTGGGCTGGACTTGTGGCTGAACGACCTGAGCAGCTCAGCAAGCTGGGCAAGATCTACAACGCTCCGGTCGCTGCTAATCTGGTGACCGACACTGACGGCCATCACGTCGACGTCGACGGGTACGCCACTTACAAGGTGATGGACCCGACCACCGGCAAGCTGGTAGACAAGCGGACGTTCGTTCCCCTCAAGGACCGGATGCTCCACTTCAAGGCGCCGTGGGCCAAGGCTGGTTCGAAGGAGTATGCGGCTCCGATCAGGATGAACTCGCTGAACACGATCCTCCCTGGGGATCCGTGGTTCGATCCGGGCTCTGGCCCGATCGTCCAGGTGGCTGGCAATCAGCTGGCCAAGACGTCGCCCTCGATGGGCGACTTCCTTCAGTGGGCCAAGATCCTGCCTTACGGTCCGTCGGACAGCGTCTCCGATATGTTCACCCCGAAGTACATGAAGGACGCGTACAACGCGGCCGTTGGCAAGGACGTGAACAACACGGCCTACCAGCAGGCAGTCCTTGACGTGTACAACATGGAGACCGCCAAGTACTACGAGGATCTCAAGGCTGGTAAGCATGTCGACAAGCCGAACATGCCTGATATTCAGAAGAAGGCCAAGAACTTCCTTTGGCTCCAGACTCTGACTGACTGGATCTCTCCGGTGAGCGTCAAGAACTCACCGATGGCGGGGACGAAATACCAGTTCTTCGTTGACCAGTACAAGGCGCTTCAGGCTCAGGATCCCCAGAACGCCCGTGACAACTTCCTTGCCCAGTTCGGCGAGGACTACATGGGCTTCACTGCTGCGATCTCGAAGAGCATGGGCATCGCTGCTTCTATCCCCGCCGACAAGCAGATGGAGAAGTACCGGGACCTCATCGAAGAGGATCCGGACATGGCTCCGCTGGTGATCGGAGATGTGTACAACGGTGGCCCGTTCTCCAGCTCGGTCTATCTCAAGCAGATGGGCGAGGAGATCGGTGGTGAGCGCGTCCGTCAGAAGCTGACGGCCGAAGAGTCCATCAATCAGGAGCGAGTCCAGGAGGGCTGGGACAGGTACATGAAGGCCACGAAGTGGCTGAACTCGAACCTGATCCGGGCTGGCTTCACCTCGTACACCCAGAAGGGTGCTGAGGCGTTCCAGCAGGCCAAGCAGAACATCAGTCTCAACCTGGCAGCAGAGAACCCTGGGTGGGCCAAGGCGTTCGGCACCACCGACCGGAACGCCGTACCCAACCGGATCAACTTCATGGAGCAGATGGTTACCGATCCTCGGATCATCAACGATCCGCTTCGTAAGGATGCACAGGTTCTTCGCGACTACCTGATAGTCCGTAACCAGTACAAGCAACTGCTGGCCCAGCGAGGGCTTCAGTCCTTGTCATTCGACGAGGCTGGCAATCCCTCGGGCCAGGCCGCCGACATCGGGTACGCCTGGCGTCAGCAGCAGATGTACTACCAGAACAGCTCGGTCCAGTTCGAGACCTTGTTCAATCGCTACCTCAGCAACGACGACCTTCAGTAAGGAGTCCACATGTCGCTCAACGTTCCCGGTACCAGCATCGGAGACACCAACCAGGATCCGACTGGCCTGACCGGACAGACCGGCACCGGACTCCAGCAGAAGACTCGCATCGGATTCCTGGCCCCGGGGTTCGGTGCGAGTCAGAATCCTATTCCTACCGATCCGGTCATGGTGGGCACCCGAGCCATGGGTTACGGTCCTGGTAAGGGCCTGGGCGTCTCGCTCAACGACAGCACCACATACGGGCAAGCTCAGAATCTTCCCGCTCAGTGGTACTCGTCTGACCCCGGCTTCTACAAGCAGTTCATCGCTAAGGCCGTGATGTACAAGCTGCCCGGAGCTTCTGCCGACATGGGCCTGCCCGAGGCAGGCTCCGTCTGGGACAACCTTCTTCAGACTGCGATCAACCTGAACAAGGCCGGTGGCAAGAAGACCGACTGGACTCCCTGGGATGTGCTCGACTCGTACAACCGGCCTGCTGGTTCTCTCGGGACTCGCAAGGTTGGTGACTGGCTGATCGACAATGCGACCGGCGAGAAGGTGAAGTACGTCGGGCCGAAGTCCAAGACCACCAGTCAGACCGCTATCGACCTGTCCAACCCGGAGCAGGTGCAGGCCATCGCCACACAGACTCTGACCCAGATGATCGGTCGTGCTCCGACCGATAAGGAGCTGGCCCAGTTCAAGGCTACGCTCAACGGGTACGAGAAGTCGCACCCCGAGACAACGACTACCACCGACACTTACGACGACATGGGTAACGTCAGCGCTAGTAACGTGGTCCACAGTGGCGGCGTTACAGACGCCGCACGTCAGACGGTACTGGGTGAGGGAGTTCAGAAGACCAAGGAGTACGGAAAGTATCAGGCCGGTACGACGTACTTCAACTCTCTGATGCAGATGATCGGCGGTGGCTGATGACCGTGATGGGCAATGACATCATCAACTACCTCAAGCAGTTCATCGGCACCAACTACGTCTGGGGCGGGAACGATCTCAAGAGCGGTGTCGACTGCTCTGGCCTGGTTCAGCAGGGCTTTGCCAAGTTCGGTATCAACCTTCCCCGCACCAGCTATCAGCAGTGGTCGCAGGGCACGGCTGTAGACATGAAGGGCCTTCGCCCTGGAGATCTGGTGTTCTTCGACACGGACCGAGCCAAGCCCGGTCCTGACCATGTGGCTATCTATATGGGCGGCGGGAAGATGCTCGAGGCCCCAAGGCCTGGCAAGAAGGTTCAGGTCACCGACATGACCCAGAGCTACTACAGCGACAGCTTCATGGGTGGACGTCGCATCAGCGGCGTCTGGGCAGAGAACCAGAACCCCGGCGATCAAGCTGATCCGACCAAGGTGATGACGCCAGAAGAGCTGGCGTCCTCCTACGGGTTCACCTACGCGTTCCTCGAAGGCAACAAGGATCTAAAGAAGATCTTCGGTGAGGCAGTGAAGGACACCTGGAGCACCCAGAAGTTCCAGGCTGCGATCAGGGATACCAACTGGTGGAAGACCAACTCGGACACCATGCGTCAAGCTCAGCTCACCCAGAAGACAGACCCTGCCACGTGGGACGCGATGGTAGACGCCGAGACCGTGAAGGTAGCCCAGCTTGCTGCTGAGGTTGGTGCTGCGATTCCTTCGAAGAAGATGAGGGACCTGGTCAACACCGCACTGAAGACCAACCTCGATGAGGATGGACTGCGCAACCTGCTCGGCAAGTACGTGGACTTCACGAAGAACGGCACGCTTCAGGGAGAAGCGGGCATGCACGAGTTCACCATGAAGGAGTACGCAGCCAACATGGGAATCCAGCTCGACGACCAGACGATCAAGAACCAGGCTCAGCGAGTGATCCGAAAGGTGGCTACCACCCAGGATTACGAGTCCCTCGTCCGCGACCACGCGAAGTCGATGTACCCAGCCTACGCCCAGCAGATCGACGCGGGGCAGACGCTCAAGGACATCGCGTCGCCCTACACCCAGATGATGGCCCAGACTCTTGAGATCCCTGACACTGACATCACGGTATTCGATCCGACTATCAAGGGTGCTCTTAACGGCCTGTCTGCTGATGGTAAGCCTACCGGCCTCAGCCTCACAGACTTCCAGCAGAAGCTCCGAAGCGATCCTCGATGGACCAAGACTACCCAAGCCCAGAACAACGTCTTTAACGTGGGACATCAAGTCCTCAAACAGATGGGTCTCACATCGTAAGGGAGGGACAGTGGCCGCTAACAAACTGCTAGACCTCCTGTACCAGGCTGGCTTCCGTGGTCGAGGTCTGGACATCGCCTACGCTGTAGCGATGGCCGAGTCTTCCGGTAACGCAAGGGCGCACAACCCCAACGCTGGCACCGGCGACAACTCCTACGGCCTGTTCCAGATCAACATGCTGGGAAGCATGGGTCCGGCGAGACGCAAACAGTTCGGTCTGAGTTCCAACGACGACCTGTTCGATCCGCTGACCAACGCCAAGGTTGCCTTCAGGATGAGCAACGGCGGTAAGAACTGGGGGCCGTGGTCTACGTACAACAGCGGTGCTTACCAGCAGTACATGGGCAAGTCTCAGACGGCGGGCATCAGTCACAACTCCAGCGGCTCTGGCACCGTGAACGACAGTTCAGGAGGCACCGCTACGGCGGCGCCCATGACCAGAGGCGAGACAGCCGAGAGCTACGGGTTCGTGCAGTCCATGTTCGACGCCATCCCCGAGCTGAAGAAGAAGTTCGATCAGGCTGTCAAGGGTCAATGGTCCCCCGAGAAGTTCCAGGCTGCGATCAGGGATACCAACTGGTGGAAGACGCACTCCCAGCAGGAGCGCGACTACCTGACCAAGCAGTACGGGGATCCCGCTACGGCCAAGCAGGAGTTCCATACTGCGTACACGCATATCCAGCAGATGGCTGGACAGCTCGGTATCCAGGTGAACGACCAGAACAAGAAGTTCCTGAACGCCATGGCTTACAACGTGGCTGCCCGTGGCTGGTCTGATGACCAGCTCCGCATGGAGATGGGCAAGCATGTCTACTTCGATGGTGACAACTGGAACGGACAGGGCGGGGAAGAGCAACAGAAGCTGCACGACTACGCGTACTCGATGGGCGTCACCATGTCCGGCACGTGGTACGCGAACTCTTCTCGGGACATCATCCGAGGCAAGGCTACGGAACAGACGTTCCAGTCGCAGATCCGTAAGCAGGCTAAGGCGCTGTTCCCGAACTGGTCCAAGCAGATCGATGCTGGCCAGTCGGTAGCCGACCTGGCCAATCCGTACCTGACTACGATGAGCCAGATCCTCGAGCTGCCTGGAGGCAGCATCAATCTGTTCGACCCGACGGTCAAGAAGGCATTGCAGTACAAGGATCCGACAACCGGGCAGAGCACGGTCAAACCTCTCTGGCAGTTCGAGAACGAACTCCGTGGTGATCCTCGCTGGAAGAAGACGCAGAACGCACAGGACAGCTTGATGCAGGTGGCGCACCAGGTTCTGTCTGACTTCGGCCTGAAGTACTAAGGAGGTATCTATGGCAACCACCGATGCTCCGGTCAAGCTGTCTACGCAACAGCAGCTCGACGCAGCTAAGGCCCAGCAGAAGGCCAACGAGGCTAGGCTCAAGATCCTCCAGATCAACCAGAGCCACCTGAAGAAGCCGAGTGCGAACAACTTCGCTGCGGTCGCACGGTACAAGGCCCAGATGGCTGCGTACACCGCACAGTACAAGGCGCTGTCGGCGAACAACGCGGCCCTGGTCAAGTCGATCCCTCAGCTCCAGAACAAGGTGTACGAGGAGACCGGGCAGTACGACAAGCTTCTGACCGGGACCAATCGAGACGCTTACATGGCGCTCAAGTCGGTGTTCACCTCGTACGGGCTCGGCTCACTGGCGGACAAGATCTACAACTACGTGAAGAACGGCGAGTCTGCGGACACCATCTCGATCGAACTCCAGGACACCCCGGAGTACAAGCAGAGGTTCGCAGGCAATGAAGCGAGAAAGGCTGCTGGCCTTCCTGTCCTTTCCCCCGCCGATTACCTCGCCACCGAGGCGAGCTACCACCAGATCATGCAGCAGGCCGGACTCCCGTCCGGCTTCTACGATCAGCCCTCGGACTTCAACAACTGGATCGGGAAGAACATCTCGCCCTCGGAGATCCAGTCCAGGGTTGACCTGGCCTCGCAGGCTACGATCCTGTCCAACCCTCAGTACCGTCAGGCGCTGAACCAGATGGGCATAGATGACGCTCACCTGACTGCGTACTTCCTCGATACCACCAAGGCCTTGCCGTACCTCCAGAAGGCTGCGGCCACCGCTCAGGTGGGCGCTGAGGCCCTTCGTCAGAACCTCCAGTTCGATCAGGGTTACGCGGAGCAGCTTGCGACTATGGGTATCTCGGCCGACCAGGCACGCCAGGGCTACCAGCAGATCGCCGGTGAACTGGACACCATGAAGGCCCTGGGTGGCTACTACGGCGAGGAGTGGAACCAGCAGCAGTCAGAGGCTGCGACCTTCGGAACCTCTGGTGCCGCAACAGCACAGAAGAAGCAGGGGCGCCTGCTCTCGCAGGAGCGAGGCGCCTTCTCGGGCAACGCAGGTTCGGCCACAGGTCGAGGCGGATTGTCTCAGGCTAACCGAACAGGATGATGGTGTAGGGCGGGTTCGACTCCCGCCCCATCCACCATTGCAAGGATCGACCGGCCCCTTGCGATGTAGCTAAGACCGGGCGCAACACCAATCATCGACGAGCGGAGCTTACGCACCCCTGCGTATGTCTCTTGGCGTCACACTCAAAGGGAGAGGTCACTATGACCAACTGGGGTTTCGACGAAAACGACAACGACGGCAGCAGCCTGGGCAACGACACCGAACTCAACGGCCCTAAGGCACTGCGAACCGCCTACGAGAAGCAGAAGGCGCAGATCGACGATCTCACTTCGAAGCTGACGAGCTTCATGGAGCGCGAAGAGAAGGCCAAGCTTGCTTCCGTTTTCGAGAACCTGGGCGTCCCGGGTGCACAGAACGTGTACACCGGTGAGGCCGATCCGGAGAAGGCCAAGGCGTGGGTTGAATCCATGCGTGGCGTCTTTGGTGGCAATCAGGGGGAGACCCCGTCCGTTGCCGACACGAGCCAGGCCGCTGAACCGGTACTGCCTGCGTCCATGCAGGCCCAGTTCCAGCGGATGAGTGAAGCAGGTCAGAACGGTACCCCGACGGGGAACCTCGAGGCTGCTCAGGCTTCTATCGGTGACGCTTCCAGTAACGCTGACATCATCGCGGCTTTCGAACGATTGAACCGCATGTGACATACCTAAGGAGTTGTAATGGCTAACGCCTTTACCGGCACTACGGCAATGGCGAACCTCGTCCAGACCGCGTACGACCGCGCTCTTGAGTTCGCCCTCCGTGCCCAGCCCATGTTCCGCATGATCGCTGACAAGCGACCTGTCCAGCAGTCGATGCCGGGTTCGTCCGTCGTCTTCTCTCTGTACCAGGACCTTGCTCAGTCGATCACCCCGCTCAACGAGCTGGTTGACCCGGACGCCGTTGCGGCCGGTAACCCGACGACCGTGTCCGTCACTCTGAACGAGTACGGTAACGCGATCCTCGTGTCCAACAAGCTCGACCTGTTCTCGTTCACCGACGTGACCGCCGGTCTCGTCAACCAGGTGGCGTGGAACCTGATCGACTCGGTTGACCTTCTGGTCCAGAACGTCCTTGCTGCGGGTACGCAGACGCTTCGGCGTGACGGTACGACTGGTGCTATCGGCTACGGCTTCGGCTCCACGCCGACCAACCCGGTTGCCCTGACCTCTATCGGCACCTCTGGTTCTGCCGGTAACTCGACCCTGTCTTCCGACATGGCCCGGTTCGCTGTCACTCAGCTTCGCACCAACAAGGTCCACCCGAACAAGGGCTCGTACTACACGGCCTACGTTCACCCGCAGGCTTCCTTCGACCTGAAGAAGGAGACCGGCGCTGGCTCGTGGCGTCAGCCGCACGAGTACTCGGCTCCCGGCAACATCTGGGCGTCCGAGCTGGGCGAGTACGAGGGTGCCTGCTACATCGAGACGCCTCGTGCCCAGAACGTCCAGGCCGGTGCTGGTGCTGGTGGTTCCCAGGTTCGTGTGTTCAACACGTACTTCACTGGTCAGCAGGCTCTTGCTGAAGCGGTCGCTGAAGAGTTCCACACGGTCCGTGGTCCGGTCGTCGACAAGCTCACCCGCTTCCAGCCTCTCGGTTGGTACGGCGTGGCCGGTTGGAGCCTGTACCGTCCGGAGTCCCTGATCGTGGCGCAGACGTCCTCGACGGCCCGCCCGACTACCTGATGAACCGAGGGGCCGAGTCTCGCAAGGGGGCTACGGTCGTCAAACTCTGAGCGGCCCCTCTCCATCCAAGGAGGATAAATGTCTGGTCTCGACAATACGAGCTACACGGTTCGTTCGGTTACCGCCGCGACGACAGCAACGAACAACGACTACGTCATCGCGGTTTCGCCTGGCGCCAACCCGACGAACGTTGCCCTTCCTGACCCCACAACGGTTCAGCCCGGTCGCAACTACGTCATTCGCCGTGATGCCACTGCGACCAACGTCGTGAACATCACCGGAAACATCAATGGTGTGGGTGTCGCCACCCATGCGGTTGGTGCGGCTGGCGCCATCAGCGCCACCGAAGTGTACAACAACGGTACGACCTGGCTCACCGACAAGGCGCCGGGCGCTTAAGCAAGGAGGAAAGGGAGCTTCAGTGGCTACATGGATCTTCACCACGCCTACGGTTGCTGAGGCTCCCTTCGCGTGGAACCCGCTCATGGAGCGCTACAGGATGAACCGGGGATTGTCTGTCGTTGAAGTCTCGCCCTGCGTGTACGAAACAACTCGATACGACGCGTACACCAACGAGATCGGCGCAGTCAATCTCCCGGTCAATCCGAACGCACAGGACACTGACTTCTGGCCAGCCCCTTCGGCTGGCCTTCACTACTTTCGCGGGGGATACGAACACCTCGTGGACGACGCAACCAAGGCTTGCCTGATCTCTTCAGGCGTAGCAGACAACAGCAACTTCGTTCTAGCACCCAACCAAGGCTTCGGTCAGGGCGGCTTCGGAGAAGGAGGCTTCGGCTCTTGACGTACACACCTATCGCTCCGGGGACGCTCACCTGGGATGTTCCGGTCAACGCCGCGTTCGTCGATCAGGACACCAGGATCACCGCGAACACGGCCACCAACGTAACGCAAGACAGCAGGCTCACGCTGATCGAAGGCAACGAACAGCTTCAGGCTCCCGATGCAGGATGGATCGCATGGAACTACGATCCCGCCCTCGGGCAGGGATCTACCGGCCTGGTGACTGGCCAGCTCTACATGGCACGTATCGACGTAATGACCGCTACCACCGCGATCAACGCGATCTACGCTGTGATGACAGCAGGATCAACCCTGACTTCCGGGCAGAACCTGGTTGGACTGTACAACTCCACGGGAACCCTGCTGGCCTCTTCTGCCGATCAGTCTGCCAGCTGGACCAGCACCGGCCTGAAGGTCACGCCGTTCGTCTCTTCGGTTCCTATCCCCGCTGGCACGTACCACCTTGGCTTCCTGTCCAACGGGACTACGCCCATGTCGCTGCTCAGATCCCTCGGTTCCGCCGCTCAGGCAGCGACCATCAACCTGAACCTTTCCGTATCGACGGCAAGATGGGCAACCTCCGGGTCAGGGCTTACGGCCCTGCCTCCATCCGTAACCATGTCCGGTAGGGCACTCGCAGGTGGCGCCACTTGGGGCGCCCTCTCTTAAGGAGAACCATGGCTAAGCCCAACAAGAAAGCTCCCCTCGGTCAGGGTGGGCGCTTCGCCGCCGTCGCTAAGGCGGCCGGTGGAGGCAAGAAGGGAGCGGCTATCGCCGCTGCTGCTGGCCGCAAGAAGTACGGCGCCAAGAAGATGGCCTCGATGGCCGCCAAGGGAAGGAAGGGCAAGTGAGCGACGTTTACCGCAACGCGGTCACCACTCCGCAGGATGAACTGTTCGAGCCTCGCAACAACGACGTTGCCGACTACCCGACCGAGATCGCTGGTCCTGGCGGTAAGGCAACCCTGACGGAGAACAACGAGAAGGGCATCCTTGAGGCCATCGTCTTCCGGACGATGGATCCGTACAAGCTCGCTGCTCTCACGTCTACCCATGACGCTCACACTCAGGGCGTGTACGGCGAGACCGATGGGGGTAAGTACCGTGACTAGCATGCCCAGCTGGATCGGCATTGCTTCCCCTGCCCCCGTGAAGGGCTTCCAGCGCACGCCTAAGCCCCGATCTAGCACGATGCCCGGGGAAGCTGCTGCCGTCCAGGCTAAGGCCATTAGAACGGCTGCTGCGGCTTCGAGCCACAACGTGTTCCGTCCCGACATCTTCCGAGTCTCCGAAGGATACCTGAACTAACATGCCGCCCGCACAGAAGAAGACCGCAGCCCCTGAAGGGCTGCTCAAGAAGGGTTCCATCGTCTCCCTGGAGAAGGGGGGCCGGACCCTGACCGGCCTTGAGGTCATGGACTGGGACGACACGTTCGTCAAGTTCCGCTGGGACATCCACACTTCACCGCAGGCCGAGGTCGTCCTCATCCCCTGGGTGAAGATCGAAGCGATCGGACTGGTAGGTGAGCGATGAGCCGACGTGTCCGACGTGCGGAAACATCTTCGAGGCCTGCACGTGTAAAGGGGGCCAACTGCTCCGCCACGTGCGCCACCAGGGATCACCGGACCTACGGCGAATGTCTGAGGGCCAAGGGTATCCAGTTGTCGCCCCACGTCAACGGGGAGTACGGCAAGAAGCAGAAGACCTGGGACAAGGATCTCGATCACTACGAGTCCGCTGTCAACCAGGGCTTGCAGCCTGAGGGTACTCAGCGCTGGCAGGTAGACAAGGCTATCAAGGAGGCCGACAGTGTCTGAACTAAGGGTAGGACTCGAAGGCTACACGCCGGGCTCTGCGCCCGGCGTTGTCTCCTCTTCCCTCTCGGTGACCAACACCACGGGCGGTACGGCAGGTACCGCCACGTTCGTCAAGATCACAGATGGTACGGCTACCGCCAGCGTGGCGGTGCCCGGCACTGGTGGTTCATCTCTCCTGGTGGCTACTGGTACCACTGCGGCGGTGACCTCGCTGACCACCGCTACGACCGGCAACGGTACGGCCTATGACTTTGGGTCGGCCCGAGCGAACATCAGTGCCGCAGTGCTGGTCAACGGAACCGTTACCGCCGGAACGGTTCGGCTCGAGGGCTCCCATGACAACAGCAACTGGATCCCTCTGACTACGTCCGCGACCCTGGCCACCGGCGTCAATCAGGACGTCAGCAAGTCTGGTGTCGCGTACCGATTCGCTCGTGCCGTAGTCGGAACTACGGTCACGGGAGGTGGCTCCGTCACCGTTACGGTAGCCGCTGCCTGATGAACTCCTAACCCCCACAAGGAGTAAGTATGTCAGCTCAGATGAATGTCTCTATCCAGGATCTAGCGGGGATGTAGTTCGGCGTAAGGCCTGACGGATCTCTCACCGTGTCCAACATCCCCGAGGGCGCACTTCCGTACACCACGCTGATCGAGGATACTGCCGTGGTGACCACGGCCAACAACTATCTGTCGGTGTTCAACCCGATCGGTTCCGGGAAGAACGTCACGTTCGCTCAGTTCACCGCGTTCCCTTACGCGACCGGGGCCACTGGGCCCACGGTCAACATGGAAGTCTGGCGAGCCACGCTTATCAGCGGTGGTACCCAGCTTGCTGCGGCGAACATCAACAAGTTCGACACGCTTCAGCCCAACTCTATCTGTGAAGTCAGGACCGGCAACCCTGCCGCCACCCTGACGGGAACCCTCCCGATCCTGGCCATCCCCCCGGCGATCACCGCTGCTGCGGCAGGAGCCAGTGCGAGCGTCGCGATCATTCCCCCGTCGGCCTCTCTGTTCGTGTGCCACCCCGGCGAAGGTGTCGTGGTCCGTATGCCCGCTGGTGGCGACGTCGATGAACGCTGGTCACTCGGTTTCACTTGGCTTGAGATCTAAGGAGTACACATGGCTACGAGTTTCGATCAGCTTGTCTCGCGAGTCAAGCAACAGCTTCTCGGGTACACGAGGGATCAGGCTTCGATCTCGTACCTCGCTGCTCCCATGACAGCGACGGACACCACCTTCACGGTGGATCCGTCTACGGTGACGAACATCTCTCGAGGTCTGGTCGAGATCGGGTCTGAACTGATCCTGGTCAAGTCCTTCGATCAGTCCTCGGGGAACGTCACCGTTCTCGGTGGCGTCAACGGGCGGGGAGTAGAAGGGACTTCCGCTGCTACCCACTCGATCAACGACTTTGTCACCGACGACCCGATGTATCCGAAGGCTCGGATCATGGAGGCGATCAACGACACGATCAACGGTACCCACCCGGACCTCTGGGTGTTCGGTGAGTTCGAGTTCCCGAAGATCGCAGCACGCTACGAGTACCCTCTGCCCGAAGAGGTCGAGGACGTGTACAAGGTGTACGTCAACACCATCGGCCCTTCGGCCGTATGGTTCCCTCTCTCTTCTTGGCGCTTCAACCCTCAGGCCTCGACGACCGCTGGCCAGGTGAAGCCGACACCGGCCCCGACCGGCAAGACCCTTCAGATCATGCGTGACTTCATCGTGCCTGGTCGTAACATCCGAGTGACCTACTCGAAGAAGCCGAACACGCTGACCAATCTGAACGACGACTTCGAGACGACCACGGGCTACCCCGACAGGTACATCGACCTGATCGTGTACGGCTCGTGCTGGCGTCTCCTCCCCGCGTACGAAGCCGCGAGGCTTCAGCAGTCCCAGATCGAAGCGACCGAGCGAGCCCCTCTGGTTCCGACGGGCGCTGGCTCCCAGGCTGCGCAGTATTACCTGTCGCTGTACCAGCGACGACTGACAGAAGAGCGTGACCGTCTGTTCCGTATCTTCGAGAACACCCAAGCCTTTAACGGATAAGGAGGACCGATGGCCAACTCTCGTTACTACTCGTCCATCGCCCTGCCCACCACCCTTACGGGTGGTGTGACCAACTCGGGAACCAGCATCGCCGTGGCAAGCACGTCAGGGTTCCCCGGCTCGCTGCCGTACATCCTGGCGCTGGACTACGGCACCGCCACCGAGGAACTGGTGCTGGTCACCAACGTGGCCAGCCTTACCCTCACGGTGACCCGCGCCTACGACGGCACGGCCGGTAGCAGCCACAACACCGGAGCCGTAGTTCGCCACGTAAGCTCCGCGATTGACTTCACTGACAGTAGGACCCACGAGGCTTCCAGTGCGGGCGTACACGGCGTTACAGGGGCCGTGGTGGGCACGTCTGACACGCAGTCCCTGAGCAACAAGACGCTGATACGCGCACTCGGCAGCGTGCAGAACATCACCGCGTTCAACGTGGGACCTTCGGGTATCACCACGATCGTCGGTGACTCGGCCAACCCGACTGCCTCTCGCCTTGAGATCAAGGACAACGAGGTAGCGCTGAACACCATGCTGTTCGTGCAGTCCACTGGTGCTATCAAGTCGGTGAAGAACGTGTCCGACACGGACTCCACCTACAAGTTCCGAGTTACGGACAACGACGGCACGACCGACAGGGTCGGCCTGCTCGCCGGTGGCACGCTGGCCATCACTCCGACGTCTACCACTACGTTCGTTGGGTTCGACATCGTTGCTCCGGACACCAGTGCAACCAAGAGGGCTGTTCGTATCGCCGCTTCAGGCGGCGCCAATGAGAGGTTCACCGTCTTCAATGACGGTCACACGAACATCACCGGATTCACTGGCGGCCAGACCACCCTCACAGTGAAGACCCCGAGCTCCCCTACGGTGGACACGTTCAGGGTTACCGACTCCGCGAACAACACGTGGGTCTCGGTGCAGAACAACGGCAAGCTGCTGGCCAACGTGGGCGCCACGATAGCTCAGCCTGGCGTCACCTCTGGCCCTGTGCTTCAGGTGGGCGGATCGAACGTCGGGTACACCGGCAACCTTGAGCAGTGGGTTGGCCCTGCCAACTCGATCGTTGCTCAGGTGGATCACCTCGGTAACTTCTCGGGTAACGACTTCCTGTGGACCGGCGGGGCAGCGTGGACCTCGTACACGCCTACCTGGCGCTCATCTGGCACTCAGCCCGTGGTTGGTAACGGAACCCTAGTGGGCCGGTACCGTCAGTTCGGCAAGACCATCGTCGGCGGGATCATCCTCACGCTGGGCACCACGTCCACCGTGGGCACTGGTACCTACTCGTTCGACATTCCGTTCATCGCGGCCAACCAGGTGCTCATAGCCAACGGTGCTGTCCAGGTCGTGGGCACCAACCGCTTCGGCGGTGTGGCCCAGATCGGAGCCAACTCAACCACCGTGGCGCCGTTCGTGACCACCAGCCAGACCGATGCCCGGATAGTTCAGCAGACGGACGCAGTACCGTTCACGCTGGCCAACACTAACTCTGTGCGGATCAGCTTCACCTACGAGACTGTGTAAGGAGTCACCGTGGCCGACATCGTCAACCGGATACCATTCGAAATCAGCAGCTTCGGTACAGGTGGTGGGGGTAGCTACTCCCTCAAGGACTACCGATTCGACTACGCTCTCGGGGGCATCCCGTTCATGTCGGCCACGCGTGACCAGTGGCCGTACACCGAGGGCATGGCCGAGATCCGTAAGCAGCAGTACGACGCCAGTGCGGAGCCCGGAGAGCAGTCCCTGTACGGCTGGTGGCTCCGGTCCCAGCAGAACTTCACCGGCGGTGCGGGGCTGATCTACCAGGACCCCGACATTCAGAACCCGTACACCCGAGCGTTCGACCTGAGGTACGCCGACTCTTTGGGAGTCGACCCGTGGACCGGTGGTCAGCTCACGCTGTTGCGTGACGTGACCAACAAGCTGAACCTGATCTCGACTATCGCCAAGACCCAGGGGTACGTCAGCTCGACCGGAGTGGACTCTGCTTGGGCCGTCGATGGTGGTAACTACTACACGATCAACAACGCTGGCACGGCTGGAGTCCTGTTCACCTCGGTCGGCTCGCTGCTCGACCTGTCCGGCGTCGGCAACCGCAGCCTGATCCTGATGACCGACGGCGTCTGGAGCGGGGTGGACAACGGAGCACCTACCAAGATGTTCAGTTTCCCGTCGACGCCTACCGCTGGAGCGATCGGCTACTTCAAGAACCGTGTCGTGGTGGCCATCGACAACGTGATCTACTTCGTGCCGCTCAACACCGGAGCCACCCAGGTTCTCAGCACGGCAGCTACGTTCACGTACACCGCTGTCGACACCACCTGGAAGTGGACCTCGGTAGCCGAGGGCCCTACCGCGATCTACGCGTCAGGCAAGAACTCCACCCAGTCGAACATCTTCAAGTTCAGCGTCGAGTTCTCCGGAACCACCGAACAGATCCTGCCTACCACTACGGCGAGTATGCCCATCGGTGAGCGGATCAACAGCATCTACGGGTACATCGGCTCACCGATG